>OCQP01000379.1_pt1 | contig 8207 bp, 2 predicted proteins | sample 1538391 | NCBI WGS metagenome assembly OCQP01 (sample SAMN04571688, study PRJEB22368) | human gut metagenome | biome: human gut; material: stool | host: Homo sapiens | place: Luxembourg | collected 2012-06-29 | reverse complement strand
GTGTTCACAGGGATACCGGCGATGCTGGCCGGCACGGTGACTGCGGCGTCCTTACCGAAATAGCCGGTGATGGTGATGGACTCGTCCGCGATGGTGTAGTGCAGCGCACCCTCGGTGTAGACGGTGGCAGCCAGCGCTGTGGCCGTCATGGCCAGCGCCATGAACAGCGACAGCAGTACGGGGATGAGTTTTTTCATAAGTCGCTCCTTTGCTTTGCGCACAGGGGCATAGTCCGCGCGGACTATGCCCCTGTTTTGGGTTAGGGTCGGAGATGGCGGATCAGCCAAGATCGATGTCGCCGCCGTCCGGTTCTCCGGACGTCGTGATGATATCCTCACCGTTGGTCAGGATGACCTTCATCTCCGGAGTTTCATACTGCTTCTTGTCCATTTTCAGTTACCTCCATTAGTAGTCAGACTGTTGTAGCTGCCGGACAGGATCGTATCGCTGTACACGTACACCATGGCGCCGCTGCTGTCGCGCAGGATCATGTAAGCGCGGCCATACACCGTACGATCCGCAGCCGACACGGTACCATTCAGGACTGTTACGCCCGTCGCGTCAGTGTTGGTTGCCTTCAGGATAAACGTATCATCGGGCTTGGCGCCATTGGCATCCAGCTTCATGGCGTCCAGCGCATCCGACTGGCCGTACCGGCTGTTGGTGCTCACCAGAATGCCCTGCTCAGTGACCGTGTAGCCATCGGGCACGGAGCGCGTTGCCGTGAAGGAGACTGCGTACTTCGCGCCCTGCTGGCTGGCGCTGATCTCCGTCAGCGCGATCACGGGCAGACGATCCACTGTGGTGCCGGCATCAACATATTCAGCCGTCAGGGTCAGATCGCCGCGAGGCGCGATCTTCAGGGTCTCCGTGTAGCCAAGCACGGTGTCGCCGTTCTTCCAGCACTTGAAGACCTTTCCGTCAATGCTCTTCGCTGTTACCGTAGTGATCTTGCCGACTGTAGCCGTGTAAGTTGCCGTCTCGTCATTCGGGTAATTGACGGTTACCGTGTAAGAGCCCGCGCTGAATTCGTACACCGGCTCCACAACGATGATACCCGTCGTGGTAGTGGCCATGGCCGCGCGAATCTCAGCTTCCGTCATGGACCAGCGCACGAAGGTGGCGCCCATCTTGATGGGAGGCTCGGGGAACTGGATCTCCTGCGTATCCGTGTAGCCCTTGGAGCTGATGACCTGCTGCGTGTGGGAGATGAAGACCACCATGGCCTGGTGCTCTTCCTTCTCGGCATACACGGCCTTCAGGGTCGTGGCGCTGCCCATGGAGAAGGTGTAAGTCTTCGAGGTGGAGACCACCTTGCCGGACTCATTGACCCAGTACAGGAAGTTCTCGCTGCCCTTGAACACAACGGTGACCTGCGTGCCAACGGGCATCTTCTCCAGCAGGTAAGAGCGCTGCGTCGCGCCGCCGTTGACCGTGAATTTGGAGGCGGAGACCTCCAGTGCGAACACGCCGCCGCTGATGGGCTCATAGACCGCGATCATGGTCCAGTCATCGGTGGGCTTGACCTTGCAGGTCAGGTCGGTGCTGTACGGCGTGCCGGTGTACTCGTTGACGAACCAGCCCACGAACTTGTAGCCGCTGATGGCGGACGCCGTGACCTTGGTGCCAACCGCGTAGGTGATGTCGCTGCCGCCGCCGGCCACATTGGCCACGGGGCTGTCGCTGCCGGTGGTGCGGGACGTCACCATGACGGTGAACTTGCCGATCTCCACGCCGTAGGTGCCGTCAGCGTTCTGGGTGGGAACGTAACCCGCAGCGCACCACTCCTTCTTCACCTCCGTCTTGAAGGTGCCGCCGGAGATGGCATAGGAGCCCTTGTCAAAGACCTTTTCAACATAGCCGCTGTCGATCTTGACCAGAGAACCGTTGTTGCCGAACTTATCCAGCTTGTCAGCGGCCTCTTCCTCACCGGAGAGGTAGGTGATCTTGGTCTTCTCGCCCGTGATGGTCAGCTGGCCATGGACCACGCCGTTGGTAGCCGTCGCGGAGGGAGCGGAGTTGACGAACACGTTGCCGATCACGGAGTTCTCCACCGTGACGTACACGTTGCCGCCGACCCACAGGTCGTTGGCCGCGTAGTAGTTCGCATTGTTCAGCTCCATCGTGCCGGTGCTGCCGGTCAGCGTGGAGTTCCTGATGGTGGCGTGAGAGCCGCCGCCGGAGATGTGGATGCCGCTGCCGTAGGCGATGCCGCCGCCGTTGGTGGAAGTAACGCCATCGAACACCGTCTCGCCTGCACCGCCCTCATTGAGGAAGATCTTGGAGACGCCGCCGCCGTCCAGCGTGACATTCAGGAAGGTCAGGGTGCCCTTTGCGGACTGGGTGCGGTAGAACATACCTGCCTTGCCATCCGCGCTCGCCAGCTTCTTGACCGTCTTGATGGTGTACTTGCTCTGGCCGTCGATGGTGATGGCCTTGCCGGTGGCGATCTGTGCATCCAGAGCGACATCCGCCAGCAGTCTCACGGTCTGGCCGTCCTGCGCCGCCGCAACGGCCTCGGCCAGCGTGTTGTACGCGTTGACGGAATTGCCGTCCTTGTCCAGAATCTGGGCGGTCATGCCGGCAGCCGCCGTGAAGGAGCCGTTCTCGTTCTTGGTGATACCAACGCCGGGAGCCGCGAAGCTGGGAGTCTTGCCGTCCACCTTCTGCTCGGGGGAGACGTTGGGGTCGAAGCCGACGAACGTACCGCCGCTGATGGCGACCTTCGCATTACCAGAGGTGAACTCGCTGTCGATGCAGTTGAACAGATACTTGCTGCTGCCTTCCCACTTCTGGTGCAGGTCGAAGGTGCCGCCCTTGACAGACAGGGTACCCTCCTGCACCTGAACCACGCTGACGTTGCCATAGAAGGTGCCGTTTTCGATGGTCAGGTCGCCCTTCACCACGTTGATGGTATAGCAGTCGTTCGCCTTGGCATCCATGATGCCGTTACCGGTGATGGTCACCTTGGCGCCATTCGTGATGGACAGGATGGCGTTGGCAGTATCGCCCCAGATGTCCACCGTGTTCTTGATGGTCTTGCCGTTCAGGTCCAGCGTGATGCTCTTGCCGATGGTCAGCTGGGTGTTCTGCTCCACATCCGCCAGCAGTCTCACGGTCTGGCCGTCCTGCGCCGCCGCAACGGCGTCGGCCAGAGTGCTGTACGCCTTGATCTTGGATTCGCCGCTGGCCTTATCCGCCACAATGACGGCAGGAATCAGGTCATCCACGTCCGCATCCGCCTGGCTTCTCGCCGGATAGATGAGGTCGCCTCTGTTGTAGTGCACACCGCCGTTCGACAGCGTGATGGACACCGTCTCAGGATGCTCCATGTAGTTGCCGTCCACCTTCAGCGTGCTGTCGGTGCCGACCCACCAGATGCCCATGCTGGCGTCACCGCTCACGGTGCCGTGCAGCTGGTTATCCGTGACCGTCAGCTTGATGTTCTGGCCCTCGCAGTCAAATCCGCTACCATAAGCCATCTCAATGTGGATATGGCGCACCTGCGTGCCGTCAGCCTTAGCCTTGAACACGTTGCTGCTGACGTTGACCTCCGCACCCTCCATCGGTGTGACCTGAATCGCCTCGTACTCGATGCTGTCAAAGGTGCAGCCGGTGATGGTCAGCTTGCCCTTGACCTGGGAGAAGTAGAATGCGGAAAGCTTATTGCCGTTGGCAATGTCCTTGAAGTTCACGTTTTTGATGGTCACATCCGCGGCGGCATTACCGGGCATGTTCACAGAGATGCTGGAATTGCCGGAAATGGTGTGGCCGCCGCCATCCAACGTGATGTTCTTGCTGATGGTGAGGCTGCCGCAGTCTGCCACATCCGCCAGCAGTTTCACGGTCTTGCCCTTTGCAGCCAGACGGATCGCATCGGCCAGGGTCTCATACTTGGTGCTGCCGACCTTGGCAACATACTGGCCTTCCTTGACGCCGTAGGTGCCATCCGTATTCTTGGTGGGGATGAAGCCGTCAGCGCAATAGCCATCGGGAATACTCTTGTTAAACGTACCGCCGGAGACCTCGAAGTTGTCGGAGGTACCCTTGCCGACACCGCGGAAAATGCTCTCCCCAGACATCTTGTTGACGAAGTGACCGCCGGTAACCCGCGTGATAGCGGCATAGCCCTCCACAACACCGGTCAGGATGACCGTCGGGTGATTCCACCGTCCTGTGGTGGTCAAGCTCTGGATAAACTCGCCGCCGCTGATGGTGGTATCACCGTACGCAAAGATAACTCCTGTGTATCCACTCGTCGCATAACTCAGCGTGAATGTACCGCCGCTGATATTCAGCACAGAGCCTTCCTCGCTCTTGACCACGTTCAGACCGCCGGTATAGGTACCGCTGGTGATGGTCAGGGTGCCCCAGTTGTCGATCATGGAGGAGCCGGTGTTGCCCGCCGTGGCGGTCACATCCGTCAGCGTCAGGTTGGCATCCTTCTTGGCCTCGATGTTGTAGTAGCTGGTGCCGCCCACAACATTACCGTTCTTCACGGTAACGGTGCCGCCGGTCACGGAGATCGTGGCCTTGCCGCCTTTGGTGTTGGTCAGGGTCTTGCCGCCCAGATCAAGGGTGATGCTCTTGCTGATGACCACGTCCTCAGCGGCATCCGCCAGCAGGGTCACGGTCTGGCCGTCCTCAGCCGCCGCAACGGCCTCGGTCAGGGACTCGTAGCCCTGGCTGCCGATCTCGGCAACATACTTGCCTTCCTTGACGCCGTAGGTGCCATCCGCGTTCTTGGTGGGGATGTAGCCCTTAGCGCACAGGGACTTGTCCACCTCGCTGGAGAACGTACCGCCGGAGACGGAAACCTTGGCAGCCTGCGTGAAGTCGCTCTCGGTCTTGTTTGTATTATCCCAATCGTAGGCCTTGACTGCGGCGTTGGTGCCGTTGGCCGTGAACGTGCCGCCCTCGACCTTGATCTCGTCCAGGCCCTTGTAGCCGGTGCGGTTCACGATGGAGATCGCCGCGCCGTCCTCGATGGCGCCGTCGTTAATGGTCTTGGGAATGCCGTCACCGGAGACGGTGATGGCCGTCTCAGCGCCGCTGATGTTCAGGCTGCCGGCGCAGACCTGCACGCCCATGGTCTGGGCGTTGATCTTGCTGTTGTCGATGGTCAGCGTGCCGGAGCTGGGGAAGTAGATGCCGAAGCCGTTGGGCACGTTCAGCGTGCTGTTCTTCAGCGTCACGGTATCGTTGGTGTTGTTGCCGTTGGTCTCGATGCCGCTGCGGGCGGTGGTCGTCATATCGACGCCATCGAACACCAGACTGGAATTGTCATACTTGATGGTGCCGCCCATGGCGGAGGGGATCAGACCAACCAGCTGGCTGCTGACCACCTTGCCGTTCTTCACGGTCAGCGTCGCATCGGGGTTGTTGATCTCGAAGGCCGCGCTGTTTGCATCCGTGCCGGTGCAGGTCCAGGTATGGCCGTCCAGATCCACCGTGCGGTCAATGGTGCCGGAGCTGAATGCTGAACCGGTGGTATAATCGCGCAGCAAGACGATAGGCTCGCCGCTGGCCGTCTGCGCCTTGAACGCCTCGTCCATGGTGTAGTAGGAGGTGTCGCCGACCTTGGCCAGATAGGCTTTCGCCACGCCGAAAGTGCCGTCGCCGTTTGGAGTAACGCCGGAATTCTCCACCACGTACTTGCTGGGGTCTTTGGAGAATGTACCGCCGGTGACAGCAATAGTCGCCTTAGTGGCGTCAGTGGTAGCAACAAAGTTGCCACTGTTACTGTCATAAGTATAGGTGCCCAGCTCGCCATTGACGGTGCCGCCGGTGATGCTGACCTTGGCCACCTTGCCATCGGCGCTGTCGTAGTTCACAGAGGTCACGTCACCGTTGACGATGCCGTTGTCGCTGATCGTCAGGGTGCTGTTATTGCCGCCGCTGTACGTCCAGGCCGCCACAGCGCCGTTGACCGTGCCGCCCTTGATGGTAGCGGACTTCCAGTTCTCCACCGCATAGCTGTTTTTGGAATTCAGCGTACCGTCTTCTTTCAGGTAGAACGTACCGCGATCGACCTTGATCACGATGAAGTTATCCTGGGTAAACGTGCCGCCACTGATGGTCAGACCGGGGTACTTGGCAACGCTGTCATCGCCCACGCGCACCAGGGACGCGCCCTTCACTCCAACAACGCCGCTGTTGTTCGTAACGCTGCCGCTCTCGAAGAAAAGCCAGCCGTCCTGAATGTCAATGACATAGTGGGAGCTGACGCCGGAGTTCTCCGCGGTATCCTCACGCATGATGGTACCAGTCTGCGCCGCGCTGCTGTCCTTGACGGTGACGCGGTTCTTAACGGTCAGCGCGGGCTTGCCCGCCACGGTGCCGCCGTTGAGGGTGCGACCGTTCAGGTCGAGGGTCAGCCCATATGTGTTTATGGTGACATTCTCGCGGGTGTCCGCCAGCAGGGTCACGGTCGCATTCTTAGCGGCCGCGTCGATAGCCGCCTGCAGGGTCTCGTACTTGGTGGTGCCGACCTCTGCCACGTAGGTGGTCGTATCGCTGGGCATCAGCTGCGTTACGCTGGTGGTCAGCTTATCGCCAGCCGCGACAGTCTTCGTGCCCTGCTTGCTTGCGTCCGTCGTGCCGTCTTTGCCGTAGTAGCCCGGCTGCTGCGCCTGCACAGTGGCCTTGGTGCTCTCCACAGTCAGCGCCACATCGTTGGAATTCTGGTCCACGCGGCCATCGCCCAGCAGGATGTCGCCGTTGCTGCCCACCGTGTCGGTGAAGGTGCAGGTGGCCACGGTGGTGGTCATCGTGCCGCTGCCGCTGTTGACAAAGCGCACGGGCGCAGCGAACTGCTCCCAATCACCATTGTCGCCGCAGTTGGTGAACGTGCTGTTCTGGACGGCAACAGTCTGCGTACCGTTTGCCTTGTGGTTGAAGTTCACCGGCACCTGTGCCCCCGTGAAGGAGCAATTGTCGATGACCACTGCACCGTCCGCATTGGAGTAGACGGAAGTAGCCTTTGTGCCAAAGTCGCAGCCGGTCAGCGTGATGTCGTTCACGCCGGTGGTTCCGCTGATATACACGCGCTGGACGGTGATACCGTCGGTGCTGTCGCAGTCGGTCAGGTTCACAGTCACCTTATGATCGGTGTGCCGCTGACCCCACACGCCCAGATTGTCCAGCTCATAGGCCGTGACGGTGATGTCCTTCTCCAGATAAGCACCGCCGGCCTCGACCTGCTTGCCGGTATCGCGGCTGAACGTATAGGTGTCGACCTCCAGGTCGCACTCGCCGCTGGAAATATAGGCATTGTTGCCATAGATGGTGATATCATCCGCCACGTGGCCGTGGGTCAGCGTGCCCACATCCGCGCCGGGACGGCACACGATGGTGATGGCACCGGCGTTGGTCTTATAGGCCGCGGTCAGGGCATCCGCCAGCGTGGCAGCATAGCCGCTCTGCGCATCGGCAGCCCAGTATACAGGGGTAGCCGCGTCCCAAGCAGTATCGTCCAGCAGCTCCAAGGTGTAGCTGCTGCTGCTCAGTGCCACGATGGCATCGTCCAGCGTGTCGTACTCGATGCCGCCCACCTTGGCCACGGTGGTGGCAGTGGGCAGCACCGCATCCCCATCATCCTGCGGGTCTGCGGAATCGTTTCCGTTCACAGAATCGGTAGGATCAGCGCCGCCCTCAGTACCGGTGGTATCATCCGCCGTGCCGCTGCCGTTGCTGCCTTCGACCTGCTGGTCGCCGGTGCCATCGCTGTCCTTGCTGTCTCCGACCTGCAAGTCACCGGTGTCACTGCTGCTGCTGTCGTCGGACACGTCCGTTCCGTTTTCGGAGACGATCGCGCCCTGGGTTTCGACGCCGTCCGCCATCGCAGCGTACGCCGCCGTCGGCAGCAGAGACAGCATCATTACCAGCGAAAGCAGTAATGACGCTGCTCTTTTGCCCATTCTTGTTTTGTTCATGTTCCCCCATCCTTTCATGTGATTTTTTGGTCTGTCTGCGGAATCATGCTGTGCGCTGTCCGCACCGTGCCCGCGGCACTGCACCGGCGAGTCCGCACCCCCTGCGGATCAGTGGCAGGCCTCGCCGCGCGGAACGCCGTCCCATGCGGAAAAGCCATCGTTTCAACTGGGTTGAAACGAGAAAAGGGTACCCTTTTCTGCCGGTATCTCCCTCCAATGCAGGCGCCCCTTGCACCTGCGCGGGCTGGAAAATCGTCCCTTTGCGGGGTGATT
>OCQP01000374.1_pt1 | contig 8229 bp, 8 predicted proteins | sample 1538391 | NCBI WGS metagenome assembly OCQP01 (sample SAMN04571688, study PRJEB22368) | human gut metagenome | biome: human gut; material: stool | host: Homo sapiens | place: Luxembourg | collected 2012-06-29 | reverse complement strand
TCAGACGTGTGCTCTTCCGATCTAATAGAAGATTATCATTCACTTCCTCCCTTCCAATTCTTCATTTCCCTCAAATAGAAAATCCATTTCTCGGATGTTTCGTCGTTAGTATCATTTTCTGTTTGGCGAGTGTGACATGTGTATAAATCTGGGTCGTAGTAATAGAACTGTGTCCTAACATTTCCTGTATGTACCGGATATCGACATCTGCATCAAGCAGGGAGCTGGCAAAGGTATGACGGAACATGTGAGGCGTAATGTGCTGATCGATACCGGCGAGAGAGGCATACTTTTGGATCATTCTTCGGACACTCTGATCGGATAAAGGTTTTCCAGACTGATTTGCAAAAAAATGCCCACAGTTTTCTATTTCTTTGGAAAAAGTGTTTTTGTATTCATTTAAAGTTTTTAGCACGTTATCGTTTCCAATCTGCAGTTTACGTTCTTTAGAGCCTTTTCCATAAATCAGGACAAAATTGTCATTCAGGTTGACATCGCAGGATTTTAAACTGCACAGTTCGGAAATGCGGATTCCGGTGGCAAAGAGCAGTTCAATTACGGCAGCGTCACGCAGAGCATTTTTTTGCTGGTAAGATGTGGTTGTAAGCTGCCGCTGGTTGTATATTGTGGAGAGAAAAAGTTCTAATGTCTGTAACGGAATGGTTTTTGGGAGAATAACAGGTTCCCGGAAGCGGATCTGGATTTTGTCAAAGGGATTTCTTTCGATAAATTCATAAAATTCGCAATAGTGAAAAAATGCTTTGAGGGATGCAATTTTTCTTTTGGCAGTTTTAGGCTTATATATGGAGTGCAGGTGTGCGATATAGGATTCTATCTGCCGGGAAGCGATGTCGTATAAGGAAGTCTCGGCAGGCATTGTGGAAGCAAAATGTGTGAGATCAATTTTATAGGCGCGAATTGTTTTGACGTCTAAGCACTTTTGTGATTTGCAAAATGTAAGATAGTTTGTAATCTGGGTATCGTGTAATTTCATGGTATGTGTTCCTCGCTTTTTATTTTTATATTAGCAGAGGAAAAGTGGTCTGCTGAAAAGAAGAAAAGAAAATTTTTGAAAAAGCAAATTTATATTCGGTTAAAAATCATTGACAATGTAGAATAAGCGTGTATAATAACCAATGCAGCTTAAAAATGCAAACAATTTGCAAATGCACACAAAATGCAAAAACAAATAACTTGCAATTTGAACAAATCAAGATTAAAACAACCAAATGCAGGAGGCGTTTGTTATGTTACACATTTTAGAACATACATTATCACACACGATCGAGGACAGCGTGAAGCTGCTTCCATTTCTGTTTTTCACTTATTTATTAATGGAATTGTTAGAGCACACGACAGGCGGAAAAGTACAGAACAAGATTAAAGATGCAGGGAAAGTCGGACCGCTGTGGGGCGGACTTCTTGGAATTATGCCGCAATGTGGTTTTTCAGCAGCAGCGGCCAGCCTTTATGCCGGACGTGTCATTACGGTGGGAACGCTGCTTGCCGTATTTTTGTCGACGTCGGATGAGATGCTGCCGATTTTCATTTCAGAGTCAGTCGCACCGGCAACGATCATTAAAATTCTTGGTGCAAAAGTCTGCATTGCGATCGTTTCAGGATTTCTTGCAGAACTGGTTTATGTGAATGTTTTCAAAAAGAAAGAAAAAGACATGGACATCCATGTGGTATGCGAGGAAGAGCACTGCAGTTGTGAGGATGGCGTTTTAAAATCTGCGCTGAAACATACTTTGAAAATTTTTGTATACATTTTGCTTATCACATTTATATTGACATTGGTAATTGAGATGATCGGAGAAGATCATCTTGCGGTGGTATTTCAGAATATTCCGGTTGTGGGAGAGATGATCGCGGCACTTGTCGGACTGATTCCAAACTGCGCATCCTCCGTGGTAATCACGGAACTCTATTTAAGTGGAATTATCGGAGCAGGAGCGATGATGTCAGGACTTTTGGTAAATGCCGGAGTTGGACTTTTGGTTTTGTTCCGTTTGAACCGCAATTGGAAGCAGAACGCTGGAATTATGGCAGCACTTTATGGATTCGGTGTTGTCTGGGGCGTGATCATTGAGTTACTTGGGATTGCATTTTAACAGATGTAGATGAATAATTGATACGCGGAAGTATGAAATTAAGAGGAAAGAGTTAAAAATTGTATCTGCTACAGTGAAAGCATATACAGAGAAAGAAAAGAGATGAAAAAATGGCAGGAAATGGTTATGCAACGACCAGCAGAAAGAAAATTTTAGAATATCTCATGGCAAACAGCGACCGCACAGTGACGGTGACGGACATTGACCAGTATTTGAAAAAACACGATAACGAGGTGAACATCACAACGATTTACCGTTACCTGGATAAACTTGCCAAAGAGGGAACTGTCATGAAATATGTGGCAGAGAAGGGGAGCCAGGCGGTGTATCAGTACGTGGAGATGGGACATCACTGTGAGGAACATCTTCATTTAAAATGTGTTTCCTGTGGATGCATCATACATCTGGAATGTGCGTTTATGGATGAGATCGCTGAGCATGTTTTAAAAGATCATGGATTTACACTGCAATGCAAAAATTCCATTATTTATGGTTTGTGCAGGGAGTGCAGGAAAAAACAGGATAGGGAATAATACTGCTATAGGATTTCCCTATAATCGGCTCATGGTTTTATGGATTAACACTTTTTCGATTGATTTGATATGATAATTCCAACAGCAGAACCTGAGAAAAACAGGCAGGCAAAAAGAATGAAAACATAGAAAAAGGATGGAAAAACACATGAGCACATTAAAAGAGAGAAAATTAAAATTTGAGACATTACAGTTACACGTTGGACAGGAAGAACCGGATCCTGTGACCGATGCAAGAGCAGTTCCGATTTACCAGACATCTTCCTACGTATTCCACAATTCAAAGCATGCAGCAGACCGTTTCGGTTTGCGTGACGCAGGAAATATTTACGGAAGACTGACCAATCCGACAGAGGATATTTTTGAACAGCGTATTGCAGCATTAGAGGGCGGCGTGGCAGCGCTTGCAGTCGGTTCCGGTGCAGCAGCCGTTACATACACGATTGAAAACCTTGCACAGGCAGGTGATCATATCGTATCTGCAAAAAATATTTACGGCGGCACTTATAATCTGCTGGCACATACATTAGTAGATTTTGGCGTTACGACCACTTTTGTTGATCCTTTTAACTTAGAGGAAGTAGAAGGCGCTATCAAGGACAACACAAAAGCAGTTTACATTGAGACACTCGGCAATCCTAACTCCTTCCTATTTTGCATTTTTTCGGGAAAAAACAACATTATTTTTGCATATTACAATTGCATGCCCATTTTTTTTAGTGTAAAATAGGTTCTATAAACAAATTAGGAAAAGGGGATTTACTATGAGACTAGACAATGCAAAAATTCTTATTAGTGATGATTCCATACTTGCACGAAAGCAGTTAAAAGATTTTATTTCAAAATATGGTACACCAACTTTTTTCGAGGCATCCAACGGACAGGATGCAATTGATATCTATAAAAAGGAAAAGCCTGATTTATCGTTTCTTGATATCGTTATGCCAGTAAAAGATGGCAATGCAGCAATCCGTGAAATTATTGATTTCGACAAAGACGCAGAGATCATTATCGTTTCTTCTGTCGGAACACAGTCACAGCTGCGTTCCGCCATTGAAGCCGGCGCAAAGGATTTTATCCAGAAGCCTTTAAATCCAGAGCAGCTGCATAGCATCCTTACCTCAAGATTTGAAGGGAGATAAAATATGTACGCACAGTTTTTTGGAACATTTTTATTATCTCACAATGTAGTGACAAAAGATCAGCTGCTCAGTGCCCTTGGCAAAAAATCCTCCCAGCATATGAAGCTTGGCACTCTCGCCATTATGAAGGGATATATGACTGCAAATGAAGTAGATAATGTCATCATTTCACAGACGCATAACGATTGTCGGTTTGGCGATCTGGCTGTCCGCGAGGGATATCTGACGCAGGAACAGGTCGATGAGCTTGTCAAGACACAGTATCCTGATTTTCTGTTATTAGGACAGACACTTGTAGAGGAAGGTTATATTACCAATACGCAGCTGGAAACACTGATCGCGGATTATGAATCCGAAAATGAATTAACGGATTTAGATTACAGCAACGAAAAACAGGATGATCTTGACCGGATCCTTGCAAATTTCTTCCATTCAACCGATGTGGCTGCAGACGAATACAATGCTTCCTATATGCGGTTGCTGTTCAATGATCTGACGCGTTTTATCGGGGATGATTTCACTCCGCTGTGTTTTAACCCATGCAAAGAGTATCCTGTAAATTACTGTGTTTCACAGGCGATCCATGGCGATTTATCCGCTAAAGTTTATCTGGACATGCCTGAGACAACCTGTATCAGCTTTGCATCCAGATATGTGAATGAGGAATTTACAGAGTTTGATGAATACGTTCAGGCTTCTCTGGAAGATTTCTTAAATCTTCATAATGGGTTATATAATGTGAATATTTCAAATACACTCGGAAAAGAATTAACATTAGAGGCTCCTGAAGTTGTTTCTGACGAATTGATCGACTTATCCAGTTCATCTTATTTACTTCAGGTCATGTATCCGTTTGGTGTTGTTAATTTCATTTTTGAATTGAAGAAATAATAATGGAATTGTATCAATAGAAAATCAATTTTCAGGTCACAAAAATAAGGCTGCTGATAGTTTTATCAAACAGCCTTATTTTTTCTATTATCGTTTTAATAAGATACAAATGCTAAAAATCTGCACGATCATTTCACGTTCAAAAATTCTTTTACAACCTTTGGCATCTCATCCACTTCACATACGGTCTTATGTCTTACCTCTGCGGTACGGATCTCTTCGATGGCATTTGGAATCTTAACATTTCCAATTTTGCTCAGTTCGTCGACAAGTTCAAAATCTGTCATTGCATCATACTTCTTATCAATCGCATCCATCACGCTTCTTGTAAACTTGAACGGACTTGCAGTAGATGCGATCACGGTCTTGGTGTCCGTGTCTTTGGTATCTTTTAAATACTTATGGTATACACCTGTCGCAACTGCTGTATGAGTATCAATAATATAACCTGTCTTCTCGTATAAGTTCCGGATCTCTTCTGCTGTTTCTTCCTCACTTGTATAATTTCCATAGAAATCTGCAAGCTGTTCTTTCATTGCAGGCGTAATCTCATACTTTCCGTTTGTATTTAATGCTTTCATGAAATCTGCATTCTTTGCAGCATCATTTCCGGCAATACGGTAAATCAGACGCTCTAAGTTACTGGAAATCAGAATATCCATGGATGGAGAGCTTGTCAGCATAAATTCTCTGTTCTTATCATAAGTTCCAGTTGTGAAAAAGTCGTAAAGAACCTTATTCTCATTGGATGCACAGATCAATTTTGCAATTGGGATTCCCATATTCTTCGCATAAAATGCTGCCAGAATATTACCAAAGTTACCGGTTGGAACTACGACATTGATTCTCTCATCTTTTCCAATAACACCATTTGCATATAATTTTGCATATGCATATACATAATAGACAATCTGTGGCACCAGACGTCCAATATTGATGGAATTCGCGGAGGAGAACTGATAACCTGCAGCTGCTAATTCCGCTGCCATTTCTTTATCACCAAAAATCTTCTTCACACCAGTCTGTGCCTGGTCAAAGTTACCATGGATACCTACAACAAATGTATTATCGCCCTTCTGTGTCACCATCTGTTTTTCCTGAATTGGGCTGACACCGTTCTTTGGATAAAATACAATGATCTTTGTTCCCTTTACATCTGCGAATCCGGCTAATGCTGCTTTTCCGGTATCCCCGGAAGTAGCTGTCAGGATTACAATATCATTTTTCACCTGATTCTTTCTTGCGGATGTGATCATTAAATGTGGCAGGATGGATAATGCCATATCTTTAAAAGCAATCGTTGAGCCATGGAACAACTCCAGATAATACGCTCCGTCCGCCTGAACCAATGGTGCGATCTCTTCTGTATCAAACTTGCTGTCATAAGCTGCATTGATACAATTCTTTAATTCTTCCTCCGTGAAGTCTGTCAAAAACTTCTTCATAACTTCATAAGCTGTTTCCTGATAAGTCATTCCTGCAAGTTCATCTACCGTCTTATCCAATGTCGGAAGCTGTTCCGGAACAAATAATCCTCCGTCCTCTGCAAGTCCTTTTAAAATAGCCTGTGAAGCTGTCACTTTTTCATTTGCATTTCTGGTGCTTGTGTACATCAATTCCATTTTCACAATCCTCTTATCCTTTTTCTCTCTTTCGCTCATTATAGATAAAACGTTCTCTCATGTCAATGCATTAAAGCATTAAATTGTCCGAAATCCCCTGAAAACGATCTGATTCTGCTTTCAACTGGTCACTGATCTGCTGGTTTGTCTCCATTTTCTTCTTGACCTTATCCATGTTTTCTACAAGGATATCGGTATTTTCCGCAGCATTTGCGATTCCTTTCGCACTCTCCTCAATCGCCGTGGAAATATCCTCTACTGACTGTTTCATCACAAGGACAACCTCTTTCAGACTGTTTGCACGCTCCTCGAAGTGATCCATGGTACTATTGACATAAGTTGCATCGGTCCGGTACTGCTCGCCTGTTTTTACGAAGCTGTCATAATCCGGCATGATCGTATCATCAATATAGGTAACAAGCTGGTTTGCGCTGTCAGAAAGCTTTTCCACCGCATCTGTGACCTGTGCGTTGATACTCTGGATATTATTCGCTGTCTCTCTTGTGGAATCTGCAAGTTTCCGGATCTCATCTGCCACAACTGCAAATCCTTTTCCTGCCTCTCCCGCTCTTGCCGCCTCAATAGAAGCATTTAACGCAAGAAGGTTTGTCTGGCTGGATACGCTTAAGATTTCTTCAGTCAGTTCATTGACATGTCTGACACTGGTACTCTCCTCGATCGCTGACTTCAGCGACTCGATGATGCCGGCGATCATCCGGCTTGTATTTTCCTGATTGTTTACTGCCTTCTGTTTTAACTCTTCGGCGCGCTCCTGCATAGTGGATGCATATTCATTCATCGCCTTTGAATCATCTGCGATACTGATCACTTCATCATTTACATTTGAAATATTATCCGTAACGGTTGCAGCGGAAGACGAAACTTCCTCCATCGTTGCAGAAAGTTCTTCCATAACAGCAGATACATCATAGGCATTCGTATTGGCTGTCTCCACACTCCTTCCGACATTCTGGACGACATCTCCGATCGCATTGGAGTTTGTTGCGATTTTTCCGAGAACTTCCTGTAAGGTGCCAAGGAACACATTCATACCGGATGCAAGTTCTGCGATCTCATCATTTCCCTTTACGGTCACACGTTTTGTCAGATCTGCATGACCGGACTGCATATCTTTGACGATCACTTTCAGTTCCTTTGACGTCTTCCTGATCGGACGAACTACTTTAAAGATCGTTATATACAACGATGCGATCAGACTCACAACAATAAGTCCGATAACGATCAGATTTGCATAATTTCCACTGTCATATACCGTACTCTGGTTTGCAACCACCCGGTCTACATCTGCATTGTAAAATTCAATATAAGACGCAAGTTCATCACTCAATTTATTTGCCGCTTTAAAAAGTTCAAGATTACAGTATTCCTGTGCCTGTGTCTTATTACCATTCTCAATACTGTCCGTCACCTTCTGGTATGCATCCGTAAAGCCCTGATAATAAGCGGTGATATTCTGCACCCTGCTCTTCTCATCCTCTGTCACTGCCATCTGATCTAACTGTTCCAGCAGACCATTGATCTCTTCCTTGGTTGCTGCGCTCTGTTCGAGCATACTGGCACGGTCATTTGTCGACTTTGTCACACACATACTGTAAGCAAGGATCTCCATTTCCTTAAATTTGTCTGAGATCTCATTCAACTGTGCTGTTTTTGTCATATAAACACTTGTGATCTCATTGCTCGCCTGATACATGGACTTTAAATTCCGATGTCCGATCACAGCAGATATAATTGCAATGATCACAAGACAGATAACAGGAATCAGGACTTTTCGGCTCATCCGGCTCTGTAAGTTTACGCCTCCTGCTTTTCCGTTTTTCTTTTGTTTTCCGTTCGTTCTTTCGCTCATGTTAGTTTTCCCCTTTTCAAATTCCAATTACAATTTTGATAGATCGGAAGAGCACAC
>OCQP01000340.1_pt1 | contig 8519 bp, 4 predicted proteins | sample 1538391 | NCBI WGS metagenome assembly OCQP01 (sample SAMN04571688, study PRJEB22368) | human gut metagenome | biome: human gut; material: stool | host: Homo sapiens | place: Luxembourg | collected 2012-06-29 | reverse complement strand
AGCGTGACTGGAGTTCAGACGTGTGCTCTTCCGATCTAGCAATTAAACGAATCAATCAATTGAAACACATATATCGTACAATATTACCATGCATGGTAGCGCTTTTCTGTTGCCTTTTGCCCGCTTTTTCTATTACGGGAGAGCATCCGGTACTGATTATCAGTTCCTATAATCCGGATGCCGGCCGTACTTCCGGCAACATCTCCGACTTTATGGAGGAGTTCCAACGCCTGGGCGGGACAAACACCATCGCATTGGAGAACATGAACTGCAAGAGTTTTTCCGAATCCCCTCTTTGGGAGAGGAGAATGGCTGAGCTGTTGGCTAAATATCAAGGTGATAAAAGTCCGGCGCTGATTGTACTTATAGGGCAGGAAGCCTGGGCTGCCTATCTTTCTCTGGAAGACTCCATATGCGGCAATACTCCGGTAGTGAGTGCACTGTCCAGCCGGAACGCCATATTGCTGCCGGGTGATACCGTTGACCTGAAGACCTGGATGCCCGAATCCGTCGACTTCTTCACGGATTTCCCCAGTTCGCCTATCAAGGCCGGCTTCGTTTATGAGTATGATGTGGAGGCCAACATCAATATGATAAAGCAGATGTATCCCGGCACCAAGAATATCGCTTTTGTCTCAGACAACAGTTATGGCGGCGTTGCCATGCAGGCCTATGTAGTGAAGGAGATGCAGAAGTTCCCGGAACTAAACCTGATTCTGCTGGACGGACGCGTCAATACCATATATACCATTTGTGACAGATTGCATGAGTTACCGGAAAATACAGCTATATTGATGGGGACATGGCGTGTGGACATGAACGATGGTTACTTCATGCGGAATGCAACCTACGCCATGATGGAAGCAGCTCCCACTTTGCCCACTTTCTCGCTCAGTTCCGTAGGCTTGGGATATTGGGCTGTGGCAGGTGTCGTTCCTGCCTACCGTGCTTTGGGCAAGGAGATGGCAAGACAGTCTTACCGCCTGCTGACCACCTCCCAGGATAGTGAGACCCATATGGAAATCATTCCGAATGAGACCATACTGGACGGCAAACTTGTGAAGGAAAAGAAACTGAATATCGCCGGCCTTCCGGAACCGGTAAAGATGCTGAACGTAACCCCTTCTTTCTACGAGCAGTACAAGTATCATATCTGGTTTGTCGGTGTTGTTCTGTTGGTGCTGTTGGGCGGTTTGTTCGTTTCCCTTTATTTTTATTATCATACAAAGAAGTTGAAGGATGAACTGGAGGTATCCGAAGGTGCCTTGCGCGAAGCAAAGGACCGTGCCGAAGAATCCAGCCGCCTGAAGAGTGCTTTCCTTGCCAATATGAGCCACGAAATCCGTACTCCATTGAATGCGATTGTGGGCTTCTCGGACGTGCTGTCTGCCGGAGGAGCCTCGGAAGAAGAACAGCGTGGCTATTTCGAGATTATCAGGACCAACTCTGATTTGCTGCTTCGGCTAATCAATGACATATTGGATGTGTCCCGTTTGGAGGCCGACCGCGTCATCCTTTCTTTGGAGAGCTGCAATGTAGTGCAGATATGCCAGCAGGTAGTAGCTTCCGTGGCCCAGGCACGCAGGTCGACCAATCAATTCTTATTTGAGTGTGAACGTGAGGTAGTGGAGATGCGGACGGATGTGCAGCGTTTACAGCAGGTTGTGATAAATCTGCTTTCCAATGCGGACAAGTTTACAAAAGAAGGCACGATAACCTTGAAGCTGGAACTGGATACAGCAGGGAATGTAGCAGTATTTTCGGTGACCGACACCGGTTGCGGCATTCCTTTGGACAAACAGAAACGGGTGTTCGAACGTTTCGAGAAGCTGAACGAATATGTGCAGGGAACCGGCTTGGGCCTGTCCATCTGTAAGCTGACCGTTGAGAAGTGGGGCGGCGAGATTTGGATAGATCCTGCCTATACGGATGGAGCGCGGTTTATGTTTACCCACCCTATGAACTTATAAGAACCGACAAGAAATAAGGATATATAATGAAAAGATTTAGTTGTTTTTTTATCTGGATTTTTGTCCTGACAAGCATACTGCCTGCGCAGGAAAGAGAGGTGAAACTGAAAGTCGTACAGACCAGTGATATACACGGCAACTACTATCCCTACGACTTTATACGCCGCCGGGAGGCAACCGGCAGTCTGGCACGTGTGCATGCTTTGGTGCAAAAAGAACGTGAGGCTTATGGCGAAAACCTGATTCTTTTGGACAATGGCGACATTCTGCAGGGACAGCCCACAGCCTATTATTATAATTACATAGATACCGTTGCCCCTCATCTGGCAGCGGAGATGATGAATTTCATGGGGTATAATGCCGGTAATATGGGTAACCATGACGTAGAGACCGGCCGTACCGTTTTCGACCGTTGGGCAGGTGACTGCCGTTTTCCGATATTGGGTGCCAATATTGTGGATACTGCTACCGGAGAAACCCATTTCAAACCCTATGAGGTGCTGGAACGTGACGGAGTGAAAATTGTGGTTCTCGGTATGATAACTCCTGCCATCCCCGTATGGCTTTCAGAGAATCTGTGGAAAGGGCTGCGTTTCGACGATATGGAGGAGACTGCCCGCAAATGGATGAAGATTATCCGTGAGCAGGAAAAGCCTGATTTGGTTATCGGTATGTTCCATGCCGGCCAGGATGCCCAGCTGATGGGAGGCAAGTATCGCGAAAACGCTTCGGTGGAAGTGGCGTGCAACGTGCCGGGATTCGATATTGTCCTGATGGGGCACGACCATGCGCGCGAATGCAAGAGGGTGTGCAACATAGCCGGTGACTCGGTACTGGTGATGGACCCTGCCAGCAACGGTGTTGTTGTGAGTAATGTGGATATAACCTTGAAACTGCGTGATGGTAAAGTTATAGACAAGAAGATAGACGGCATACTGTCCGATACGCAAGACTACGGCGTCAGCGAAGAGTTCATGCAACGCTTTGCCCCCGAAAATGAAGCTGTGCAGAATTTTGTTTCCAAGAAAATTGGTTCCTTTACCGAGACTATCTCCACACGTCCTGCCTATTTCGGTTCTTCCGCTTTTATAGACCTTATCCACGAATTGCAGTTGGCAATCAGCGGAGCGGATATTTCTTTTGCGGCTCCTTTGTCCTATGATACGGAAATCCGTAAAGGAGACATTTTTGTGAACGATATGTTCAATCTGTATAAGTACGAAAATATGCTTTACACCATGCGTCTGACGGGGAAGGAGATACGCGATGCCTTGGAGATGTCGTATGATTTGTGGACCAATCGGATGAAGTCTCCGGACGACCATATCCTTCTCTTCCGTGAGAAGCGCCGCGAAGGTGCTACGGATAGGGCCTCATTCAAGAATTTCAGCTTCAACTTCGATTCTGCGGCGGGTATTATCTACACGGTGGATGTGACCAAGCCGGATGGGGAGAAGGTAGCCATTCTCAGTATGGCAGACGGTACCCCGTTCGATATGGATAAAATGTATAAGGTAGCGGTGAATTCTTATCGCGGAAACGGTGGCGGCGAATTGCTGACAAAGGGTTCCGGCATCTCGCAGGATGAATTGAAGGAGCGCATCATCCACTCTACGGATAAGGACTTACGCTATTATCTGATGCAGTACATCGAGCGAAAGAAGGTGATTGAACCGCGTGCGCTGAATCAGTGGAAGTTTATTCCCGAAGAATGGGTGGCTCCGGCTTCCATGCGTGATTATGAGTTCTTGTTTGGCAAAGTTAAAGAATAATTCACTATCTTTGCGGCTCAGAATCTATAATGTAAGTTTTTGGACGTGAAGCAGAAGAAAAAAAATATAGGCGCATTGAGCTTGCTGGTACTGTTTATCATGTACCAGGCAAGCATCACCGCGTTCACTCACGTCCATTATGTGAATGGGGTGATGATAACGCACTCGCACCCTTTTCATGGCACACACTCTCACTCCCAGACTTCCCTTCTGGTCATCGGGCATTTGTCGGCATTCTACTCTTCCGGGGTGGATGTGTATGAGGTTCAGCACCCGATGCGTCCTTTGCTGGCCATGCTCAGAGCCAAACCGGCAACACCTACTGTTAAGGGGGAAGTGATACGTACCCTTTCCCTTCGCGCTCCTCCCGCTCTTTTTTCATAGTCATTAGGTTTAAAAACGCCTGGATTTTTTGTATGTAGATACCAGGCATTTTAGTCTCGAAGTCCGGCATTTCAGTGAACGAAGTGCGGCATCTCGGATGATTATCTTTTTTCAGACTTGAATTATTTTTTTTATTTAGAGCGCTAATTTGATGAAACAATACATTTTGGCGTTGGTACTTGCAGTGGTAAGTGCCAGCGTAGCTTTTGCCGTAAATCCTATAAAAGAAGGCAATATGATTTCCGGCCATGTGATAGTGAAAGGTACGGAGGAAAATATACCGTATGCCACGGTTTTGATTATCGGCAGTGGTCAGGGAACGGTTTCCAATGAAGAAGGACAATTTGAGTTCCGCAAGCTTCCGGCGGGAAAATACAAGCTCCGTGTGTCGGCAGTGGGTTACAAGACCCAAGAGAAGGAGGTGACGGTGAGCAAGGACTTTACTGCCGTCATACATTTCCCGATGGAAGAGGAGAGTTTCATGACCGATGAAGTGGTGGTATCCGCCAACCGCAACGAGGTAAGCCGCAAGGCAGCTCCGGTAGTTGTAAATGTGATGAGTACCAAATTGTTCGAGATGGTCAACTCCACCGACCTTGCCAAGACACTGAACTACCAATCGGGCTTGCGTGTGGAGAACAACTGCCAGAACTGTGGTTTCCCCCAGGTGCGCATCAATGGCTTGGAAGGTCCGTATTCGCAGATATTGATAAACAGCCGTCCCATCATCAGTGCATTGAGCGGTGTGTACGGATTGGAGCAAATCCCCGTGAACATGATTGAACGGGTAGAAGTGGTGCGTGGCGGAGGCTCTGCCTTGTTTGGGGCCAATGCTGTGGGAGGAACTATCAATATTATAACCAAAGACCCCATCAACAATTCCTTTCAGGTATCGAGCATGTTCTCCAATATGGACGGCAAGTCCTGGGAGCAATATATGGGTGGCAATGTGTCGCTGGTTGCCAAAGATAACTCTTACGGCATTGCCTTTTATGAGAGTTACCGCAACCGCAACCCCTACGACCGCGATGGCGATGGCTTTTCCGAGCTGGGCAAGCTGAACATGAATACTTTCGGCTTCCGCGCCTATTACCGTCCTACGCATTTCAGCCGCATCAATCTGGAATACCATACCACCAACGAACTTCGTCGCGGAGGCAACAAATTCGATTTGCAGCCGCACGAGACGGACATCACCGAGCAGACCAAGCATATCATCAATAGCGGAGGCGTGAGTTATGATTTGTTCTGGAAAGAGTACAAGCATAAGATTTCGGCTTACACCTCCATCCAGCACACCGACCGCAACAGCTACTATGGTGCCCAAAAGAACATGAATGCCTACGGCAAGACGAAAGACCTGACCTGGGTTGCCGGCGGCATGTATGTGGGCAATATGGACAACTGCTTCTTTGCCCCCGCCACCTTCACCGGCGGACTGGAATATCAGAACAACTCCCTGCACGACATCATGACCGGCTATCATCGTGACATGGAGCAGGATGTCCGCATTGCCAGCGCCTTCGTGCAGAATGAGTGGAAGATGAACGTACTGACCATGCTGGTCGGCGCCCGCCTGGACAAACACAACCTGATAGACAAGCTTATTTTCAGCCCCCGCGTCAACCTGCTCTACAAGCCGGCAGATGATTTTCAGGCACGCTTGACTTACTCTACCGGTTTCCGCGCTCCGCAGGCATACGATGAGGACTTGCACGTGACGGCAGTAGGCGGCAAGGGAGTCCAAATCAAACTCGCCGATAACCTGAGTGAAGAACGCTCCAACAGTTACAGCGGTTCGGTGGACTGGACTGCCCATCTGGGACACTGGCAGGCAAACATCCTGGTGGAGGGTTTCTATACAGACCTGCGCCACGTCTTTGTGCTCGAAGATATCGGCAAGAACGAAGTAGGGGATGTCATCAAGGAGCGCCGCAACGGAAACGGCGCACGCGTATACGGTGCCAATCTGGATGCGAAGATTGCCCACGGCAAGGAGGCGCAGTTCCAGCTCGGCTTCACGGCGCAGCGCAGCCGCTATATCCATGAGGAAGCCTGGACGAAGGTGGACGGCAAAGACCTTACCACCAAGCGCATGCCCCGTACACCGGACTATTACGGATATTTCACTTTCTCCTCGGCGCCGGTGAAGAATTTCGACTTCTCCCTTTCCGGCACTTATACGGGAAAGATGATTGTTCCGCACTACGCACCGGAAGATGCTCCCGAAGGTGCCTTCTGCAATATCACCTCGGACCGCATGGAGCATACTCCCCAATTCCTGGACCTGAATGTGAAGCTGAACTATACGTTTGTGCTTCACGACCATATCAAGCTTCAGTTGAATACGGGTGTACAGAATATCTTCAACAGTTTCCAGAAAGACCTGGATAAAGGGGAATTCCGCGATGCGGGCTATTTCTACGGACCTACGCAGCCGAGAACCTTCTTTGTCGGCTTCAAGATAATGAACTAAAAGTTTCCATTTAAGGATTTTTAGAGCTAAATTCCGCAAAATAGTCCTACATTTGTCGCCAAAGCACAAAAACCATGGATACTAAGAGAATACGGAATGTAGATATTTCCCAGATACATCATTTGCCGATGATCGATTTCATCGGCAATGATTTTGCTATTTTTGATGACATCAAGGACATGTCTTTGAGCTCTTATCCCACCCGTTTGAATGCTGCTTGCCTGACTGTCTGCCTGAAAGGGTGGTGCAAACTGGAACTCAACTTGCAGCAATGTGAAATGCGGGAAGGTATGTTGGGTATTATCCTTCCCGACCAGATTGTTCTGCAAGGAGAACGCTCCGATGACTTTGCCGGACTTTTCATTGCCGTCTCAAAAGATTTTATGGATATGGTGATACCCACCATGCAACAGCTTTTCCCCATGTTCTTCATGATTAAGGAACGGCCTTTCGTCCACATCACTCCGGAGGAATCCCAATCATTCCAGGAGTATCACTCTTTCCTCTGGAGCAAGGTGAAGCTGAAGGACAATCCTTTCCGTAAGGAAATCACCCAGGGATTGCTGCTGGCACAGTTCTATGAGATATACAACATCTATCAAGGGCATGCCGTTCAGGAGCGCATACCCAAAAGCAGGAAGGAAGACTTGTTCGAACGCTTTATCCGTGCCGTTTCAGAGTCCTATAAGGAAGAGCGAAGTGTGTCCTATTATGCCGATAAGATGTTCCTCACCGCCAAGCACCTTTCCACCGTAGTGAAGGAAATCAGCGGAAAGACGGCAGGCGAATGGATTGACAGTCTCGTCGTTTTGGAAGCCAAAGCCTTGTTGAAGTCTTCCGAGCTGAGCATTCAGGAAATTGCGGACGAGCTGCACTTTGCCAATCAGTCTTTCTTCGGCAAGTATTTCAAGCATCACACCGGTATGTCACCTAAAGAATATCGCCGGCAATAGGTTCAATGTGACGGAATAATGTTTATTTTTGCGGTAAAGATTTACCCCCAAAATAAACTATCATGGAAAAAAGAGAAATTGACCTTACTGTTTCCTGCTATGGAAAGGTGAAAGGAGTGAAGTATGACGTTGTCATCCTGCCTTGGGGAGCTACGGAGCCCCATAATCTGCATCTGCCTTATCTCACTGATTGTATTCTGCCGCATGACATTGCCGTAGACGCGGCTGCATTGGCTTTACAGAATTCCGGTGTACGCTGCATGGTGATGCCTCCCGTACCTTTCGGTGCACACAATCCGGGGCAGCGCGAACTTCCGTTCTGCATCCATACCCGCTATTCCACCCAGCAGGCCATTCTGGAAGACATAGTTGCCTCCCTCTATGCACAAGGCATGCGCAAGCTGATTATTCTCAGCGGTCATGGCGGCAACAACTTCAAGGGAATGATTCGTGACCTGGCGTTTGTGTATCCCGATTTTCTGATTATCGCTGCCGACTGGTTCAGCATCGTCCCTCCCAAAGACTACTTTGAGGCTGTTGTCGACGACCATGCCGGCGAGTCTGAGACTTCCGTCATGATGCATTACCATCCCGAGCTGGTGAATCTGGCTGAGGCCGGTGACGGAGAATCCCGACCGTTTGCTATTCCTTCCCTGAATGAAAAGGTGGGCTGGGCTCCCCGCCATTGGGATAAGGCTACAGTCGACAGCGGGGTAGGGAACCCCAAAAAAGCTTCTGCCGAGAAAGGAAAACGTTATATGAAACCGGTGGTGGAGAAGTTGGCGAAGCTCTTTACGGAAGTCGGCCTGGGAAGTCTGTATTGATGTACTTGGCTTCCGGCTATATATAAAAATAGGCAATAACCATTGTTGGATATTGCCTATTTTTTTAGTGCACCCTAAAAACTAATCTCTTTACTCTTATAAAAACTAATCTTTCTCTATTTCGAGTACAAAATTAGAAG
>OCQP01000322.1_pt1 | contig 8647 bp, 6 predicted proteins | sample 1538391 | NCBI WGS metagenome assembly OCQP01 (sample SAMN04571688, study PRJEB22368) | human gut metagenome | biome: human gut; material: stool | host: Homo sapiens | place: Luxembourg | collected 2012-06-29 | reverse complement strand
AAAATGAATCTGAAAATTTCGGCGGAAAGGGGCGATGGTATGTTAAATTACCTGGAACAGGGAATGATCCTGTATGTTATGGCGGCAGTTTGTGTGATTGGAGTTATCAGCAGATTTGCAGCAAACCGTTGTTACAAAAGTTTGATTCGACAATCTGATAATCTGGCAGCGGCAAAGGACAAGCAGCTGCAGCAGATGAAGACAAAGTACGAGAGCATTTATAGGATGAATTGCGGAATAAAAAATACAGAAGCATTTGTAAGTAAAATGCAGCAGCAGTATCGTATAGCAGGAACACGTCTGACGAGTTGGGAAAATTGCAGTATTTACTGTGCGGCAGCAGCATTTCTAATAGGTGCCGTATCCTCGTTGATTCTTTATTTGAATAAAGGAAGTGTTCAAAATTGTGTATTGTATCTGGCTGGAGGAAGTTTGATGGCAGCTGGGATGATTGTGCTTTCTGGTTTGATGGGAAATAGTTCCAACAAAGATCTTCTTGAAACAGCACTTGTCCACTATTTTGAAAATGTGCTTGTTGTGCGAAGTGCAAGAGATATGCCAGATGGCATCAGTGAGGAGCAGCCAGACGAGCTTGTGCAGCCAGAACGCGAGGCTGTTAGAAGCAGTGCAGCAGCCAGAGCACGAGGAGCAATGAGGGATGATCTTTTTATGCAGAAAAAGGATGGTGCACAGAAAGAAAATAATGTGTCAGCGGAGAATGAAAAGCGGGTGAACCGCCCAGAGCTTGTCAGAAAGGAAGAACCTGAAAAGGATCATCAAAAGCAGTTAGAGGAGTTAAAAGAGAGCCTAGCGCAGATTGCGGCGGCCCGGGGGGAATCCGGGGATCGACAAGTACATAAGCAGCAGACAAGAAAGCTCTCCCCAAAGGAAGAGCAGCTGATCAATGATATTATAAGTCAATATTTGTCATAAGGCTAACATAAACTGGCTGTCTAGGCTATCTTGAAATTAATTAGCAAAGAATTAATCTTCTTCAATGATCTGAATTTCAAGATAGTCAAAATCGATTGCCTCAATAAAACTGTCCTGAGTGAAGCGTGTTTTGGCGTGACGCTTAAAATCAGAAATGTTTGATGGCAGCCAGATTGGGACAGCCAGATCAAATTCATGAGCGATGGTTTCGAGTGCTGCGAACACCTTTTTGGTGCGGGTCATATCAAGTGATGGATTTTCAACAACAAAATCCTTGAGAAGATGGTTGTCTGCGAAGACCTTACCCCACATGCGAAACATAAAAACCTCCTAAAAAGAAAAAACTTGTGCTATAGTGAAAAATAGTATATAGTAAACTATAGGAACTGTAAATTGATTGAAAACTGACTTTGTTTTGTGGTCAGTATAACAAAAACAATTCTCAAACGCAAGTGCGAAAATGGGAATGGTTCTTGATAATCATCGTTAGGAGGAGTAAAAATGGACGATTATAGGCAGCCGGATACTCCGGAAACAGCTAATGAAGTTGAAATGCTGCTTGATCAGCAGGCAGAACAGGCTGTGTCAAATGAGGCATCCAAGGAGACATCAGCTGATATGAAAGCAGAGCCGGTTAATCTGGAAGAAATTGTGCAGCAAGAGGAGCAGCTAGAAGAAGTAAAAGAGCAGCCAGAAGAACTGATGGAGGAAGCACAAGAGCAGCAAGAAGAATCAGAACTGACTGAGCTTACCAAAGAACAGCCAGAAGAATCAGAGCAGGCTGAGCTTAAAGAAAAACAACTGGATGAATTAGATGCCGCATCGACAGAAGAGTCACAAGAAGGTTCAATGGAACTTTCAATGGAACCTTCAATGGAATCTTCTATGGAAGTGGAAGCAAAGCCAGAGGATGAGGCAACCAGAGAAGCTCAATCATCCGTCTTTGGTCAAGCTGTTACACTTGATGCAATTCATGATTCTGAGTTAATCAAAACAGTAAATAGGGCGAAGCAGTTGTTAAATGATCTTGACGAGGCAGAGAAGGATAAGACACGCCTGACTGGTGAGTTAAAGCAAAGCGAGAAGGCATACAGCAGCATGGAAAAGAGTGTGGCAGAGGGAATTACCACGGCACTTAAAAAGAAAAAAGAAGAAATTGCTGCAACGTATGATCGTGAGCTGAGTCAGTATCAAGATCAGATTGATGTATGTAAAACTGAGCGTGCAAAGGCAAAGGCCAATGCAATAGCACAGCGCATTCAGGTTGAGACAGCGCCTCTAAATCAACAGAATCAGCAGCTAGAGGCACAGATTGAACTGAAATTTAAAGAAAATAAAGTTCCAGTCGTATGTAAAAAGCGTGCGATTTCCATGCTGTTTTTCCCTAAAAACAGCAGAGATTGGACAATTGATATTTTAGTTGGTGTGGGCTTGATTTTCTTTATTCCATTGTTTTTCTCATTGGCAATTTCGAATCGTCTTGTGCTGGCATTTACATTTTTTGTATATGTGGGTGCATTATTTACTGTATATTTGTATTTGCTTCACAAGTATATGCTGAAGTTTGCAGGTGTAAATGAAGAGGTGGAGGAACTTCGAAAGCAGATTCGCATTAATAATAAGAACAAGCAGCTGATGACGAACCGCATCAAGAAAAGTCAGGATGAGACGGGCTACAATCTGGGCAGCTTTGATGATAAAATCACAAGTATTCAGCAGGTTATGCAGAATACAGTAGAAAAGCGCCAGGAAGCACTTGAAAATTTTGAAAGCGAAATTCGTCATCAGATCACAGCAGACATTACAGCTGCCAACAAGGATGAGCTTTTAGGGCTGCAGCAGGAGTTTGAGAGCAAGCGTCAGGAACTTTCAGATAAGAAGGAAGAGATTGAGCAGATCGAAAAGCAGCTCAAGGAAGAATATGAGCCTGTCTTTGGAAAGGATCTGCTGTACAAGCAGCGTTTAAATAAGTTTGATTCCTTCTGTCAGGAGAATGCAGATCTGTCGCTTGAAGAAGCATTGACTCAGTATAGGGCACTGTCTGGAAGTAAGCTGTTAAAAAAGTAAAAAGTCCCTGATAAATTTCATCAGCCAGATTCATCATGAAAGAAAGTGGGACACTTTGACGGTGAAATGGAATGGGATTGTCTTCGCAGCTTGTGACCCCGGTAATAGAAATTTCTCCCACCGGGGGAAGCGACTTTGCAACACCCTCGCCAGGATATAATGCACTGTTTGAAAGACAAAGCATGCCAAGATTTTCTTTAGCACCTATTGAGGCATCTATTGCAATTGTGAGAAAGTCGCCCAGATGCTTCACATAATGAAGCTTTTGACGCAGATTCACAGCATGTACAGGATGAGCAAGCGATCCGCATACAACAAATGTATGCTGCATGGTATCGCAAAGACGCTCTAATTTATAACCTACTAAAGGACCAAGACAGTCCCCAGGGACACGGTCACTGCCAATACAAAGGAAAAGTATTGGTCGGTGGCCGTTCTTTTTTTGGCTTAAATCAACAAGATTGGCTAAACGGCAGGCAAAGCCTTCCGAGGAAAAATCAGTTTGCGAAAAATAGGATGGAGAGTTGACTGTGTTCATAGATACCGCCTTTCTGAAACGTTCTTTGCTTCATTCTATCCGGGGAATAAGCGCTTTATTCGCTTGTCGAAAGATTATGTGTATTCGACAGGCGGTTTTGGCAGATTCTGCACGGTTGTAGTGATACGATGTGCTAAGAAAGATGGAAAATACCGTGCATAAACTGCATGGAACTGGTCTGGAGGTGTTATATGGAAGAGGAAAAGAAACTGCCAAAAAATATTCGTCAGATGGCAGAAAAAGAAGAGCGGGTTAGAGTGTATCTGGAAGACTATGCATATACATTTATTCGTAAATTAAATTGTACAGGGCATGTACGCACTGGTATATTGCTTGGAAGCAAAATGGTTACAGAAAACAAAAGATGCTGGTTTGTAAAGGGAGCAGTTGAGTTAGAGGATGCGCAAGGCAGTACTGAAGAAGAAAATGAGCAAAAAACAGCGATTACGCAGCAGGTCTGGGATAATACGTTGTCAGTGATACAGGAATATTTTCCAGGATGCAGTATATGTGGCTGGTTTATAAGCGGAACAGAAGAAAATTTTCCAGATGGTGAAGAATTAAAAAAAACACATCGTCAGATTTTTTCTGGGGAAAATTGTTTGATGTACTGGAAGAAGGGTGATGAGGAAAGCTTTTGGATGGAGGAAGAAGATACAATTCTCCATTTGAAGGGGTATTTTGTTTATTATGAGAAAAATAATGAAATGCAAAATTATATGCTGAGCCGCAACGCGGATCAAAGTGAGGATGTCAGCGATCAGGCAGCGCTTAATTTTAGAAAGATTATGAAGGAAAAGCAGGATATAAAGCATCCGCAAAAGTCAAAACACATAAATCAGACGCCTAAGCTAACAGCAGAAAACGGCATATGGGTAAAGGCAGGGGCGGCAATTCTTTTTATTATTTTAGTAGGAGGTGGTGTCCTTTTTTCAAGAGGGATGAATAAAAAAGAGGATTCTGTGCAGGCGCTTGCAGTAGGAGCATCCGTGGAGAGAAAAAGCGGTGAGAGCGAGCAGGTTGCTTTTGAATCAGAAAGTGAACAAATTGCGGCAACAAAAAATGACATTGGTGCATTGTCAGCGTCTTTAAAAGAAACGGAGAATACGCTTGAAGTTTCAGCTACAAAGATACCAGAAAGCAGTGAAGAAAAAGCTTCAGTTGCAAAAACACCAGAAAGCAGCCTTTCTTCATCTGAGACAGAAAAAAAAGACGTGGCAGCTATTCAAAATGGCGGGATTTTTTCTGGAGATATGATGTTTTATAAGGATGGTCTTGGAGCATCAGTGTATCGTATCACAAGCAGCACCGAAGCATCAAAAAATGAAGAATCAGATGCAGCATCATCAGAAGAAAACGAAAGCAGTACGCAGGAAATTTTAACGGTAGCGGCACCAACGCTGCCCACAGAAGAAAATGCAGCACAGGGGACGAGTGAGGCAGCAGAAGCAGCAGTAAATCGTCCAGTTTCATACACGGTTCAGCCTGGTGATACATTGATTGAGATTAGTAAAAAATTTTATGGTTCCTCACAGATGGTTATGCAGTTAAAGGAAGTAAATGGACTTGATGATATAAATAAAATTTATATTGGACAGGAGCTGACTTTGCCGTGAAAATTTTTAAGGAACTTTGACACACACCCTTGGATATGTTATACTTTTTTGGACACTGTGCAGCTGTATGTAAGATGCAGCTGGAGTTTGAAAGTCAGCACAGTGGTGGAAAGGAAAGTACATGGCAAGGGACAGTGAATTTCAACGGGAAAGAAAGAAGAAGCAGCTTAGGCAGAGCATGGTTACGAACGATAAGGTTCGCAGTGCACCAGTAAGCTGGGCTGAGGATCATAGAAGAACAGTCAATGTCGCAGGAATTGTTGTTGCAGTGTTGGTGTTAGCTGTTGTGCTGGCGTGGTTTGTGGCAGAACGGCTGTGGCGTTACAAAACATATGAAGTCAGCTGGAGAACTGATGTGTCGAATGCGTCATCAGCAGGATACGTATCATATGGAGACGGCATTGTCGTAATGAATAAAGATGGTGCTACGTATTATGACAAAAAGGGCACAAAGGTGTGGTCTGCGCCATATGATATGAGCAATCCAAAGGCAAATGTCAAAGGTGATTATCTTTTGATTTATGATTTAAAAGGAAAAAATTTTGCAATTTGTAATAAATCGGGAATCACTGGAAGCGGAACTACATCTCAGATAATCACAAAGGGAGTGATTGCGTCGACAGGTGTAACTGTGCTTCAGTTAGAAGATCAGGATGCGAGTTTAATTTCTTATTATCGAAATACAGGCGAGGAGCTTGCAGTTTCGATTCGCAATCCGCTCCAGATTGATGGATATCCGCTTGACATTAGTGTTTCGCCAAATGGTCAGCAATTAGCTGTATCATACTACTCAATTTCTGAGGGTGTTGGAACAAGCAGTATTTCTTTTTACGATTTTGAAAAGGGAAAAGAAGCTGCAGATCGTATAGTAGCAAGTTTTGATTATTCTGAAAATGGCGCATATGTCCCGAAGGTTGTCTATTTAAGTGATACAAAAGCGTTTGCAGTTGGAGATTGCTGCATCAGCTTTTTTGACGTGTCAAACAGAACTGCAATTACTCGAAAAGATATTGCTGTTGAGGGAGAAATTCAGCGTATTTTCTATAATAACGAATACCTTGGTCTTGTTGTACGTGATGAAGCGAAAACAGGCTATCAGCTTCATATTTACACGTCAGAAGGAAATGAAAATGCTGTTACAGAGCAGGATAAACTTCATACAGGCTATGCATTTCAGCAGAGAAATATTGTCATGTATGATGCGGATTATTGCGAGGTTCAATCATTTTCAGGAAGAATACGTTTTGCAAGAGAGTTTGGAAATAATTTGTATACTGTCATTCCGGGCGACAAGTTTAAGACCTATTATTTGGCGACAATGGAGGAGCTTCAGCAAATTAAGCTACGATAACATAAGAAAAACTTGATTTTCGTGCAATGGTCTGGTAAACTGAGCATAAATACAAAATTAAATGCGCTTAAGCGCGGAATGGAGACGAAGATGAATAACATTGATACAATGTCAGTAAACGCGATCCGTGTATTATCTGCAGATGCGATTCAGAAGGCAAAGTCAGGACATCCTGGCTTGCCGCTCGGCTGTGCATCTGTAGCCTATGAGTTATGGGCAAAGCATTTAAAGCACAACCCAAAGGATCCAGATTGGAAGGATCGTGATCGCTTTATTCTTTCTGGAGGACATGGTTCTATGCTTTTGTACTCCCTGCTTCACCTGTTTGGTTATGGTGATTTAAAAAAGGAAGATCTGATGCAGTTTCGTCAGTGGGGTTCTCTGACACCTGGTCATCCGGAGTATCGCCACACAGTTGGTGTTGAGGCAACGACAGGACCTCTTGGCGCTGGTATGGGTATGGCAGTTGGTATGGCAATTGCAGAGCGTCATATGGCGTCTGTATTTAACAAGGAAGGATATCCGGTTGTAGATCATTACACATACGCACTTGGCGGCGATGGATGTATGATGGAGGGTATTTCATCTGAGGCATTTTCTCTTGCAGGTACTTTAAAGCTGTCTAAGCTGATCATTTTCTATGATTCCAACCGCATCTCTATTGAGGGATCAACAGATATTGCATTCACAGAGAATGTTCAGAAGCGTATGGAAGCATTTGGTTTCCAGACCATTACCGTTGAGGATGGAAATAACTTAGAGGAAATCGGCAAGGCAATTGAGGCTGCTAAGGCAGATACTGAGAGACCATCTTTTATCACTGTAAAGACTCAGATTGGTTTTGGATGTCCGGCAAAGCAGGGCAAGGCAAGTGCACATGGCGAGCCGCTTGGTGATGACAATATTAAGGCAATGAAGGAAAACTTAGGCTGGCCGTCAGAAGAGCCATTCTTCGTACCAGAGGAAGTTTATGATCATTATAAGGAAATCGTAGAAGGCTTACAGCCGGCAGAGGATGCTTGGAATAAGATGTTTGCAGAATACTGCGAGAAGTATCCAGAAATGAAGGAACTGTGGGATACTTACTACGATGAGGATTTGGCAGAGAAGGTTTGTGACGATGCTGATTTCTGGGCTTATGATGATAAGGCAGATGCAACAAGAAATCTGTCCGGCAAGATGATCAATCGTATCAAAGATAGAATGCCGAATGTAATTGGCGGTGCAGCTGACCTTTCCCCATCCACAAAGACATATATGAAGGATGAGGGTGATTTCTCAGCAGAAAATTATGCAGGACGCAACATGCACTTTGGTGTTCGTGAGCTTGCCATGACAGCAATCGGAAATGGTATTATGCTTCACGGCGGACTGAGAGCATTTGTTTCTACCTTCTTCGTATTCTCTGATTATACAAAGCCGATGGCACGTCTGTCTTCAATCATGGGTGTACCGTTAACCTTCGTATTTACACACGACAGTATTGGTGTAGGAGAGGATGGACCGACTCATGAGCCGATCGAGCAGCTTGCAATGTGGCGTGCAATGCCGAACTTCCATATGTTCCGTCCGGCAGACGCAACTGAGACAGCAGCTGCATGGTACAGCGCAATTACATCTAAGAGAACACCGACTGCACTGGCACTGACCAGACAGAATCTGCCGCAGATCGAGGGAACCTCAAGAGAGGCATTAAAGGGTGGTTATATTGTACAGGATTCCAAGAAGGCAGTTCCGGATGCGATCATTATCGCTTCTGGTTCCGAGCTGTCTCTTGCTGTAGAGGCAAAGAAGGTTTTAGCAGAGGATGGAATCGACGTTCGTGTCGTATCCATGCCATGTATGGATATCTTCGAGGAGCAGTCTGAGGAGTATAAGGCAAAGGTTCTTCCAAAGAATGTAAGAAAGAGAGTTGCAGTAGAGGCACTTTCTGGATTTGGATGGGATCGTTATGTCGGACTTGACGGTGACATCATCGGAATGAATCGTTTTGGTGCATCTGCTCCGTACAGCAAACTGTTCCCATACTTCGGATTTACCGTAGAGAACGTAGTAGCAAGAGTAAAGGCACTGTAAAAAATGTAAATAAAAACGCAAGATCGGAAGAGCGTCGTGTAGGGAAAGAGTGTAGATCTCGGTGGT
>OCQP01000318.1_pt1 | contig 8672 bp, 6 predicted proteins | sample 1538391 | NCBI WGS metagenome assembly OCQP01 (sample SAMN04571688, study PRJEB22368) | human gut metagenome | biome: human gut; material: stool | host: Homo sapiens | place: Luxembourg | collected 2012-06-29 | reverse complement strand
GGGGCGAGCCGGTAACGGCGGGCGCTGTCATGGTGGACGGTCTCGGCGTGGGCGATGTGGGCAACGTCGTCCTGCGCGACCGCAAGCATCTGTCTGAGGACGGCCTCGTCATCATCGTGGCCACCGTGGACAGCAAGACCGGCAAAGTTCTGGCCGGCCCCGACCTCGTGAGCCGCGGCTTCGTCTATGTGCGGGAGAACGAGAGCCTGATGGACGGCGCCCAGAGCATCGTGGAGACGGCTCTTGACCGCTGCGTGGACGAGCACGTCCGCGACTGGAACAGCGTCAAGACCCGGGTGCGCGAGGCCCTGAGCAGCTATATCTACCGCCGCACCAAGCGCAGCCCCATGATCCTCCCCATCTTGATGGAGGTCTGAGTCTGCCCGCAGGAGGCATAACACTTCATGAAACAAAAACCAAGATGGACTCTTGAAATGCTGACCGCTGCGCTGGCGGTGCTCTGCGCCCTGCTGGTGCTGGTGCTTCTGGTGCAGCGCCCAGCCATCTGGCCTGTGCTGGTGGTGCTGGCGGTGCTGTGGTTCGCCCTGTTCGGAGTGTTCCGCTACCGGGTGCGCAGCTGGGTGGCCCGCTGGGTCTGCGGCGGCAGCTTCGAAAAATCGAAGACGCAGTTCAGCCTCGAGCCGCTGAGCCAGCCCGCCGCCCTCCTTTCGGGGGAGACGGTGCTGTGGTACAACACCGAGTTCCGCACCCGTCTGATGAAGGGCGAAGCCCTTCTGGTCCCCCGGGTGCAGAAAGTGCTGCCCGGCCTCGACCTGCAGGAGGCACGCAAGGTCAGCGGCCAGCTGCTCAATCTGGCCGACGGCGTGTGGAGCGCTCACAGCTCCACCGTCCCCGGCGAGGCCGAGAGCATGACCCTTCTTGTCCTGAATGAGGAAACGGCCCTCCGCAAAGTGGAGGCCGAATATAAGGCCAGCCGCCCGGGCTATCTGGTCTTCCTCGTGGACGGCTACGACGATGTGTTCAGCGATATGCTGGACAGTGAGCGCGCCCGCCTGCTGGAAGGCATCAACCGGGTGCTGGAAGATATGATAGGCCGCGGCACGGGCTTTCTGCGCCGGGTGGCCAGCGGCCGCTACATCGCTGTGGTGGAAGAGCGCCAGCTGGAGCAGTTCGCCAAGCGCGGCTACGACGTGCTGGACAAGATCCGCGCCCTCGACCCCAGCGTGAACCTCTCCATCTCCATCGGCGTCGGACGCGGGGCCAAGACCCTGCGGGAGGCTCAGGACATGGCCGTTCAGGCGCTGGATATGGCGCAGGGGCGCGGCGGCGACCAGGCCGCCGAGATGACCCCGGACGGCTTTACCTTCTACGGCGGTGTCAGCCACGGCGTGGAAAAGCGCAGCAAGGTGCGCAGCCGCATCGTGGCCGACCAGCTGGTCAAGCTCATCAAAGAGGCTGACCATGTGGTCATCATGGGCCACCGGATGAGCGACCTGGACGCCATCGGCTCTGCCGAGGGCGTGCTGCGCATCTGCAAGATCTGCGATGTGCCGGCAGTCATCGCCGTGCGCCGTGACGCCACCCTGGCGGGCAGCCTCATCAACGCCCTCATCGCGGCAGGGCAGGAGGACGACTTCATCGACCCCAAGGGCGCTCTGCCCATCATTTCCCAAAGAACGCTCTGTATCGTCGTGGATACATACCAGCTGGGTCTGGTGGAGAGCCGCGAGATACTGGAAAAATGCGGCAAGGTGGCCGTCATCGACCACCACCGCAAGGGCGTCGGCTTCATCGAGAAGGCCGACCTCGTCTGCCACGAACCCTATGCATCCTCGGCCAGTGAGCTGGTCACGGAGTTCTTGCAGTATGTGGGCGACCGGGACGACAAGCCCAACCGCATCGAGGCCGAGGGACTGCTCTCCGGCATCATGCTGGACACCCGTGACTTCACCCTCCACACCGGCGTGCGCACCTTCGAGGCCGCTGCGGCCCTCCGCCGCTACGGCGCGGAGACGGAGCACGTGCGTCAGCTCTTTGACGTGAGCATGGTGGAGTACACCACCAAGGCCAGGCTGGTATCGGAAGCCCAGATGTACCGGGGCTGCGCCATCACCGTCAGCGGCGAGGTGGCCCCCGAGGCCCGGGTGGCCATCGCTCAGGCGGCCAACGACCTGCTGACCATCCAGAACGTGGAGGCCAGCTTCGTGGCCGTGCAGGTGGGCGGCGGCGTCAACATCTCGGCCCGCAGCCTCGGCGCGGTGAATGTGCAGGTCATCATGGAGTCTCTGGGCGGCGGCGGTCATCAGACCATGGCAGCGGCCCAGCTCAAGCATATCACCCCGGAGGCGGCCCACAGCCGCATCCAGACGGCCATCGACCAGTACCGGGAGGCCCAGAAAAAGAGCGGCCTCGAGTCGGAATCCGAACAGACGAAAAAGGATAAACAGTGATGAAACAGTACGATTATCTTATCGTTGGCGCTGGCCTGTACGGCGCGGTATTTGCCCATGAGGCCAAGAAGGCCGGCAAGCGCTGCCTCGTCATCGACAAGCGCGCTCATATCGCAGGCAACATCTACACCGAAGAGGTGGAGGGCATCAACGTCCACCGCTACGGCGCCCACATCTTCCACACCAACAACAAGGCTGTGTGGCAGTACGTCAACCAGTTCGCGGAGTTCAACCGCTACACCAACAGCCCTGTCGCCAACTATCACGGCGAGATCTACAACCTGCCCTTCAATATGAACACCTTCAACAGGATGTGGGGCGTCGTGACCCCCGCCGAGGCGAAGGCGAAGATCGAGCAGCAGCGCGCCGAGGCCGGCATCACGGAGCCGAAGAACCTTGAGGAGCAGGCCATCAGCCTGGTCGGCACCGACATCTACGAAAAGCTCATCAAGGGCTACACCGGCAAGCAGTGGGGCCGCCCCTGCACCGAGCTGCCCGCTTTCATCATCAAGCGCCTGCCCGTCCGTTTTACCTACGACGACAACTACTTCAACGCCCTGTATCAGGGCATCCCCAGCGGCGGCTATACCGCCATGGTGGAGAAGATGCTGGACGGCGTGGAAGTGCGCCTGGGCGTGGACTATCTGGCCGAGAAGGCAGAGCTGGACAAGCTGGCCGACAGGGTCGTCTACACCGGCCCGGTGGACGCCTACTTCGGCTACAAGCTGGGCGCGTTGCAGTACCGCAGCGTCCGCTTTGAGACGGAGACGCTGGACACCGACAACTATCAGGGCAACGCCGTCGTCAACTACACCGACGCCGAGACGCCCTACACCCGCATCATCGAGCACAAGCACTTTGAGTTCGGCACCCAGCCCAAGACCGTCATCAGCCGCGAGTACAGCGCCGAGTGGAAGCCCGGCGATGAACCCTACTACCCGGTGAACGACGAGAAGAACGGCGCACTCTACGCCGAGTACAAGAAGCTGGCCGACGCCGAGCCGGGGGTCATCTTCGGCGGACGTCTGGGCGAGTACAAGTACTACGACATGGATAAGGTCATCGAGGTGGCGCTGGACGTCGTGGGCAGGGAGCTGGCGTAAGCGTTGACGTAACAGCCCGATTGCTGTATACTAACCATAGAAATCCACCGGTTTTCCGGTGAGAAGTGAGGGATACTATCATGAAAGTGATTCTGAAGCAGGACGTCAAGGGCATTGGCAAGAAGGACGAGATCCACGAGGTCTCCGACGGCTACGCCCGCAACTTTCTGTTCCCGCGCAAGCTGGCCGCTGTGGCCGACGCCAGCGCGGTGAATATCGCACGGGGCAAGGAGGCCGCTGCCGACTTCCACGAGGCTGAGAACGTGGCCGCCGCTCAGGCTGTGGCCGCGAAGCTCGAGGGCAAGACCGTGGTCATCAAGGCCAAGGGCGGTGCCTCCGGCCGTCTGCACGGCAAGGTCACCGGCAAGGAAGTCGCTGAGGCTCTGGCCCAGCTGGCCGGTTCTCCCATCGACAAGAAGAAGATCGAGCTGGAGACCAAGGACATCAAGGACGCGGGCGTCTTCAACGGCAAAGTCCGCCTCCATGTCGGTGTCGTGGCTTCCTTCAAGGTCCAGGTAGAAGTGGAGCAGGCCTGATTTGACCGCTATCTGCGCCCCCTCTCGGCAGGGGGCGCTTTTTGGCTTTACGGCATTTATATAAATAAAGCAGAAGGATAACGACCATGCCGAACGAACGACATTATAACGAACTCAACCTCGAGAGCGTGGGCATCAACCTGCCCTACAATATGCAGGCAGAGCAGAGCGTGCTGGGCGCGGTGCTGCTGAAACCCGAGACCCTGACCGACCTCGTCGAGATCATCCGGCCTGAGATGTTCTACACCCGGCAGAACGCTCAGATCTACTCCGAGATGCTCCGCCTCTTTACCAGCGACCAGACCATCGACTTCGTCACCCTGCTGGACGCCGTCATCTCGGACGGCGTGTTCCCCAGCGCCGACGAGGCGAAAGTCTACCTGACCGGCCTCGCCGAGACGGTCCCCAGCATCTCCAACGTCAAGGCGTATGCGCAGATCGTGCAGGAAAAGTATCTGGTGCGCCAGCTGATGGGTGTCGCAAAGGACATTTTGCAGGACGCGGGCGACGAGCCCGACGCCGACCTGCTGCTGGAAAACGCCGAGCAGCGCATCTATGAGATCCGCTCCGGCCGCGATTCCAGCGCCCTGACGCCCCTTTCTTCCAGCATGGTGGAGACTCTGACAAATCTGCAAAAGATCAGCGGCCCCGACGCCGACAAGTATAAGGGCATCCCCACCGGCTTCCGGCTGCTGGACACCGTCCTCACCGGCCTTGGCCGCGGCGACCTCATCATCCTCGCTGCCCGCCCCGGTATGGGCAAGACCAGTTTCGCGCTGAACATCGCTACCCGCGTGGCCATGCAGCAGAAGGTGCCGGTGGCCATCTTCAGCCTCGAAATGACGAAGGAGCAGCTGACCAACCGCATCCTCTCCGCTGAAGCGGGCATCGACAGTCAGGCGTTCCGCACCGGTGCGCTCCGAGCCGAGGACTGGGAGTATCTGGCCCTCGCCACCGAAAAACTGCACGACGCACCGATTTATATGGACGACACCTCGGGCATCACCATCACCGAGATGAAGGCGAAGATCCGCCGGGTCAATCAGGACCCCGCCCGCCCCAACGTGGGCCTCATCGTCATCGACTATCTGCAGCTGATGACCACCGGCCAGCGCAGCGAGAACCGCGTGCAGGAGATCAGCTCCATCACCCGAAACCTCAAAATCATGGCTAAAGAGATGAACGTGCCGATCATCGCTCTGAGCCAGCTGTCCCGTGCGGTGGAAAAGCAGGGCAACAACTCCAGCCACCGCCCCCAGCTGTCTGACCTGCGCGACTCCGGCTCCATCGAGCAGGACGCCGACTGCGTCCTCTTCCTGTACCGCGACTCCTACTACGCCAGCCAGAACCCCGACGGCGCGGAGGTGGACGCCGACACCGCCGAGTGCATCGTGGCAAAGAACCGTCACGGCGAGACCAGCACGGTGCCGCTGGGCTGGGACGGCGCCCACACCCGCTTTATGGATGTGGACTTCAAACGCTGATGAACTACGAAGAGATCTTACAGACGGTGCGCGGCTTCTGCGCCCGGGAAAAGCTGCTGGACGGCAAAAAGCATCTCGCGCTGGCTGTTTCGGGCGGGGCCGACAGCATGGCCCTGCTCTGCCTCATGCGCCCGCTGGCCGAGGAAAGGGGCATCGCCCTCACGGTCTGCCACGTCAACCACGGCCTGCGGGGGGAGACGGCGGACCGGGACGAAGCCTTCGTCCGGGAGGTCTGCGCCCGGCTGGGCCTGCCGCTGCAGGTGTTCCATGCCGCTGAGCTGGAAGCCGAGGCAGGAAAGCCCCGGGCGGGGGAGGACTGGGCGCGCCGCCTGCGGTATGCCTGCTTTGAGCGGGTGCTGGCCGACGGGATAGATGCCGTCGCAACTGCCCATACTGGGAGTGACCAGGCTGAGACGCTGCTGTTCCGGCTGGCCAGAGGCACCGGCCTCCACGGCGCGGCGGGCATCCGGCCCAGCCGCCCGGGCTATCTGCGGCCTCTGCTCTGCCTGACGAGGGCCGACACCGAGGCCGTCTGCCGCGCCTGCGGCGAACGCTGGGTCACCGACGAGACCAACGACGCCGACGACTACGCCCGCAACCGTCTGCGCCACGGCGCACTGCCCGCCCTCTGCGGGGTCAACAGCGCCGCCGAGCACAATCTGGCCCGCTTCTGTGAGAAAGCCGCCAAGGCGGACGAATACTTCGCCCGGCAGGCGGATGCGCTGCTGGCTTCGGCCCGGGCAACGGACGCAAAGCCTGCCCGGCGGGGCGGGATACGCCCTGCGCAGCGGCCAGCCCGTGTGGATGTCAGAGCCTTTGCGGCAGACTGACCCGCTCATCCTCGACATGGCCCTCCACAGCCTTGTGGAGCCGGTGCGGGACGCGGAGGAAAAATATATCCGCCTGCTGGCCGACCTTGTGGAAAAGGGCAGCGGCGCGGTGCAGCTCACCGACGCCGTCCGCTTCTGCGCCCGGGACGGCGTGCTCTGGCGGGAGGAAGCCGATCAAAACACCCGCCGACAGGGCGAAAAAGCGGACTATCCGAAATTTGAAGTATCCCTGCCGGAGGGCGGCGATTATCCGCTGCCCGGCGGCAGAAAGCTGCATATCCGGGTGGTTTCGGCCTGTTTTGAAGAAAAAACACAGGGTGTTCATAAAAAAGACTTAAAAAATCAGGCAGATTATGCTAAAATAAACTCGATATGTCCTGTTCTGCGGCTGCGCTGCCGTCAGCCCGGCGACCGCTTCCGTCCGGCCGGGCGGGGGGTAGACCGGGAGCTGCGCAAATGGATGAACGAGGCGGGCATCCCGCCCCGGGAACGGGACACGCTGCCGCTGCTGGCGGCAGGCAGACAGGTGCTGTGGGTCTGCGGAGAGGGCTTTGCCGATGGGCTGGCCCCCGAGCCGGACACCGGGCAGCTGCTGCAGGTGGAACTAGAAAATTTTGGAGGAATCGAATCATGAGCATGAATGACGATATTTTGAAGGTCCTCGTTTCGGAAGAGGAGCTGAAAGCGAAAGTGGCTGAGCTGGGCGCTCAGATCAGCAAAGACTATGAGGGCAGAGACCTCGTTCTCGTCTCCATCCTCAAGGGCTCGGTGGTCTTTATGGCCGACCTGATGCGCGCTGTGAGCATCCCGTGCAGCATCGACTTCATGGTGGTGTCCAGCTACGGCGGCGGCAACACCACCAGCACCGGCCTCGTCAAGATCATCAAGGATCTGGACGGCGACCTCTCCGGCAAGGACGTGCTCATCGTGGAGGACATCCTCGACACCGGCATCACCCTGTCGAACCTCGTGCCGATGCTCAAGATGCGCAACCCGAACTCGGTGAAGATCTGCACCATCCTCGACAAGCCCAGCCGCCGCAAGGCCGACATCGCCCCGGACTACGAGGGCTTCGCGGTGCCGGACGAGTTCGTGGTGGGCTACGGCCTCGACTACGACGAGAAGTACCGCAACCTGCCCTACATCGGCGTACTCAAACCCAGCGTCTACGAAAAGTAAGAAATAAAACCAGAACTGGAGTTGATCCTTTTGCAACCTAAGAGACCTCGTATCAATCCGCTCATCCTCGCACTGGCGCTGGCCGCCGTGCTGATGGTCTGGTCGGTGATGGGCAGCGGGTCGGGCAGCACCAGCGGCTCGACCATGAGCTACTCCACCGTCGTCCATTACTTTGAGCACAATCAGGTCACGGCCTTCACGCTGGACCGCAACACCAGCGTCATCACCCTGAACCTGAAAGAAGGCGACCTGCCCCTGCCGGACGTCTCCTCCACCCAGAGCACGGTGCAGTCTACCGGCGGTCTGCTGAGCGGGATGTTCTCCTCCTCGTCGGGGTCCACCGGCGCAGTGCAGGAGGACGACGGCACCGTCACCGTCCGCTACAAGCTGCCCTACGCCTACGTTTTCATCGAGAACGTGGACAAGTATATCGAGTCCTACGACGCGGCGAATCCCGACGCGCCCATGACCTACGACTACACCTCTCTCAAGGAGACCATCCCCTGGATGGAGATCATCTTCTATCTGGGGATGCTGGGCTGCACCGGCTTTTTGCTGTTCTCGATGATGCGGGGCGGCGTCGGCGGTGGCGGCGGCATCATGAATGTCGGCAAAGCCAAGGTCAAGGACGAGCACGAGAACAAGAAGACCGCCACCTTTGCCGATGTGGCCGGTGAAGACGAAGAGAAGGAAGAGCTGAAAGAGGTCGTGGAGTTCCTCAAGAGCCCCGACAAGTTCAACTCTCTGGGCGCACGCATCCCTCACGGTGTGCTGCTCGTCGGCCCTCCGGGTACCGGCAAGACCCTGCTGGCCCGCGCCTGCGCCGGTGAGGCCGGTGTGCCGTTCTACTCCATCTCCGGCTCTGACTTCGTCGAGATGTACGTCGGCGTCGGCGCATCCCGTGTGCGCGACCTCTTCGACAAGGCAAAAAAGACCATGCCCTGCATCATCTTCATTGATGAGATCGATGCTGTGGGCCGTCAGCGCGGTGCCGGTCTCGGCGGCGGTCACGACGAGCGCGAGCAGACCCTGAACCAGCTGCTGGTCGAGATGGACGGCTTCGAGGCCAACGATGGCGTCATCGTCATGGCGGCCACCAACCGTGCCGACATCCTCGATAAGGCCCTGC
>OCQP01000312.1_pt1 | contig 8716 bp, 8 predicted proteins | sample 1538391 | NCBI WGS metagenome assembly OCQP01 (sample SAMN04571688, study PRJEB22368) | human gut metagenome | biome: human gut; material: stool | host: Homo sapiens | place: Luxembourg | collected 2012-06-29 | reverse complement strand
ATGTCGTTGGCATCCGCAGTTCTGGTTTTGTATTCCAGAACCGGAATATCCACGCTCATAACATTTTTCTTGTCAACTTCCAGATAAACTTCCTGTTTCGGTGTCATCAGAGCAGTCTTTAATGTCGGTTCGGACATTCCTGCTTTTGCAATGACAAAGTTGGTGTTTGCAGAACGGATACCAGCTTCTACCTTCAGACGCAGTTCCATGTTCTCGCGAACGAGATCCAGGAACTGTCTCATCAGCTCGTCTCGCTTATCCTTCAGGAGCTTGTGGCCGCGAACCGCTGTTTTCAGCTTATTCTTCTGGCGGGTCAGCTCCATACGGGTAGGATTCACCTGTGTAGATGCCACTTTGCATTCACCTTCCTTCCAAGTTTTTTACTGCGATTTACTGTTTTCCATAGTACATATCGAGGAACTTGTCATCGATACGTTTCAGTTCGCTTCTTGGAAGAATGGAGAGCAGCTTCCATCCAATCTCCAGAGTCTCTTCGATATCACGGTTGGTATCGTAACCCTGTGATACATATTCTTTTTCAAATGCATCTGCAAATTTTGCATAAATCAGGTCGATGTCTGAAAGGGCAGCTTCACCAAGGATAACCATCAGTTCTTTTGCATCTTTACCACGGGAGTAAGCTGCAAACAGCTGGTTCATGGTATTGGCATGGTCAGCACGTGTCTTTCCTTCTCCGATACCTTTATCTTTCAGACGGGACAGAGACGGCAGTACATCGATTGGAGGTGTAACACCTCTTCTGTAAAGATCACGGCTTAAGATAACCTGTCCTTCTGTGATGTATCCGGTAAGGTCAGGGATCGGATGAGTCTTATCATCTTCCGGCATGGTCAGGATCGGGATCATGGTGATACTTCCGTCCTTACCTACCTGACGTCCTGCTCTTTCATACAGTGTTGCGAGGTCAGTGTACATATATCCAGGATATCCACGACGTCCAGGAACTTCCTTACGTGCGGCAGATACTTCACGAAGTGCATCTGCGTAATTGGTAATATCCGTCAGGATAACCAGTACGTGCATTCCTTTTTCGAAAGCAAGGAATTCTGCTGCTGTCAGTGCCATACGCGGTGTTGCGATACGTTCTACCGCCGGGTCGTTTGCCAGGTTGACAAACATAACGGTACGGTCGATGGCGCCTGTTTCTTTAAAGCTCTCTACGAAGAAGTTGGACTCTTCGAAGGTAATACCCATAGCTGCAAATACAACGGCGAACTGTTCATCTTTTCCACGAACCTTTGCCTGTCTTGCAATCTGTGCTGCCAGCTGTGCATGCGGAAGACCGGATGCAGAGAAGATTGGCAGCTTCTGTCCACGAACCAGTGTGTTCAGGCCATCGATAGCTGAAATACCGGTCTGGATAAATTCCTGAGGATAGCTTCTGGCTGCCGGATTCATAGCCAGACCATTGATATCACGGCGTTCTTCCGGAAGGATCTCCGGGCCGTCATCGATCGGGCGGCCTACACCGTCAAATACTCGTCCCAACATATCACCGGATACACCCAGTTCCATGCTTCGTCCCAGGAAACGTACTTTACTGTTTGATAAGTTAATACCTGTTGAACTTTCGTATAACTGAACCAGTGCATCACTGCCGTTGATCTCCAGAACTTTGCAACGTCTGGTTTCTCCATTGGCAAGCTCGATCTCACCCAGTTCATCGTATGCTACATCTTCTACACCCTGTACCAGCATCAAAGGACCTGCTACTTCCTGTATGGTTCTATACTCTTTTGGCATTTTACTGGTCCTCCTTTCCAAGAATGTTCGCAATCTCTACTGCCAGTTCCTTGTAGATCTTGTCGTATTCTGTATCTACATCTGCTTCCAGCGTATATTTGTAACGACCGATTCTTTCACGAACATCCATTTTCAGGATATCATTGATGGATGCACCGCCATTCAGTGCCTCCAGACTCTCATTGTAGAAAGCCATAACCAGTTTCATCATATTATGCTGTTTGTTCAGAGATGTATAGGTATCTACTTCATGGAAGGAGTTCTGATGCAGGAAGTCCTCACGGATAGATCTTGCTGCCTCCATCTTCAGACGGTCTGTCGGTGACAGCGCATCCATACCTACCATTTTTACGATTTCATCTAATTCTGCTTCATCCTGCAGAAGGCTCATCATATCCTGACGAAGACTCATCCAATCCGGAGCAACATGCTCGTTGAACCATGGTCCCATGTCATCCAGATACAGAGAGTAGCTGGTCAGCCAGTTGATAGCCGGGAAATGACGTTTGTAAGCCAGTGCGGAATCCAGTCCCCAGAATACCTTTACGATACGCAGGGTTGCCTGAGATACCGGTTCGGAAATATCTCCACCAGGAGGAGACACGGCACCGATGGCACTTAATGCACCTTCTCTGCCTTCGCTTCCAAGGGTAATGACATGGCCGGCTCTTTCATAGAACTGAGCCAGACGGCTTCCCAGGTAAGCCGGGTAACCTTCTTCACCAGGCATTTCTTCCAGACGTCCTGACATTTCTCGAAGAGCCTCAGCCCAACGGGATGTGGAGTCTGCCATCAGTGCTACGGAGTAACCCATATCACGGAAGTATTCTGCAATGGTAATACCTGTATAAATAGATGCTTCTCGTGCAGCAACCGGCATATCGGAGGTGTTAGCGATCAGCACAGTTCTTTCCATCAGAGATTCCCCAGTCTTCGGGTCTTTCAGTTCCGGGAACTCATTCAGAACGTCGGTCATCTCATTTCCACGTTCGCCACATCCGATGTAAACTACGATATCTGCTTCTGCCCATTTTGCCAGCTGATGCTGGATAACTGTTTTACCACTTCCGAATGGTCCAGGTACTGCTGCCACACCACCTTTGGCAATCGGGAACATACAGTCAACGACACGCTGTCCTGTTACCAGAGGCATCTTCGGATGCAGTTTTTTCTTATAAGGACGACCCTTACGTACCGGCCATTTCTGCATCATGGTCAGTTCTTTGTCGCCGTCTGCAGTCTCTAATACGCAGATAACTTCATCTACTGTAAATTCGCCTGCTTTGATTTCTTTTACTTTACCTTTCATAGTAGGAGGAACCATGATCTTCTGTTCTACGATGATGGTCTCCTTTACGGTACCCAGTACATCACCACCGGATACTTCATCCCCGACTTTGGCTGTCGGAACAAAATTCCATTTCTTGTCACGCTTTAATGCAGGTACTTCTACACCACGGATCAGGTTGTTGCCGCCTGTTACTTTCATGATGTCATCCAGAGGTCTCTGAATACCATCATAGATGCTGGCAATCAGACCAGGTCCCAGTTCTACGGAAAGTGGTTCTTCTGTAGATTCTACCGGTTCTCCCGGCTTCAGTCCTGATGTTTCTTCGTATACCTGAATGGAAGCCTCGTCACCGTGCATTTCGATGATTTCACCGATCAGTCGCTGGTTGCTGACACGTACCACGTCGAACATGTTCGCATCTCTCATGCCTTCAGCGATAACCAGTGGGCCTGCCACTTTTTTAATCGTTCCTTTACTCATTGGACAAATCACCTTTCTGAAGATTACTTATTGTTTGAAAACAGAATATCGGATCCTACAGCTGTCTCTACAAACTTCTTGACATTTTCCACGCCCTTGCCAGTATTGCCTGATACGCCCGGAATCTGGATAATGGCCGGCAGGATCTGATCTTTATATTTATCAATAGCGTGAGGGATCTTTGCCGCCCACTCTTCGGTAATATAGATCACTGCGTATTGCGCCAGCACAAGCTGATGCAGCTGCTTTTCTGCTTCTTTTTCATCGGATAACGGATATGTGTCCAGCCCTACAGCCGCAAAACCGTAGATGCTGTCGTAATCACCCATAACTGCAATTTTATACATACATTTCCCTTACCCTTTCCCGGATGGAATCTTCCGGCAGGTTGTTGGCCTTTGCGGATAATATGATTCTTACCGTTTTGATCTCATTTTCCCTTGCCAGCACATAGGCAACCAGCGGTTCTACGGAAAATGGGTTATATTTCTGTGGCTTGATGGTCTGGATGATCTTATTGTCGCACCAGCGCTCAAATGCGGATGGTGATTCCGCCAGAGCTTCTGCGCCGCCTGCATATGCGGTACCTGACAGATATTCGCAGATGGCGTCCACGCTGTTCAGCGCAGCTCTTGCCAGCAAATCAATGTTCAGGCTGTCGCATTCCACCATAGCCTTTTTCATAAATTCTAATGACTTTGCGGTCTTCTGTGAACGCACAGCAATCTTGATATCAGCAACTGCAACGGTATCTTCTGCATAGCTTTTCAGGATACCTGCTTTTGCTTTCTTTCCTGCTGCATAGATGGCTTCCAGTGTGGCTTTGTCGATAATGACATCACACAGCTGTCCGTCCCTGGTATGCATCAGAGTCTCATAAGCTTCCTGTGCCGCTGCTGCCATGTACTCAGGAAGTTTGGAAAAATCTTTTTCTGCTATGATTTTTTCAATCTCCTCACCTGATGGCTCACAGTCTTCATAATAAATACCGGGATGTTTTCCCTTCCGGCAGGTCTCGCGGATGGCTGCCTTCAGATTATGGAATTCATTCGGATAGGATAGTACATCAAATACTGACATATCAATGCCCATCTCCCGCATGGTGTTCCATGTCTTCTCTGTCTCACGGTTCAGCATCGCATCTGCTTCCAGAGGGGTATCACTGTCTCCCCAGCCTTTTTCAGCCAGAAGCTGCAGACAGTTTTCTTCTGTCGGGCAGGCAATCAGCTGTTCAATGGCTGTGGCATTCAGCAGTGAATTTTCCAGTGATCGTATTCTCGCAACCGCAAAGGTAAAATCTATATCTGACATGTAAGTCCTCCTTTACTGGTTACGATTATGAAAATAATATTTTCTGTACAAGATCCTGGCATTCATCTTTCTTTGCATCAAACATAGCTTTGAATGAGCAGTTTTCTTCAATTCCGCCATAGGATAGGATGAAGCCTTTTTCTACTGATGCAGGAGTCTTGGAAAGGACCAGTTCGCCGCCCTTTTTCTTAGCCAGCGCATTTACTTCTTTCTCAAATCCTGCAGGTAATTTCGCAAGATCCTGTGCATTCAGTGCAATCTCTCCTTTTTGAGGAGCTGCAAATTTTTCCACCATCTTTTTCAGTGTCTCGAAATACTCTGCGTCATCCTTGGCACAGAATGCTTCGTATGCTTTCTGAATGGTCTCAGTAATCAGTTCCTGTTTCGCAGCCAGAAGTGCTGTTCTGCGTTTCAGATCCGCGGAGGATTTTACTCTTTCCTGATATCCTGCAAGATCTGTGGCTGATTTCTGCGCAATCTCTGCAGCTTTTTCTTCTGCTTCTGCTTCGGCTGCTGCCTTAATGCGGTCAGCTTCTGCTGCGGCTTCGGCTCTCTTACTGTTGGCGGAGGCATTTGCTTCTTCCAGAATCTGGTTCATCATTTTTTCTAATCCAGTCATTCCTTGTGCTCTCCTTCTCTCTATTTTCTGATTTTGTGCGCTCATTACACTGGAATGTTTGTAACAGCCAGAATAGAGATCAGCAGTGCCAGGATGGCGTATGTTTCTACCATTGCAGGGAACAGCATTGCTTTACCGAACTGATCCGGTTTCTTTGCTACAATACCGATCGCTGCTACTGCTGTTTTTCCCTGATGTCTTCCGGATACCAGACCTACGATACCGATTGGTAAGCAGGCTGCCAGAATCATAAGACCTGTAGGGATATCAATAGCCGGGATAGATCCGCCAAGCAGACCGATCTGAGATAAAGTGATGAATGCTACCAGCAGACCGTAAATACCCTGTGTACCAGGAAGAAGCTGTAAAATCAGAACTTTTGCAAACTGTGAAGGATCTTCAGCAACTACTCCGGATGCTGCCTGACCTGCAACACCTACACCATAAGCAGAACCCATACCTGCAAGAATAACAGCTAATGCTGCTCCTAATAATGCAAAAACAACTCCTAAACTCATTAGATTAATCCTCCTTGATTTCTACATATTTTGTATTTTCTTTAAATGGTTCAAAAGGTTTTCCGCCGCCTTCATAGAATTTTCCGAAGAATTCTACAAACTGAAGACGATTTGTGTGCACATAGGCACCTAAAAGGTTGATACCCAGATTCAGTGTATGCCCAACGATGAATACCAGAATGAACAGGATTGCTCCCAGCACACCACCGCCGAACATACTTCCCATCTGATTGACTACAGATGCGATAACACCGGTTGCCAGTCCCAGTGCCAGAAGTCTGGAGTAAGAAAGTACATCACTGAGCCATCCGGTGATGTTATACAGTTCGTATGCACCAAGTGCCAGACGAAGACCGATATTCTTCTTGTCTCTTGCTGCAAAGAACAGAAGTCCAAGTGCTCCGATGATCGCCAGTGCTTTTGCCAGCGTGTTCATAAACGGCGAGAATGTCACCTGTGTCTGTGCGATGGATGCAAACAGACTGGACGGAATCAGCATCAGGATCAGTCCGATCAGAAGCATGTACCAGAACACAACATCGCAGATAAATCCTGCAACATCTTTGCTCTTCAGGTAACTGTATCCTTTCAGTCCCAGACCAAAGAACAGATGAACCACACCAACTCCCAGCGAAAATACCAGAAGCTTCATCGGATTATTCAGCGGTACGAACCACAGTGCCGGGATCACAGATGTGGTTGCGGTTCTTCCGAAGAAAGTTCTTGCAACTACATCGATGACATCACCAAAGTATCCTCCGAAGAGAACACCCCATACAAATGTGGAAATACCACAGTAACCAAACAGGTGCAGTGACTTATTCATGCTGTCTGACATACGCGGAAACTTCTTCAATGCGATGAAGCATGCTACGGAAATCAGTAATCCGTAAGCTGCATCTGACAGCATCATTCCAAATAATACAATATAAAATACGGACATTACCGTTGTAGGGTCTACTTCACCCTTATGCGGCAGACCGTAAGATTCCAGTACTCCTTCCACGGATCTGGAAATCTTGTTGTTTTTCAGCAGTACCGGTGGTTCTTCTTCTTCACCGATCTCCTCAAATTCTACAGAGCAGTCATATACTCTGGCGATCTTCTCCTCCAGTATAGAGGAAGAAACTTCCGGGATATATCCGCTGATGACAAAAGTCTGTTTTGTCTGCGGTATCTGTCCCAGCACTTGATACTTGTCTGCACGAAGCCGGTAATAATCGGAAACTGCTTTCAGTTCCTCCCTGCTTCCTTCGTAAGACTTGATTCTGTTCTCGGCTTCCACACTGTCCGCCTTCAGTTTTTCAATCTCCGTCTCCAGTTCTGTTTTCCACCGGGACGGAATCTTGCCGGATATCTGCGACGGTCTTGCAAACCCGGCTGCCCGGAGTGCATCCTCCAGCTTTGCCGCATCTGATTTCAGACATACCGCAGTGAGATAAGTCAGATCCTTATCTGCTGACAGAACTTCCAGATCGTATGCTTCCAGATCCGGCTGGCTCTTCGCCACTTCTGTACGGATCTCCTCTACCGTCATTGGCTTTGGCATAGTTCCCAGAATCATTGCTGTCTCTGCTGTTCCACGGTAATTCATCGGAATATCCAGATTCATCCATGGAACCAGTGATTCAATCTGATTTTCCAGTTTTGCCACATTGGCAGCGTTCTCTGAGATCCGCTTGCTCAGATCCATCAGATCATCTGCTGTTGTCAGCAGTCTCTTGCGGTCTGCACGGATCTTTTCAAAATCCGTCTTGTTCATAAGCGGTTTTCCTTCCAGAGAACTGAACATGGAAGTCTTTTCCGGAACATACTTTTGCAGTACTGAAAGTGCATGTTCTGCAAGTGCAGCATGCTTTTCATAGATCTGGCGACGTTCTGCCGTATTCATCTTTTCCATCTCGGTATCTTCAATCACTGAGTTGTCAATTTCCACAACGCCCAGTAACTGAAGTTCTTCCAGAATGGCTTTCCGATCTTTTTTCAGTGCGCAGATACTGAATCTCTGCATCTGCATAACTGCCATATCCGCATCCCTCCTTTGCTTTAAATTTTCATAGCATTATGAAATAAAAAAATTAGCACTCTAAAACAGAGCCTGAATAACCGCCTCTGTTGCCTGTGCTTCTTTGCCTGCTGCAAGGGTCTTTAATGCAGCAATCTCTTTCTGGATATCTGCTTCCACAGATTCCATAAACTTTTCTGCTTCTTTCTTAGAAGCTTCCATGGCTGCTCCGGCCTTGTCCTTCGCTGCCTGAAGTCTGGCTTCCTTCAGGGCTGCTGCGTCTTTCTTAGCCTGGTCTACCATGTCTGTGCACTGCTGTCGGCATTCTTTTGCGATTGTGTCTGCTTTGCCTTCTGCTTCCTGCACTTTTTTGATTGTCTCCGCTACCATGTTCTCACCACCTTCTTCGCATAAATTGAGTCTATCACATACTTTGTTAAATTTCAAACATTTTATAAATAAGTCACAAATTTTTTAGGGACTTTTGTAAATTATGCACTATTACTTCCTATTAAAAATGGAACCCTATATCTGTTTCCGCACAACTGCATACTCATCACCGTTACGATAATATGGGCACTGGTAATGAGCATCTGACAGGAAGCGAACCAGTTCATCCTCATCCAGATCCATATCACAGACATAACACTCATAGTCTTCATCATAACTGTAATAGGCACAGGTATCACATGCTGACTGTGTCATTTTTATTTTTCCTCTTTCTGACT
>OCQP01000308.1_pt1 | contig 8775 bp, 4 predicted proteins | sample 1538391 | NCBI WGS metagenome assembly OCQP01 (sample SAMN04571688, study PRJEB22368) | human gut metagenome | biome: human gut; material: stool | host: Homo sapiens | place: Luxembourg | collected 2012-06-29 | reverse complement strand
TTTTCTGTCATAAAAACAGAAAGCGAGATGAAGATTATATGTCGAACAGAAAAGATAACAAAGGTAGAGTGCTTAAGAAAGGAGAAAGCCAAAGAAAAGATGGCACATATATGTATAGATGGACTGATATAGGAAAGAAAAGACAGTGCATCTATGCTAAATCATTAAATGATTTAAGAAAACAGGAACAACAATTACTCTCAGAGATATCAAATGGTGTATTAAGAACAGACATAACATTAAATCAACAAATTGAATTATATTTGCAAACAAAAGCAAATATATCAAAATCAACTTATTCAAATTATACTTATTATTATAACCACAGTATCAAAAACAGCTTTCTTGGTAGAATGGAGCTAAAAGAAATTAAGAAAGCTCACATTATTAAATTTTACAAAGAATGTCATGACAACAATATGGCTAATAGCACTATTGCTATTTTACAAAAAATTATAAGACCTTCACTACAATTGGCGGTTGACTCAGACTGTATAATGAAAAACCCGGCAAATGGATGTCTCAAAGACTACACTGTTGAAAAGGAAGTAAAATATGCAATGAGCTATGAAGAAGAGAATGAGTTTTTGGCAAGATTTGATATTTGTACAGAAGCAAAGTTTTACAAACCTCTCGCATGTTTAATGCTTTATAGTGGTATAAGAATAAGTGAAGCTCTTGGTTTAACATGGGATGATATTAATATGGAAGAAAAAACCATCAATATTAATCATCAAATGTTGTGTAGAAATCTTAATGGAAAACTTGTGCAATATTGCGAGGACAATACAAAAACATCAAACGGATCAAGAATTATCCCTATGAATGATTTTGCTTACAAATCTGTTATTGAACAAAAAAAGAACTGGTTATCATGTAAAAAAGATCCAGATTTTAATTTAGATGGATACAGCAATTTTGTATTCCTCTCATTCAGAACGGGAAGAGTAGTTAGACATGCAGTTATAAGACGATTATTTAGAAAGCTTGTTCGAGAATATAATGGTAAAAGAGACATTCAATTACCTACAATTAGTCCTCATATATTAAGACACACATATTGTACAAGATTAGCAGAGGCAGGAACAGATTTAAAAACAATGCAGTATCTTATGGGACATTCTGATATTAACACAACTATGGAAGTGTATAATCATGTTGATCGAAATAGACTTGAAAAGGAAACACAAAAAATTAATGATTTACACCAAATTTACACCAAAACATCATAAAGATATAGAAAAATATAGGATATTGTAGTTATAAGATATGATAATAGCATACACAAATAACGGTTACTGTTCAGACCATTGTAAAAACTGACGAAATTTAAAAAAATATATTTGTGGATAAACTCAAGCAGGATGGGAAGTCTCGTTAACGACTTCCGAATCCTGCTTTTTCTTTTGAAATTATAAACAGTACCTGCATGTTTTCCTGCTTTTACATGGCTGGAATACGGATTTCCACTCCTGCTTCTTTCATTTTTCTGCCGGTTATCCACCGTCATTCTGCCAGTCCCGTAATTCGTCCGATTTCCCATTCGTCCCTGTTTCTGCTATACTTATCCTATACTTAAGGAGGCACAAATGAACGCAGATGATAAAAGCAAACTCAAAGCATATGAAGAACTTATAGGCAGTCTTGAGCATACAAACGGACTACAGCACAGGGTCATCGAAACCCAGTCCTCATTGATCAAATCCCTTGAGGAACATAATGCAGAATTAGAAAAAATCATTGATGATCTGACAAACATTTAAGGAAAGGACGCGGCATGGGGATGGGGAATTCTTTTGAAACCATTACAGTACTTCAATACAGGCTGAAAGCAGCACAGGAAGAACTTGCAGCCTTTCAATCGGGAGAAAAATATATCCGAATGGAAAAACAGCACCTTACACAGGTGCGTGCCCTGGAACGCAGAATTGCAAAACTGGAAGCAGCTGTAGCAAAAGAACACAGCCATGCCATTACGATTCGGAATCAATGGTTTGAGATTTTTGAACAGCTGCAAAAAGAATGCGACCGTATGGTCGCCGAAGCAGTAAAAAAGGCGGATATGATGGAAAAAAGGGCCATCCGTGCAGAAAAACAGCGCGACATCGCCCTTGAAAAAGTAACTTCCCAGAGACGGGAACTTTACAAAGTAAAGACAGAGCTTGATGATGAAAAACAAAAAGTACAGAAACTGACGGCACAGATTAACCGGAACTATGAAAACTCATCCATCCCGTCTTCAAAATCTATCGCCCGCAAAAAAATATCCAACAGCCGCGAAAAAACAGGAAGGAAACCCGGTGGACAGCCAGGACACAGGGGGCACTGCAGAAAGAAACTCACCCCGACAAGGGAAATCTATCTTCCGGCACCCGAAGAAGTACTCCATGACCCTGACTTTAAGAAAACATCGAAAACCATTACAAAGCAGAAAATCGACATCAGCGTAGAAGTGCATGTGACCGAGTATCATGCCGATGTGTACTATAATTCCAAAACAGGTGAACGGATCCATGCACCATTTCCACAGGGAGTCATTGATGACGTTAACTATGGAGGAAATTTACGTGCTTTCCTGTTTCTGCTGAATAATGACTGCTGTACATCAATTGATAAAAGCCGCAGGTTTTTGTCTGATCTGACAGATGGAAAAATAAACATATCAAAAGGCATGATCAATAATCTCTGCCGGTCATTTGCCCAAAAAACAGAATCCCAGCGTAAAGAGATTTTCTGCGACATGCTGCTTTCCCCTGTCATGCATACAGACTGTACCAATGCCCGTGTAAATGGGGAAAGTTCGTATGTATTTGTATGTGCGGTTCCGGATGGCGGTGTGCTCTATTTTGCCAGGGGCAAAAAGGGACACGATGGAATAAAGGGCACGGTCGTTGAAGACTATCAGGGGACACTGGTCCACGATCATGATGTAACCTTTTATAAGTATGGAACCGGCCACCAGGAATGCCTTGCACATGTACTGCGTTATCTGAAAGACAGCATGGACAACGAAAAGGACCGTACCTGGAACAGGCAGATGCATTCCCTGATACAGGAAATGATCCATTACCGGAATGGTTTATCTGAATCAGAAGAGCCAGATCCGCAGACCGTCTCCGAATTTGAAGAACGTTATAAAACAATCCTGTCCATAGCTGGGGATGAATACGACTATGAGCCGCCTGGGAAATACTACCGTGATGGATACAACCTGTACAAAAGGATGAAAAAGTATAAGAAAGATCATCTTCTTTTCCTCCATAATAAGAATGTACCTGCCACGAATAACGAAGCCGAACGGCTGCTGAGAAAATATAAAAGAAAACAGGCGCAGGCTGTGTCATTCCGGAGTCCGTCAAGCATCGACCATCTCTGTAAATGCATGAGCATGCTGGTTTTGATGCGCAGAAAAGAGCAGACCAATCTGTTCCGCGAGATTGCAGAAATATTTGCATAAGAAAACCGATGGTTTTGACTACGATTAGTCTATACCATCGGTTCTTTTGTTACAAGTTTACCTCTGAACAGTAACAAAACTTATGCTTTTTTTCACACAATATTCCTGTGTTCTGTCATAAGACGTGATTGTTTCTGTACTGACAATATAAAACATATCTCCAACATAGATTCCCCGGTACGCAGAAGTGTCTGCACCTTTTGATGCATCCTGCTTTCCGGCCTGATCGGTCAGATTCTGCGACAGCAATGTTTCAAATTTTTCTCCATTCCATGAAAGTAAAAGATATGCGGCACTCTCCTCATCCCCATAGGACTGCAGTGCAAATCCAAGCAGATTTTCCTCCGCATCTGCAAGCACACATTTATAATTATAGAGTGCCTCACTGTAATTATAATCTTTTAATACGAGACTGTTCATCTCTTTTAAACTGGAAGAATCTGAAATGTCAAACATTGTAATCTTGATACCTGTATGTTCCCCTGTTTTTTCATCCGTCTCATATCCGATCCCGACCAGTTTATCTTCTCCCCAGAAATGCAGATACTCTGAAAATCCACTGATCTTTAATTCACCGAGTACCTTGGGATTTTTGTCATCCGACAAATCCACTGCAAAGAGCGGATCTGTATTGCGATAAGTAACAAAATAAGCCATATTCCCCAGATAACGCGCCGCATAGATTTCTTCTCCCTGCGCAAGACCTTCAATTTTTCCGGTAAGATTCAGATTTTCATCAAACAGATACAGATTATTTTCTGCTTCTCCACTCACCGCATTCTGACCGGACGTTAACACTCTTAATTTTCCCTCGCATTCATTGACCGCAAATGTATCTGTAACTCTTCCATTCGCAGAAACTGCTCCAACGGCATTCATTTTTCCATCAGAAAGATCAAACTTTGCAATCTGTGTTACTACATCATCCCAATATCCTTTTCTCTGATACAGATAAAAGGCACTTTCACTCACATAAATATCCACATACTGGCTCAAAATCATGGTGTTATCCACAATCTGATCCGGTTTTTTCACATCCACAGAGGATACCAGCAGACTGTTACTCCCACCATCTCCGATATAAATATCTTCTGCCGCCACTGCCGTATCATTTACCAATGGGATCCATCCCCCTGCATTCTCATCCGTGACTGCTTCTTCTTTTGTCTGTTCCGGCAGGCTTACCCTTTTGTTCGTAAAAAGATAAATCATGTCCCCTGTTTTTCTTGATGTCTGATACCTTCCATCCTGCGTCACACACCCGGTTTTTACAGGCTTTTCCGGATCACTGATATTATAGGTAAGAACTTGTGTCTGTGTTCCCTCACTAAAATAATAAAAGCAGTCTTCCGTATAATTTTCTGTATCATCTGCCTGCATTTCCAGTCCGGAATCTTCACTTTCCACGATCACGCTTAAAATATCACCATCCACATACATCTCAAGCACACGGTCGGATGAAGTTTCAGAAATCTGTATTTTTCCGATCTGTTTTAATGCTTTTTTCCGGATATCCGTAATCAATATTTCATTGTGGCTTACCGTGTAAATATAAGAACCATCTGTTTTGACAAAATCGCTCTCATCCACGCCTTCTTTCTGCAGATTTGTCCCGGAATACCGCTGTTTTGCCGTATCTGATGATATATCTGCCGCTGTCTGTCCCTCCTGTGCTCCTGCGCCCTTTATCATCTGTGTACCACCGATTTCTTCCACTCCGTCTACAGCCGCATCCACGGTATCTGATGTGTCATCCATAATATATGTCGCTGCATCACCAGAGTTAGAACTATCTCCCTCCGCAACCGCTATTCCATCTGCTTCCTTTTCCTGACCACTGCCAGAGCAAATTGCATCATAGACCTCTCCATAATTTTTTGCGACTGTATACAAAGATCCTGCATCTTTTTTTTGTGCATTTTTCTCTACGCCTGCAGTCGCTCCATCTTTTAATTCGCTGCTGCCTTCTGATCCTTCATCTGACTTTTGCCCGGATGCCGCTTTTTCTATACCCACCGGCGCCGTCATAAGCCCTGTGCCGCCCCCGGTAACCGCATGGATTCCTCCTGCTGCGCCAATGACAAGCACAAGTGCCGCCGCTGCTACAGCCCCGTAATAAGTGATCCCGCTTCTCCGTTTTACCTTGTTTTTCTGGTTCTCCTTTAATTTTCTTTTGATCTGCTCCGGTTCAATGCTCTCTGGAATTTTTTCCTGTGCGGCAGATTTTTCTATTTTATCTAAAATTTCTTTTTCTGACATAGGCACCTCCATTCTGTAATGAAAAATCCCTTTTTCACTACCTCATTAACTACTGATAGCAATTTATTGTAACCACTCACCCATTTTTTTTAATGCCCGGCTTTCCTTCGAGCGCACGGTATTTTCATTCATATGTAATATTGCAGCGATCTCACGGCTTGTATAGCCTGCGAACTGGTGCATACTGATGATCAGCCGCTCCTCATCCGCCAGTTCAAAAAACAGCTTCCTCACCTGGATACATTCTGTCATCTCCGATCCGGTATCAAGCGCGAGTTCCTCTATATCTTCCATCCCGGTCTCATTTTTACCCGCGTATTCACGCAGTTTATCCTTGCATTTATTGGATAAAATCCGAAATATCCAGCTCTTAAATGCCTCTTCACTGCGCAGTTTCCGGATCGATGCAAACGCATCCGTAACAGCATCGCTTACCGCATCTTCCGCATCGCTCGTATTTCGGAGTGTGTACAATGCAAATCGATACATATCCTTATATATTCCGGCATATAATTCGGCAAATGCATCCACATCTCCGCGTTTTGCCCGCCGCACAAGCTTCATATCATTTTTCATAAAATCCTCATTTCTGAGCAACTTGTTGTGAAGATACGATGAGAATCTCAAATTTTCATCTGCAATCAAAGCTATTTGTTTTTGCTCAGAAACAAATAGCCGTGCGAAAAATAAGCTATCAAGCTTATTTTTCGCACTACTTTCTCCATGGGATCCTGGTTTCATGACAGTTATTTGGGATATCCATTTTTTCTGTCATATATATAGTCCGTAAAAGTGCCTATTCTGTTGCAGAAAAACCCCGAAAATTTTCATTTCCGGGGTTTTTTTAATTGATGTTCTACTTATTTATTATTCTGTTTTAAATACGGAAATCTCCGATTTCAGATCATTCATATTATCACCCAGTGACTGAGCCGTCTGATTCATGGTATCTACATTCTCCTGCAGTTTTGCAGCAACACTCTGAACCAGTTTTGTTCCCTCTGCTGTTTCTGCAATAATATCCGAAATATTCTTTACTGCAGCCAGAGTATCTTCACGCTCTTTATCCGCCTGCTCTGTACTGGATACGATTTCTTTTAACGCATCAAACAGTTTCTGCATGCATTGGTTCATATCATCAAACACTCCAACTACTTCCTGCACTGCCTCTGTCTGAAGTGCAACCATATCCCGTGCCTGTTTTGCATTTTCTACGCTGTTTACAGTCTGATCTGTGATATGAGTTACATTGTTCTGAATTTCTCCGGCTGCCTCTGCAGAATGATCTGCAAGTTTCCTGATTTCCTCTGCAACCACTGCAAATCCTCTTCCTGCTTCTCCTGCTCTTGCAGCTTCGATGGAAGCATTTAAGGAAAGCAGATTTGTCTGTTCTGAAATATCTGTAATTGTCTCTACAAACTCGTTGATAATCTCAGATTCTTTTTTGAGCTCCTCAATACTGGTCTCAACTTTGATTGTTACATCTGTTGTCTTTGTTGCTCGTTCGCCCAGAGTCTGAACCATCTGCATACCATGACTGATCATATTTTCAGCTTCAGAAACCAATCCTTCAACCTGACCTGCAATACTGCTGACATTCTGGATCTCTTCGGAAAGCGTATCTGTTTTTCTTACACATTCCTCTGCATGTTCGGACTGTTTTGTAATGCCATCATTGATCTCATCAATTGCCTGAATGATATTCACGGAATAATCTTTCATAACATTCGATGCCTGACGTACTTCCTGTGCCGATGACTCTAATGTATCGGTTGCTCCGCTTACCTTTTGGACAAGCTTTTTATTATTATTAATCATATGATTTGCAACCACTGCAAGGTTATTAAATTCATCATGACCTTTTACGCTGACTTTTGTTGTAAGATTTCCCTCTGCAACCTCTTCAAGTCTGCCGGAAATGCGTTTCATATTTTTCTGGATTCCGGTACTGATGATAATGCCAATCAGCACTGCAACAACGCACGCAATCAGTACGACTGCAATCGTCACATTGCGGATATCATCTGCCTGTCCATTAACGATCTCCATTGGTACAAGTGCACATACAGCAGCATTTGTACGCTCCATCCTGCTGTAAAAGAACAGATAACTTTTTCCGTTTATGCTAACTTCTTTCGTGGTCTGCTGATCTTCAAGATTATTAAAGAAATCCTGTCCATAAAATACAGTTTCTCCATCTGCTCTTGTACTTTCCTGACCATCCGGAAGTTTTTCTGAAATAATCTCTCTTCCCGACTGTGTCACAAACCCAATAATACTGCCATCTCCCATATCGAGGCTGTCTAAGAACTGCTGGATTGCAGATGCCTTGACATCAATAACAATAAATCCTTTACCTGACTGTGGTGTAGTCTGATATGCCATAATATAATCTGACTGTTTTAAACCAAGTGTATCATCTAATGTATTATGGTAATCAACCCATTCCGGTATTTTTTTTCCATTATCAGAATATCCCAGCATTTCATTCTTATAATCTTTGTAGATACCCATCACTGTTCCGCCTGCCTTTGTGGATAACATCTGGACATCTTCTTCTGTCACAATATGTATATTACTGATAAAGTCATTTCCTGCCTGAGACGCACGAATACTTGATCCAACGCTGTTAATAACCGTTTTTCTCTGAACCGCATCTGTTTCATACAACCCTATCATGTATTTTCCCAGATCCGATTGGAATGCATACTTTAATGCTTCAGCTTCAATAAACGAGTTACTTACGTCTAGATATTGGTTTGCCATATTAATGGTCTGTTCATTGGAATCCCGGAATGTATCATACATACCTGCGGCTGCTTTTTTATAAGAAAATACCCCAACCAAAATTAAAAACAGAATCGGTACCAGAAAACATAAAAAAATCTTCGCACGTATACTGAACAATACACCTTTTTTATTCTCCATGCTTTGCACTTTTGTGCGTTTTAAAGCTTTTTTTGTCCTTTGCTTTTTTACACTTTTCACAGCTGTTTTCATCTTCTTATTGGCCAGATCGGAAGAGCACACGTCTGAACTCCAGTCACGCTCTCTCATCT
>OCQP01000307.1_pt1 | contig 8796 bp, 7 predicted proteins | sample 1538391 | NCBI WGS metagenome assembly OCQP01 (sample SAMN04571688, study PRJEB22368) | human gut metagenome | biome: human gut; material: stool | host: Homo sapiens | place: Luxembourg | collected 2012-06-29 | reverse complement strand
CTTCCGATCTGCCGTTTTATGCCTTTTTCCGAGACTTTTCACAGGCTGATTCAAAGATACAATTATAAGAGTAATTTCCGCATACAAGGCAGTCACAGGGTTATAGCCTTCGGCGGACACAGGAGCAAACCATTTTTAAGATAAAAGAGGTAAGAAAATGTCAAACAGATTATTTCAGGGCGTAGTTCATCAGATGAGAGATACTATCGGTCGTGTTATCGGTGTTATTGATGAAAACAGTACGATAGTCGCTTGCAGTGAGCTTTCCAGGATAGGAACAAACAGCGACTTCTTTACAATTGAGCTTGGTGACTCACATGATGTGTTCATCCGTGACGGCTATACATACAAGCCCTTCGGCGTTCATGTAAAGCCCGATTATGCGGTATTCATCGAAGGTACGGACGATCAGGCGGCAAAGTATGCGTCTATCCTTGCTATCTCACTGTCAAGCATCAAGCAGTACTATGACGAGAAATATGACAGAAATAACTTTGTAAAGAATATTATCCTTGATAACGTTCTTCCCGGCGATATAACGCTCAAGGCAAGAGAACTTCACTTCAATGCGGATATAAGCCGTGTTGTATTCCTTATAAGTATCGTTTCCGCAAACGAGGTTTCGGCTTATGACGTAATACAGAACCTGTTCCCCGATAAGAATAAGGACTTCGTGTTCAATATCACAGAAACCGAAATCGTTCTTGTTAAGGAAATCAAGGCAGGCATAGACAACAAGGACCTCGAAAAGCTCGCACGTTCCATCTCGGATACGCTTTCGGGTGAGTTTTTCACAAAGGTAAACGTAGGTATCGGTACTCCCGTTACAGGCATAAAGGATCTTGCCCGTTCCTTCAAGGAAGCGCAGATAGCTATTGAGGTAGGTAAGGTGTTCGATACGGACAAGACTATCGTAAGCTACGATAACCTCGGTATCGCCCGTCTTATTTATCACCTGCCCACGACCCTGTGTGAAACATTCCTGAAGGAAGTTTTCAAGAAGGGCTCAATAGAGTCGCTTGACCACGAAACGTTATTCACGATACAGAGATTCTTCGAGAACAACCTCAACGTTTCCGAAACGTCAAGAAAGCTCTTTGTACACAGAAATACACTGGTTTACAGACTGGATAAGATAAAGAAACTCACAGGTCTTGATTTAAGAGAGTTCGATCACGCTATCATCTTCAAGATCGCTCTTATGGTCAAGAAATACCTTGCCGCAGATCCCGTCAAATTCTAAGCCGAGTACCTCGGCTCGTGATTCCGACCTATTGAAATGTTGCGTTTATGTGTAATACGGTGAAACGGTCGGGTGTAAACGGCGGTGCGAGGCACAAAGCAAGGCGGCAGTGCCGCAGACAGTTCCGACCTTTTGAAACGTTGCGTTTATGCGTAACACGGTGAAACGGTCGGGAATAAACGGCGGTGCGAGGCACAAAGCAAGGCGGCAGTGCCGCTGACTGTTCCGACCTTTTGAAAAGTTATTTGTATTCGTAACACGGTGAAACGGTCGGGAATAAACGGCGGTGCGAGGCACAAAGCAAGGCGGCAGTGCCGCAGACAATTCCGACCTATTGAAATGTTACATTTATGTGTAACACGGTGAAACGGTCGGGAACAAACGTTGGCAAAAGCGCTATGTTTAAAGTGCCGCAGACTGTTCCGACCTTTAGAAACGTTATTTGTATTCGTAACGCAGTTAAACGGTCGGGAAATAATGTCAAATTTAATAATACCGGACTATTCAGACAGATACTTGATTGTGCTTGTCTGAATATTTGGTGTAAGAGTGTCATTGCAAAGCTGCGGATTATCGGCAATATCGGCCGGATATGAGGAGAGAAAAGTTGAATTACTCCACCATACTTTTGATCGTTGAAAAATAAGTGTCTGAAAAGTATTGTGGGTGCAGAAGGGGATAGCGTTGTGATTCCCCCGGTTACGCCATAACCGGACTGCATCGCTGTGTGCCGTTATTGCACGGCAGGTATCAGGAAGGAATGGTAAAATGGTTGAATTAAAGAACGTTGACGTTCATTTCAAGGACGGAGGCGGAGTTGACGCTCTTAACGGTGTCAATCTCAGAATAGAGGACGGCGAATTTGTATTTATAGTCGGTGACAGCGGTGCCGGAAAATCGACATTGCTCAAACTGCTGACAAGAGAGATAGCGCCGACATCGGGCAGGGTATTCGTAAACGGATATAATCTTGCCAAGATAAAGAATAAGAAGATCCCGTATTTCAGACGTTCCATAGGAATGATATTTCAGGATTTCCGTCTGATACCGGATCTGAATGTTTATGACAATGTGGCTTTTGTACTGCGTGTTACAAACAAATCCAAAAAGACGATAAGACATAGGGTGCCTTATGTTCTGAATCTGGTCAAGCTGGCAGACAGGGCAAAATCCTACCCTGAGAAGCTGTCGGGCGGTGAAAAGCAGAGAGTTGCGATAGCAAGAGCCTTTGCGAGCGATCCTAAGCTTATCATAGCAGACGAGCCTACGGCAAACATCGACCCCGCTTTATCCTATGATATAGTAAAGCTACTCAAGGAGATAAACAAGTGCGGTACTACCGTAATAATGGTTACTCACGAGCATAGCCTTGTCGAATATTTCGGCGGAAGAATCGTCAGCCTGAAAAACGGCGAAGTTATTTTCGACGAATATGTGGAAGGTGAGGCGCAGGATGAATAATTTAAGCTACTTGATAAAGCAGGGCATAAGATCGGTATGGAAGAACCGTTTTATGTCATTTGCCAGCCTCTGCATTATGACTGTCAGCCTTATTCTGGTCGGAATGTCGGCTATAGTGATGCTTGATTGCGGAATAATACTCGACAATGTTTCGGACAAGAACGAGATAAGCGTTTATCTTAATGATGACGCAGATATAAAGCATATAGGCGAGGTGCTTAAAAGCAACACGCTGACAGAGAAGGTGGATTTCATTTCCGCCGAAGAAGGACTCAAGAAGATGATCGAGCAGTACAGCGAGCAGAAGGAGTTGTTTGAGAATCTTCCGTATAATCCCGTTCCGGCGACCTATATGGTAACTATAAACGACCTTGATAAGATAAGCACTGCCGTTCAGCAGTTCAAGGCGATAGACGGCGTTTACAAGGTGAATGCGCCCATGGATTTTGCCGGATTTATCAAGGACCTGAGAACGACGTTTACAATTATCGGAATAGTGCTTATAGTGGCACTCGGTACGGTAAGTGTTATAATAATCTCGAATACAACAAGGCTCAGCGTTTTCTCAAGACGCAAGGAAATAGCGATAATGAGAATAGTCGGAGCGACAAATTCCTTTATAAAGACACCGTTTTTTGTGGAGGGATTGTTCATCGGACTTCTTTCGGGACTGCTTTCGTGGTTTGTGACAAAACTCGTTTATGAGAATCTGTACAATCTGTTTACGCAGAACCTCGGAATGTGGAATGCGCTCGGAATGGGCGACATACTGCAGTTCTCGGAAATCGGCTGGTATGTACTGGCGGCTTGCTGCGGTGCGGGCGCACTGCTCGGAGCTATCGGTACGGTACTCAGCACAGGCAAATACCTTAAGGTATAACGGCGAAAGGATATAAGATGAAGCTGAAAAAAATTCTGCACTTTCTGACCTCATTCGTCACAATATTTGCATTGACATCGGGTATAATCATAACGTATGCTCCGGCAGGTGCGGAGGATCTTACTGTCGATGATATAAAGGACAGAATAGAGCAGATAAAACAGGACAACGCTCAAAGACGTGATGAAATTGACCGTATCGAAGGCGATATAACCGATAAGCAGGAAAACCTCGACAAAGCCGCCAATCTGCTGAACGAGCAGAAGGAACTTGTTGACTACTACTACAATCTTGTTTATTACAAAAATCAGGATATAAGCACTCTGCAGGGCAACATAGACACGCTCACAGACGAGATAGCGCAAAAGGACGAGGCTATAGCAAAAGCCGAGGCCGACATTGCCGAACTTGACAAGGAGAACAAGCAGAACCTTGAAAAGTTTGCGCAGATAGTACGAACAATGTACACGACCGGCTCTGCCGATATGTTCGGGGTACTGGCTGGCTCTGCCGATTTCTACGACCTTATGATAAGCAGTGAGGTCGTTGGAAAGATAAGCGAGCAGAACCTGCAGTTCATGAACGAACTTACCGCAGATATGAAGAAACTGGATTCGGACAAGAAGCTGCTTGAAACCGACAAGAAGGATCTTGAGGGCAAGAAGACCGAACTTGATACGCAAATGACAAAGCTGCTCAGTGAAAAGGAGGAGCTTGACGGTCTTGTAACGGATGCCGAGAGCGAAAAAAGCACATACGAGTCAGATTACAACAAGTATTCGGCGGCAGTAAGCGAGCTTGAGGATCAGAAGAGCAATCTGCAGTATCTGATAAACGTAAGCGAGGCTGATATTGAAGCGTATGAAGAACAGATAAAAGAAATCATAAAGCAGCAGACCAATCCCGACAAGGCATATCAGGAGGGCGAGTGGTACTGGCCTGTTCCGGGACGCTCGTACATATCCTGTAACTTTGGCTGGGATGCTGATTTCGGCAGATGGCATAAAGGCGTTGATATAGGCGATGGCGGTATTTACGGCGACAGCGTTCTTGCCTCAAAGGCGGGCACTGTAATAGTTGCAGAAACAAGCTACATACCCGGCTACAGCTACGGAATGTATGTCGTTGTCGATCACGGCGGCGGATATACCACGACCTACGCACATCTCAGTGATGTGTATGTATATGTCGGTCAGGAGGTAGCACAGGGCGAATCGCTCGGTGCTGTCGGCAGTACGGGATATTCGACAGGTCCTCATCTCCACTTCGAGATAAGACTTAACGGCGAACCCGAAAATCCGTTCAATTATGTTACTATGGCATAAACGGCATAAAGAAATTACAGACAAACGAACAAGGAAAGGGTGAATCCCGAATGAATAAAAAAGTATCGCTTGGTGTTATGATAAGTCTTATAGCCGTAGCGTGCGCTATTACATTTGTACTGACTATGACGGTATCGCTGAATATGTACAACTCAATGGTAGCGGGTATACAGGAACGGGAAACCATCAACGCAAAGATAAAGGAAATAGATACATTTGTCCGCAGTTCGTCGATATATAAGCCTAACGAAAACACTCTGATAACGGGTATCGCAAACGGCTATATCAGCGGAACGAGCGACAAATACGCAAAATATTACACGGCAGATGAGTATTACAAGCTGCAACAGCTACAAAGCGGCGTGATTATCGGAACGGGAATCGAAACCGTTGTAAATGGCGATTATCTTGAGGTCACGAACGTTTATGAAGGCTCATCGGCTGAGGTCGAAGAAATAACCAAGGGTTGTACTATAACGGCGGTCGGCGGAAAGAGCATACTTGAGATAGGTGCCGAGCAGGCGCAGGCTCAGCTTGACGGCGAGGAGGGCACGAAGCTCTCGGTTACTTACAGCACCCCCGACGGTGTTGAAAAGACGGTAACTCTTGTAAGACAGAGCATAAAGTTGACATCTGTAAAGGGTACGCTTATAGACGGTTACGCCTATATCAAGATATACACCTTCAACGAAACCACAGACGAACGTTTCATACAGCTTATAGACGAGTATGAGGCACAGTCGGTTCTCGGATATGTATTTGATGTGAGAGATGTGTCCGACGGTATCACAGAACCTGTGAGGGCAATGCTGAACCGTGTGCTTCCGAAGGCACAGATAGCAATTCAGGTCGACGCAAACGGCAGGGATACGAGCTTTATAGAAACAGACGGAAATCAGTTTGTAAGTAAACCCGTAACGGTGCTTACAAACGGAAACACCGCCTGCCTTGCAGAGATATTTGCAATAGGTCTGCGTGACTTCGCAAAGGCGTCTGTAGTCGGATCGTCAACAGCGGGAAAGTCACAGCTTCAGACAACGCAAAGCTTCAAGGACGGAAGTGCGGTTTCGATTTCTACCGCAAATATAGTGCCTGTCGAATCCGATGATTTTGAAAATGTAGGAATAAAGCCCGACTACACAGTCGATATTACCGCACAGCAGGCAGAGCAGATAAAGTTTGCAGACAAGAAAAGCGACGTACAGCTTCAGAAGGCACTTGAGATAGTGGCTACAGAATAAGGATATTAATGGCGGAAAACTCCGCCCGCATCATATAAAAATAATTATGGAGGTCATTTACAATGGCAACACAGACAACTTTAACATCGCAAGGTCTTAAGGATCTCGAAGAAAGACTAGAACACTTAAAATCGGTCACAAGAAAAGAAATAGCTGAAAAAATCAAGGTAGCTCTTTCATTCGGTGACTTATCCGAGAACTCGGAGTACGATGAAGCTAAAAACGAACAGGGTATCGTTGAGGCCGAAATTGCAGAGATTGAAGCTACTCTCAAAAACGCAAAGGTAGTTGACGAGGACGAGCTTTCTACAGAGCACGTTAACATCGGTAACACGGTAGTTATCGAGGATGAGAGCGGAAAGAAAATCAAGTTCTTCTTAGTAGGTTCAAAGGAAGTTGATATGAAGGCTATGAAGATTTCCGACGAGTCACCTATCGGCAAGGCGTGCATTGGCAGGAAACTCGGTGAGGAAGTATCGGTTGAAGCTCCCGCAGGAGTAAAGAAGTACAAGATAGTAGAAATAGACAAGTAAACTGAGAGGAAACAAAAAATAATGGAAAACAACAACGCAGAGCAGGTTGAGCTTACCGAAGAAGAACTTCTGGCACAGCTTGACGAACAGCACCGCATAAGAATAGAAAAGCTGAACGATTTAAAGGCAAACGGCAAGAATCCTTATGAAATCACAAAGTTTGATTTCACTCACAAGGCTCAGCAGATAAGAGATAACTTTGAGGAGCTTGAAGAAAAGGATGTAATGATTGCCGGCCGTATCACAAGCTGGCGTGATATGGGCAAGGCCAACTTTATTGATATTCGTGACGACAGCGGAAGAATGCAGGTTTATGTCCGCATTGACGATATAGGCGAGGATAACTTCAAGGAATTCAAGAAGTGGGATCTCGGTGATATTGTAGGCGTGAGCGGTTTTGTATTCAAGACAAGACGAGGAGAGATAAGCGTACACGCAAAGTCGATAAAGCTCCTTTCAAAGTCGCTTTTGCCCCTGCCTGAAAAGTGGCACGGACTGAAGGATAAGGAAGAGCGTTACAGAAAGCGTTATCTTGACCTTATCGCAAACCCCGAAATCAAGGATACCTTTGTCAAGCGTTCAATGATACTGCGTGAGATACGCAGCTTCCTTGACAGCAAGGGTTATCTTGAGGTTGATACACCCGTACTGCATACACTTGAGATCGGTGCGGCTGCAAGACCCTTCGTAACACACCACAACGCTCTTGACATTGATATGTATCTGCGTATCGAAACGGAGCTTTACTTAAAGCGTCTTATCGTAGGCGGATTTGACAGGGTATATGAAGTAGGCCGTATCTTCAGAAACGAGGGTATGGATGCAACTCACAACCCCGAATTTACATCTATCGAAATGTATCAGGCATACACAGACTACTACGGTATGATGGACTTAATAGAAGAAATGTACCGTACAGTAGCGCTCAAGGTATGCGGCACGGATACAGTTCCTTATCAGGGTAATGAAATCGAAATCGGCAAGCCCTGGAAGCGTATGACTATGAAGGAAGCCGTAAAGGAATACACAGGTCTTGACTATGACAGCTGGACAAGTGATGCCGACGCAGTGGCTCAGGCTAAGACAAAGCACGCAGAGATTGCCGACACAGCCACAAAGGGCGAAGTGCTTATTGAGCTGTTCGAGGAATTTGTAGAGGAAAAGCTGATTCAGCCTACTATCATCTATGATTATCCTGTAGAAAATTCGCCTCTTGCAAAGAGAAAGCCCACCGACCCCGCATTCACAGAGCGTTTTGAATACTTCATAAATGCGTGCGAATTCGGCAACGCATTCTCAGAGCTTAACGACCCCATCGACCAGCGTGAGCGTTTCACAAAGCAGGTTATGGAGAAGAGAAAGCAGGGCGCAAACGCTCAGATAGACGAGGACTTCTTAACAGCCCTCGAATATGGCTTACCCCCAACGGGCGGTCTTGGTATGGGTCTTGACAGATTTGTAATGCTGCTTACAGACAGTGCAAGCATAAGAGATGTACTGCTGTTCCCGACAATGAAACCCTTGAATGGTGTAAAGGACGAAAATGGTGTAAACAAAACCGAGTCCGAAGCCCCAAAAGCCGAGCCGGAAAAGATAGATTTCTCCAAAGTAGAGATCGAGCCGTTGTTCAAGGATTTCGTAGATTTTGAGACTTTCTCTAAGTCCGATTTCCGGGCGGTCAAGGTGCTTGCCTGCGAAGCAGTACCAAAGTCCAAGAAGCTGCTCAAATTCACGCTGGACGATGGAACAGGCACAGAACGCACGATTTTAAGCGGTATTCACGCCTATTATGAGCCGGAAGAACTGGTCGGAAAGACCTGTATCGCTATTACCAATCTGCCGCCAAGACCGATGATGGGCATTGATTCTTGCGGTATGCTGATTAGTGCGGTACACCACGAAGAAGGCGAAGAAAAGCTCCATCTTCTGATGGTAGATGACCATATTCCGGCGGGCGCAAAGCTCTACTAAAACGAGATGTACTTCATTTTCCGAAAACCTCGGATTTTACACAAATACACCAATTTTACACCAATCGGTGCTAAAATCGGTGCAGCAACAAAAAAATCACATAATTTTTAGTTTCACACCGCCAGATCGGAAGAGCGTCGTG
>OCQP01000277.1_pt1 | contig 9038 bp, 5 predicted proteins | sample 1538391 | NCBI WGS metagenome assembly OCQP01 (sample SAMN04571688, study PRJEB22368) | human gut metagenome | biome: human gut; material: stool | host: Homo sapiens | place: Luxembourg | collected 2012-06-29 | reverse complement strand
CGGGATCAGTCACCCTCGTAATCGTCGCCGCCGTTCTTCACGGGAGGCGTCAGCGACGAGGCGGGCGTATTGGCCCTGATCCACTCCTCGGAAAGCAGCGACTCGGGCGGGAAACCGAGGTCCTCGATACGGCTCACCGAGATCTGGTACTGCGCCCAGTCCTCCGAACCTCCCGTGAAATCGCTCTTCTTCGCATAGATGCCGTAGATGCCCAGCACCGTACCCTCCGTGCCGTCCTTCGGGATGGGCTTCATGGCGAACTGGCTGTAACCGCTCGTACGGATGCCGTAAACGCCCGGGTCCGAAGTGTACTCCGCCGCATCGTTGTAGCTCATCAGCACCGAACCGTAGAGACGGATATTCTGCTCGCTGTTGTTGTAGGCCCAGCGATACCACGCGCCGAAGATGGGCGTTCCCCAGTCGGTCACGATCCAGCTCGGATAGGGATTCGCATTTCCGCCGTTTTTGAGGTTCGGAGGCGTCACGCCGTCCTGATTCTTCACACCCGCATAGCGGATCTTGATCTTGTTGAAACGCACCAGCCGGCCCAGATCGGCCTCGCCGAGCGACGTGTAGTTCGAACCGTCGACCTCCTTGATGTCCGAGTCGTCGAGCGTCGTGTATTCGCCGCGGAAGACGTTCAAGGCGGCAACCTTCGGGTTGTCGAGGTTCGAGTTGGCGTAGAACTTGTGGTTGCCGGCCGTGTTGATGCCGTCCGAGGGAGCGCCGCCGATCGAAAGCATCATGCGGTAGTTACCCAGATAGAGACCGTCGAGACGCACGTAGACCCACTGGCTCTTGATCGGCTTCGCACCCAGGTCGAGCAGGAAGTCGAGATAAAGGCCGTTGTAGAGCTTCAGCTCGATACCGGCCGTGCCGTCGTAGATATAGAGCGACTTGTAGATATTGCCCTGACGGTCGCTGCTGATCACCTTGCCCTTGATGTAGTAGTTTGCAGCCTCGGGCCAGCCCGACATGCCTTCGAACTTAGTCTCCTCGGGGGTGAGGGTTCCGAACTTGAGACTCTTGGTCGTAGCGAAATTATCGTTGGTTCCCGTATTGGAAATCGGGCCGAACTTCTCCTTTACCTCCTTGATGGAGATCGGGGTAAGCCCCATTGCGGCCATATCGTCGACCGTATAGAGCTTCTGCGGAGCCGGAGTGTCGAAATCGTTGTAGCAGCTCACGGCCACCAGACCGACGAGAGCCGCCAATGCTATTTTAAGACTTTTCATAAATTATGCTTTGCGCGATTAGAAACGGAAATAGACATTCAGGTAATAGGTCGTACCGAACAGGTAGAAATACTTCGAGGGGAAGCGGCCGTAAATCTGCTCGCCGCCCTCGCCGCGGACCTTGCTCATACGCATCTGCTCGTAACCGCCCGTGCGGATGTCCTGGTCGTTGAGGATGTTCTTCACCTCGAGGCTGAAGCCCAGCATGTAGACCCGGTGGATATACCAGTTCTTGCCGATATTGGCGCTCAACGTATATGCGCTGTCAAACTTCTCCTGCTTGCGGAGGGTCTTGATCGACGAGAGGGCCGATGCCTTCTGCGCATTGGTGGCCGTATTGGAAGTCAGCACATTCGTATAATACTTAATGGCGGTAGCCGTACGGTACATCGGGTTCATCGAAAGATAGATGTTGTCGTAGTAGTTGAAGTTCACACCGGCGAACCAGTTGCGCGGTCCGCGGTAGTCGAGACCGATGTTGAAAGCCAGCTGCGGCGAGCTTTCCACATGATAACCATCCCAGTTGACCTTATCTTTCAGTACGATCTTGTCCACGTTGTCAACCGTCTGCACGAAGTTGGGATTCGACGTATAGGTATAGTCGCCCCAGCTCAAGGCACCCACGACCGAGAGGCCGTTCCATACGGGAACCGAAAGGCCCAACTCAACGCCGTAGTAGCGTTTGTCGATGCCGCTCATGGCGAAGTTGGTGAACGAACTGCGGGTATCGTCGTAGAACGAGATGACCTTCGACTGGTCCTCGATCGTCGTATAGTATCCCGAAAGACGCGCCTTGATATAGGGCAGGTTGAGGTTGTAGGTGAGGTCTGCGCCGAACACCTTCTCGGCCTTCAGCCCCGGCGTGGTCGTGTTGCGCGTACGGGGCGACACGAATGCCGTCGCGAACTTGGGCGCCTGCTGCATGTAAGCCACATTGGCCTCGATCGAATGCGCTCCCGAGAACTTGTAGCCCAGCGAAAGTTTCGCATCGTAGGTCAGGTAGTCGAGTTTCTTCGAATCACCTTTCGAATCGTTGGGGAACAGACCCTTGCGCCACATGCCCTCGCGGTACATGTTCGAGTAGCCGACCGATCCGGAGACGCCCAGCGAGAAACCGCCGATGCCCCACGTGTAGTTGGTCCAGGCATTGGTTTCGAGCAGGTGCGCCCGGTAGTAGTAACCGTACTTGTCGCCGGCACGGGCAATGCGGGCGTGCCCCGTAGCCCAGTAGTAATCCAGGTCGTTCTGGTAAGCCTCGGCGCTGGCCATGTCGCGCTCGGCGAACTTGTCGATGTCATACCAATAGTCGCCGCCCAGCAGGTCCTTAACCTCCGAGTAGTAATTCGTGCGGTTGACGCGCAGGTTGGCGCCGCCGACGATGCGCATGTTGTGGCGCATGTTATGCTGCACATTGACCGCCAGGTTGTAGTCCAGCTGGTCGGTGTGACGCTCCTCGATCATGTAGTTCGAACGACTGTTATTGCCCATCAGTTTGGACAGCACCGGATCGGTGTCGATATTCCGCATATTCGTCTGGAAGAATTTGTCATAGTCGAGCATACCGTCCCACACACCTTTCGCTATGGCGCCATCCATCGCGTAAAAATAGATCGTCTCGTCGGTGGTTATGCCCGGCACGATCTGCGTCTTATCCGAATTCGGCATATAGCGGTAGTAGTCGCCGCGGGGGTCCGCTCCGGCGTTCCACGTCAGGGCCGAATAGCCGTTCCTGCCGAAACGCAGCGACGTGGCGGCGTTCAGACGCGTGTTCTCCGACATGTCCCACGTATAGTTCAACATCACGATCGGCTCGTGGGTGTTGCGCACGCGCGAGTTGCGGAGCTTGCCGGCCTGGTAACCCACATTGGGGTTGTAGTAGTTGTTGCCGAACAGGGCGTAAGCCTCGTCGGTCGAAGCCTGCTGCGCGCCGCGCTCCGAAGGCGAAGCCAGCAGCGTCAACGCAAGGCGGTGGTTCTGTCCGAAAAGCTTCTCGGCCGAAGCGAAATAGGAATAGGAGTTGTAGTAAACGCCGTCCACATAGCCGTTGCCGCCCTGGCGGGTTCCCACCGAGAAGGCGTACGACCAGCCGTTGTCCAACTGTCCCGAGCCATAGGAAACCATCGCACGGAAACGGTACATCTGGTTGCCGTTCGACACGCTCACGCGGAATCCCTTGCGCATCTGCGAGGCGCGGGCGTTGACGTTGGTCATGCCGCCGATGCCGCCGATGCCGAAATCCGACGCTTCGAGGCCCGTGTAGTTCTCCTGGTTACGCGTCGCGTCGTTCAGTCCGCTCCACAGCGACCAGGGACCGTAGCCCGTCATGGCGTCGTTGAAGCGGATGCCGTTCAGGTAGATGTCCGAGTACTGCGAATCGTAGCCGCGGACGTTGAAACGCATCTCGCTGAAACGGTACGATGCGATGTTGTTGAAGAGGTCCTTCGACGAAGAGAGCGACGAAGGCAGCGCCTGCGTGTCCGACGACGAGGAGTCGCTGTCGAATTCGGCGAAAACGGCGTCGTCCAGAACCGCACTCTGCCCCGACGGCACGATGATCACCGACTTGAGGTCCTGCACATGCTCATTGCCCACGCGGACCATCAGGTTGAGGTCCTCGAAGTCGGGCGTAGAGAAGAGCACCGTGTAGCTGCCCGCAGGAAGATTCTCGAAGATGAAGTTGCCGTCCTTGTCGGTCATGGCCGTCAGACCCAGCGATTCGATCTTCACCTGTACATTGCTCAAGGCCACGCGACCGTTGCGCGAAACCACCTTACCGCGGATGCCTCCGTCCTGCGCATAGGACGTGAAGGTCACGGCGGCGAGCATCAGAATAAGTAGAACTTTGAGTTTCATACAAATATTTTAGAGTGTTTATTTGGCGATGTAGATATATACGGGAAAGTGGTCGCTGAAACCGCCCTGGAAATCGTTGCCCACGAACGTACGCAGCGGATAGCCCTTGTACTGGCCCTCCTTCTGGATCATGTAGGGACGGCGGAAGATGCCGCCGTAGAACTTCGAGTTGCCGGCGGGCTGGATTTTCAGGCTGCCCGTGGAACCGGTGGCGAGGTTCTCCGAAACGATGATGTTGTCGAACAGGTTCCACTCGTCGCGGTAAGCCAGCGTGCCGTAACCCGCTTTCAGCAGGCCGATGAAGGGGTTGAACATGTCGCCCTTGCCGACCTCCTTGATCTTGCCCTTGGCGCGCAACCCCTCGACGATGCTGTCATCCGTGGCATCGTCGTTCAGGTCGCCCATGACGACCACCTTCGTGGCCGGGTTGGCGGCGGTCACCGAGTCGACGATGTGCTTCACCTGCTTGGCGGCAGCCAGACGCTTGGGGGCCGAAGCCTCCTTGCCGCCCAGACGCGAAGGCCAGTGGCTCACGAGGAAGAAGAACGGCTCGCTGTCGATCGTGCCCCACATCGTGACGAAATCACGCGTCCTGAAGTTGGGCAGTTCCGGCATCTTGAACGGAATGGCGGCGCTTCCCTCCAGCTTGAAAACGTCGGGACGGTAGTAGAACGCCACGTCGACGCCGCGTGCGTCGGGCGAATCGTAATGCACGATGCGGTAGTTGCCGGGCGCGAGTTTCGGCTGCGCGATCACATCCTCCATCACCGAGCGGTTCTCGATCTCCGAAACGCCGATCACCACGGGATAATCCTTATCCTCGGCGGCGATGTCGAACAACACCCGTTCGAGGTTCCCGATTTTCCTGGTGTACTTGGCCGAGTTCCACTTCTTGGGTCCTTCGGGCGTGAACTCCTCATCGAGGACGCCGGGATCGTGAATGGTGTCGAACAGGTTCTCGAAGTTGTAGAAGACCACTTTGTAGGGCTTCTGCGCGAAGCATGCCACCGCGATCAGCGAGGCAAACAGTCCTGTCAAAAAGATTCTCTTCATAAACGATTTTTGTTGTTAAGGTTCAACTCATTGTATCATAATCCCTACCAGTCGGCGAGGTTCTTCTGGCTTTTCACCGCATCGGCCACGGCCGGGTCGAGGTTGCGGAAGAACTTGAAGCCCGTCAGCTCCTCGATCTCCTTCACCGAACGGACAGCCGATTCGATCGACGTGGCGGCTCCGGCGTCATCGTTGGTGAACACGAAGCCGATGGCTTTCAGTTCATCCGCCTTGAATTGAGAGATCTGCCGGTTTTGGTTGCCCCGCTGGCGCAGCAGCACTTTCCAGCAATGCGACGGCACGGCGATCGGTCCGTTGGCATTGTCGATGGTCTTCGTGCTCTTGAAAGCGGCTCCCGTCACCACATAGAGCGTATCGTAGGTCTGCAAGCCGCCCCAGCCACGGACTTTGCCCTCCAGCGTAGCCCAGATATTCTGATTCAGCGTGCTGTTCTGGGGCATCATGTTGGTGCCGTAGTAAGTCATCCGGTTCGGCTCGTAATTGTTGTAACGCGAAGCCTGCGGAAGCATGTGCCCGCGGTCGTAACCCCTTGCACCGTAACCGCGGCCGTTGCCGCCTGTCCCGATGTATTGCTGGTCACGAGTGGGAATCACGGGCAACTGGTCATTGGGATCGTAATTGAAATCGTTGACCCGGCTCAAAACGGGCGTTTCGTAGACCTTCTTGAAGATCGGATAAGCCACCCAATGCGAAATATGCCGGTCGACATCGTAGCATACCGAATAGTTGCGCAGTTTTCCGCCCGGAAAGAACTGATTGCTCACAAACGTCGCATAATAGGTCTTATAGATATAAGCGTCGTCGGAACGATATTCGGGCTGTTCGCCCCACGAACGGTCGTAGTCGATGAAGCCCGCGGCCCTCTGCGTCAGCGTCAGGGAGGTGGAATAACCGTTGGTATAGGTTACGTCGATCCGCGCCGTGCGGTCGTCGTCGGAATTGTTTTTGTCCAAATAGAGGTAGGCCGGGTCCCCGACGTTTCCGCCGGCGGAGGATACCTGCTTATTCAAATCGAACGAACACCACTCCGCATCCCCGCCCTGCGAGACGATCGTCGCCTCGAAGGTGATGCCCGACGGGCCTTGGGTCGAAATCTTGTTCGTTGTGGTTGAACTGCTCACGGTCTCTGCAACGAGCGTCGCGAGGGACTCCTTGTCGCCCCCGTCGTCCTTGTCGCCGCATCCCGCAAACAGGACAAGCATCGCCGACATCGTCACGAGCAGCATGCCTATCTGTTTAATTTTCAACATCATTCAGAATAAAGTATAACATTTGGTCCGCAGACCCATTTAGAAACCAAACTCTTGACGGGGAGTTATCCCCGCCAAGAGTGGTTGGTTTTACAAGTCGGTTTCCTCGACTAATTTAGAACAGTTGGACTCCGCAAATAACAGCCCGGCCCGTATTTTTATCTGCATCTGCCGCAAAATTCGGAGACGTAGAAATCGAAACAGTCGAAGCTGCAGTTAAACCTTTCAATGACACAACATAATAATCGGCATCATTCAGGCCCGTCAATTTAAAAGGAGGATTTCCCGTAGCGGTTTCATTAGCATTAATAGCAAAACTCGATTCTCCATCCACAGAGCCATTATCAACTTTTACATAGATCGTGGCTTTCTTCCCTTTCCAGGCGACAGCGTAGAAACCCAGTTTTTTGTCTCCGGTTACTCCTACAGCACCCGATGTAAAGACTCCGGCTTTACTGCTTGATCCCATTTTAAAACCACTTGCATTGTTCCCATTAGCAGTTGCGCCATCACCAAGTCCGCAAGGATTGGCATACTGGTCACCTGTTGAGATAAATTGTGACATGGAGGTAAACGTACCCTTTGTATCCTCACCGCTCGCAGGCGCAGCCTGCTTCAGAGCAACCGTTGCAACCGTCGCACCGGCAACTTTGGCAACCAGATTGGCCGTATAGGCTGTCTTATCCGTGTTGTCGCCTTTCGCGCTTACGACGATAGTGTTATCAGTCTTGGCGCCGAGCGAGAACTTGTCGGCATTCGTACCCTCGATTGCGAACGTTACAGCCGAAGCCGTCGTGTTGGTAACCGTATAGTTGAGCGTTTGAGCCACGGGAGAGGTTGCAGCGAACTGCTGGGGAGCGGAGATTTCAACAATCGGCGTCGAAGAATCGACCGTCACCGACGTAGCCATCGTCTGGAGATAGTTGGCCGTACCGCCCAGCAGCCAGCCTTCGACAGTCACCGGTTTGCCATTAAACGACGCCCACTCCGGTTTGCCATAGGCAACAGAGCCTTTCGTGGTCGTACCGGCGATAACGACATTGTAATAGTTGCCGCTGACAGTAAACTCACCGTTGTATTTCACATACTTGTACACAGCCTTATTTTCCAAGGCCGTTGCGATATAGGCCGTGACAGCCGTGCCGTCCATCACCTCGGGAGCAGGCGTGTTATAGCTGCCCGTACCGGTCTTGGCGACCGAAAGACCCTCCTTGCCGAACTGAATGACGCCATTCCGCAATTCGGTCGTTCCCTTAACGGTAACGGCATCGTTAACAGCTACCGCAGGAGCCTCGCCAAGGAACGCCAGCATGACACCCGACGCATCGCCGATCAGGATACCCTGCGTGTGCATGGCTACGACCGTAGCGGCGACCTCGTAGTTCTTGCCGGCTCCGGCTGCGATAGCCTCGGCAACCGTACCCTTCGTATAATCCACCGAAGGAACGACGAGTTCCGAACCGTTGCCGCCTTCATAAAGTTTGAAGTCGTCGATACGCAGACCGTGGTTTTCAAGTCCTGCATAGCCGTCGAAACGAACCCAGATCTTATCGGTCGAAACACCGGCAGGCAGTTTGAATTCGGCGGTGCAGAGATACCAGTAGCCGGAAGCGACTTTTTTGACTTTCAGAGCAACGGGAGCATAGCTCGAACCATCGGTAGACACCGAGAACCGAATCGTTTCATCCGTCATGTCGCCCAGCACTACGCCATTGGAATAGTTAATCTGTTGAGCGGCAGTAAACGTGAAGGTGAAGTTGGTGTTCGATGCGATATTGATGTCATTGATGTTGAAAACCGAAGTCGATTTGTTCATCGAAACATAGGGAGGGCCCGAAACTACCGTCGTTTCATCCTCGGCAGGATCGAAAACCTTGCCGCTGTTGGCTACCGAAGCGCTGTTGCCGGTGTAAGTAACGGCCTTCTGATCGAGCGAACCGCCGCGGGTCCAACCTTCGAACTTGTCCACATAAGGCCAGTAGCCATCGACTTTCTCGACCTTCGTGCCGCAGTTCTCGCTGTAAAGAGCGTTACCCGTCGGAACATCGCTGTCGCTCTGTACGACCGTGATCGTAGCCTCGTCCGTAAGCGGGAAGCCCTCGACCATGGAGCTGGCGGTCAGAACAAGGATTGCGCTGCGCTCTCCCGAAGCCTGACCCAGCGTGAAGGTAAGCTGCGTCGTACCGGTCTTGCCCGACATCGCGCTGGGAGTAACCCACTGCGAATCCCCGGGGTTCTTGAATGTCAGGGTCCAGTCGCCTTTCGAAACGACCTCGACCGTCTGTTCGAGCTTGCCGCCCTCGAGTTTCCCGGCGACAGTCACCGACTCGCCGCCGTTCACGGTAATTTCGGGCATGCCCGAATAACCGCCCTCTTCGTCATCGTCCGAACATGCGCTAAAAGCCGTCACGGCCAGCGCTGCACAGAACAATGTCTTCCAAAAATTTACTACTTTCATAGAGTTGAGTGTTAGTTAAAAAATGTATTGTTTGTAGCCAAAATTCTTTAAATTCATTACATAATGACAATATTATGCCTCAAAGTTAAAATTATTTTCCGGACCTGCAAAGGTTTGTAACATTCTTTTAATAATCAGATCGGTCAGATCGGAAGAGCACACGTCTGA
>OCQP01000247.1_pt1 | contig 9350 bp, 7 predicted proteins | sample 1538391 | NCBI WGS metagenome assembly OCQP01 (sample SAMN04571688, study PRJEB22368) | human gut metagenome | biome: human gut; material: stool | host: Homo sapiens | place: Luxembourg | collected 2012-06-29 | reverse complement strand
TAAATAACCCTGATTGTGAAATTTCTAATGATAAAGATACTATTCCAGAAACTGCTGTAATATACGGCTATAAAAACTCAACCGCTCAGACCTATGCTGAAAGTTTCAACAGAAAATTTATTTCGTTGGAAGAGATCGGCGATATTTCCGGCAACGGAGAGATTGATCTCTATGACGCTATAGAAATAGCCAAAGCTATTATGGGATTGAGAACATTTACAGCTGAAGAAATGATTATTGCCGATTTTAATATGGACGGCGCAGTCGACCTTTATGACGCGATAGAAATCGCAAGGACGCTGCTTCCTAAATAACGCTTAACTCCCGTGTATTTTTACACGTGAGTTTTTGTAAATAAATTTGATTGTCAGGAATTAAATTGTAATTTGTATTGACATTATAATCATTTAATGGTAAAATATAATTAAAAAATAAGGAGAGAGACGTTATGAAGCTCATAAAGAAATCTTTAAGTTTTATTACGGCAATCGCTTGCTGCGCCGCAATATCAGGCATTATGCCGTTTTCCTCCTCAGCGGAGGATTCCGGCACCTACGGCGATTTAAGCTATACTAAGGTTGATTTGAACGGCGACGGAACATATGATTATATTTCAATAAGCGGCTGTAAAAGCTCTGCAGTAGAGGTGGATATTCCCGCAAAAATCGAGGGACTTCCTGTTGCGACAATTGGAATTTATGCATTTGCATATTGCGAAAGCTTAACAAGCATAACTATCCCTGAAAGCATTTCACAAATAAACATATGGGCATTTAAGGATTGTTTAAGCTTAATAAGCATAAACATTCCTGATAATGTTGTATATATAAGTTCATCTGCATTTTATGGGTGTAAAAGTTTAACAGATATTAACGTAACAGAAAATAATAAATATTACAGCAGTTCAGCCGGATTGTTATTTGATAAAAATAAAACTGAATTAATTAAATACCCTGCCGGAAAATCATTGAAAAATTTCAATATACCTAACGGTGTAAAATCACTAGATAGGTATTCATTTTGTAATTGTTCAAATTTAACTAGTATTAATATTCCTGAATCGGTTACTTATATAGGAATAGGAGCGTTTTACCTCTGTACAAATTTAAAAAGTATAGCTATCCCCGATTCAGTTACTAAAATAGAAAATATCACATTTACCGGTTGTTCAAGCTTAACCAGCATTAGCATTCCTGAATCAGTTACTTATATAGGATTAAACGCATTTAAGGATTGCACAAGCTTAACCAGCATTTATATTCCTGACAGCGTTACATTAACCGGATTATCCGGTACATTTTCTGGGTGTACAAGCTTAACAAACGTTAAACTTCCTGACGTCATTTATATAATTAACACTAACACATTTGCCGGTTGTTCAAGCTTATTAAATATAATAATTCCGGATTCAGTAACTTCAATAAAAGAGTGTGCATTTGAAGGCTGCAAAAGCTTAACAAACATAGCGATCCCCGAAAGTGTTACAAAAATAGGAACCTGGGCATTTAAGGATTGTACAAGCTTAAAAAGCATTGCAATAAATAACCCTGATTGTGAAATTTCTAATGATAAAGATACTATTCCAGAAACTGCTGTAATATACGGCTATAAAAACTCAACCGCTCAGACCTATGCTGAAAGTTTCAACAGAAAATTTATTTCGTTGGAAGAGATCGGCGATATTTCCGGCAACGGAGAGATTGATCTCTATGACGCTATAGAAATAGCCAAAGCTATTATGGGATTGAGAACATTTACAGCTGAAGAAATGATTATTGCCGATTTTAATATGGACGGCGCAGTCGACCTTTATGACGCGATAGAAATCGCAAGGACGCTGCTTCCTAAATAACGCTTAACTCCCGTGTATTTTTACACGTGAGTTTTTGTAAATAAATTTGATTGTCAGGAATTAAATTGTAATTTGTATTGACATTATAATCATTTAATGGTAAAATATAATTAAAAAATAAGGAGAGAGACGTTATGAAGCTCATAAAGAAATCTTTAAGTTTTATTACGGCAATCGCTTGCTGCGCCGCAATATCAAGCATTATGCCGTTTTCCTCCTCGGCGGAGGAATCTGTGAAAACATACGGCGATTTAAGCTATTTTACCTCAGATTCAGACGGAGACGGAACAGACGATTATGTGAAAATTATAGATTGCAACGAATCGGTGTCAGAAGTGGAAATTCCGGCAGAAATCGAGGGACTGCCCGTAAAAAAAATAGAAACATCCACATTTTACGATCGACCGAATTTAACAGATATTAATGTAGCTGAAAATAATAATTACTACAGCAGTTCAGCCGGATTATTATTTAATAAGGATAAAACTGTTTTTGTTAGATATCCTGCCGGAAAATTATTGAAAGAATTTAATATACCCGACGGCGTAAATTCAATAGACACGTATGCATTCAAGGATTGTAAAAATTTAACAAAAATAACAATTCCTAATTCGGTTACTTTTATTGATGACAACGCATTTTATTGTTGTTCAAGCTTAGTTAATATAACAATCCCCGACTCAGTTAATTCCATTGGAAATATGACGTTTTTCGGATGCGCGATTAAAAATATAAATATCCCGAATTCAGTTACTATAATAAAAAGAGGCGCATTTTGGAGCTGTCCAAGCTTAACAAGCATTAATATCCCTGAAAGCGTTACGTCAATAGATTCCATAGTATTAAATGAGTGTAACAACCTTAAATGCGTAATAATAAATAACCCTGATTGTGAAATTTTTGATACCGAGTCTACAATTTCAGAAACAGCTACAATATACGGCTATGAAAATTCAACGGCTCAGGCTTATGCTGAACGGTATTGCAGAAGATTTGTTTCGATAGAAGATATCGGCGATATTTCCGGCAGCGGCGAAATCGATCTCTATGACGCCATTGAAATTTCCAAAGCTATTATGGGATTGAGAACATTTACAGACGAAGAAATGCTTATTGCCGATTTTAATATGGACGGCACAGTCGACCTTTATGACGCCATAGAAATCGCGAGGACGCTGCTTCCTAAATAATGCTTTCCCGTGCTAAAAATTCAAGGATCTTATTTATAAGTCAATTTTAAATTGCTTTGATTATCAGGAAGCGAATTATAATTTATATTGACATTATAATTATTTAATTAACAAACTAAGGAGAGAGACGTTATGAAGCTCATAAAGAAATCTTTTAGTTTTATTACGGCAATCGTTTGCTGCGCCGCAATATCAAGCATTATGCCGTTTTCCTCCTCGGCGGAGGAATCTGTGAAAACATACGGCGATTTAAGCTATATTACCTTAGATTCAGACGGAGACGGAACAGACGATTATGCGCAAATTGTAGATTGTAACGAAACGGCGGTAGAAGTGGATATCCCGGCAGAAATTGAGGGACTGCCTGTAAAATCAACTCGTGATTGGGCATTTGCAGATTGTAAAAGCTTGACAAGCATTAGCGTCCCCGATTCAGTTAATGCCATTGGAAACGGCGCATTTTCCGGTTGTTCAAGTTTAGCAAGCATAAATATTCCGAATTCGGTTACTACTATTAGGGGTTCCGCATTTTGCAATTGTTTAAGCTTAACAAGCATAACTATCCCTGAGTCGGTTACTTCTATCATTGAAGGTGCATTTGCGTATTGTTCAAACCTAATAACCGTAAAAATCCCGGATTCAGTTACTGATATTACAGATAAGACATTTTACGTATGTTCAAGTTTAACAAGCGTTACTATCCCGGATTCAGTTACTCATATCGGATATAATGCATTTAAATATTGTAAAAACCTAACGAGCATAATAATAAAAAACCCTAATTGTGAAATTTCTAATGGTAAAAATACAATTTGGGAAACAGCTACAATCTACGGCTATGAAAACTCAACGGCTCAGGCTTATGCTGAAACGTATGACAGAAAATTTGTTTTATTAATAGAATATACCGAAACAATTCTTGGCGATATTTCCGGCAACGGCAAAATTGATCTTTATGACGCCATTGAAATCGCTAAAGCTATTATGGGATTGAGAACATTTACAGACGAAGAAATGATTATTGCCGATTTTAATATGGACGGCACAGTCGACCTTTATGACGCCATAGAAATCGCAAGGGCGCTGCTTCCTAAATAACGCTTAACTCCCGTGTATTTTACACGGGAGTTCTTATAAATCAATTTCAATAAATTTTATATAAGCAATAAGACCGGATACTTTCATTTAAGTATCCGGTCTTATTATTAATTTACGCTTCTCTTTACATATGTTGTATGAAGTAATTCGTGAGCCTTATGACTTCCCGGTTCGCCAAGATAATTTGAATATAGTTCCTTGATAACCGGATTTTCATGTGATTTTCTGATCTCTCTGCTTTCGTCAAGATCATAAAGTACCTTAGCTCTCAACGCTCTAATGTCGGTAAAGTTTCTAACGCTTGCCGGTTGCTGAGGCTGTCCTCCACCGTTTACGCATCCTCCGGGACATCCCATTATTTCTATAAACTGATAATCGGCTTCACCGTTTTTAACCTTGTTCAACAGTTCTCTTGCGTTTGAAAGACCGCTGGCAACCGCTACCTTTACGTTCATACCTGCTACGTCATAGGATGCTTCCTTAATACCCTCGGTTCCTCTAACATCTACAAAATCTACTAACGGAAGCTCCTCTCCGGTAAGCTCTTCGACCGCAGTTCTAAGCGCGGCTTCCATTACTCCGCCCGTAGCGCCGAATATTACCGCCGCGCCGGTCGAAACACCCAGCGGATCGTCAAATTTTTCATCGGGCAAAGCAAGGAATTGAATACCTGCACGTTCGATCATTCTTGCAAGCTCTCTGGTAGTAATAGCTATATCAACATCAGGATATCCGGCGCCGTCCTCGTCATCTCTGCCTATTTCAAATTTCTTTGCCGTACAAGGCATAACGCTTACGGAAACTATATCCTTAGGATCAATTCCTTCCTTTTCAGCATAATATGACTTAACAATAGCTCCGAACATCTGCTGAGGCGATTTACAGCTTGAAAGATTTTCAGTCATATCGGGGAAGTAATGCTCGCAGTATTTAACCCAACCCGGTGAGCAAGAAGTAATAAGCGGAAGCTTTCCGCCGTTTTTAACTCTGTCTATAAATTCGTGAGCCTCTTCCATAATGGTCAGATCAGCGGAAAAGTTTGTGTCAAACACCTTATCAAAGCCGAGCTTTCTTAAAGCTGCCGCCATTTTTCCCTCGACATCAGTTCCTATAGGCAGACCGAACGCTTCTCCTAGCGCCGCTCTAACAGCAGGAGCCACCTGTACTACGACATGCTTAGACGGATCTGCAAGTGCGGCAAATACCTCGTTTGTATTGTCCTTTTCAGATATCGCGCCAACCGGACAAACAGCGATACACTGTCCGCAGGAAACGCAGCTTGTTTCTCCAAGCCCCATATCAAACGGGCTGGCTATAACCGTTTTGAATCCTCTCTCATTAGCGCCGATAACTCCGATTCCCTGAACCTTTTCACAGACTGCTGTGCAGCGTCTGCAAAGAATACATTTATTATTATCCCTGAACATATGAGCTGCGGAATTATCAATATCATATTTATTCTTTTCGCCGTCGTAAACGCTTTCATCATCTACGCCCATATCTCTTGCAAGCTTCTGCAGCTCACAGTTTCCGCTTCTTACGCATGAAAGACATTTTCTGTCGTGATTCGAAAGAATCAACTGCAACGTCTTTCTTCTGGATTCAATAACCTTAGGAGAATTTGTCAAAACCTCCATACCCTCGCTGACAGGATAAACACAGGAAGCTACTATCCTGAATCCGCGTCCCTCGTTAGCCTCTACAACGCAGATGCGACAGGCGCCGATTTCATTGATATCCTTTAGATAACAAAGTGTAGGAATATCAACGTTTGCAAGACGGGCAGCTTCAAGGATTGTAGAGCCCTTTGGCGCGGAAACTTCCACACCGTTTATTTTCAGATTAATATATTCCATTTCCGATTCCTCCACTATTTCTTGGTGATAGCGCCGAATTTGCATTTTTCTATGCAGGCGCCGCACTTCAAACATTTATCCTTGTCAATAACGTGAGGCGTCTTAACGGCTCCGCTTATTGCGCCTGCCGGACATACTCTTGCACACATCGTACAGCCCTTGCATTTATCAGGATCAATCTCGAAGCTGAGAAGATGCTTGCAGACTCCAGCCGGACATTTCTTATCAACTACGTGAGCAATATATTCGTCTCTGAAATAACGTAATGTAGAAAGAACCGGATTCGGAGCTGTCTGTCCAAGTCCGCAGAGAGAATTCTGCTTAATGTAATAGCAAAGCTCTTCAAGCTTGTCAATGTCTTCAAGCGTAGCCTGACCTCTGGTTATTTTATCAAGCATTTCATACATACGCTTTGTTCCTATTCGACAAGGCGTACATTTTCCGCATGATTCGTCTACTGTAAATTCAAGGAAGAATTTAGCAATATCAACCATACAGTTGTCCTCGTCCATTACGATAAGACCGCCGGAGCCCATCATTGAACCTATACTTATAAGATTATCATAATCTATCGGTATATCCATATGCTCCGCTGGTATGCATCCTCCGGAAGGACCGCCTGTCTGTGCAGCCTTGAATTTTTTCCCGTTTGGAATACCGCCGCCGATTTCTTCAATAACTGTCCTCAGAGTAGTACCCATAGGAACTTCAACAAGTCCCGTATTATGTATCTTACCGCCCAATGCGAATACCTTTGTTCCCTTGGACTTTTCAGTACCCATTGAAGCAAACCAATCAGCGCCGTTTAATATTATCTGCGGAATATTCGCATATGTCTCAACATTATTAAGTATAGTCGGCTTCTGGAAAAGACCCTTTTCAGCCGGGAACGGAGGTCTTGGTCTCGGCTCTCCCCTGTTTCCTTCGATAGAAGTCATGAGAGCTGTTTCCTCGCCGCATACGAAAGCGCCGGCGCCGAGTCTCAAGCCTATATCAAATGAAAAATCAGTGCCAAAGATATTTTTACCGAGCAGACCATACTCGCGCGCCTGCTTAATTGCTATTTCAAGACGCTCAACTGCAATCGGATATTCGGCGCGGACATAAATATAGCCCTGTGTTGCGCCTATTGCATATCCTGCGATTGCCATTGCCTCCAAAACTACATGAGGATCTCCTTCTAACACTGAACGGTCCATGAATGCGCCCGGATCTCCCTCGTCTGCATTACAGCAAACATATTTCTGATCCGCGTCCTTTACAATGTTTCTGGCAAGCTTCCATTTCATACCCGTTGGGAAACCGCCGCCGCCTCTTCCGCGAAGACCGCTATCGAGAATCGTCTGTATAACATCCTCCGGGGTCATCTCAGTAAGAACCTTTGCAAGAGCCTGATAACCGTTTTCTCCGATGTATTCTTCGATATTTTCAGGATTAATAACACCGCAGTTTCTCAGAGCAACACGATTCTGCTTTTTATAAAATGCAGTTTCCTGAAGAGACTTAATTCCGTTATCGGTAACGGTTTCCTGATAAACCAGTCTTGTAACTACCCTTCCCTTAAGAAGATGCTCTTCAACGATCTCGGGGATATCCTCCTCTTTAACCATTGAATAGAAAGTTCCTTCCGGATAAACTATCATAATCGGACCTAATGCGCAAAGACCGAAACAGCCTGTTTTGACAACCTGCACTTCTTCGGTCAGTCCGTTTTTTGCGATTTCAGAAACAAGCGCCTTTTCAATTGCAGCGCTGCCGGATGAAGTACAGCCTGTACCACCGCAAATCAAAACGTGTGAACGATACATAATTTAATTTCCTTTCAGCATGTCATATTTTTGACAGCAATTTATTGCAAGTCAATAGGATAAAACAATAATACTATCAGACGGTATATTCGGACACAACCTGTCCGCCGATAAGATGCTTCTCAATAACCTCGGCCGCCTTATCGGCGCTCATATTTACATATGTAACCTTATCTTTTCCCTTTTCATATATTTCAACGATCGGTTCATACTGGCACATTCCAATGCAGCCTGTCTGTGTAACCGTTACATTTGCAAGATTTTTTTCAGCTGCTCCGTTTGCAAAAGCTGTAAGAACTTCTCTCGAACCGGCTGAAATTCCGCATGTCCCCATGGCGACAACAATCTTTGTGTTGTCGGGATCCTCTGCTCTTAGAGTAACCTGAGCTTTCATTTTATCTCTAATAGCGTTTAATTCTTCTATTTTCATTTTTTCCTCCTTATAACGAAAAATTTTTCTGCCGTAACTGTCAATATTTAAAAATTCCGAATTTTCCTCAAAATATCTTCTAATTCTATACCATAAGCTATAATTATCCGCCGGACCTTCCTCTTTCATTTTACGCGTATCAAACTCAAGCCTTTTACCATCCGACTGAAAGAAAAAGCTTATATCGGGCGCGTTTTCATTCAAAACCGCTGCCGCCAAATCGTCCCTTAGATTTCCGATAACCGGACAGTCGGCATGATCCGTACTATAAACAGCTCTTATAAAAACGCCGTTCCCGCAGTTAGATAAAATTTCAAACGTACCTCCCGTACATTCCGCAGATTGCTTGAAAAACGGGATTCCAAGACCTGTTATTCTGTTTTGTCTTGAAGTAAAAAACGGATCGGTAACTGATTCAAGATCAGATTTTGCGATTCCCGTACCATTGTCCGCAACCTCCACTGTAAGAAGTCCCGCACATTTATTCGAATAAATACGGATACTGACACGAGTCGCCTTTGCTTCAGCAGAATTGTGAAATATATCAAGAAGATGCCGGGAAATTTCAGAAAACATAATTAATCGGCATATTTTTTAAGAATGTCATCTACATCGTCAACAGTAAGTCTGCCGTAAACCTCGTCATTAACAGTAATAACCGGAGCAAGGCCGCAAGCGCCTATACAGCGGCACGCTTCAAGGGAAAACTTTCCGTCCGGAGTACATCCGCCGCCCTCGATACCGAGCTTTTCCTGAAGCTTGTTATAAATATCGCCCGAGCCTTTAACGTAGCAAGCCGTTCCAAGACAGACGGATATTTGATATTTACCCTTAGGATTAAGTGAAAACTGCGAGTAAAACGTCACTACTCCGTAAATCTTTTCTAACGGAATATTCATTTCATTGGAAATAATAGTCTGAACCTCAATAGGAAGATAGCCGTAAATATCCTGCGCTTTCTGTAGAATAGGCATCAGAGCGCCTCTGTCATCTTTCTTTTCAGCAATCACTTTCAGCAGCTCTGCTTCCTGAGCGGCAGTACCGTTAAAAGGAACTGCGTTTGTACTTTTACTCATTATTGGACCTCCTTGGTTAATTAAGTATATGATCAACGTA
>OCQP01000243.1_pt1 | contig 9374 bp, 8 predicted proteins | sample 1538391 | NCBI WGS metagenome assembly OCQP01 (sample SAMN04571688, study PRJEB22368) | human gut metagenome | biome: human gut; material: stool | host: Homo sapiens | place: Luxembourg | collected 2012-06-29 | reverse complement strand
AGACGTGTGCTCTTCCGATCTGAGGAATTAAGAAATTAATGCAAACAGAGAAAAAACAGCTTTTAATCTATGTGATTGTAGCATATGGAATTACCTATGTGCAGGGACTTCTGATGTGGTATGGCTATGGAAAAGATCTTGATCTCAGCGCTTTTCCAAAGGCGCAGATGTTGTATCCAGCAGCCGGTGTGATGATGGCTTATTTAATTACCAAAAAGGAAGATAAAAATCTTCCAAAGACCTTTTACATATTCTTTGTGGCGCTTACGGCGGTGCTGGTTGTCTGCACGGCGGCTTCTGTTCTGGCTCCGAAAAAATATAGATTTGATGGGCACGATGTTTTCTCAGTGGGGGCTGATTTTGGAGTGCATTATGATAGGCGGCAGTGTTATTTTCTGGCTTCTTCTTCTGGCATCCGGTAATGAAAAGTGCAGAGTCTATGGATTGAACAGTGGCCATTGGAATATATCTGTTCTTATGATTCTGTTGTTTATTGGCTTATATCTTCTCAGATTTTTGATTGCCAGCGCTTTCAGAGGTCAGCTTTCTGAATTTGGCAAAATAATGGCAAATCCTGCTACTTGGAGCATGTTTTTTACTGTTTTGATGAATTTTTTCATATCAGTAGTAGCATTCTTCGGAGAAGAATACGGGTGGAGATATTATCTTCAACCTCTTCTTCAGAAGAAATTTGGTCTGAAAGGCGGCGTGATACTTCTAGGTTGTGTGTGGGCTGTATGGCATCTGCCAATAGACTTCTTCTATTATACTACGCCGGATATGGGGCTGGCGGCTCTGGCAAGCCAGTTTGTTACCTGTATTTCACTGGGGCTTTTTATGGCATATACTTATATGAAAACTCAGAATATCTGGGTTCCGATAATTATTCATTTTTTGAATAATAATATGGCGGTAGTTTTTTCAGGAACATACTCTGCGGATGTACTTCAGAATCAGCAAATCCACTGGGAAGATATTCCTGCGGCACTGGTAATTAATCTGCTGCTCTTTGGATGGGTGATATTTCTGAAGTCATTTAAGGAGAAAAAAGAATAATAATGAGTTCCTGCAAATTATTTAGAACAATTTGCAGGAGTAGTGGTATTTTTGGGGATTAGTTATTTTAATTTCATGTATTACTGATTGGATGATACTCACAAAAATTTGAGTGGTATTACTTATAATAGATCTAATCATAATTGTAATCAAAAATCGCTGTTCATTCTGTGGAAAATCATTAAGGGTTGCACTTATAAATAGTGTCCATACTGTGGTTAAAAAATAGAATACAATATACTTTCTTCCTTAATCAACGTAAATAAAACTTCCACAGTCAGCCAATAAACAGGAATACAAAGCAAAATACATGCCTATGTGCGACTTGAGTACAATGGAGATGAGATAATGTCAATCGTGTAAGCCATTGCTGTACACGATTGACACGCTTATTAGCTCATCGAAATGTTCTGTACTCGGAGCGCAAAGGCATGTATTTGCTTATAAGTATTCCGTCTTATTTACGCTGTAATCTTCTCAACTTTAACCGTACATACTTTGTACTCTGGTGTACTTGAGATGGAATCCAGTGCATCGCTTGTCAGCCAGTTTGCACCACCTTCGATATAGTGGAAAGGCATCCAGCATTCACCAGGATTTGTCTTGTAGGATACGGTAGCTTTTGCCTGAATCGTTCCTCGTCTGGAAGAAATGGAAACCATCTCTCCGTCTTCAACGCCAAGCTTTTGTGCATCTTCTGTGTTTAACTCGATAAAGGACTCGCCGGCAATCTGATTGATTCCTTCTGTCTTATCAGTCATAGCACATGCATTGTAATGATAGAGAATACGTCCTGTCATCATGATCAGAGGATATTCCTCATCTGGAAGCTCCATAGAAGGTGTGTATGCAGCTGGTCTGAAATATCCAAGACCTCTTGCAAATTTTCCTACGTGCATAATTGGTGTTCCAGGGTGATCTTTTGATGTACATGGCCACTGAAGTCCCTGTCCGTTTACTTCTTCGCTGTCCAGCCTCTCATGGCTGATACCGGCAAATGAAGGAGTTACAGATGCAATTTCATCCATAATCTGTGCAGGTGTCAGATGAGGCTGTGGATAGCCCATACGACGCATGATCTCAGTGAAGATCCAAGTATCAGGCTTCGTATCACCTTCAATCTCTACGGCCTTTCTGATGCGCTGCACACGTCTCTCTGTATTAGAGAAGGTTCCTTCTTTTTCAGCATAAGAACGTCCCGGAAGAATGACATCAGCAAGTTTTGCAGTCTCAGTCATGAACAGCTCATCAATTGCGAAGAAGTCCAGTGACTCAAGAGATTTTATTACGTGATGTGTATTCGGATCTGTTCTGACCGGATCCTCTCCGAAGATAAACAATCCTTTAATATCTCCACTGATCATCTTAGGGAAGCAGTCCGTAGCTTTTGTACCAATATTCGGATTCAGCTTCGTATCCCATGCTTTTTCAAATTTCTCAAGAACTCCCGGTTTGTCGATGTTCTGATATCCGCTGAACTGGTTCGGAGAAGCACCCATATCGCAGGCTCCCTGTACATTGTTCTGACCACGGATTGGGTTAACACCACATCCAGGTTTTCCAATTTTACCAACCATCATAGCCATGTTAGACAGGGACATAACACCTTCTGTACCAGTATGATGCTCTGTAACACCAAGACAGTACATAATTGGCGCACGATCAGCTTTTGCGTAGATACGTGCAGCTTCTCTCAACATATCTGCATCGATCTGACAGATCTCTGCTACTTTTTCAGGTGTATAATCTTTGACCAGTTCTTTCATAGCTTCGAAGTTCTCTGTACGGTCTTCGATGAATTTGTGGTCGATTAAGTCTTCTTCAATGAAGATATGCATCATACCATTTGCAAACGCCACGTTTGTACCTGGTTTTAATTTCAAATGGATATCAGCATCTTTACACAGGTCGATATCACGTGGGTCAACTACGATGAGTTTAGCACCGCGCTGTACGGCCTGACGAACCTGCATTCCGATAACTGGATGTGCATGTTCCGGGTTAGATCCTACAAGGAGGATAGCATCAGATTCATGAGTAATATCATAAATGGTATTTGTCATAGCTCCTGAGCCAAGTGTGGTTGCCAATCCGGCAACAGTAGGAGCATGTCAAACGCGCGCGCAGTTATCGGTATTGTTGCTCTTAAACGCTGTTCTTACCATTTTCTGAAGCATGTAAATGTCTTCGTTGGTAGAACGAGAGCAGGCAAATCCGGCCAGCGCCTCACCTCCATATTGATTTCTGATTTCTGAGAATTTGGAAGCTACGAGATTTAAAGCCTCATCCCATGTAGCACGCTCAAATTCACCAGTTTCTTTGTTCTTAATTAATGGATAACGGATTCTTGCATCACAGTCTACGAAGTCGAAAGAACCACTACGTCCTTTGACACAGAGCAGATTGTGGTTAGAAGGACCGTCTGCACCCTGCACGTCTACGATTTTGCCGTCTTTTACGTACAGATCCATCTGACAGCCTGTAGCACAGTGCGGACAGGTTGTGCGGACTTTCTTAACTTCCCATTCACGATAATCTTTTCTTCTCTTAATCGTAAGAGCACCTGTAGGACATGCCTGAGCACAGTTTCCACAAGACTCGCATAAGGAATTCTCCCAGCCTTCGCCGAACGGTACTTTTACATATACACGTGCACCGTTTCTCTCAAGAGAAAGAGCATGTCTTCCGGTCGCTTTTGCACAAGTGCTGATACAACGCTGGCACTGGATACAAAGACCCGGGTCGTAGGAGAGGAATGGATGAGCGTCAAATGGCTCATGCTGTACATCTCCGTGTGATGATTTAAAGTTTGGCACATCAATACCATATTCGCGTGCCATAGCCTGAAGCTCACAGGCACCATTTTTAATACATTTGAAACAGTTTGTTTTATGCTCAGCCATCAAGAGATGGAGAGTGTTCTTTCTGGATTCGATAACAGCTGGGCTGTCTGTTGTAATGTTCATGCCCTGTTTTACTTTTGTGTTGCAGGCAGTTACAAGTTTATTCATGCCTTCTACTTCTACGACACAGATACGACAGGAACCAATTTCATTAATTTTTTCCAGGAAGCAAAGTGTAGGAATATAGATTCCATGCTCCCTTGCAGCGCTTAAGATTGACTGACCTTCTTTTGCTTCAATCTGTACGCCATCGATTGTCAGATTAATCATAAGTCTCTACCTCCTACCATAGCTCCACATCCGAAGTGGTCACAACGCAGACAGCGGCATGCTTCCTGCATAGCTTCTTCATGTGTTAAGAGCTCTTCTACATGTTCGAAATCTTTCTTGCGGATATTTGCCGGGCGCTCACCAATCTCTGTACGTCCCATAAGATCACGCATATTTTCTTTTGGTTCCGGTACAACAGCTTCACAAGTAAGTGTGTGGTGGTAACCAAGATATTCATCAATATTGTGTGCAGCTACTTTTCCGGCAGCGATTGCACGAATTACAGTAGATGGACCAGTTGCACAGTCTCCACCGGTGAATACACCAGGGATTTCTTTTACTTCTGTGTCAAGTCCGGCCTGAAGGATATTCCATTTTGCAGGGATACCAAACTCTTCAAATGGAGCGGATACAATATCCTGTCCAACTGCGATCATAATAACATCTGCTTTGAATTCCTGTTTTTCTTTTGCAGCATCCTTTGGTGCCGGTCTGGATCCGCGGTAAGCACTAATCATCTGTGGTTGTGTGATCAGAGATTTACAGTTACCATTTTCATCTTTTGTAATCTCGACCGGAGCCTGCAGTGTTACAAGTGCGATTCCTTCCATAACTGCGGATTCAACCTCGGATTCCAGGGCAGTCATGTCTTTCTGACGGCGACGATAAATGATGGATACTTCTTCTGCGTTGCATCTGACAGCACTTCTTGCACAGTCCATAGCAACGTTACCACCACCGATAACGACAACACTTTTGCCAGTGTAATCAGGAAGATTTCCATTTCCAATCTGATCCAGAATATCTACAGCAGATACAACATTTCCGGCGTCAGCACCTTCAATACGAAGTGTCTTACCTGTCTGAGCACCAATTCCAACAAAAATTGCATCATGTTTCTCGTAAATATCTTTGACAGGAATATCTTTTCCGATTGTTGTGTTGTATGTAACATGGATATCACCGCTATTTAAAATCGCACGGATATCTTCATCCAGACGATCTTTCGGAAAACGGTAATTCGGAATTCCATAACGGAGCATTCCACCAAGTTTGTCATGCGTTTCATATACTTCAATCTTATGTCCCATAAGAGCTAAGAAGTATGCTGCAGTCAGTCCTGCAGGACCACCACCAATTACACCGATGGATTTTCCTGTAGAAGGATTCGGTTTTGGTGTAGCAACTTTGTCGACTGGCATCATATCAACTGCATATTTTTTCAATGCACGGATGTTGATCGGTGACTCCAGCATCTTTCTTCTGCAGCGCTCCTCACAAGGATGCTCACAGACCATAGCACAGGCTGTCGGGAACGGATTGTCTTTACGGATCAGATTAATTGCTCCGGCGTAATCCTCTTCACCAACTAATGCGATATATCCCGGAATATTTACATGTGCAGGACATAAGGAGATACAAGGTACCTTCTGTCCGATGGATTCCAGACATTTTTTGTTTTCAATGTGGCTCTGATATTCGTCTGCAAACAGGTCTAATCCTTTTAAGACCTCATCAGCGGCATTCCAACCGATGGCACAGTCAGCAGATGAACGGATCATCGTAGCCATCATACGGATGTTATCCAAAGTTTTTTCTGTTGCACGGCCATCTAACACTTTCTGCATCAGACGCGCTACAAGTGGAAGACCGTCGCGGCACGGAACACATTTTCCACAAGTCTGGTTTGCAGCCGTACGCAGCATAGAAATCTGCATAGTGATCGGGCAGCTTCCAGGAGGATAAACCTCAACTTTATGAGAAAAATGTCGTGCGATTTCATTCATTTTCACGTCATAACCTGACGGATCAGCAAGATATAATTTGCTCATAATTTTCCCTTTCTAAATTCAATAAAGATTTTTTTAGTCGTCTTTTAAGTAAACGAACCAGTAGGCAAGACCTACCAAAACTGCTCCGCCGATAATGTTCCCCAACGTTACCGGAAGAAGATTTTTGGTGAACATAGCTCCCCATGTAAGGCCAGATACGTCAGCGCCGGCAGCAGTTGCAGCTTCAAGATAGGCTGCATTTCCCTTAGCAAAAATACCGGCAGCAATATAGTACATATTGGCTACGCTATGCTCGAATCCACATAAAACGAACATCATGATTGGAAAGAACAATCCGATGATCTTGGAAGACACCTGCTTGGCAGCAAATGAAATCCATACAGCGATACATACAAGGAAATTACATGCAATTCCGCGAAGAAATGCATCGCCAAAGGAGAGTGATACCTTACCGGCAGCAGTGCTGATCATAGAAGCAGCAAGACCGTTGTTAAAAAGACCAGCCTGATGGCTGAATACACAGATTGCAGCAACACCAATTCCACCGACCATATTGCCAAGGTATACAACTACCCAGTTCTTCAGCATTCCGCCAAGAGTGATCTCTTTTTTGCAGAGCGGAATAACCAGAAGACAATTACCTGTGAACAGTTCACTTCCAGCGAGGAGTACCATAGTCAGTCCTCCTGGGAAGATGCATGCTCCAAGAAACTTGCCTACAGATGCCAGCGGAATAGATACAGCGACTGCAGTAGAAGCAACGCCTCCAAATGCGATAAAGATTCCGGCCAGTATTCCAAGAACGAACATCTTGGCGACCGGAGTGTTTACCTTCCCCTTTCCGATAGCAATATAATTGTTAGCAATTTCTTTTGGTGAATTCATAACAAATTCCTCCCTTCCCCTAAAATTTTATTTCTAATATATATGATGCCGGCAAAAAGTTACGTAAAAACATCGTTTGCCCTGATATCATAATATATAGACTTCAAGCTTGTCGCCTGCCGCAAGAGGTTTACTTCCGGCAGGAATGACGGCCAGCAGATCACAATCGCTCATGGAAGAAACAGAACCATTGTGCTGGTTGCTAAGTGGGGTGAAATATAACATACCATTTTTGAAATCTGAATGACCTTTTAAAATTCTAGTCACAGGACTTGATTTTTTAAAATCAACCCCAAGATAAGCAGTTGTCTGTGAAAATGTGATGTCAGATCTTCCCGAGAGTTTTCTCATAAATGGAAAGCCGACACACAACAGACCTGTTGCGGCAGCACCCGGATTACCGGATAAGCCCAGAATGACTTTTCCGTCTTTAAATGCTCCAAGCATTGCACCGCCCGGTTTGAATTTTAACCGGTGGAAGAGAAGGTCGCCCCCAATACGACGTATCACTTCCGGCATATAGTCGAAATCACCGGCAGACACACCGCCTGTCGTGATTACGATATCATTGGTCTTGAGGGCGTCAAGTACGGCGCGACACAGGGAATCCAGATCATCACGGACCGTGTTAAGGTAGTTGGCAGTCATATGATGTTTTTGAATGTAACCGCCTAAAAGATATGGATTCGTGTTATAAATCTTACCGTATTCTAAAGGAGAACCTGTATTCAAAAGTTCGCTTCCGGTACTGATAAGCCCGATGGAGAGCTTTTTATAGACCCCAATTTCAGCAATCCCCTGTCCGGCAATCAGTGCCAGGTCAGAAGCGGTAAGTATTTTGCCTTTTGGAACAAGCAAAGTTCCGGCTGCAACATCTTCCCCAGGTGGAATGATGTTTGCGGAGGTAACGGGCGCCGTTAATGTAACCGTATTCTCAGTAAAGGAAGTGCGCTCATGCATGATAATGGCATCGGCACCTTCCGGAACCGGTGCGCCGGTCATGATCCGTGCAGCTTTTCCTTCTGTGATTGGATAGGTTGGAACACTTCCGGCAGGAATTACCTCGGTAACGTCTAAAGTCACAGGATGTTCCGGTGAAGCAGTGGCTGTGTCAGCCTGACGAAGTGCATATCCATCATATGCGCTTTTGGCAAAAGAAGGCACCGGAATTTTAGCTGTAATATCTTCTGCAAGAATTCGTTCAAAAGCATCTTGTAGTAAAATGTGTTCTATCGTCTGAGTTTCTGGTTTTGCCAGATTCAGGAGACAGTCAGATGCTTCTTTTAAAGTCTGAATGTTCATATGTATATTTTCCTTATATAAATGTATCGATTATTTATAAATGTTTTAAATCTCCGTTATGATAATGTTGTAATATACAGTCAGCGATAGCTTCGATATTATCCCGACAATAAACGGGTGTATCTTGTATCAACTGTTCGGTTGAAAAATCAGCAGTGATGTAGGAGATACAATTAGAAGCAGAAGCGAGTAAGATTCTATTTTGTTCATCACTTCCAGTCAATAATATAAGCTTTGGATAATCGCTCCATTTGAAGCCTTCTAAAAGAACAAGATCAGCATCACCGACAAGCCACGCAATTGCAGATTCCTGTAAAGGTTCCCGTTTTACAACGAAATATTTGTCGTTATCATAGACGATGGAAGCACTCACGCCTGCCTGCCAAAACCGATAACTGTCTGTTCCGGGAGAATCAGGTTCGAAAGAATGTCCGTCATGTTTGACTGTGGCGACCTTAAGTCCCCGGTGGATCAGCTCTGGGATCAATCGTTCCATTAAAGTGGTTTTTCCGGAGTTTTTAAATCCAGAAATGGCCAGGCAGCTTTTTGCAGTCAGCTTTTGGTATTCCTCTGGTGTATTGATATTCTGTAGCTGCCAGGAATCTTCTTCTACGTGATAAAAATGAACCTTTAAGTTGTTCAAAGCATCCATGATCCGAAGATTTCCATTATCTAAGCACCTCTTTAGTACAGGGGTGCAGCTTTTGCGATAAATACCACACAGGGGGTGGATCCGATCATCCGCCGTGACACAGATAAGTGCATCCGTATCAGAATGTTTCATGACTTCCTGAAGGTGATGAGCCAGTGTTCCGGAAAAAAGAGGAACGTCACAGGGAAGAACGAGCAGCGCATCCGACTCGCAGACAGATAAGGCACTGTAAAGTCCGCTCATAGGACCGCAATCTGAATATCGGTCATCAATCATTGAATAAGGGATTTCCGGATGCCGGGCGGCATCATCGACTGAAACCAGAATCTCAGGAAAATCGCGTAGTTCAAAAATCAGTTTGTCGAGAAATGTTGTTCCATTAAGTCTCAGAGAGGATTTCTGATATCCCATCCGACGGCTTTTTCCTCCTGCCAGTATCAGGCAGCCTGTGTTCATTTGTATCACCTCGTGTTGTATTTATCTATAAACAAGCGCGCTTATAGAGATCGGAAG
>OCQP01000241.1_pt1 | contig 9396 bp, 7 predicted proteins | sample 1538391 | NCBI WGS metagenome assembly OCQP01 (sample SAMN04571688, study PRJEB22368) | human gut metagenome | biome: human gut; material: stool | host: Homo sapiens | place: Luxembourg | collected 2012-06-29 | reverse complement strand
CCGATCTGCTTCCACTTCGTCTGTTCCTTCCGCATCTATCGTGACAACCACTCCGTTTGTCAGAACAAGGCTCATCATTCCCATGATGCTTTTTGCATTGACATGTTTCCCGTCCATCTCCAGATAAAGATGACTGGAAAACTGATTGGCGGTCTGTACCATCAATGCGATCGGTCTTGCTTCCATTCCTGCATCCATCTGCACTTCTACTGTCTTTCTCATCGTCTTATCATTCTCCTCCTATTCCCTCAATCCGTCTGCGATCTCACTGATCTTCCGAAGTCTGTGGTTCACACCCGATTTTCCAACCGGCGGATCTAAATACATTCCAAGTTCTTTGAGTGGTGCCTCAGGGTATTCCAGCCGCAATAACGCCATCTCTTTTAAATTGTCCGGCAGGCTGTCTAACCCCATCACTTCCCTGATATATGTAATGTCCTCCAGCTGTTTTACTGCCGCATTGACCGTCTTGCTGATATTGGCAGTCTCGCAGTTGACCTTACGGTTAACGGAATTACGCATCTCTTTTAAAATACGCACGTTCTCTAAATTCATCAGTGCCACATGCGCTTCCATCACATTTAAAATATCAACAATCTGTGCCCCTTCTTTTAAGTAAACGACAAAATGTTTTTTTCGTTCTACGATCTTGGCATCCACATCAAAACTGTTCATGGTATCCCGAAGCTGTTCTGCCTGTGGCATAGTTCTGCACACAATCTCAAAATGATAGGACTTGTTTGGATCACTGATGGAACCACCAGCCAGGAACGCCCCTCTGATGTAAGCTCTTTTACAACAGCCCTGCAAAAGCAGCAGACCATTGACCGTCTCTGTGATCATCGGGATCTGATGATCCTCATCCCACATTTTTACTGTCTCATAAATTTTCTTCTGTTCTCTTCCAGATTTTTCTCTTTTCTCCTCCGAAAAATCAAACAGTTTTTTTTTAATAATAGCTCATACTTTGTATTTAACAGTTCATTTTCAGAATCCAGAAAAAGGTCACATCCGGACTCACTTACCTGCACTTTTCCATCAAATGCGATCAGTGCCGCCAGCTCCGCGGTCTGACAATGACGGCTTTTCCCAAGATGTCTGGAAAGTTCTTCTTTTACTTCACTTGAAAAAGACATTCTATTTACCTCGCAGGGCATCTTTTCCTATATCCCTATGCTCAATCTTCAGACCATATTCCTTCTTGTCCGCCATTCTCTTGTACAATTCATTGGCAAGCGTTACCGAGCGGTGTTTTCCGCCTGTGCATCCAATCGATATGACAAGCTGGTTTTTTCCCTCTGCAATGTAGTTTGGTATCAGGAAGTTGATCATATCCTCTAATTTATCCAAAAACTCGTGCGCCTCCTTAAATTGAAGCACATAATCCTGAATTTCCTTGTCATTTCCTGTCTTGGCACGAAGCCCTTCCACGTAATATGGATTCGGCAGAAAACGCACATCAAAAACCAGATCGGAATCCGCCGGGATTCCATATTTAAATCCGAACGATAAAATCGTGACAAACAGATTTTTATAATCCTGGTTCTGCACAAATATTTTTTCAATCTCTGCTTTCAGCTCTCTTGTCAGAAGCTGACTGGTATCTATAATATAACTTGCCCGCTCTTTCAAAAAGGCAAGTCTCTCTCTCTCTTTTGCAATTCCCTTATCGACACGCTCCGAGCCTGCCAGTGGATGGCTTCTTCTCGTCTCTTTGTATCGTTTTACAAGTACGGAATCCTCCGCATCCAAAAATAAGATATCATAAGCGCCGCCGTTTGCCTTGATCCGGTCAAGCACACTTCTAAGTTCCTCAAGTGCCTGTCCACTTCGGATGTCGATCCCGACAGCGACTTTCTGTAATTCTGCATTCTGCTGCAGATCAGACAATTCCACAAATTTTTCCAATAAAGGGATTGGAAGATTATCGACACAGTAAAAGCCGATATCTTCCATCATTTTCAGTGCTGTACTTTTTCCGGCTCCAGACATTCCTGTTAATATCACGAATTTCATATTATAACCACACCTTTCTCATAAGTTTGCAGCTTAAAATTCACCAATCATTTTCACTTCCGGTTCCAATACTACACCAAACTGTGCCTGTACCTTATCCGATACGTCCCTCATCAGCTGACAGATATCTGCTGCTGTTGCATCCCCTTTGTTGATCACAAAACCACAGTGTTTCTCAGACACCTGCGCACCACCCACCTGATAGCCGCGAAGTCCTGCATCCATGATCAGCTTTCCTGCAAAATATCCCTCCGGTCTTTTGAAAGTGCTTCCGGCACTCGGATACTGCAGTGGCTGTTTCTCTGCTCTTTTTTCATTCAATTCTTTCATTTCGGAACGGATTTCCGCCTCATTGCGCGGCACAAGTTCCAAAACAACTTTTGTAACAATATATTTTTTCTCTGGAATACAGCTATGCCGGTAACCCAGGTCGAGCGCATCTCTGTCAAGTTCCAACTGTGCACCGTTTTCATCGAGAACATATACTTTCTCAATGATGTCCTTCATCTCTCCGCCATAGGCTCCGGCGTTCATGACAACTGCTCCGCCGACACTTCCCGGAATACCGGCAGCAAATTCCATGCCGCCCAGACCATTCGATGCCGCAGTATTGGCAATTTTCGAAAGCATCGCACCTGCCTGTGCCGTGATTTTCGTTCCATCCACTTCAATGTTTCCCATTGGGTCTGTCATCTCGATCACCACACCACGGATTCCCTTGTCTCCCACAAGCAGATTACTGCCATTTCCGATAAAAGAATATGACACATGATACTGTCTGCAGAGTGCAAGGATAGCCGCAAGTGCTGTTTCATCCGGCTGGACCAGCACATCTGCCGGTCCACCCACACGAAACGTTGTATGTTTTTTCATTGGCTCTTCCATAAAGATCCCGGAGCCACCCATTACATTTTGAAGTTCTGTCAAAAACTGGTCATTCATTGATCTTCCCTAAGCTTCCTTTAAGAATGCAATATAGCCTCTGTATGCCTCATACAGATCAACTTTACTGATGATCTCCCATGGTGCATGCATATTCAATACCGGAACACCGCTGTCGATGACATTCATTCCATAATTTGCAAGAATGTAAGCGATTGTTCCGCCGCCGCCCTGATCTACTTTACCAAGCTCGGCTGTCTGGAAGGATACCTCATTTGTATCCATAATATTTCTTAATTTTCCAATATACTCTGCATTTGCATCATTGGAACCACCCTTGCCTCTGGAACCTGTATATTTATTAAATACAAGTCCTTTTCCAAAATATGCGGTGTTTCGTTTTGTCATAACGCTTGGGAAGTTCGGATCAAACGCTGCCGATACATCGGAGGAAAGCACCTTGGAATTTGCCAGTGCTCTTCTGAGTGCCAGTTCTGAATAACTTCCTGCTGCTGCCATTACTTCTGCAACGGTATTTTCGAAAAATCTGGACTGCATTCCGCTGGCTCCCACGCTTCCGATCTCTTCTTTGTCCACTAAGAGGCAGACACTTGTGATCTCCGGATCTTCTGACACAAGCATTGCTTCAAAGGATGGATATGCGCACACCCTGTCGTCATGTCCATAACCCATGATCATGCTGCGGTCAAAGCCGTAATCTCTTGCTTCTCCTGCCGGAACCACCTCGATCTCTGCGGAAAGGAAATCTTCCTCCTCTATACCATATTCTTTGGATAAAAGATTCATGATATTTGCTTTCACTTTTTCTTTTACTTTCTCGTCTTCTGTCTGCATTGGAATGCTTCCGATCAAAAGATCAAGATTTTCACCCTCGATCACTTTTGCAGCTTTCTTCTCTAACTGTTCTCCTGATAAATGGATCAGAAGATCACTCACTCCAAACACCGGATCGCCTGGTTTATCGCCGACATTTACCTTTACAACAGTTCCGTCTTTTTTTGCAATAACACCATGTAATGCCAAAGGTAACGTTACCCACTGGTATTTCTTGATTCCACCATAATAGTGGGTGTCTAACATAGCGAAATCGGTATCCTCATATAATGGATCCTGTTTTAAATCCAGACGTGGTGAGTCAATGTGTGCTCCAAGGATATTCATTCCTTTTTCCATGCTCTCTTTTCCGATTACAAATAAAGCCATGCCTTTTCCCATGTTATTGGCATATACTCTGTCGCCTGCTTTCAATGCTGTATGCTCTGCGATTACCTTTTCAAGATTTACAAAACCTGCTTTTTCTGCTTTCTCCACAAAAGAAGTAACGCACTCGCGCTCTGTCTTGCAATCAGAAATAAACTTGCGGTAATTCTCTGCGAACTGAAATACTTCCTCCCGTTTATTTCCTTCCGGGTATTTTTCCCATGCAATTTTGTTTTCCATAATTTTGTCTCCAAATCTAACTATATATTTATAACGGTTTTTCCGCTATATGCAAAAATGTAAATATGTCGTCTCCGGCTTAATCGTCATCATCATGACCTTTTGTGATATTCTCCTGCACACGGCGGTAAAGCTCCTGTGCTGCATTGTAACCCATTTTCTTCTGTCTGTGGTTAACCGCTGCTGTCTCACAGATGACTGCAAGATTTCGTCCCGGACGGATTGGAAGCGAATGACACGCCACTTTATTTCCAAGAAATTCTGCGTATTCATCCTCTAAACCCAGACGGTCATACTCATTTTCTTTCTTCCAGTCCTCTAGCTTGATGACAAGGTCAATCTGCTGTTTTTCCTTGACACACTCAACACCGTAAAGCGCTTTCACATCGATAATACCGATACCACGCACCTCGATAAAATATCTCGTGATGTCCGGAGAAGTGCCGATCAGCGTATGCTCATTAATCTTGCGGATCTCCACAACATCATCTGTTACCAGACGATGTCCACGGCGCACAAGCTCCAATGCCGCCTCACTCTTACCGATTCCGCTCTCACCCATGATCAGAAGTCCTTCACCATAGACATCGACCAGAACTCCGTGAATGGAAATACATGGTGCCAGCTGTTCACTCAGACAGAAAATCAATTCTGCCATAAATTCCGATGTGCTTCTCCTCGTTCCCAAAACCGGAACATCATTTTCCGAAGCAATCTGTAAAAAATCTTCATCCGGCTGTAAATCCCTGCAGAAGATAATGCATGGGATATCATATGTGGTAAATTTCTGTAAAATCTTTTCCTTCTTCTCCACATCCAGTCTCTGTAAATAGGTGTACTCAACGTTTCCGATGATCTGTACACGCGACTGCTCAAAATGTTCAAAGAACCCACTCAACTGCAACGCCGGACGGTTCACATCACTGATTTTAATACGGTGTTTTTTCAAATCCATGTCCGGCAGGAAATTATACAGATCCATGATCTGTGCTACTTTGCTGACACTTACTCCATTCGTTCCATTCATACCCTTTTCTCCTTTATGTTCTGGGGATTTTTTGTTTTCCTCTGCGCCGGAAAATACTTCTGCCGCATAGAAAACCCATTGTCATAAATATATCACAGAACAGCGTCTTTGTGAAGAAATTCATATACTGCCTGCGCCGCTTTTTCGTTCATGCTCTCGGTGTCGGCAAGATCTTCTGCCGAGGCCTCTCGGATTGCCTCTAACGACTGATATTTTTTCATCAAAGCTTTTCTTCTGGACGGACCGATTCCCGGAATATCATCCAGTATGGAATGCACCTGTTCTTTGCTGCGCAGTGACCTGTGGTATTCGATTGCAAAACGATGCGCCTCGTCCTGAATTCTTGTGATAAGTTTGAATCCTTCACTGCCCCGGTCAATCGGTATCTCAATATTGTTATAGTATAACCCACGGGTTCTGTGATTATCATCTTTTACCATACCACAGACCGGAATATTCAGATGTAATTCATCCAGCACTTTCAGGCAGATATTGACCTGCCCTCTTCCACCATCCATCATAATAAGATCCGGGAAGCGTGTAAAACTGCCATACTCTGCACCGAGTTCTTTCTCCTGCATTTCTTCCTGCTCCCGCATGCCGTGTGTAAAACGCCTTGTAAGGACTTCATGCATGGAAGCGTAGTCATCCGGCCCGGTGACAGTGCGGAGCTTGAACTTTCTGTAATCGCTGCGCTTTGGTTTTCCTTTTTCATAAACCACCATGGAACCAACCGTCTCGAATCCGTTGATGTTGGAGATATCAAACGCTTCCACACGCTGTAAGCACGGAAGATCCAGCCATCCTGCGATCTCTTTCATCGCTCCGATAGTTCTTCCCTCCTCACGCTTGATCTTCTCCTTATCCTGCGACAACACAAGTTCCGCATTCTTCTGCGCCAGCTCCACCAGTTTTTCCTTCATTCCTTTTTGCGGAATACGGATATAGACTTTGCCGCCGCGCTTCTCCCCCAACCATTCTGCCAATACTTCATGGTCATCGATCTCCTCCGGCAGCATGATCTCCCTCGGAATAAACGGCGTGCCGGAATAAAACTGTTTTACAAATGTAGTCAATATTTGTTCCTTAGTATCTTCATTTCCGATCTTTACATAAAAGTGATCCCGTCCGATCAGTTTTCCATCCCGGATAAAAAATACCTGTACGACCGCATCTCTGTCATCCGCAGCAAGTGCAATAATGTCTTTGTCCTCGCCGTCGTTATGCGTGATTTTCTGTTTCTGTGCAATCTGCTTCACGCTGTTTAAAAGGTCGCGATATTCGATTGCCTTCTCAAACTGCATCTCCTCGGAAGCAACCATCATTTTTTCCTGTAACGATTTTAAAATTGGTGCATAGTTTCCATTTAAAAATTCAACGGCTGCATCCACACGCTGTCTGTACTCCTCTTTGCTGATATATCCCTGACACGGTGCATTGCACTGATGAATATGGTAATTCAGGCACGGGCGGTCTTTTCCGATATCTTTTGGCAGATTCCGGTTACACGTTCTGAGCTGATATAATTTATTGATCAGTTCGATCGTATCCTTGACTGCTCCTGCACTTGTGTACGGTCCAAAATAGCGTGACTTGTCCTTTTTCTGTTGTCTGGAAAACAGAACCCGCGGAAAATCCTCTCCGACCGTCACTCTGATATAGGGATAAGTCTTATCATCCCGCAGCATGGTATTGTATTTTGGTCTGTGTTCCTTGATCAGATTACATTCTAAAACAAGTGCCTCCAGTTCAGAATCCGTGATGATATATTCAAAACGCGCAATCTGTTTTACCATCTGTGCTTTTTTGATCCCCTCATCATGGCTTGCCTGAAAATACTGGTGCACCCGTTTTCTAAGGCTGACTGCCTTTCCAATATAAATAATTGCATCCCTGCTGTCATGCATAATATAAACTCCCGGCTGATCCGGGAGTTTTTTTAATTCTTCTGCAATCTCAAACATTATTCACCATCATTGCCTTTACTCTGGCGTTCAGCGTCCATTGCCTGTTCCATAAAGCTCTTCTTGCCGCTCTCTTCCTCCGGTTCCGGAATACCTTTGATCTCACGGAAAATCTTCATAAATTCTTTTCCGGTGATCGTCTCATGCTCGTACAGGTATTCGGAAATCTTATCTAATGATTCGCGGTTCTCGATCAAAAGCTGCATTGCGTCATCATAACATTTATTGATAATGGAAAGAACTTCTCCATCAATCTGCGCTGCGGTCTCCTCGCCACAGATCAGTCCTGCACGGTTATCCAGATACTGGTTTTCTGTTGTAGCAAGACACATCATTCCAAACTTATCTGACATACCATACTGTGTAACCATCGCTCTTGCGATTGCTGTTGCATTCTCAATATCGTTTGCAGCGCCGCTTGTTGCGGAGGAAAATACGAGTACTTCTGCCGCACGTCCTGCCATGTAGGTTGTGATCTTGGCAAGCAGTTCATCTTTCGTCTGTAAAAACTTCTCCTCTTCCGGTGTCTGTAACGTGTAACCGAGTGCTCCCATTGTTCTTGGAACGATCGTGATCTTCTGAACCGGCTCTGTGTTCTTCTGAAGTGCTGTCACAATCGCATGACCAACCTCATGATAGGAAACGATCTTACGCTCTTTGTCACTCATCACGCGGTCTTTTTTCTCTTTACCGCCTACTGCAACTAACTCAAAAGCCTCAAATAAATCTGCCTGATTTACATATTTTCTGCCCTTCTTAACCGCATTGATCGCAGCCTCATTGATCATATTGGCAAGATCAGAACCAACAAGACCTGCTGTTGCAAGTGCCAATGCATCCAGATCTACGGTCTCATCCATAAGGACATCTTTGGAATGAACTTTTAATGTCTCAAGTCTTCCCTTCAGATCCGGCTTATCGACGATAATACGGCGGTCGAAACGTCCCGGACGAAGCAGCGCTTTATCTAAAACTTCCGGTCTGTTGGTCGCAGCCAGGATCAGAAGTCCTTTGGAAGTATCAAAACCATCCATCTCGGCAAGCAGCTGGTTTAAGGTCTGCTCACGCTCGTCATTGCCGCCGCCATAGCGGGAATCACGGCTTTTACCGATTGCATCGATCTCATCAATAAAAATAATACACGGTGCCTGTTTCTGTGCCTCTTTGAAAAGATCACGCACACGGGATGCACCGACACCCACGAACATTTCTACAAAATCAGAACCTGCCAGAGAGAAAAACGGTACGCCCGCCTCTCCTGCTACTGCCTTTGCAAGTAATGTCTTACCTGTACCAGGAGGTCCTACAAGCAGCGCTCCCTTTGGAAGTTTTGCTCCGATCTCACGGTACTTTTTCGGATTATGAAGGAAATCAACAACTTCCTGTAAAGACTCTTTTGCCTCATCCTGTCCGGCAACATCTTTAAAGGTAACGCCGGTGGTTTTTTCCACATAAACTTTTGCAGTGCTCTTGCCAACGCCCATAGCGCCGCCGCCCATACGCTTCATCAAAACGCCCATCAGTATCCAGATCAGTACGAGTGGAAGCAGGAAGCTTAAAATATTGTAAATCCATGTGGAAGTGTTGTCCGGGATCACACGGGAGATCGTGATTCCCTTATCCTTCAATAAAGGAAGCAGATCCGGATCATCCAAACGTCCACAATAATAAGTCTGTTCCTGAAGATATGGATTCTTGTTTTCAGAAACCGGTGTGATATTGATCTGGTAAGAATCAAATTCCACCGACTCTACTTTTCCATCTTCTACCATCTGAAGGAAGTCAGAATAACTGATCTCCGAAGTGCTCATGGAAGTATACCGGTTCATGACCATGCTCATAATGAACAATGATACCAGTGATACAAGGATAAACACCATGATCATCTGGCCATTCTTGTTATTCTTATTGTTATTATCCCCATTATTGCCGTTGTTATTATTGTTACCATTGCTGCCATTATTTCCCGGACCGCCGCTGCCATAGCCGCCTCCGCCGTATCCGTTATTGCCGTTATTGTAATTGCTCTGGTTATCCATAAATCTA
>OCQP01000238.1_pt1 | contig 9410 bp, 8 predicted proteins | sample 1538391 | NCBI WGS metagenome assembly OCQP01 (sample SAMN04571688, study PRJEB22368) | human gut metagenome | biome: human gut; material: stool | host: Homo sapiens | place: Luxembourg | collected 2012-06-29 | reverse complement strand
GTTCAGACGTGTGCTCTTCCGATCTGATATGTCATTCTTTGATATGATTCAATCATTTGACACCTCGGTTCTTGAATTTATTCAGAACACATTTAAATGCTCTTTTCTTGATCCGATTATGGCTTTTTTCAGCTATATGGGTGAAATGGGACTTTTCTGGATTGCAGTCGGCATTGTGTTTATAATTTTTAAAAAAACTCGCTCAATGGGAGTTATGATGCTTGTTGCAATGGCAATCGGCTTTCTTGTCGGTGAAATCGGAATAAAAAATCTTATAAACCGACCACGGCCGTTTATGATGAATATCGATTATTCAGCAAGACCGTCTGAGTTGAATCCCGACTTTGGGCTTAACATAGCCATTCCGTCAGGCAGCAGCTTTCCGTCGGGACACAGCTGTTCGTCACTTGCGGCGGCAACTGTTATGCTTATCAAGGACAAACGATTCGGAATTCCTGCACTTGTACTTGCGCTTTTGATTGTATTCTCAAGACTTTATAACTATGTTCATTATCCGTCAGATGTTCTCTGCGGAATGTTACTCGGCGTGATTTGTGCCGTTGTCGTTGTGCTTGTGTTTAAAAAGACAGGCCTTGACAACAGGCTGTCACCGCAAAAGGTTAAAGAAGGCTGATTTTATGAAAAATTACAGATTTGTCGGCAAAACCTCAAAAGAGTCTTTTCTCATCAAGGGAATTAATGTTTTCAACGAGCGTTGGATTCATGAGGGCAGTTGTGCCACCGTGACAAATCCTCAGAACGGCAAAAGCTATGTATTTTCAAAGTACATAAGCGGAGGAGTTGAGTTTGTTGCGGGAAAGGACGCAAGCGGTTACTGGCTGTTCTTTGTTGAGGTATAAAACTTTAAAATTCTTTAAAAGAATAATATATATTGGGAGTAAATGTTAAAAATGGAAAACGAAAAATTATTGGCAAAAAATCTGTTTGATTACAGCAGGACTATTGCAAAGCCCTTGCTTGAAACCGTTGATTATCCGTGGGAGGCTCTTCCGAAAATCAGCGAATTTATCATTGAACTCGGAAAAACTCTTGATCCCGAAATCTACGAGCAGAGGGGAGAAAATGTGTGGGTTGCAAAAAGTGCAAAGGTTTTTGACTCCGCATATCTCGGCGGACCGCTCATTATCTGCGAAGATGCTGAAATCAGACAGTGTGCTTTTATCAGAGGCAATGCAATTGTCGGCAGGGGCGCAGTTGTAGGCAACTCAACAGAGCTTAAAAATTCAATTCTTTTTGACGGTGTTCAGACTCCGCACTATAACTACATCGGTGACAGTATTCTCGGCTACAAGTCACACACAGGCGCAGGTGTAATCACATCAAACCTCAAGAGTGACAAGAGCCTTGTAACTGTTCTTTGCGACGGCGATAAGGTTGACACAAATGTTAAAAAGTTCGGCGCAATGCTCGGTGACCATGTAGAGGTAGGTTGCAACAGCGTTCTTAACCCCGGTTCGGTAATCGGCAGAAACACCAACATCTATCCGCTTTCATTTGTAAGAGGTTATGTTCCCGAAAACAGCATCTACAAGCGCCTTGGCGAGGTTGCAGAAAAGTACGAATAATATTTATGCATTTGTCGGCAAGCATAATTATTGTGTAGCTTTTATGCGATAAAGGAAAAATAACAGATTTTAAATTTTTGCGTTTTTCTGTTGACAATTGTGATGTTATTTGTTACAATAACCAAGGTTTTGATGACTTTTATCAGAACAATTTTCTGCTGTGTGCAGAAGTTGGATTGTATAAGCCCGTAATACGGACGGGTGTTTCTACAAACTGCCTTAAACAGTTTACTATAATCCCCGTTAAGGGGCGTAGTATTATGTTTTGGCGGTTTTTTTATTCCCCTTAAATGTTACCCACAACAAATAAAGGAGAAAATGATAATGAAAAAGTACGATGTTATTATTGTAGGCGCAGGTCCGGGCGGAATTTTTTCTGCATATGAGCTTGTAACAAACAACTCTGAAATAAAGGTTGCCGTATTTGAAAAAGGTCATCTTCTTGAAAAGAGAAAATGTCCGATTGACGGTGACAAAGTTAAAAATTGCATTTCATGCAAAACCTGTTCCATTATGAGCGGTTTCGGCGGTGCGGGTGCGTTTTCGGACGGTAAGTACAACATAACAAACGATTTCGGAGGCACGCTCTACGAACATATCGGCAAGAAAAAAGCTATTGAGCTTATGGAATATGTTGACAAAATCAATATGAAGTTCGGCGGAGAGGGTACAAAGCTTTATTCCACAGCAGGCACAAGCTTTAAGAAGCTTTGTTTACAGAATAAGCTTAATCTTCTTGACGCATCAGTCCGTCATCTCGGTACGGACATCAACTACATTGTGCTTAAAAATCTTTATGATTACCTTGAAAACAAGGTTGATTTCTACTTTGATACACCTGTTGAAAATGTTGAACTCAAGAACGGCAATGATAAGGAAGGTTATCTTGTTGACACAGCCGATGAAAATTATGAGTGCAAAAAGTGCATTGTTTCAGTCGGCAGAAGCGGCAGCAAGTGGATGGAACATGTTTGTCATAACCTTAATATTCCCACAAAGTCGAACCGTGTTGACATCGGTGTTCGTGTGGAGCTCCCTGCCGCAATCTTTTCACACCTCACAGACGAACTCTACGAAAGCAAGATTGTTTACCGCACAGAACAGTTCGAGGACAATGTGCGTACATTCTGCATGAATCCGAAGGGTTGCGTTGTAAACGAAAACACAAACGGCATTATCACAGTAAACGGTCACAGCTATGAAGACAAGGCAAAGCAGACAGAGAACACAAACTTTGCACTCCTCGTCAGCAAGCATTTTTCAGAGCCTTTCAAGGACAGCAACGGTTATGGTGAAAGCATTGCCCGTCTTAGCAATATGCTGGGCGGAGGTGTAATTGTTCAGCGTTTCGGTGATTTGATTCGAGGTCGCCGAAGCAATCCGAGCAGAATCAAAGAAGGGCTTGTTGTTCCGACTCTTGACGCAACACCGGGCGATTTGAGTCTTGTGCTTCCAAAGAGAATCCTTGACGGTATCATCGAAATGATTTATGCTCTTGACAAAATTGCCCCCGGCACAGCCAATGATGACACACTTCTCTACGGTGTTGAGGTCAAGTTCTATAATATGGAAGTTGATGTTGACGAGCATCTTGAGTCGCCCCACAAGGGACTTTATATCATCGGTGACGGCAGCGGCGTTACACATTCACTTTCTCATGCCAGCGCCGGCGGTGTATTCGTTGCAAGGGAAATCTTAGCAAATTAAAAATTGACGGCGAGCCGCCGTTCCCAATTCGTGAAGATAGATTACATAATAAACAGCATATTATGCCCGAGTGCAAAATTGCAAGTGCTTATGCAGTCTATGCTGTAGGGGCGTTCATTGTGTCAAGTGCAACATGGTAACCACCTGTGCAAGGACATGGTATACAAATTCACAATCTTGAAATCTTGCGGTGAATACGCTTACCGGATGACGAGTCATACTCAGCAATAACAAAATTGCGATAGCAAACAAGAAATGAATCATTGTTTGGATTAGGTCTGAATTGAACATAATCATTGATGAAAGTTTCACTAAGATATAATTGAAAATTCTGAAAACGGACATATCCCCACGAATTTACTTTTATGACTTTAAAGCCGGGTTCATATTCAAACGGCTCCACCTTGTCAGCAAAAATCCTTTCGCTGTGAGTATAGACATCGGCAGGACATTTGTTCCCAAGTGCTTCATGAGGTCGCAGGCAATTATACTTAGTTCGCCACTCTTGCAGAGCCTTGTCAGCGTAATCCAAGTTCTTGAATAGATTATGATTTAAAAGTTCTCTTTTCATACTGCCATGAAACCGTTCAATTTTTCCTTGTGCTTGCGGATGTTTAATTCTGCAATGTATGGGAAGAATGTCATTGTTCATAAGGAATTTTTCAAACATAGTAAATCCATGTTTAAAACCTGCAAACTGAGAACCATTGTCAGAAAGTACGCTTGATGGCATACCAAACTCATAAAAAGCTTGCTTAAAAGCGTTAATAACGACATTTTTAGTGTTAGGAAAGCATGCTATTTTGATTGAGTATCGTGAGCTGTCATCGAGAATAGTCAATGGATAGCAATAACGATTATCGGCAGTTAAAAACTCTCCCTTGAAATCAGTTTGCCACATATCATTGCAATGTTCTTTCTGAAAGCGTTTAAAAGGCTTTCTTTTGAGAGATTCCTCTTCAGATATGAGTTGGTGTTTATGAAGAATGTTAGTAATGGTTCTTGGACAAGGAATGTTTTTATACCCTTGATTTTCAAGAAAAATTTTAATTTTATCATCACCCCAACCCGGGTTATCGAAACGAACAGAAACGATTAATTCTTCAATGTCGTCAGGCGTTTTGTTAGGAGAACATAATGGTCTGCGTGACATATCAGTTAAGGACAGTCCCTGTTTAAATCTATCAACCCACTTGCGACCGGTTTTGCGTGTGATTTCATATTCCCGACATAGAGCACTAAAATTATTTGTTTCTAATGCTTTTGTAACAAATTCTAATCTTTGTTTTTCCACAGTTTTACACTCCCACGGCATAAAAACAGCTCCTTCATTTGCTATTTTCTTGCCATTTATTTTATCATAAAACTGTATACTATGTCTTTGCACTGTTGTATACTATGTTACTACACTGCACACATTGGACGCCCGCATTGATGTAACATTTTGTTTATTCACATAACTTATTATTTAATCAAAAATGTGTATTCATTTGCAACGGTGAACAAGGTTTGCCGTTGCAAAACAGACGATATCTTTCTGCGACTGCAAACAATAAAAATAACCAAAACCTATTGATTTTATTAATCGGTTATGGTATAATGAATTCGTTGTAAAGCAGACTGAACAATCAGCTTGTCTTGCAATGGTGTTCTTTTGTACAATATATTTCTTTTTACGAACAAAGAAATGAATAATTTAGTTCAGAATTGCAAGAAGTCAAAAAGCGTGCAATTAAGTGAGCGGCAGGCCCTGTACGATTGGGGTCTGTGAATCATGTCAGGCGGGGAACCGAGCAGCATTAAGCAGTATTGCCGATGCGATGCAGTAAGTCTGTCGTTCACTCATTTGTACGATTGCCGTTATTTCGGCTGACGGCTTGCATTTTTTGTTGATTGCGGGGTGAATTTTTGTATCAGGTACTCTATAGAAAGTGGCGACCGAAAACCTTTGCCGATGTTTCGGGACAGGAACACATAACCACAACTCTTTTAAACGAAATCAGCACCAACCGTCTTAACCATGCGTATCTTTTTACGGGTTCAAGAGGTACGGGCAAAACTACCTGCGCAAAAATTCTTGCAAAGGCAGTCAATTGCCTTCATCCCGTAAACGGAAATCCCTGCGGTGAATGTGAAATCTGCAAGGGAATTGACGACGGCAGTATCCTCGACATTGTCGAAATGGATGCCGCATCCAACAGAAAAATTGATGATATCCGTCAGATTATTGACGAGGTTCAGTTCAAGCCCGCAAAGTGCAAATACAGAGTTTACATCATTGACGAGGTTCATATGCTCACAACCGAGGCGTTCAATGCCTTGCTCAAAACGCTTGAAGAACCTCCCGAACATGTCATATTCATTCTGGCAACTACCGAAGTTCACAAGCTTCCGCAGACAATTCTGTCACGCTGTCAGCGTTTCGATTTTCACAGAATCCCACCCCGTGCAATAGCAGACAGACTGCTCTATGTTGCAAATCAGGAGGGCGTGACACTGAGCGACAGTGCCGCAATGCTTGCTGCATCTGTTGCTGACGGTGCGTTGCGAGATGCTCTTTCGCTTCTTGACAGATGTATTGCAATCAGCTCGGAAATTGATGAAGATGTTGTTCGCAGTGCCGCAGGACTTGCGAGAAAGACATATCTTTTTGAGCTTTCTAACTGCGTAATCAATAAGAACACAGCAAAGGCACTTGAAATTGTTGACAGGCTTTACGGTGAGTCCAAGGATATGGCAAGGCTTTGCGATGAATTGCTTTCGCATTTCAGAACGCTTATGCTCATAAAGTCGGTAAAAAATCCGAGGGATATCGTGATTATGGCTGACGATGAGTTTGAACAGGCTCAAACGCAGTCGGATTACCTCTCACTTGCCGACATTGTTTATTATATGGATGTGCTTTCAAAGGCATATCAGAATATGGGCAGGGGAACAGGCGACAGAACAGAGCTTGAAATGGCGGTTGTAAAGCTGTCATCGGCTGAGCTTGACGGTACAATTGAGGCTTTGACCGCAAGAGTAACCGCCCTTGAAAAGACTGTTAAAAAGGGAATAAAGGTGAACTATGTTCCCGAACAGGTGCAAACTGTACCGCAGTCTGTTCAGAATGAAACTCCAAAACCCGAGGTTCAAAATGCAGAACCCGAAAAGTCGCAGGAAACAAAATCTGTTTCGGAAAAAATCAAGGACGAGCCGGTAATTCCGACGCCTCCTGTTGAGATGCCGACACCGAAACAGCCCGTTCAGCCAATACAGGAACAACCCGTTTCTGTACAGCAAAAGCCTAAGAAAACAGCTCAAAGACCGAGCGTTGACCTTGATGCAATCTATAATAACGCACAGCCTTTTCCAGATTGGGCAGAGGTAGTCAACAATATGAAACCTGTTTCAAGGGCAATTGCGGCGGCATTTGCAAATTCTGCCGCTTACACAAGCGGAAAATATTTGCTGATTGACACAGATAATGAAATGGCTTTTGAACTTCTCAAAAATAACGAAAGACGACAGGAAATCCGTCAGCTTATTTTAGAAACAACAGGTCAGCACTATAATCTCGGTCCGTATAAAAGACCGAGTGCAAAACAGGAAGAAAAAAACCGATCCCGTTGACAAGCTTATTGAAAGCTTGCAGGGAAGCGATGTAATAATAACACAAGAATAACCGAAAGGAAGATAAAATTATGAAAGCAAGATTACCAAAGGGTTACGGCAGCGGCGGAGCAAACAACATTCAGCAGCTTGCCCGTCAGGCTCAGAAACTTCAGGATGATATGGAGGCCGCATCAAAGGAACTCGAGACAAAAGAGTATGAGGCAACAGCCGGCGGCGGTGCAGTTAAGGTTACAGTAACAGGCAAAATGGAACTCACAAAGGTTGAGATTTCACCGGAAGTTGTTGATCCCGAGGATGTAGAAATGCTCTCAGACCTCGTTATGGCTGCCGCAAATGAGGCAATCAGAGCAGCCGCTAAGGAAAAAGAGGACAAAATGGAAACAATCTCGGGCGGACTTAACATTCCGGGAATGTTCTGATTATGTCGGGATATAATGTTGCTCCGCTTGAAAATTTGGTGGATCAGTTTGAAAGAATGCCGGGAATCGGTAACAAAACCGCTCAAAGACTTGCATATTATGTTCTCAATCTGTCAAAAACAGAAGCGGAACAGCTTGCGGGTGCGGTGATGGACGCCCACACAAAGATTCACTATTGCAGTAAATGCTGTAATCTTACAGACAAAGACCTTTGTCCTGTGTGTGCAAATCCCGCAAGGGATCATTCCGTTATCTGCGTTGTTGAAACTCCTAGAGATGCTACGGCTATTGAAAATACCCACGAATTTAAGGGTGTTTATCATGTTCTCCACGGTTCAATCTCACCGCTTAACGATATCGGTCCCGACAACCTTACAATAAAAGAACTGCTTGCAAGGCTTAACGAGGAATCGGTTGAGGAGGTCATTATGGCAACCAACCCGACCGTTGAGGGCGATGCAACGGCTCTGTACATTTCAAAGCTCTTAAAGCCGCTTGGTGTAAAGGTGACAAGACTTGCCTACGGTATCCCCGTTGGCGGTGACCTTGAATATGCTGATGAATACACCCTTGCAAAGGCTCTTGAGGGCAGAAATGAAATTTAATTTCTTGATTTAAACTATTGACAAATTGTCAAAACAGTAGTATAATCTTGTATTCCACAGTAGAAAGGAGGATGTGCAGTGGCAAATATGAAAACGATTGCTCAGAACAAAAAGGCAAGACACGATTATTTTGTCGAGGAAACCTATGAAGCCGGAATTGAGCTTTGCGGTACGGAAGTAAAATCCTTGCGTGCCGGCAGAGTAAATCTCAAGGACAGCTGGTGTTCAATTGTTGACGGCGAAATTTTTGTCAACGGAATGCACATTTCTCCTTACGAACAGGGAAACATCTTTAACCGTGATCCGATGCGTGTGAGAAAACTTCTTATGCACAAAAAAGAGATTTTAAAGCTCTACGGCACGGTTAAGCAGACGGGATATTCACTTATCCCGATTAGTCTGTATTTCAAGGACAGCAAGGTAAAACTTCAGGTTGGACTCTGCAAAGGTAAAAAGCTATACGATAAGCGTGCCGATATGGCAGAACGCTCCGCAAAGCGTGATATGGAGCGTGCCATTAAAGAACAGAGAAGATAGTTTGGTGTTATTATGAGTTTGCGTAGCTTGTACGAAAATATTTCGGAATACAGCGATTTTGCTTTAATCGGACGGGACTTTTCTGCCTTTGATACCGATTATTCCGTACTCGGATTTGCAAATTCGTCCGATAAAACCGAACTTGTTCTGTTGAATTTCAATTGTTCCAAAGATGATATTTGCTGTGAAGATTTGACTTTGAGAGAAAATATCATTCTCGAAAAGAAAAATAATTCTGATTTGTCCGATGATTTTTCCGCAATTGTAATTGACGGACAGCGTTTTGACTTTGACTCAGTATGCGGTGAAACGCTTGAATGTTGCGAATTAACAAGGTCATATATCATCTCAGAGTTTATGAAACTCGGTTGGAAGAGCGACAGGCTTTTCGACGCTCCTCTTGATTCTCTGTTCATAAACTTTATTGAACTTGAGAATAAAATTGATGATTTGTCTTTGCTTGATTTGACAAAGAATGTTGAAATAATATTTTCAAAATATCAAAAGACAGATTATCCGTTAGCAAAACTCAGTCTTGAAGTTGGCAAGGAAGTAAATATTCCGATTGGAATTTTTGACGGTGAAAATCAGATTGTGATTAAAAATCTTAAACTTTTGTATTCAGCCGATAATTCCGAAATGAAAGAATTTGTTGAAAATGATATTGTGCTTCCGTATGTTGAGTATTCGTGTGACGATGAAATCTCAGTGATATTCTGCCTTTCTGATGAGCTTGACAAACCTTTCAAAGGTATGGGCGGATTGGCAACCGATGACGGCGTTGTTGCTTTTGCAATGGATGATTCGAACAAAAGCGATTTGAAAACGGCTGTGATATATTCACCGATTGAGCCAAATACAAAGCATATTGCATGTCAACTTGTTCGCTGTGATATATTCACCGATTGAGCCAAATACAAAGCATATTGCATGTCAACTTG
>OCQP01000210.1_pt1 | contig 9826 bp, 3 predicted proteins | sample 1538391 | NCBI WGS metagenome assembly OCQP01 (sample SAMN04571688, study PRJEB22368) | human gut metagenome | biome: human gut; material: stool | host: Homo sapiens | place: Luxembourg | collected 2012-06-29 | reverse complement strand
AGATGAGAGAGCGTGACTGGAGTTCAGACGTGTGCTCTTCCGATCTGCAGCTTGCCGCCGCAATACTGCCGACTCGGCAGGAACGGCGGGCCCGCGTACCCGGCTCGGGTGCATCAAAAAGAAGGAGGAACAGAGATTATGAGAAGTAACGTTCGCCGGCTCTTTTCGCTGCTGCTGGCAGTCGCCCTGGTGCTCGGCCTGGGTCTGACCAGCGTCGCTGCGATCGAGAGCTCTCTCCTCACGCTTCAGGTCACATCCCAGCATGTGATCCGCGGCGATGAGGTCTGCGTCGCCGTGAACACGGAGGCAGACGGCGTCGTGGCAGACGGAAAGCTGACCTTTGCCTACGACAGCAAGAGCCTGAAGTTCGTCGGCGCAGAGGCAGGCGAGGCCTGGCCCGCAGGCACGGAGCTCAGCCTGAAGGTCAACTCCGGCAAGAAGGACGCCGTCGTTGCGGCATTTGCCGGTGCGAAGGCTGCCAAGGCCGGCACCGTCCTGACCCTCAAGTTCGAGGCACTGCAGGAATCCAGAACGCAGGTCGTCCTGCAGGGCGGCTACATCAGCGGCGCGAAGGATGCAAAGCTGCAGTCCACCGCTACGCTGCTCGTCGAGTGCCCGGCTTCCCGCTTTACGGACGTCGATCGGAACGAGTATTATCACGAGGGCATCGACTTCGTCGTCAGCCGCGGTTACATGATCGGCATGGGCGGCGCGAAGTTCCAGCCCAATACCGAGATGAGCCGTGCCATGCTCGTCACCGTGCTCTATCGCATCGCAGGTGAGCCCGCCGTCAAGGGCACTGCACCGTTCCGCGATGTCGAGAAGAACAGCTGGTACACGAACGCTGTCATCTGGGCTTATCAGAACAACGTCACTAACGGCGTGAGCGCAACGGAGTTTGCTCCGGAGCAGAACGTCACCCGCGAGCAGATGGTCACGTTCTTTGCGCGCTATGCCAAGCTTGCCGGTGTCGACACCAGCGCGACGGGCAGCCTGAGCGCCTTTGTGGACGCTTCCAGCGTCAGCGCCTATGCGGTCCCCGCAATGACGTGGGCCGTCAGCGTTGGCCTTATCAACGGCGTGGGCGAGAATAAGCTCGATCCCACCGGTAATTCCACCCGCGGTCAGGTGGCCACCGTCATCGTGCGGTATGCCACGCTGCTGCAGCACTGAGAAAGGGAGGAGCCGCAATGAAGAAAAGGATCCTGTCTCTGCTCCTTGCGCTGGCACTTGTTCTGACGGGCGTTCCCATGGCCTTTGCCACGGAGAGCGGCTTTGCAGACGGCAACGTCCCGGAGATCTCCACGGACGGCCCGGTGCAGCTCCCGAGCAGCAATATCGCTGAAGACCCGACTGTCGAGCCCGACGCGCAGCAGCCCGTTGAGGCTGGTGAGCCGAAGCTCGTGCAGAACGGCGAAGACCGCTTCTCCGCACAGCTTGCCGAGAGCGAGCCCAAGGCGGACGAGGTCGTCACGTTCATCGTCGTCATGCAGAAGAGCCCGCTGCTCGTGGCAGGCTTCACGAAGGACGACATCGCCACCCGCGCGCCGAAGGCTGTTGCCTATGAGGCCGCGCTCCGTCTCGAGCTCAATGCGCTCAAGGCAAACCTCACCCAGAAGTTCCGCAATGACGCACAGTTCGAGCTGGGTTACACCTACACCATCGCTACGACCGGCGTGGCCGTAAAGACGGAGTACGGCAATAAGGAAGCCCTCGAGGCGCTTCCCGGTGTGGATCATGTCTACGTCGCCCCGACGTTCTCCCTGCCCGAGGAGGAGTCCGCCCTGACGTCTGACGGTGAGCTGCAGCCTATGACCAGCAATGCCACCACCATGATCGGCGCCGATCAGCTCAATGCAACGGGCTTCACCGGCAAGGGCATGAAGGTCGCCATTCTGGACACCGGCATCGTGGTCGATCATCCGAACTTCGGCGCTCTGTCCGAGGATAAGCTCACCGAGAGCTCCCTGACGAAGGAAGGCGTCGATGCCATCTGGAACACGCTGAATGCGGGCCAGATGACGAGCCTGCGCAATCGCTCCTATTATAATAGCAAGCTCCCGTTCATCTTCAACTACTACACGCGCGATTTCGATGTTTCGCACGCAACGGCACAGCATGACCACGGCACGCACGTCGCCGGTATCACGGCCGCCAACAAGATCGAAGGCAGCAGTGTCATCGGTGTTGCGCCGGATGCCCAGATCATCGTCATGCAGGTTTTCTCCGCGGGCGGCGGCGCCGGCTGGGACACCATCATGGCCGGTCTTGAGGACTGCGTCCGTCTGGATGTCGATGCCTGCAACCTCTCCCTTGGTGCAGCCGGCGGCTTTACGACCGGCGACATGAGCAAAACGCTTGAGCTGTTCGAGAGCACCGATATCGAGGTCCTGATCGCTGCGGGCAACGAAACGAACGCTGCATATCAGAACCGCACCGGATGGAATCTCTCCCGTTCCGGCAACCCCGATGACGGCGTCGTCGGTACCCCGAGTACGCTTTCTGCCGCTCTGTCCGTTGCCTCCATCGACAACGACGGCGCAGAATCCCTGTACTTCACCGTGAACGGCCGCACCATCGGCTACAACGACACCGCAACGACGAACGCCACGAAGTTCCTGAGCAACTTCAAGGGCCAGTCTGTGGAATTCGTTCCGATCGGCGGCTACGGCGAGGCGAGCGACTATGAGAACGTGGATGTCAGCGGTAAGATCGCCCTGGTTTCCCGCGGCTCCAGCTCCTTCCCCGACAAGCAGGCCGCTGCACAGGCTGCAGGTGCGATCGGCATCGTGGTCTACAACAATGCCTCCGGCATGCTCAACATGCAGATCAATGACGGCGGCGATAACATCCCCGCAGTCTTTGTTTCCAAGGCAGACGGCGAGTACATGAAGGCGCAGTTCGCCGAGGGCGTCAAGACCCTGACATGCTGCAACGGCGACCTCGTGCAGGTCAAGCGCGACCGCACCCTCAGCGACTTCTCCTCCTGGGGCGTCACCCCGGACCTGAAGCTGAAGCCGGAGATCGCCGGTGTCGGCGGCAATATCTACTCCACCCGTGATCCGAGTATTGCAGGCTCCAACTACGGCCTTATGAGCGGTACGTCCATGGCGACCCCGCAGATCGCCGGTGCGATGGCTGTTCTCATGCAGTATCTGCGCCAGAACTATCCGCAGTATCAGGAAGCAGAGCTCCGTCAGGTCGCTGCGAACCTCCTGATGAGCACGGCGGATCCCATCCTCGATTCCAACGGCCTCGAGGTCTCCCCGAGAGGCCAGGGCGCCGGTCTTGCCAACCTTGTCAAGGCAACAAGCTCCCTTGCCTATCTGTCCAACGCGCAGGCTTATGAGAACCGCGCCAAGGCGGAGCTGGGCGACGACGACGCCAAAAACGGTGTCTACACGTTCCCGTTCACTATCAACAACATGTCCGGTGAGAAGGATCTGACCTATACGTTCAATGCCTCCATTCTCACCGAAACTGTCGTGACCTACACCAACGGCACGTTCATCGGCCACGCTCCCTATGCGCTGGGCGCTTCCCTGACCGTGGCCGGTGCGACCGAGTCGAACATCATGAAGTATGACTTCAATGACGACGGCGAGATCACGACGGCCGACGCCCGCGTCCTGCTGCTGCACGTCACCGACGATGCTCCCATCACTGAGGACAATGTGCACTATGCCTATCTGGACGTCAATGGCGACGGCACCGTCAACAAGGACGATGTCGATGTCATCACGGCCTACTGCGCAGAGCTTGAGGTCGGCACCGATCTGACGGAGAATGCCGTTATTTCCGGCACGGAAGCGCTCGAGAGCGTCACCGTTCCGGCTGGCGAGTCCGTCACCCTGACTGCCACCATCACGCTGACCGCGGAAGACAAGGCCTATCTCGACGCATCCTTCGAGAACGGCATGTATGTCGAAGGCTTCCTCTATGTGAAGTCCGCCACGGATGACACGACCGACCTCGAGATGCCGTTCCTCGGCTTCTACGGCGACTGGTCTCAGGCTCCTGCGTTCGACTCTGCTGACGAAGACGAAGCCAGCCTGTATCCGCTCAGCATTTTCACGAACAATGCCGCCATCGGCACGAACCCGTACATCCGTACCGGCGCTTCCGGCGACGAGTACAATGCCTTCTCCTATGCCAACCCGCTTGCCGAGATCGACGTCGGCCTGCTCCGCAACCTGAAGAAGATCAACTTCCAGGTTAAGGATAAGGTCACGAACGAGGTCTACTTCGACCTGACCGGCGAGTATATGGCAAAGTCCTACTATAACTCCGGCTACGGCCAGATCATCCCGCTGTATGTTCTGGCAGAGGAAGGCGAGGTCTGGAACGGCCTTGACAAGAACGACAACAAGCTGCCCGACGGCACGACCGTCACCTACACTGCCAGTGCATGGCTTGATGACGGCGACGACGTGATGGACGATTCCTTCTCCTTTGATGTCACGCTGGACGACAAGGCTCCCGTTGTGGAGAATGAGGCGACCCTCCAGCAGGATCTCAAGATCGAGAACGGCAAGGTCCTTCTTCCGCTGAAGCTCAACGACAACCAGCACATCGCGGCCCTGATCTTCGTCAACAACGACGGCATCATTATGGGCAAGTACGAAGTCAAGAATGAGCCGGGCAAGACCTTTACCCAGGACTACGACATCACCGGCTTCGGCCCCGACTTCACCATCGTTGTGGCGGACTACGCCTGCAATGAGACGGAAATCGATGTCTCCCTCGACCTCGACGCAATGGCCGATCAGAAGCCTGCCATGCAGAAGCTGAGCTCCGACCGCCTGTATGGCTGCGAGACGTTTGACCGCGCTGCCGTTGAAGGCGGCTGGTTCAGCGCCAACAAGGCAGACATGAGCGACTACCGCAACGAGACGTTCGACAGCTCGAACCGCTATTATTCTGCAGAGTACGTCAACGGCTACCTCGTGGCCCAGCGCGCAACGGACGGCGCGGTCGTGCTTGTTACCCCGTACAACACCTACTGGGGTTCTCAGACCCTCGTCACTCAGTCCGACAAGGTCGGCGACAGCGGCTTCAAGGTCCTGTACGACATGGCACTCGACTATTCTGACAAGGGCAAGAGCGATTCGGATACGGTCAGCAACCACCTCTACGCTGTCGGCTGGAACTATGAAGGCGACCGCGACGGCGACGGCAAGGATGACGGAAGCAACGCTCTCTTCCAGATCAGCTTCTACTCCAACGGTCACATCTCCCTTGAGAAGATCGCCGACATCACCGGCTCCGACGGTGAGATCCTGACCCTCGGCTGCACGACGGAAGGCCAGCTTTACGGCATTTCTACCGCCGGTAAGCTCTACAGCCTCGAGCGCAACGGCGTGTGCACCTACATCGGCACGACCGATTTCGTAAACTACGCCAACTACTCCGGCTGCAATGTCATCCAGTCCATGGGCTATGATCACAACACCGACACGATGTACTGGTATGCACACAGCCAGACGGCTGCAGGCAACACCTACATCAATGTCTGCATGACCTACAAGGTCGACCTTGCCACCGGCAAGTGCACAGAGGTCGGCACCTACGGCCCCGGCGGCCAGACGTCCCTGTTCGTTCCGACCGACAAGACGTCCGATCTGTTCACCATCGGCGTGGATCCGCAAGAGCGCTTCCAGCTCTCCCCGTATCAGCTTACCATGACGCAGGGCCAGCGCAAGCGCTTTGAGGTCGAGTGGAATCCGTGGAACGCTAAGGCAAGCGAACTGACCTGGGCCTCCGCGGACGAGACCATCGCCACCGTCACACAGCAGGGCTTCGTCACCGCCGTAGGCGAGGGCGAGACCAAGATCACCGCGACTGGCAAGGTCTGGGATCCTTGGCACTGGGATGAAGAAACCAGCTCCACCGTCCCGCAGTGGGTCGATTACACCGCGACCGCTACGGTCCGCGTCGTTGGCTCCGCAGATGCCATCTACACCTATATTGTGGCGGACTACAAGAACGCCGCCAATGGCTTTACCTGGGTTACGTTCTCCGACAAAACGCCCACGCAGCTCACGCAGATCGCGAAGCAGAAGCTTACGGTCGTCGGCATCGACGGCGAGGAGAGCACGACCGATGCCATGTGGCAGGGTGCTGCCTACTACAACGGCTATGTCTACGCAGTCGTGAAGGAAGCCCGCGCTATGGATGACAGCACGTTCGGCGTCGGCACGTCCCTCTACCGCTTCAAGGTCAACAAGGGAGAGACCCCGGATAAGACCACGTTCGGCGATATCGAGTTCATCGGCTTCACCGCAGGCGTCGAGCTCGGCAACATGGGCTTCGATTACAACACCGGTCGTATGTATGCGGTCGATCTTACGAACCTCGGCCTCGCCATTGTCGACCTCGACACCGGCGCGATCGACCTGCTCGGCACCTACTCCGGCGAGATCGGCGGCCCGGCGATCACCCCCGCCATGACCGTCACTGCAGAAGGCTACATCATCGTCTCGGATATGTCCGGCAACCTCTACATGGTCGATGCCGACACCCTGAGCACGACGAAGCTCGGCTCCCTCGGTCAGGATACCTGGTACTATGCTTCTATGATGTATGACTACAACACTGGAAACATCTACTGGAACCCCTGCATGAATGCCGGTTCTTCTCCGCTGTGCCTCGTCCGCATCGACCCGCAGGAATGGGATCCCGACAAGCTCGAAGCGACGATCGTGAAGATCGGCAACGTCTCCACGAAGTCTGGCGTTGAGTCCACCGCAATGTTCACCATTCCGGAGAATGAGCCGGAGACGAAGCACATCCCCGTTGAGGGCATCGAGATTACGAACGGCGACAGTGTCACCGGCCTTGTCGGCGGCACGCTGCAGCTCGATACCGTCACGACCCCGGTCCGCCCGACTGTCCGTACTCGCACCTGGACCAGCAGCAAACCCGATGTCGTCACCGTTGACCGCTTTGGTGTTGCCACGTTCCACGGCGTCGGCACGGCGACCATCACGGTCTCCATCACGAACAAGAATCCCGAGGTCGAGGGCGGCCCGTTCACGGACAGCATCGACGTCACGGTCTACGCCTCCGCAGGCACGTTCCTCTCGTTCCTGAACGACGACCAGAACGGCGGCAGCGGCTACCATGACTTCTGGCTGCAGGTCCCGGACAACAACCTGAGAACCTGCCCGGTGACGACCTCTGCCATCGGTGCTTACTCCCTGCGTACCGGCGCTTACTACGACGGCTGTGTCTACGCCTACAACTCCAAGGGCGACTTCTACCGCTTCGATGCTTCGGACGTTTCGTCCTACACGAACCTTGGCAGCGTCAACCTCGACGTGGAGACCGATCAGGTCACCGGCATGGCCATGGACTACACGACCGGCACCATGTACGGCCTGACGCTCAGCGGCAAGCTTGTGACGATCGACCTTGATAACGGCGCCGTCACCGAGATCGCGGCGACCTCCGAGAAGGTCACGGCTCTTGCAATCGACAAGAGAGGCGTCCTCTACGCAGCCGGAAGCACTGCCATCGGCGTGGAGGCGAAGCTCTACACCGTCGATCCGAAGACAGCTGCCTGCACCTTCGTCATGGATATCCCGGGCGCTCAGGTTGGCACCGGCAGCACCTACTACGGCAGCATGTCCTACAACGCACAGATGACCTATGACTTTGGCACGGATCGTCTGTACCTGCATGCAACGTATCACACGAAGCAGCTGGCTATGAGCAGCGGCATGTACATGTTCATGCTGGGCGAGGGCACGCCTGAGCTCGTGAACCTCGGCAAGATCTCCGTCCAGACCGCTCCCGGCCGTACGACGAAGCAGGGCGATGCCTATCTCGGCCTCCTGTGCTCCATCCCCACCGCAGAGCAGACGCCTGTCGGCAAGGTCAACGGCATCCTGCTGAACAAGACCGTCGGCCGTCTGGCCCTTGGCGAGTCCTTCCAGCTTACCGGCAAGGTCCGCCCGTCCAACGCGGCGAACCAGGCCATCACCTGGAGCTCCTCCGATGAGAACGTCGCGAAGGTCGATGCAAACGGTCTGGTCACGTCCGTTGCCGCAGGCAACGTCGTCATCACCGCCACGAGCGTAGAGACCGGCGTTACTGCCACCTGCACGCTGACTGTGGTCGACATGACCGGCAAGCCTGTCTCCACGGCTTACACGGTCTCCGCCAAGCGCGACGCCCTCTACAGCTTCAACCCCGAGCTGCCGGATTCCACGGCGACTGAGGTTGCGACCTTCAGCGGCGGCACGAACATCACGGGTCTTGCCTATGACTACGAAGGCGGCCTGTACTATGTCGTCAACGAAGGCGGCCTGCCCTACATCTACTACTACGATCTCACGTCGAAGCAGACCACGCTGAAGGGCCAGGTCTACACCTTCACCGATGCCAACGATCTCGCGTATGACCCGGTAAATAAGGTGCTGTATGTTGTCGCGGGCTTCTACCTGTTCCAGTTCAATCCGTCCCGTATGGATCCCACGCAGCTGAACTACTGGACGGCCTACCGCGATATGTCTGGCATGACGAACATCCCGTCTCCGCGTACCGTTGCCTGCAAGGACGGCAATGTCTATGTCCTCGCCAGAGGCTATGGCAATACCGAGCTCATCCGCGCAGATGTGGATCTCACCACATTCACAAAGCTTGCGGAGGTCGACCTCATGGTCGAAAACCGCCTCAACGAAATGGACTACGATCCGACGACCGGCCTGTTCTATGTGACCGACTCGGCGCATCGCCTCTACTCCTTCGATGAGACCGGCGCGATCACGCTGATCGACACCGTTGGCGGCGGTCTGGACCTCAACGGCCTGACCATCGTTCCCGCTGCCAAATAAGCGAAAATCAAGCGTTGCCGCCCTGTCCCTCGGGACAGGGCGGCAAGACTATCAGAAAAGCCGAAAGGCTTTTCTGATAAAAGATTGCAGTCCATTGCGCGCACGAATCACCCGCCTTTGACGGGCGATTCGCACACTTACGGACTGAGCTGTATTTTCTCCGACGTGCACGCCGCCGGAGAAAATGATCCCATTTTATTCGCCGCCTGCGGGCGGCGAACTCTGCGAGGCTATTTGATATGTTGCTGCCCGGTTGTCCCAATTTGCTCCCTTGCATTTTCACCTCCGGCGCGATAAAATGAAAGAAAAAACGGAGGCTAAATCGATGGAACCTGTTTCGCTGTTTTATGAAAAGCGCGCGCAGATCCTGCTGAAGAATCTGCGCGCCCGGCATTTTGATGCATGCTACTGCCCGGATCGGGCTTCTGCGCTGGCTGCTGCACTGCGGATGATTCCGCACGATGCCCTCGTCGGCTGGGGCGGCGCGCGCTCTGCTGACCAGATCGGCCTGCAGCAGGCCCTGCGGGACGGCCCGTGGCGCGTCATCGACCGCGAGAGCATGCAGACGGATGCCGAGCGGGAGCAGGCGGCCCATGACTGCCTCTCTGCCGATTTCTTTCTGACCGGCGCGAATGCCGTCAGCCTTACGGGAGAACTGGTGAATATCGACGGCAAGGGAAACCGCGTTGCTGCCATTGTGTTCGGTCCGCGAGAGATCATCGTGATCGCCGGGATGAACAAGGTCGTCGATACGCTCGACGAGGCTGTGCGCCGTGCCCGAACGATCGCCGCGCCGAAAAATGAGCAGCGCTTCCTCGGCAAGACGCCGTGCGCGCAGACCGGCTGCTGCGCCGACTGCCATGGCGAGGAATGCATCTGCAACCAGATCCTGATTACGCGCAACTGCCGCCCCGCCGGGCGCATCCATGTCATCCTCGTCGGCGAGGAGCTTGGATTCTGAACAAAACAGGCAGATCGGAAGAGCGTCG
>OCQP01000193.1_pt1 | contig 10155 bp, 7 predicted proteins | sample 1538391 | NCBI WGS metagenome assembly OCQP01 (sample SAMN04571688, study PRJEB22368) | human gut metagenome | biome: human gut; material: stool | host: Homo sapiens | place: Luxembourg | collected 2012-06-29 | reverse complement strand
CTACACTCTTTCCCTACACGACGCTCTTCCGATCTCGGTGAAAACAGAAATAAGAGCGGAGATTATCAGAATAATTACAAGCAAATCTGCAAACTGCTCTGCAAATACTCTTAAAACGCCCTTTTTCTTCCGCTCGGTTATTTCGTTTTTTCCGTAACGGGAAAGCCTGCTTTCAGCCTCGCCGCCTGTAAGTCCGTTCATACTTGTATCAAGCTGTGAAAGAACCTCCTGTGTGTTCATGTCGTAATAATTCATATTACCGTAACCTTTCCTTTCGTGTTTTGGGCAAAGGCATAAAAAAACAGACCTTTGCCGCAAAGAAATTGCGACAAAAGTCTTGTCATAAGCGTATACTCAGTACGGCACGGATCTCTGAGGCTTAAAGCGTTCGAAATCGTATTGACGACACCGTACAGGGATCATTCTGTGAACAATCCCCCGACTACTCCCTTTTATCATGTGGAAATGATAACACATTTATTTACAATTGTCAATAGACTTTACACAAATTTTACATTGCGCTATTTATAAAGCTCGTTTATGAGATTATCGGAAAGAAGAATGTCATCAGCGGTCGCAGGCTCGTCATCGTACCGTATTTTGCTGTAGCTGTCGGAAAATGCTCCGATATTGTTTGTGCCGTGATACAGCTTTTCGGAGATAATGCGGTGCTGTTCGACTGTTTTCGTGGAAATATCCTCCGTACTGCGTTTTGAAAGCCACATAGCGTATAATCTGTAGCCGAGCCTGAATTTTTCGTTGTTATCCTTGGCTTTACGGTAGCGTTTAAGGCAGTCCTTATCCGTTTCGTTTACTATCCTCTCCTGCCTTATATCAAGCTCCTCATAGCTGTCTGTGTAATCGTCATAAACCTCTTGCACAGTGTCATCGGCGGAATATTTTCCGAAGATGCGTCCTGCTATCTTTCGCATCAGCGACAGTATTTTCTTTCTGAACACGATAACAAGTACGACAATGACAACGACAAGAATATAAAGCAGAAAATCACGGCTTCCGCCCTCGGCCGAAAGAATATCGGAATCGGGGAGCTGTGTGTCCTCCGGGGTCATCTGCTCGGTCTGCAGAAAGCGGATGTTGAAGAGCAGCGTATCTATTATCTTAACGGTCATTTTCACAAGCCAAGTAAGACCTGCGGCTACATAATCCTTTAGCATCAGCGCCGCAAGTATCACCGCACCGACTATCGCTATCAGCTTTGCGTTGTAAAGCCTCAGCCCTCTCGGTACTATAAGGTTGGTGTTTCTGCGTCTGTCAATCTCGGAGCGTATATTCGACTGGTTGATAAGCAATACCGTAAGAAGCGCCATTACCACAAGAAGAACCGAGATCCTGTGTTCCGAAGCGCCGAGATATTCCATATCCGCCGACATTGCGCAGCAGAAAATATAGCAGATGAACGTTTCGACAAGATATATTCCGAGCCATATCGGAGTGAATATATCGTCAAATCTGTTCTTTTTAAGGCTCATTCCGAGAAGATACCATACAATAACGGACGGCATAAGAGCAACGCAGAAATAGAATACGTTAAAGCCGTTTTCGCCAAGTACGTTGTTTATCTGCGAGGAAACTACGGCTACAAGAACGACAAGCACCGTTGCCGTAAGAGCAATAAGCATATTTACAAGAAAAATCGTTTTAGGAGTGTGCCGTGAACGTCTGAGGCGCATCAGAAAATAGCCGGATGCGGCGGATATGGCGGCTACGGCATAATATATCGGATAATGCCACAGCATAAAGCCCTTGAAAGCCGTCACCTCGAAAACGAACATCAGCGGCAGGGGAACAAGAAGCATAGCCAGAGCGGCAACGCATTTCATCAAAAAATCCTTTTTCATTGCGTACCCTCCGCATAGCCTGCATTAAACGTGTATGAGAATTTTCTTGCGTGCAATATCTGAGCATCTGTATTTTCGGGAATGTTGCCAGTTGTATAGAAAACCGCCGCTTTTTCACGGCTTTCAAGCTCTTTTGCAAACAATGCCATTTCATCGTCAATATAAGGCGTCAGAATAATCACATCTGTGAAGCTGCCGTAATTCAGTGCATGGAGAAACGAGCCGAAATCAAAGCTGCAGCTGTCTGAAAGCTGTGCGAGCATTCTGAGTACGCCCTCGCACTGTTCGGCTGTCTTTACAAAGCCGGTGGCTGTACCGTTTGCGTTACCGCCGTTCGTTGCGAAAGCAAAACCGCAGCCGCTGTCAATGCTTTCCCACATCAGCCTGACGGACAGCTTTATAAATGCTTCGGTATCTCTTATATCTGCGGACGTTACCGGCACTACTCCCTTTCTCTGCATATTCATAAGTATAAGGGTGTTTCGTGAGGTGGTGAACTCGTTGTTCATAGCCATCAGCTTACCGGTAACGGCGGTATACTTCCAGTTTATGCGGTTGAGCGGTTCTCTGCCCGTATATTCCCTTGAGCCTGCAATCATAAACGGATCCTCGTTTATGAAGCGCCGGACAAGAATTTCACCGACAGGCTCATTGAATGAGAGCACCGCATTTTCTCCGTCTGCGCCGACAGGCAGGACGGTAATGCTTATCCCGACCTTGAAGCCTCTTGAAACTCTTACAAGACCCAGCATATCTGTAGCGGTCACAACCGTATCGTCAAAGGAGAATACGCCACGTTTCATACATCTTATTTTTCTGACTCTTGTACATTTACTTCTGGGCTTCAGCGAAAAAACGCCCGGAATAAAGGTATTGTCGCCGCCGCTTGTCTGTGCGGCGGAATCCTTCCTGCTGAACGCAAGCCAGCGAGAAGCGGAAAGCTCCGTCTTTATCCACGGCAAAGCAACAAAGCGTCGGTTCTCAACGACCTCAGTCAGCTCGAGGGTTTCGCCCTCGTAGACCTCGGCCTTGTTTACCGACGCACTGTAATATATTCCTTTCAGTGCGTACTTTCCGAAAATAAGCACTTCTGCGGCTGCTACCGCCGCAATCACAAGAATAATCGCTACAAGCTCCATTTAAATCTGCTCCGTGGGAACGGGAAGCTCCTTTATCATTTTGTCAAGAATCTCACGTTTTGCACTGTCGGGGTCACGCATAACCGTACTTCTGCAGATAAGTCTGTGTACGCAGACATACGGTGCGACTGTCTTTACATCATCGGGGGTTACAAATTCCCTGCCACGCAGTGCCGCCCTTGCCTGTGACATATTTTTCAGCGCAATAAGTCCTCGTGTACTGAGGCCGAGCTTAATCTCGCTGTTATGACGGCTGGCATTTCCTATATCGGCAATGTATCCTCTTACAGCCTCGTTCACCTTGATATTCTCTACCCTGTTCATCATTTCAAGAAGCTCTGTCTTATCGGTTACTGCAGTAAGATTTTCTACAGGGTGAACCGCTCTTGAATTATCGAGTATCTGCATTTCCGATTCCCTGTCGGAATAACCTACAGACAGCTTTATCATAAAACGGTCAAGCTGTGCCTCGGGAAGCGGATAAGTTCCTGCCGTTTCTACGGGATTCTGCGTTGCAAGTACGATGAACGGCTTATCGATAAGAAAAAGCTCTCCGTCTATCGTCACCTGCTTTTCTTCCATACACTGAAGCAGAGCCGACTGCGTTCTGGGCGTAGCACGGTTTATTTCATCGGCAAGAAGAATATTCGTGAACACAGGACCTGCACGGAACATAAACTCCTGCACTTTCATATTGAAAAAGTGGATACCTGTAATATCGGACGGTAACAGGTCGGGGGTAAACTGTATTCTTGAAAAGCCTGCGTCAATGCTTCTTGCGAGTGCCTTTGCGAGAACTGTCTTGCCCGTTCCCGGAACATCGTCAAGCAGAACGTGACCGCCGCTTAAAAGAGCCATTATGACAAGGTCTATCTTATCGTCCTTGCCTTTTATGATTTTTGAAATATTGCTGCGGAGCTTAACCGCATATTCCTGTACCGTCATATATGTACCTTTCGTTATTTAAAGCTGTGCTTTACACGGGAGTTGCAGAATAATACTTGTCGTAATTTACAAGCTCGTCAAGTAGCATCGGGAGCTTTTCTTCGATTTCCTCGTCCTTGAACTGACAGGTGCCGACTGCTCTGTGACCGCCGCCGCCGTACTTGAGCATAAGCGAGCCTACGTCAACGTTGCTCGTGCGGTTAAGTATAGAATAACCGACCGCTACGGAACATCCTTTTCCGCCTTTTCCGTTTACTATCCATGCGGATATGTTCTGATGCGGATAAAGGCTGTATATCATAAATCTGTTTCCGGTATAGATAGGATCGACATTACGCATATCGGATATTATAACATCGCCCTCAACTCTTGAATGCTCGGCGACCATCTGTTTGAACAGCTCGGTCTGTTCGTTATACAGCTTGATTCTTTCCTGTATATCAGGCATATTGAGAATTTCTTCTGTAGACATTGTCGCACAGCAGACAAGCAGTTTTTCCATAAGCTGATAGTTGCTTATCCTGAAGTTTCTGAAACGTCCGAGACCTGTGCGTGGGTCCATAAGGAAGCCGATAAGTATCCAGCCTGTAGGGTTCAGTATTTCTTCTGCGGTCAGCTGTCCGCTGTCGACCTTATCTACAGCAAGCATCAGATCGTCAAAATTCGGGAAACGCTCCTTACCGCCGTAATATTCATATATGATTCTGGCGGCACTGGGAGAAATCCTGCTTTCGCCCTTGTAATGACCTTTTATTTTCAGACGTTCTTCCTCGCTTGAATGGTGGTCAAACCAAAGGCCGCAACCGGGAGCAAAGGGTACATTTGCGAGAACGTCATTTTCTGTTACGGGAACAAGCCCGTCCTGAATATCCTTCGGATGAGCAAACATCCAGCTGTCAACGACCTTTGCCTCAAGCAGTAATGCACCGCAGGCAAGACCGTCAAAATCAGATCTTGTTATAAGTCTCATATTATATTTCCTTTCCGCTTTGCAGCTTTTGCTTACTTCTGATATAATTATAACAGATTATCACGGAATTTACAACAATTATATTGAATTAATTGTCAAAAAGTGACTTTAATCCAAATTCTTTTTATGCGTCCGGAGTTCTGAAGCACAAGCGCATAAAGCTGTTTTGTATACAAGTAAACCTCGGCACGCTCCTGCTCGGATATTTCCTCGTTTGAAAACTCTGCCTTTTCGATTATGTTCATAATTCTTACAAGGCTTGTATCCGTTCCGAGCGTTTTCAGCTTCTCATCGGCACGGACGGCAAATTCAAGCGGAAGCTCATTGTCACACGGAACAAGATCGGTAGTACCGAACAGCTTCATAATAAAACCGTACATATCCTTTACGGCGGAAACCGTATCCTTTGACTTTCTGAAACTCTTCATACGGTTTTCGTTTTTACGCTTTACCGATTTGATAAACGCAAATATCAGTGCGATAAGTGCAATTACGCCGAGCACGGCTAAAGCGATCTTTATAAGAAGTGAATAGTCGGTTTTAACGGGTGTGTCACTGCCCGAATTGTTTCCGGAATTATCCGCAGAATTGTCAGAAGGAGCGGATGTAACGGGCGGTGTCGTAGCTGTTGTCTGCGACGGGGACACGGTCGTAGTTACCGTTGTTGAGGTCGTCTGAGGCGGTGCTGTAGTTACAGGTGCGTCCGTCTGGGAAGGATCGATATAATCGCCTGTGATGCTGTTTCCGCCGTAGCCTGTCGGATCGAACGGCAGCCAGCCGAAATCCTCCGTGTATACTTCAACCCACGCATGAAGTGAGTTTTCGTGTATGGTTTTTTCGTACATTCCCGTACTTCCATTAAGCTCGAGCTTTCCTGTTGTGAAGCCTGTTATATAACGGGCAGGTATACCTTTTTCACGCAGTGCAAGTGTCATTGCGCTGGCATAGAGGGCGCAGTGTCCCTGCTTTGTGCCGAAAAGGAAGTTTCCGAGCATAGTATTGCTCTTGTCGGAAGTATTATCGGCTGTAAGCGAATAGGCGTAATGTGAACGCAGATACTCGCACATTCCGTAAACATACAGCAGTTCGTTATCAACGGTACCTGCGTTATCGCCGTCTTTGCCTTCAAATTCGTCAAGGAATCTTCTTATGTTCTCCTTTTCGCTTTCGGGAACTGCGGTGTAGGTGTTTCTGACGTAACGGTCGTATTCTTTCTTATCTTCGATATATGTCATTGCGTCCGAGTAACTGCCGAATCCGAGAGAATAAAGCAATGACGCCTTATCACTGTCGGTCATAGCATCGTCTGCGAACACAAATGTTCCTGTATTAGCCGGAATAAGAACATTTGTTTCAAAACTCTTCATCCAGTTCTTTCTGTCAGCTATTCTTATTATCGTATCGCCGTAGTAATTGAAATTCTCATTTTTCATATAGGCGTTGTTATCGGGAAGGAACGGCTTGAATACAATGCTTGTGTTCTTGAGATATTCAATGCTTACGCTCTGCGAGGAATACATAAAGTTCGGATTGAAACGATCACTGAAGTCGCTTTCCTCCATAGCAAGACGTATTCCCGCATAGCCCGGTGATTCCGAGTGCTCGTAGATATAAGAATAATCCGCAGACGTAAGCGTCTTCTGCGTCAGACCGCCGAACAATCTCATATACTGCTCTGCCTGTGCTATCTTTTCGGGAGAAAAGCTGTCGCTGATGTTATATTCACCGCTGTACAGCTCGTCCTTTCCGACCTTTTTTCTGATGCTCACCCAGCTTTTACCCGTGAAATCAACGCCGATGTCTCCGACAAGGTACATACCTGTTTCGTAGGTCGATCTTACTTTAAGCACAGGTTCATTTGCCGACTGCGGCGGCGCATTCAGTTCTATATTGTTGTTGATAAGGAAGTTGTCCGATGAAAAATAGCCGTTGAAAAGCCCGCCTGCATTGCCTGAAAACGCAAGGCTGAAATATTCTCCTATATCCGTAAAGAATTTTACGGTAGAGTTTATGATATTGTCAGTATCGATATAACTCATATCGGGAAAGAGCTTTTGCGAGCCGAAGGTCGCACCGAATGTGATAACAGCCGCAAGTATACCGCAAAGGCAGTTCCTGCTGTAGCGTGAAAGCTCGGATTTTGCCGTCTGTAACGGATTTTTCTTACGCAGATTTTTTCTGAACGCTTTTTCGTCGTTGGAGGGTTTATTTTTTGCACCGTTCGCATTATTTACAGGCACCTGCGAATAGAAACCGTTTGCCGAGTTTATCGCAAGAAGTCCGAAAAATGCGGTTACCGCAAGCAGAATGTACACGGAATAATCTGCGTCCTCCGACAGAAACGAAGGTATGAACATCACGCTCCATGTAACTATTACAGCTATAGGGTGGAATTTTTTATAACAGCACAACACGCATATAAAGCTGATTATGCAGGTCAGAATAAGCATAGCCGTATTCATTCCGCTGACAAAATCCTGCGTTCTTGTAAGGAACGCATGGGAATTGACGGGAACATACTGTAGCGTAGAAAGCAACCTGCTGTCAAGCTGAATAAAAATGTAATCCTTGAATAAAATAAGCGATTCGTTTATTGATTTGTGAAAGAAAAAATACACTATGGCGGCACCGACCGCAAACGCAGGCAAAGCGTAGCGTTTTTTTATGAATATGAATACAGGCATAAAAGCCGTCACGAAAAGCAGCACCTGCGCTATGGCAGAGCCGAATTCAAACGGTATGTCGTATATATTGATAAAGCTCATTACAGTGCCGACAGTGAGCATATAGGCAAGAACCAGCTTAACCGCTATGACAGGTATCGGATTCACGTTCCTGCGGTAAGTATTTCCGACAAGAACGATTGTCTGCTGTTTAGCGGAGCTGTCCTTTTTACTGTTATTACGTTTCAAATCTATTCTCCGTTATGATTTTTAAGATTCCGGATGTGTTGTCATTGCTTTTTATGCAATTCTATCGCCGCATTGAGCGACTGAACGATATTATCCTTATCTATCTTCCAAAGTTCAAAGCCCTGCGTCACCGCAACGGCATCTGCAAGCTCTGCCTGCTCATCGGTTTCAATGGCTCCGCTGACCAGCAGGATTTTAACTCTCTTGTTGCGGAACAACTCAATATCGGTCATTTTTCCGATAAAATCACGTCTTAACTGTGAGGTTATAAAATACACTGTAGATGTATCTCCCGATGATTCTATGCAGCTGCTTGCAACGGTTTCGGGAAGGAAGGTATCCGTCTGGCGAGGAAGTCTGCTGATTATATCAAACAGAAGCATATTGTCTTCTTCGTTCTTGACGGAAAACTGCTCGCACTGCTTGTCCGCAGGAGAATACCACGCATTGAGGCAACGCTGTTTCATAGAGATAAGCGACAGGTCAAGTGCAAGCATTACCTCTATTATGCTGTCTGTAGCATCGTAATTATCCTCGTCAAACGGGAAATATTCGTTAAGGTCGGGAATGATCACGCAGCTTCCGCCAATACTGCGTTCCATCTGCTTTACCATCAGTTTGTCGTGCTTTGCGGACATTGTCCAGTGAACGTTTTTGATGGAATCCTCTGCCCTGTATTCCCTTATACTTGCGAAAGCGTTCTTATCAAGCGAAAAATTATTCTGCGAAAGCGTTTCACTGTCGCCGTCGCCTGTGTCGATTATGGGGTCGATAACGAGCTTTCTGGGAAGTACGACAAAATCCTCGTAGCATTCCATAGTTTTATTCATACGAAAGAGCTTGAAAAGGTCATATATCACCAACTTCTCAATACCCGACTTATAAACGCCTCTGAATCTTATCGGTGAATTGAAATTTACCGTAACGGAAGAAAAAGGCGGTACGCTTATCATCAGCTTATGATATTCAAAATTTTCACTGTTCCTGTACGGGAAACAGCCTATAAGCTCCGCAGGCGACAAGGGTATGATAAAACGGTTGGTAACCGTTACCGAAATATCGGTATTTTCAAACTTTTCCGCTGTGAGCGAGCGGTATTCGATTCTGATTTTGACAAGAAGCCTTGAAAAAACAAGAAGAACGAATGAAATTACAGGAATTGCAATCGCAATAAGGAAAAGCACCGAGGTCAGCTTGCTCTTGTACGAAAACATAAGCACGGTGCTGACAACGGCGAACAATATATAATAAAATCTGTATTTAGCCATACAAACCGACCTTTCGCCTTATTCGTTGCTTTTAAAGGGCGGTCTTACTGCTTTCATTATTTCGGAAATAACAAGTCCAACGCTTACACGCTTGACCTTTGCCTCCTGAGTGAGATGTATTCTGTGCGGAAGGACATAATTCACCATAAGCGCTACGTCCTCGGGAGTAACATAATTACGGCCGTCCATAAAAGCGATGCTCTGCGATGCTCTCATAAGAGCGATAGACGCACGGGGGCTTGCGCCGAGCGCCACAAACGGATGGTTTCTCGTAGCGGAAACTATATCAACGATGTACTTATATATAGCCGCATCTATATGCGTATCTCTTACGGCAGAAATGCAACGTGTAATATCATCGGCACTGCATACAGGCTCAACGGTTTCGATAGGGTCGCCGTTTTTTCTTCTGTAAAGAATCATCGCCTCGTCCTCAGCCGTGGGATAGCCTACGGAGAGTTTTATAAGAAAACGGTCAAGCTGAGCCTCCGGCAGAGGATAAGTTCCGACATAGCCGAATTCATTCTCTGTCGCAATTACCATAAACGGTTCGGGGAGCCTATGTGCGACACCGTCTACCGTTACCTTTTTCTCCTCCATAGCCTCAAGCAGAGCCGACTGGGTTTTCGGAGAGGTTCTGTTTATTTCATCGGCAATAAAAATATTGCTCATAACAAGTCCGTTGCGGTATTCAAAGCGTTCGCTTTCCTTATTGTACATAGTAAAGCCTGTTATATCGGACGCCATGACATCGGGGGTGAACTGAACACGTCTGCACGAAAGCGAGGTCGCTTTAGCGAGTGTCATTGCGAGCGTTGTTTTTCCGGTACCCGGCACGTCCTCTATCAGCACATGACCGCTGGAAAGCAAGGCGGCAACGAGCATTTTCACTACGTCATGCTTGCCTATAATGACTTTTTCGATCTGAGTTAAAAGCTTCGGTATAAATTCGTAATCTGCAAAATTTACTGAGTTATTATTTTCCATATAATATCCTTTGTTCAACAGCTGCACAGATGCAACATCAGAATTTCTCAGATCGGAAGAGCACACGTCTGAACT
>OCQP01000185.1_pt1 | contig 10264 bp, 6 predicted proteins | sample 1538391 | NCBI WGS metagenome assembly OCQP01 (sample SAMN04571688, study PRJEB22368) | human gut metagenome | biome: human gut; material: stool | host: Homo sapiens | place: Luxembourg | collected 2012-06-29 | reverse complement strand
CGACGACGATAACGGAACGGCCGGAGTAGTCAACACGCTTGCCCAGCAGGTTCTGACGGAAGCGGCCCTGCTTGCCCTTCAGCAGATCGGAAAGGCTCTTCAGTGCGCGGTTGTTGGGGCCGGTGACGGGACGGCCACGGCGGCCATTGTCGATGAGGCTGTCAACTGCTTCCTGCAGCATACGCTTCTCGTTGCGCACGATGATGTCAGGAGCGCCCAGCTCCAGCAGGCGGCGCAGACGGTTGTTGCGGTTGATGACGCGGCGGTACAGGTCATTCAGGTCGGAGGTGGCGAAGCGGCCGCCGTCCAGCTGGACCATGGGGCGCAGGTCAGGCGGCAGCACGGGCAGCACGTCCATGACCATCCACTCGGGGCGGTTGCCGGAAACGCGGAAAGCCTCGACGACTTCCAGACGCTTCAGGATACGCACCTTCTTCTGGCCGGAGGACTTCTCCACCTCGGCAGTCAGCTCAGCGCTGAGCTGGTCGAGGTCGATCTCCTTCAGCAGGTCCTGAACGGCCTCAGCACCCATCGCAGCCTCGAACTCGTCGCCGTAGCGCTCGCGCATCTCGCGGTACTCTTTCTCGGTCAGCAGCTGCTTCTTTTCCAGCGGGGTCAGACCGGGATCGGTGACGATATAGCTTGCAAAGTAGAGGACCTTCTCCAGCAGGCGGGGGCTGATGTCCAGCATCAGGCCGATGCGGCTGGGGATGCCCTTGAAGTACCAGATGTGGCTGACAGGAGCGGCCAGCTCAATGTGGCCCATACGCTCACGGCGGACCTTTGCTTTGGTGACCTCGACGCCGCAGCGATCGCAGATCTTGCCCTTGTAGCGGATGCGCTTATACTTGCCGCAGTGGCACTCCCAGTCCTTGGTAGGTCCAAAAATGCGCTCGCAGTACAGACCGTCGCGCTCCGGCTTCAGGGTGCGGTAGTTGATGGTCTCAGGCTTCTTCACCTCGCCATAGCTCCAGTTGCGGATCTGGTCAGGAGAGGCAAGGCCGATTTTGATCGAATCGAAGACGTTGTTTTCCATGAAACGAACCCTTTCTTAATCTTTATAGTCTCGATGATAACAGTTGACGTTGGAAGACCCGCTGCCCTCCCCTGCCCTGCGGCGGCAGCACGCGCACCGCGCAGGGAAACACAGCTTTCTCAAAGGGGCCTTATTATTCGTCGATGTTCACTTCGTCAGAAGCGGACTCTGCAGCGGCAGAGTTGTCATCCTCCAGCACGGAGGGATCATCGAAACCAGCATCGGCGTCCTTGATGGTGTAATCGTTCAGCAGCTCGTTCTCGTTGGCGACAGTCTCGGTGCCGGCAACATCACGCATATCGAAGCCGGTCTCTTCGTCGTCGAAGTTCTGGCGCATATCGATCTCGTTGCCTTCCTTGTCCTGGACCACGACGTCCAGACCCAGAGACTGCAGTTCCTTGAGCATGACGCGGAAGGACTCGGGGATGCCCGGCTGCGGGATGGGCTCGCCCTTGACGATGGCCTCGTAGGTCTTGACACGGCCCTCGACGTCATCGGACTTGACGGTCAGGATCTCCTGCAGGGTGTAAGCAGCACCGTAAGCTTCCAGAGCCCAGACCTCCATCTCGCCGAAGCGCTGGCCGCCGAACTGGGCCTTGCCGCCCAGAGGCTGCTGGGTGACCAGAGAGTAGGGGCCGGTGGAACGGGCATGGATCTTATCATCAACGAGGTGATGCAGCTTGAGGTAGTACATATAACCGACGGTAACGCGGTTATCGAACTTCTCACCGGTACGGCCATCGTAAACGGTGGTCTTGCCGTCGCGGTCCAGCTCGATCTTGGAGAAGTCGATGATGTGGCCCTTCTCGCCCATCAGCTTGGGGAGCTTGGTGGGATATGCAGGAGCATTCTCGCCGTGCCACATCTCGCGGGCGGTATCGAAGGTATCGCCGATGTCAGCCTCGCGGGCGGAGTCGAAGACGGGGGTCATGACCTTGATGCCGCAGGCCTTGGCAGCGTAGCCCAGGTTGACTTCCAGCACCTGACCGATGTTCATACGGGAAGGAACGCCCAGGGGGTTCAGCACAATGTCCAGCGGAGTGCCGTCGGGCAGGTAGGGCATATCCTCCTGCGGCAGGATGCGGGAAACGACACCCTTGTTGCCGTGACGGCCTGCCATCTTATCGCCGACGCTGATCTTGCGCTTCTGAGCGATGTAGCAGCGGACGACCTCGCGCACACCGGGCTGCAGCTCGTCGCTGTTCTCCGGGGTGAAGACCTTGACGTCCACGATGATGCCGTACTCGCCGTGAGGCACACGCAGAGAGGTGTCACGCACCTCGCGGGCCTTCTCGCCGAAGATGGCACGGAGCAGGCGCTCCTCAGCGGTCAGCTCGGTCTCACCCTTCGGGGTGACCTTGCCGACCAGAATATCACCGCTCTTGACCTCGGCGCCGATGCGGATGATGCCGCGCTCGTCCAGGTCCTTCAGAGCATCCTCAGAGACGTTGGGGATGTCGCGGGTGATCTCTTCGGGTCCCAGCTTGGTGTCGCGGGACTCGGTCTCATATTCCTCAATGTGGATAGAGGTGTAAACGTCCTCACGGACGATCTTCTCGTTCAGCAGGACGGCGTCCTCGTAGTTGTAGCCCTCCCAGGTCATGAAGCCGATGAGGGCGTTCTTGCCCAGAGAGATCTCGCCGTTGCGCATTGCGGGGCCGTCGGCCAGCACCTGACCGGCCTTGACGTTCTCGCCCACCTCGACGATGGGGCGCTGGTTGATGCAGGTGCCTGCGTTGGAGCGGGCAAACTTGACCAGAGAATAGTTGTCCACGGCGCCCTGAGCGTTGCGCACCTCGACATGGTCAGCGTCCACCTTCTCAACGATACCGTCGTTCTTTGCCAGAACAGCGGTGCCGGAGTCGGTAGCAGCCTTGTACTCCATACCGGTAGCAACGATGGGCTGCTGGGTGACCATCAGAGGCACTGCCTGACGCTGCATGTTGGAGCCCATCAGAGCACGGTTACAGTCATCGTTCTCCAGGAAGGGGATGCAGGCGGTAGCGACAGAGACCATCATTCGGGGCGAGACGTCCATATAATCGACCTTCTCGGCGTCGATCTCCAGGATGTCGTCGCGGCGGCGGGCAGAAACGCGGGCGCGCTTGAAGTGCTTGGTCTCGTCCAGAGGCTCGTTGGCCTGAGCAACAACGTACTCGTCCTCGACGTCAGCGGTCATATACTCGACCTCGTCGGTGACGACCTGGTCGATGAGGCGGCCCTTCTCGTCGTAGGTCTTCTTGACCTTGCGGTAAGGAGCCTCAACGAAGCCGTACTCATTGATCTTGGCGTAGGATGCCAGATAGGAGATCAGACCGATGTTGGGGCCTTCAGGAGTCTCGATGGGGCACATACGGCCATAGTGGCTGTAGTGGACGTCGCGGACTTCGAAGCCTGCGCGGTCACGGCTCAGACCGCCGGGGCCCAGAGCAGACAGACGGCGCTTGTGGGTCAGCTCAGCCAGAGGATTGTTCTGGTCCATGAACTGGGACAGCGGAGAAGAACCGAAGAACTCCTTGATGGCGGCGACCACAGGACGGATATTGATGAGGGCCTGCGGAGTGATGACGCTCTGGTCCTGGCTCTGCAGGGTCATGCGCTCACGGATGACGCGCTCCATGCGGGAGAAGCCGATGCGGAACTGGTTCTGCAGCAGCTCACCGACGCTGCGGATGCGGCGGTTGCCCAGATGGTCGATGTCATCGGTGGTGCCGATGCCGTGGCCCAGGCCGTTCAGATAGTTGATGGAAGACAGGATGTCGGTCACGGTAACGGTGCGGCCGATGAGCTGGTCGTGGTTGCGGCGCAGCAGCTCCTTCTGCTCTTCCACGTCCGAAGTGGTGTCGAGGATCTTCTTGATCTCCTCAAAGGAGCAGCGCTCGTTGATGCCGCACTCCTTGACATCGAAGGAGAAGAAGCCCTGAGCGTCAACACAGCCATTGGTGATGACCTTGACCTTCTTGCCCTCGACGTTCAGCACGACGATGTTGACGCCGGCGTTGTCAGCGGCCTCAGCCAGCTGACGGGTGATCTTGGCATCCTTCTCGATGAGCAGTTCGCCGGTCAGAGGCGCGACGACGTTCTCAGCGGCGATGTAGCCGGTGATGCGGCGTGCCAGAGACAGCTTCTTGTTCATCTTATAACGACCGAACCGGGACAGGTCGTAGCGGCGGGGGTCGAAGAAGAGCATATTGAGCTGGCTGGTAGCGGACTCCACCGTGGGAGGCTCACCGGGGCGCAGCTTGCGGTAAACTTCCAGCAGACCTTCCTCGGTGTTCTTGGTGGTATCCTTTTCCAGAGTGGCAAGGATGCGCTCATCCTCGCCGAAGTAGTTCAGGATGTCCTCGTTGGAAGACAGGCCCAGTGCGCGGCAGAGCACGGTGACGGGCAGCTTGCGGTTCTTATCGATACGGACATAGAACACGTTGGAAGCGTCGGTCTCGTACTCCAGCCAGGCGCCGCGGTTGGGGTTCATGGTGGCGCTGTACAGGTCATTGCCCACCTTATCGTGATCATGGCCGTAGAATACGCCGGGAGAACGGACCAGCTGGCTGACGATGGCGCGCTCTGCACCGTTGATGACAAAGGTGCCGGCGTCGGTCATCAGGGGGAAGTCGCCCATGAAGATCTCCTGATCCTTCACCTCGCCGGTCTCCTTGTTCAGCAGACGGGCGGTGACGCGCAGGGGTGCTGCATAGGTCACGTCGCGCTCTTTGCACTCTTTGATGCTGTACTTGGGCTCTTTATCGAGACGGAAGTCCACGAAGCTCAGTGCCAGATTGCCGGTGTAGTCCTCAATGGTGCCGATGTCGTGGAAGACCTCTTTCAGGCCCTCGTCCAGGAACCACTGATAAGAGTTCTTCTGGACCTCGATCAGGTTCGGCATACTGATGACTTCGTCGATGTGGGAGAAGCTCATGCGCTCGGTTTTGCCGAGCTTTACGGGCTTGACTTTCATCATAAAATCAACCACTCCTTACTTTTATACTCTACGGATGTTGCAAAATGCAGGTCGAATTTGAGCAGACACACATAATTCGGCCTGCACCGCGCGCAGAAGTCCGGCGTTTTGCACAAACTTTTCGGTGGGACCCGTTCCGCTCATGCTGCGCAAACTCCCTTTTTGGCGCACTAGGCCATTATGTGATACTAATGCAGTATACACCCATAAAGCCTTGTTGTCAAGCCATTTTTCGCATTTCAGGCCGATTTTTTTGTCAAGCACCCTCTTTCTTCGTACACACGGAAGCGTGTATGCTTTGCTCATTTTGGGCCTTGATTTTTTGTTTTTGCACGTTCTCACCTAAAACACCCTTGTGCATTTTGTACAGGTTGACTCTTGTTTTCCGCAAAGCAAAAGCACCCCGGCCGGCAGGGTGCTTTTGCATCGTTCTTATTCCAGATAATCCTTCAGCCGTTTGGCGCGGCTGGGGTGGCGGAGCTTGCGCAGGGCCTTGGCTTCGATCTGGCGGATGCGCTCCCGTGTGACGTTGAACTCCCGCCCCAGCTCTTCCAAGGTGCGGGGCTGGCCGTCGTCCAGACCGAACCGCAGGGTCAGCACCCGCTCCTCGCGGGGCGTCAGGCTCTTGAGGACGTTCATCAGCTCCTGCCGCAGCAGCTGGCGGCCCGCTTCGTCCACAGGGACCCCGGCCTCCTCATCCTGAATGAAATCCTCCAGATGGGCGTCTTCCTCCTCCCCCACCGGCGTTTCCAAGCTGATGGGTTCCTGCGACAACTGCAAAAGCTCCCGCACCCGGTCAGGCTCCATCTCCAAACGGACGGCGATCTCTTCCGCCGTCGGTTCCCGGCCGTTTTTCCGAAGCAGTTCCCCCGCCGTCTTTTTGACCCGGTTGATGTGCTCCACCAAATGCACCGGGATGCGGATGGTCCGGCCTTGGTCGGCGATGGCGCGGGTGACGGACTGGCGGATCCACCACGTTGCATAGGTGGAGAACTTGAAGCCTTTGTCCGGCTCAAATTTTTCCGCTGCCTTCATCAGGCCGAGGTTGCCCTCTTGAATGAGGTCAAGGAAGGGCAGCCCCCGGCCCGCATAGCGCTTGGCCACCGAGACCACCAGCCGCAGGTTCGCTTCGCTGAGCTTCTGCCGGGCTTCCATGTCCCCTGCCTTGGCGGCACGGGCCAATGCCCGCTCTTCTTCGGCGGAAAGCAGCGGCACCCGGCCGATCTCTTTCAGGTAGGCTTTCACCGGGTCATCCAGCGCAACGCCCTCCGCCGAGAGCTCATGCTCCAACCGCCCGATCTGCGCTTCGTCCAGCAGCGGGACATCCGGTTCCTCCTCGGCCACGCGGATGCCGCGGGCTTCCAGCTCCGCATACAGCGCATCCAGCCCGGCAACGTCATAATCCTGCTCGTCCATCGCACGGCTGACCTGTTCCGGCGTCAGGGTGTGCCGCCGGGCGCGAGCCGCCAAGATCTTTGCCAATTCCTCTGTTTGCGACATTTTCCGCATAATTCCTTCTCCTTCCGACTCCAGCCGGGAGGAAAGGGAGCAGTTCAGTCTTCCGCAGGGGCGCTGCCCTGTTTCTTTTCTCGCATCGACTGGAGATATCGTTCTAGATCTTCATTCGACATCTGGGCCGCCTTGTTCGCCATGGGGGTCCCGCGGGCGATCCGGTCCAGATAAAACCCGATGTCTTCCGGGGTACAGTTGACATCACTGTATTGTGCCGCAAGACGGCTCAGTTCATTCAGTGCTTCTTCGCTCTGCACAAAGCCGTGGAGGGTGGAAAGGCTGACCTCCACCCCCTGCTGCTGGCAATCCAGCATGGCCTGATACAGCTCTCTCTGCTGGGGCAGCAGGAACTTGTCCGGGGAGAGCTGAGCCCGCACCTGCGGGATGTAGCTCGGCTCCCGCAGCAGAGCCGCCAAGAGCCGCTGCTCCGCCGAGGCCACGCCCAGCGCCTGTGAGCCGCCCGCGCTGTAGGGGACGCTGATCTGGTTCATCTCGCCGGAGTGCAGCCGGGCGCGGTTCTGGTCCCTGCGGCGCTTGCTGCCCGCCTTTTTCACGGCGGCAGCCAACTGGGTCATAATGGCCGTTTTGGAGATGTTCGTCTCCTCGGCCAGCCGCCCGGCGTAGACCTCCTGCTCGGTGGGGTTGGAGCGCTCGGCCAGCATGTCCACGGCCTCGCGGACGTATTCGAGCCGCTGGGCATCCTGTTTCAGGTCATATTGATCCCGCAGCCGCTTGAGCCGGAAATCCAGCGCGTTGCCCACCCCGTCCAGCAGGGCTTGGAACCGCTCGGCCCCGTATTTTTTGATGTACTCGTCCGGGTCCTTTGCGCCGGGGATCTGGAGCACCCCCACCCGCACCGGGCTGTTCCGGAACAGTTCCAGCGAGCGGAGGGTCGCCTTCTGGCCCGCTTCGTCCGAGTCGTAGCTGAGGATGACCTCCTCCGCGTACTCGCTGATGAGCCGCACCTGCTCCGGCGTCAGAGCCGTGCCGCAGGCGCAGACGGCGGTATCGATGCCCGCCTGCTGCATACTGATGACGTCCATGTAGCCCTCACAGAGGACGAACCGCCGGGACGCGCTCTTTTTCGCGATCTGGAGCGCGAACACCGTCTCCGATTTATGGTAGACCAGCGTTTCCGGGCTGTTGACATATTTCGGTTTGGAGTCGTCCAGTACGCGCCCGCCAAAGGCGATGATGTTGCCGCGCAGATCGAAGATGGGCGTCATGACCCGCTTCCAGAACAGGCAGTAGATGCGGCCCGATTGGCTGCGCTTGAACAGGCCGCTGGCGTCCAGCTCCTGCTGGTTGTAGCCCTTATCCCGCAGGAACTGATACAGAGCTTGTCCGTCGTTGGGGGCATAGCCGAGGCCGAACCGAACGATGGTCTTATCGTCCAAGCCGCGGCGGCGCCAGTAGGCGCGGGCCTGACGGGCCTCCTCCACCGTGGAGTTCAGACAGGCATGGAAGAACCGCGCGGCCTCCTTGTTCATCGAGAGGATGCGGCTGCGCATCCGCCCGGTCTTGTCGTCCTCCTGCGGCTCTGGCATCCCGGCGCGGCCAGCCAGCAGCTTGACGGCCTCGCCATAGCTGATGCTGTTGATCTTTTTCGCAAAGGTGATGGCGTCGCCGCCCGCCCCGCAGCCAAAGCAGTAAAAGCTCTGGGTGTCCGGGTAAACATAGAACGAGGGGGTCTTCTCACTGTGGAAGGGGCACAGCCCGCCGTACAGGCGGCCCTTCCGTTTCAGTTGGACATAGCTGCCCACCAGATCCACGATGTCCGTCCGGCGGGTCAGCTCTTCAATATATTCGTGTGGGATCATTTTGTCTTTTCCCTGCTCCTTTTATAATACGTGCCACTTGCGGGGCACGAACACATCCTCAAAGGTCCGGATGGCGAACTCGTCGCTCATGCCGCTGATGTAGTCGGTCACGGCGCGGTCCCTGCCCTCCTGATAGGCCAGCTGCAAGTAGAAGTTGGACATCTGGTCGATGTGGGTCAGGTAATACTCGTAAAGCTCCGTGAGGACCTTTTCCACTTTTTGCTCTTCCCGCTTGGCGGTGCGGTCGGTGTAGACGTTGGCGTACATGAAATCCTTCAGGGCGAGGAAGGCTTCTTCCTCCTCGCTGCCCACGGCCACATCGCCGTCGCTGTGGAGCAGGATGCTGTTGATCATGGTCGTGATGCGCTGGGATTTCGTCTCGCCCAGCACCGCCGTGCACCCCTTGGGGAGGGTGGCCGGGTCCAGCACCCCGGCGCGGACCGCATCCTCGATATCGTGGTTGACGAAGGCGATCTGGTCCGCCATCCGAACGATGCGCCCTTCCGGCGTGGCCGCCCACGTGCCCTTGGTGTGGGTGATGATGCCGTTGCGCACCTCCCACGTCAGGTTCAAGCCCTTGCCGTCCTTTTCCAGCTTATCCACGACCCGCAGACTCTGGCGGTAGTGCTTGAAGCCGTCCGGGCAGAGCTTGTCCAGCGCGCTTTCGCCCGCGTGGCCGAAGGGAGTGTGACCAAGGTCGTGGGCCAGACTGATGGCTTCGGTCAGGTCCTCGTTCAGCCGCAGGGCGCGGGCAATGGTGCGGGCGATCTGCGAAACTTCCAGCGTATGCGTCAGCCGGGTGCGGTAGAGGTCGCCTTCCGGCGAGAGGAAGACCTGCGTCTTCTGCTTGAGCCGCCGGAACGCCTTGCAGTGGAGCACGCGGTCCCGGTCCCGCTGGAACACGGGGCGGATGGGGTCCTGCGGCTCCGGCCTTGCTCGGCCCCGGCTGGCATCGCTGAAGGTCGCCCATGGGGCAAAGGTCAGCCGCTCGATCTCTTCGGTACGCTGGCGTACATCCATCCGAAATCCCTCGCTTTCGTTTCTGCGCCCCCTTCCCCGCCGCTATTTTAGCAAAACGGCCCTGTCGAAGGGGGAAAATCGCTGTCATTCCAAAAAATAAACCTGCCCGCGAACCGCTCGACGCTGCCGATCTCAGAGCGAAGCGACTGCGCAAACTGATACCCGACTGCCAAGGGCTCGCCCCTTTGAGGAAAGACTCTCCCCGGCCGGGGAGAGATGTCGCGTTAGCGACAGAGAGGGGAAGCTGGCACGCGAAGCGTGACTGAGAGGGTATCAAAAGGGTGCGTAAAACGGCTTCGAAACGCGCACCTGCGCTGTGCCCCGCGTCAGCTCCCGGAGCTGTTCCAGCAAAGGCGGCTCCGTGCCTTCGGGCATCTGCCAGCGCAGGGTCACGCGGTCGGTGAACTGGGGGTCTGCAAGCTTCGCCCCCGCCCCGTTGATGAGCAGAGCCGCCCGCTCATAGAGCGAGTAGTCCACCGTGACTTCCAGCTCCACCACGCTGCGCACCGTGACGACCTCGGCGGCTTCCAGCGCACGGGCCGTGGCGGTGGTGTAGGCACGGACAAGGCCGCCCGTGCCCAGCAGCACGCCGCCGAAGTACCGGGTGACCACCACGATCAGGTCGGTCAGGCCGCTGTGCTGCAGCACCTCCAGCGCAGGGGTGCCGGCCGTCTTGGCGGGCTCGCCGTCGTCGGAATAGCGCTCCCGGTTGCCCTCCCGCAGACGGTAAGCGTACACGTTGTGCCGCGCCGTGCGGTTGGCCGCCCGCACCTGCTCCAGAAAGGCCACGGCCTTTTCCTCACTGTCTGCAAACGAGAGCTGCGCAATGAAGCGGCTCTTCTTCTCTTCGTATTCGCCGATGGCTGTGCCCCGGACGGTGCGGTAATCCTCCACGCTGGTTCCTCCTGTTAGATC
>OCQP01000182.1_pt1 | contig 10345 bp, 5 predicted proteins | sample 1538391 | NCBI WGS metagenome assembly OCQP01 (sample SAMN04571688, study PRJEB22368) | human gut metagenome | biome: human gut; material: stool | host: Homo sapiens | place: Luxembourg | collected 2012-06-29 | reverse complement strand
GACGCTCTTCCGATCTCAGGGCTTAAAGGTCAAAACATGCATTTTAGAAAATGAAATTAATCCACGCCATACCGACAACCATTTGGATAACATAGAGGATTACGACCATGATAGCGCCGTATTTCATACCTTTTCCTTTGTCAAACATTTCGTTGGCGAAGGTAATACCGGTTTGCGGGGAAGCTGCCGGAGTAGCCAAGCAGATGTGGCAGCTCATGAAGAGCAAGCACAAAACGCCTAACGGAGCCATGCCGATTTGCATTGCGTACTGGACGACTACCGGCATGATGATGATAATGATAATCAAGTTGGTCGCAAAATTGGTCAAGATAGCGCCAACGCCCAAAGCAATAAAGATAAAGGCAAACGGAGACAATCCGGACAGCGGAGAAATTAACATTCTCAAAGAAGTGGAAATACCAGCTTCAGGAGCATTCATATAAGTACCGATAACCATGATGTACGCGGTTAACAAAACAGGCTCCCAGCCGATCATTGTCGCAGATTTGCGGAAGTTTAAAAGCGGCGTGCCGTCGGTTCTTTTGATCATCATCATGAGGCACAATACAGCCGCGGTGATACCAAACATGCCTAAAGTCGAGAATACTTTGTAAACAGGACCTAATTGGGTGATGCTGGAGCAAATCATGCAGACCATGAAGCCTAAGAAGAATAACAAGGATAATTTCTGATCTCTGGTGATTTTTTGGCTTTCTTTAACCATATCGCTGGTCATATTTTTCAAAGCGCTTAAATCACAGCGGAAGACAAATTTCATCAAAAGCACAAATGCGGTAATCATCACTAAATTTAAGGGAGCGATGGTAACAATCCACGGCACGAACGGCAGAGCGGATTGGAACATCGCGCTGTAAACAGCGGTCAAAGTTAAGCCTAATCCCATAAACGGAATCATAATCTGTCCCAAGGAAATAGCATATACCGTACCTAAAGCGATTAAAACCGTTTCTTTAGTTTTTAACGGCATCCCTACTTGCTTAAAGACGCTGTTTAAGAAGCTCAAGAAAATAACGATCATAACTACAGAGTTCAAGCCGCCCATTAATAATCCGGCAAAGAAAATGAACCAAATCATTAACCACGGTTTACCGACCATAAATTTAGCGGATAAGAACTTATTAACTAACCAGTCAATCGAGCCTAATTCCATACATACACCGATGATTAAATAAATGAAAATCATCGAAATAACAGTCGTGCCGAAAGCCGAGCCGATCATCGTGTTCATGCCGACACTGAGACCGACGCCGACTAACGCCATAAAGCTCGGGAAAATCATATCAATAAATGTCCAGCCGTAAATAGCTCCTAAAACGTACCTAAAATACCCATACCATAAGGAGTTAATGTTGCAAACGGGGGAATAAATCTAAACAAAAAACAGAAAGCCAAAACCACCAAATAATGAATAATATTTATTTTCTTTTCTTGCATTGCTGCTGCCATAATATATCCCTCCAAATTAATTTTTAAATAATAATATTTTTACATTAATTGAAGCATACTGACAAATGATAAAGATTTTTGTATCTTGCTGTCCGCTTGCGCGGGCAGCAAGATACATTATTAAACTGTTGCGTTTTCTGGCTATAATTCTCTGAAAAATTATCTTACATTTTTTCACTCAGGATCTGATATGCCGGAGCTCCTTCGCAATCTGCCGGAATATCCACACCTAAAAGCACTGCCGCAGTCGGAGCCACGTCTACTTCGCGGATATAACGTTTTGCAGTGTAGCCGTATTTGATGCCGGGACCGCAAGCTACGAAGATCGGACCTACGGAGGTGTCATTATGGCCTAACGCGGTGGATAAGGATTCACCATGGTCAAAGTTGTAGTTTTCATCCATCAAGATGATGATATCCGCAGCGTCAGGTCCGCCCATGCCCAAAAGCACTGCATCTTTATTATGCAAAGCAATAGAAACTACGCGGTGATTGGTTTTCTTGTCGCGATAGCTATACAAATCGGAAATGATTTGCTCTTCCAACTCGTATTTGTCTTTCGGATCAACGATACCGTAACGGTCACGGCCTTTTAAGTTAACATAAATACTGTTGGCGCGGACTTGGATAGCTCTGGTTTTCTCCCAGTCGATCTCCATTAATTCGTTGCCGTTTTCGTCTTTCTTCAGCACAGTATAGCCTAATTCTTTCATGATCGGCACATTTAAGCCACTGTTTTCACCGATATCGTGCGGAGTTTCTTCCGGACAAATTAAGGAGTGGTCGGAGAATACCATAATGGTCCACCCTTTATCGATATACGGCAGGAATGTGCCGATATACTCGTCGGTCCATTTATAGGTATTTTCATGCCATTCGCGCACATGTTTTTCACCTACAGTGGAGGTCGGGCGATCTTTCAAATATTTCATATAAGCATGACCTGCCATATCAGGACCGTGGAAATGCGAAAAGATAACCTCTACGCCCTCGTTATCCATCATATAGCGCATGCAGTCAGACTGCCAGCGAGCAGCTTTCTGCCATTGTTCCTGACCGCACTTGATGATCAAATCTTCATCTTGACCTGCGGCCATGGAGGTTGCCGGCGGAGGACCGAATAAAGGTTTGATTTTCTCATAAATCGAGCGCGGATACCAGCAGTCGCTGTTATCGACATCAATCGCGTTGGAAACCCACATTCTGACGTAAGAGCCGTCCTCGGCAATTTCCAATGCACGCATTGCTCTGACGACATTAACCATGCCTTTTTTGGTCGGCAATTGATCCGGGCAATTCTCGGTATAAACATCTTCATCCAATACACAAAGCGGTTCAGCTGCGTCTTTGGAAGCATAAATAGCTACCTGATTGTATTTACCGTCATTTTTCAAAATCAATGCCGGTCTGGTTACTTTGCCATGCATATAGTACAAAGTAAACTCTTTGGCATCAGCCGGAGCATCTGCCCAGCCCTCAGCGTCGGTAATCGGCGAAATGGATACATGCATCGCCCAGTCTGCCAAAGTCGTCATGTTGTTGCCTTCATAGAAAACAAAGTTTCTAACAGCGAACGGCGACGGCAGGAATCCCTGGAACTCCAAGCCCTCTAAGAATTTCTCTCTGGCTTCCTTCAGACGAGGATCTTTCATATCCATAACTTTTTTATTGTAAACCGGAGGCACAATCTCGGATTTATCGCAGTTGATATGACTGGTCGGCGAACCATAAGGAATAAATCCGCCCTCCTTGGTTTTTGTAGTCGCAATGATGATTTCCTCATTATCACGGCTGTGAGAAGTATTGCCCATACCGCCCGGAGAAGTACCGTCAACAACCATCAAATTAGGATTTGTGGAGGTTGGAGGCCAAGCGCCGCCCGGCCAGTGCCACACCAGCGTTTTCTTGCCTGCTTCAGCAGTGACATTCCATAAAGGCTCAGCTTTTAAGAATTTGGACATAAATGCTTCCTGGGTAATATCCGGATCTTTCTCTACACGGACGTTATAGTCGGTGATGCCGTGAGTCATCGGATAGCAGCCGGTAGCCAAAGTCGCCCACATCGGCGGGGTAATGGTCGGCATCGCGCCCAAAAGCATCAAATCCTCGCGGGCAGAGCCCATTTCAATCATTCTTTTTAAATTCGGCATTTTACCCTCTTCCACCATTTTTTTGGAGAAACGAGGATCCATACCGTCGATACCCAACAATAAAACTTTGTCGGTCAAACCTTTGTTTCTTAACACTTTTACATCATCCTTTTCATACAAATTTGTGATTCAGACGATATTAAATTGTATGATATGAAATTGTATGATATGAAATTTTTTGTTAATTATTACATATTTTCGCTAAAGATTTGGTAAGCAGGAGCGCCCTCGCATTTATCAGGGAAATCTACGCCCAATAATACAGCGGCGGTCGGAGCCACGTCAACCTCGCGAATATAGCGATCGGTGCGGAAGTTTTCTTTAATACCTTGACCTGCGGCGATAAAGATCGGCGAAAGCGAAGTATCATTATACCCCCAAGCTGTAGATAAGCCTGCACCGTGATCCTCAACATAGCTTTCATGAACGACAAAGACGATATCCGAGCCCATCGGTCCGCCCAAGCCCAAAAGCACAGCGTCTTTATTATGCAGTGCCAAGGCAATGATGCGTTTGCCGGTCTTCGGATGGATATAGCCGTAAAGTTTAGTGATAATCTCTTCTTCCAATTCGTACTTATCAGCGGGATCGACGATGCCGTACGGATCTCTGCCTTTTAAGTTAATATAAATACTGTTGGAGCGGGTCATGATAGCTTTGGTTTTACTCCAGTCTATCTCATACAATTCTTTGCCGTTTTCGTCTTTTTTCAAAACGGTATAGCCCCACTCTTTGAACGGATTCATGCAAACACCGGTGTTATCGCCGAGCGATACAGCTTCTTCCTCAGCGCTGATCAGTGCATGATCGGAGAATAATAAAATGCTCCAGCCTTCATCCAGCAAATGCATGAAACTGCCAAGATAATCGTCGGTTACTTTATAGGTTGCCTCGGCAAACTTGACAACCTCGCTCTCGTCATAGCGCGAAGTATCGCGATTTTTCATATACTTCATATAGTTATGACTCTGCAAATCAACATTATGCATATGGGAGAAGATGACTTCGACACCTTTTTCTTCGATCATATAATGCATAACTTTGCTCTGCCAGTCGGCAGCTTTGATCCATTGCTCATTGTTGCATTTTAAAATTAAATCTTTGTCATTACCGCTCATTTGGCTGGTCGGCTGCGGCGGTCCGAATCTGTCTACTACCTCTTTAAACAAAGATTTCGGGAACCAAACGCTGTCGTCCTCGCAACTCATACCGCGCGATGCCCAAATACGCACATAGCTGCCATCCTCGGCAATTTTTAACAGACGCATATTGCGATAAACCTTTTCTTCACCGTTTGCGCTTGGTACGGTATCATATACACCGGTGAATACATCGTTTTCCAATACGGCAATCGGCTCGGAGGTTTTCTTATCTTTGTAAATCACTACTTTGTCATAAACGCCCTGCTCATTTTTCAAAATTAATGCCTGGCGCATCACTTTGCCGTAGAAAGTAATAATCATAAATTCCTTGGCATCTGCCGGGATTTCAAATTCCCAGTCATGGGCCGGAGCTATCGGAGAAATCGAGCAGCCGGTCGGGAAGTCAGCCAAAAACCACATCAAGCCTTTAGGATCTTTGACAATATTATCAACAACAAAAGATTTATCAGGCTGATAACCCTCTACGTTAATAAATTCTTTGTACCACTGTTGATAATGCTGTAATTTTTCTTTAGCTTCAGGACTTTTGCCATTGCCGGAGGTCGGAGGAAGCGCAAATTTCAATTCTTCATCGCCCTCGACATCGGTCGTAACAATTGACATCGGCATATAGCTTGGTTTAGTTGCTTTAGTGCTGGCAACATAAAGCATATCCAAATCCCTGACAGAGGACCATGCGCAGCACGCACCGGGGCTGGAACCGTCAATGGTAATCAAATTTTCGCTGTCGCTGGTTGGCGGGAAACTGCCGCCCGGCCAGTGCATGACCAAAGTTTTCTTACCGCTTTCGGCAGTTACATTCCATAAAGGTTGTGCTTTTAAAAATCTCGAAGAAAACGCACCTAAGGTGATATCTTTATCGTCTTCGGCAGATAAATTGTAGTCCATGATGCCGTGAGTCATCGGATACGCACCGGTAGCCAAAGTCGCCCACATCGGCGGAGTAATAGTCGGATTGGCACCCAAAAGCACCAAATCATCACGGCAAGCGCCGCGCTCAATTAATTTTTTGACGTTCGGCAGCTTGCCCTCGTTGACCAAGCGTTTGGTAAATCTGGGATCCATGCCGTCAACGCCTAAAAGCAATACTTTCTCGCTTAACCCTTTATTTCTTAACATAATAAATCAATCCCTTTTCAGTTATTATTTTTGAGTACAATCGCATTTTAATAAAAGAAAACATATAACGCTATTTTATGGAATTTATTTGACCATAAATTAAATTTTTTTCCTGCGCAGCCGTTATGCCACGCAGGAAAAACAAAAATTACATTTCTTCGGACAAAATAGTATAAGCAGGCGAGCCTTCGCACTCAGCAGGGATTCTAACACCCAAAAGAACTGCTGCGGTAGGAGTCACGTCAACCTCACGCGGGAAGAGTTTCATTTCGAAACCTTCTTTGATACCTTTACCTGCTGCCACAAAGATCGGGCTTAAAGTAGTATCAGCATAGCCAATAGCGGTGGATAAACCTTCGCCGTGATCTTTCAAATATTCATCATGAACAAAGAAGATAACGTCTCCGGAGGTATAATCGCCGCCTAAGCCTAACAAATTAGCGTCTTTCTGATGTAATGCCAAGGAAATAATGCGTTTGCCGGTCTTGGGATCTTTTAATCCGTACAAATCGGTAATGATTTGCTCTTCTAATTCGTATTTATCAGCAGGATCGACGATACCGAAACGATCGCGACCTTTTAAGTTGATAAAGATACTGTTGGAGCGCTGCTGAATAGCACGAGTTTTCTCCCAGTCAATATCAGCAATAGCTTTGCCGTTTTCGTCTTTTTTCAAAACAGTGTAGCCTAATTTGCCCATGATATCGGTATTGATACCATAGTTGTCGCCGATGTACGGCATATTGTCGCTGGTCGGGCAAACTAAGGAGTGGTCGGAGAATAACAGAATCGTCCAGCCTTCGTCTAACAACGGCAAGAACTCACCGATGTATTCATCAGTCATCTGATAGGTGCCGATAGCGCAGTTATAAATATCCTGTTCGGTTGCTTTAGAGTCATCTCTGTTTTTCAAGGAACGCATATAGGTATGACCGCTCATGTCGGGACCATGGAAGTGAGAGAATACTACCTCTACATCCTCTTCATGAATCATGTAGTTAATGCTGTCAGCCTGCCATTTGCCTGCTTGACGCCACTGCTCCAAGTTGCATTTGTTGATAACATCCAAGTCGCCGTCGCCTAACTGGCCGGTGGCAACCGGAGGACCGAATTTTGCTTTAATTTTGTCAAAGATCCAAGTCGGATACCATACTCTGTTATCATCAGCGGAGAAAGCATTGGAGAACCACATACGGATAAAGCTGCCGTCCTCTGCCAAATCTAAAATACGCATATTGCGGACAACATTTTCAATGCCACCGGTTCTAGTCGGAATAAAATCAGGTACGTTTTTGGTGTAAACGTCTTTTTCGACAATAGCCAAAGGCTGATTGTGCTGTTTAGACGGATAAATAGCCAAACGATCGTATACACCCTGCTCATTTTTCAAAATCAAGCACGGTTTCGGCATTTTACCGAATAATTGCAACCAAGTAATTTCTTTTGCACCTGCCGGAACTTCAAAGCCCCAGTCTTTCGGCTCAGAAATAGGAGATAAAGTAACATTAGCCGGATAATGATGCAATTCTTCCATCTGAGACTGACCGTCCATCAAAATAGAAGTACGGATATCCATCATTTTATTTACGGAGTAGCCGTTGAAACCGTCAATGCCCTCTTTAAATTCATTCCACAATTCATCCCAATACGGTTCTTTAGTGACACGTTTGGTGTATGCAGCGTGAGATCTGTGCAATTCAGCCGGGTCACCGGTTAAAGTGCTGGTATTAGTAGCGCTGTTACCTGCAAACATCGGCTCCGGAGTTTTGGTGCTGGCGATTAAAACACCTTCCCAGTCACGCATAGCATAACCAAAGCCCAATGCCCCTGGAGTAGTGCCATCAACGACCATCAAGTTTTCACTGTCGCTGGTCGGAGGCCACGCACCGCCGGGCCAATGCCAAACCAAAGTCTTTTTGCCTGCCTCAGCAGTTACATTCCATAACGGCTCAGCGTGTACATATTTGGAATAAATACCGGCGAAGTTGATATCCAACTCGCCTTTCATATTGATGTTAAAGTCCTCAACACCATGTGTCATCGGATAAGCACCGGTAGCCAAAGTGGTCCACATCGGAGGAGTGATGGTCGGTACACCGCCTAATAAACGCAAGTCATGACGAGCAGAACCCTTTTCCACTAATTTTTTCAAGTTAGGCATTTTGCCCTCGTCAATCATTTTGCGGGAAAAACGCGGATCCATGCCGTCGATACCGAGCATAATCACTTTTTCGGTTAAGCCTTTGCTTCTTAACATAACTTTATCATCCCTTCTTAATGATAGCATATATATTTAGTATGGGCAGGCGGATAAACCGCCTGCGATTGTTAACGTGGAAAGACTTTCGAGATTAGAACAATTCTTCTAATACTTGGTAAGCAGGAGCGCCCTCAGCCTGAGCCGGCATTCTGACACCTAAAATAGTAGCGATGGTCGGAGCTACGTCTACCTGGCGGATTACGCGGTCAGTAGTAAATCCTTTTTTGAAACCCGGGCCTGCTGCGAAGAAGATCGGAGATACGGAGGTATCGCACTCGCCCAAAGAAGTCGGGAGAGAATCGTCATGGTCATGCTCATAGCCCTCAGCCATGCAGTAAACGATATCACCGCACTCAGGATAAGTACCGCCCAAGCCGATAATAGCAGCATCTTTACGGCGCAATGCTAAAGCAATGATGCGTTTGCCGCTCTCTTTATCTTTAATATTGTACAAATCGGTGATGATTTTTTCTTCCCACTCGTACTGGTCAGCCGGATCAATCAAACCGTCGATGATTTCGCCATCTACTTCATGCTGGTTACGACCTTTGATGTTCAAATAAATGTACATCTCGCGGTTAGCAACAGCGGTAGTTTTGGTCCAGTCGATACGTTTTTTCTTCTTGCCTTCTTCGTCGGTCAACAAAGTGGTGTAGCCTAACTCTTCCATGATCTTCAAATTCATACCGGTATCGCCCAAGCCTCTGATACCCCAAGTCGGGCACACTTGCGCATGATCGGATACAACAACCAAAGTCCATCCCTCGTCCATGAAGTGAACGAATTTGCCGAGGTAATTATCAATTTGTTTATAGATAGCTTCCATGATGAACTCATATTGTTCAGGAGTTACATGATCGGTACCTTTCTTCATATCGCGGATAAACATATGTTTCTGCAAATCCGGTGCATGGAAGTGCGAGAACACTACTTGGTAGCCCTCGTTGCTCATCAAATAATTCAAAGAATCAGCCTGGAAATCGGCAACGTGCTGCCAGCACTGATGCATACAGTCATAGATTAATTCGAAATCGCCGAAGCCCAGGGTAGAGCAAGGAGACGGATAACCGACATTTTTCAAAATGGTTTGATACAAGGATTTAGGATGCCACATCATATCAGCAGCGATATTCATAGAAGCAGAAACCCACATTCTTACTTTAGAGCCGTCCGGAGCGATCTCCAAAACTCTCATATCACGACTTGCCGGGATGATGTTGTCATCTTTAACGCAATCGTCGATGATGTCGCGGACATATTCGCGCTCTTTAATGGTAACCATCGGTTCAGCAGTCTTTTTGTTTTTGTAAATTGCTACTCTGTCATAGATGCCTTTGTCATTTTTCAAAAGCAATGCCGGACGGCGAATCAAACCGCCGCTCAACAAAATAGTGAACTCTTTTGCCCCTTCCGGAACGTCGATGTGCCATTTGTCGGCAGGTTTCAAAGTAGAGTAAGCAACGTCAGCCGGGATAGCGTTAGATCCGCCCTGACCGTCTTTCAGAGGATCCATGATGTAAAGACGGAAGCCTTTTTTCATCTTTTTGCCCATGATGCCGGCCATACCGGTGTTTTTCTTTTGCGGCTCTTCTTTGTCCAAGCCGGTTACTACGCAAGGAACTTTAGCGGAAGAAGTCATCGCACCGCTGCGGTAAGTAGTTAATTCGGTTTTGTCGCTGGCCATAACAATGAACTCAACGTCAACCTGAGCAGAACTCATGTTAACACCACCGGGAGAAGTACCGTCAACAACGCTCAAATTTTCGCTGTCAGAGCTTGGAGGCCAAGCACTGCCGGGCCAGTGCCATACCAGTGTTTTATAGCCTGCCTCAGCAGTTACATTCCATAACTGCTCTGCACGACAGTTGGTGGAATCAAAGTTTAAGTTTACATAGTCTAAATCATAGCCCTGACGATAAAAACCGGTAATATCATGGGTTCCAGGCCATGCGCCTGTAGCCAAAGTTGTCCATTGCGGAGGGGTAACGGTCGGCATTGCGCCCAATAATACTAAGTCTTGGCGAGCTACGCCGGCTTCGATAATTTTTTTGGTGTTAGGCATAATTCCCATATCCACATATTTTCTGGTTAAACGCGGATCCATGGCATCAACGCCTAATACTGCCACTTTACTTGCTTTAGCAGGAATCATTATTCTCAGATCGGAAGAGCACACGTCTGAACTC
>OCQP01000155.1_pt1 | contig 10942 bp, 10 predicted proteins | sample 1538391 | NCBI WGS metagenome assembly OCQP01 (sample SAMN04571688, study PRJEB22368) | human gut metagenome | biome: human gut; material: stool | host: Homo sapiens | place: Luxembourg | collected 2012-06-29 | reverse complement strand
TCTTCCGATCTCTGAAAAGAGAGGTTTATTTTATGAGAGCAGTAGTTGCGGTTATTGGTAAAGATACAGTAGGTATTCTCGCTAAGGTAAGTAATATCTGTGCGGAGTGCAATGCAAACGTTATGGACGTTACACAGACGATAATGCAGGATCTTTTTGCTATGACAATGCTTATTGACATAACAAAGTGTTCCGTTGATTACAACGTACTTGCAGACAAGCTGAAAGAAGCCGGAAACGATATGGGTCTTCAGATACACGTTATGCATGAAGATATTTTCAATTCGATGCACAATATATAATTACATACGGGAGAAACTAAATGTTCAATTCAAAAGATATTCTTGAAACCATCAAGATGATACAGGAAGAAAATCTTGACATCCGTACTATCACAATGGGTATCTCGCTTCTTGACTGTATCGACAGCGATATAGACAAATCCTGCGAAAAGGTATACGAGAAGATGATGCGTGTTGCTGAGCATCACGTTGAAACAGGTGAGATAATAGAAAAGCGCTACGGTATTCCGATAATCAACAAGCGTCTTTCGGTAACACCCATCTCGATGCTTGCGGCAGCCGCAAAGGGAAGCCCCGTAAAGTTTGCAAAAACTCTCCAGAGAGTAGCAGAGGGTACGGGTGTAAACTACATCGGCGGTTATTCCGCACTTGTTCAGAAAGGTTTTGCGGCAGGCGACCTTGAGCTTATAAACTCTATACCCGAAGCGCTTGCAGAAACATCAAACGTATGTTCTTCGGTCAATGTCGGCTCTACAAGAGCGGGTATCAATATGGATGCCGTTGCTCTTATGGGTAAGATTATCAAGCAGGCTTCTGAAGCAACTAAGGATAACCATTGTTTCGGCGCCGCAAAGATAGTGGTTTTCTGCAATGCCGTTGAGGATAATCCTTTTATGGCAGGTGCCTTCCACGGTGTCGGCGAGGCGGATTGCGTTCTTAATGTCGGCGTAAGCGGACCCGGCGTTGTTCGTTCCGCACTTTCCAAGATGCCTGATGCAAGCATAAGCGAAGTCGCAGAGCAGATAAAGAAAACCGCATTCAAGATTACCCGTATGGGTCAGCTTGTAGGCGCTGAGGCAAGCAAGATGCTCGGTGTACCCTTCGGTATCGTTGACCTTTCACTTGCTCCTACCCCCGCAGTAGGCGACAGTGTTGCACATATCCTTGAGGAAATCGGTCTTGAGAGCTGCGGCGCACACGGTACAACAGCCGCACTTGCGATGCTGAACGATGCGGTAAAGAAGGGCGGCGTAATGGCATCCTCAAGTGTAGGCGGTCTTTCAGGCGCATTTATCCCCGTATCAGAGGATGCAGGTATGATAGACGCTGTAAACCGTGGCGCATTATCAATAGAAAAACTCGAAGCTATGACAGCCGTTTGCTCTGTCGGTCTTGATATGATAGCCGTTCCCGGCGATACATCCGCCGATACGATCTCGGCAATCATCGCAGACGAAGCCGCTATAGGTATGGTAAACTCAAAGACAACCGCAGTCCGTGTAATTCCCGCAATAGGAATGAAGGAAGGCGACACGCTTGAGTTCGGCGGTCTGTTCGGAAGCGGTCCGGTAATGAAGCTCAGCAAGTTCTCCTCGTCAAAATTCATTTCAAGAGGCGGACGTATTCCCGCACCCTTACAGAGCCTTAAAAACTAACATTGAACCGCAGGACATCCTGCGGTTTTTCAATATGTCGACATTTGCGTTCGACAGCAAAAAGTCTTGTCAAGGATATTATCATACAAATTTTTCAAAGTCTTTTTGGTAATAATTCGGCTTGTTTTTTGTGAATAATTGTAGTAAACTTAATTATGATTTTAGATTTATGCCTACTGAAAGGTGGTGTTCCGATGGATGTAATCAGCGAGATTATCGCTTATGAGAAGCACGCCGAAGAAATAGTTGCTCAGGCAAACAAAAAAGCCGAAGCCATTCTTTCCGATGCGGCGGCTCTCCGTGAAAAAGAACGTATCGTCTGCGAAGAAGAACGCAGTGACAAGATAAACAGCTATCACGATGAGCTTAAAAAGAGCGGAGAAGAGCATTGCTCTGCGACTGCAGCCGAGTGCAACGCTGTCATTAAGCGTCTTGACGATGAATTCTCGAAGAACAGGGATAAATGGACAGACGAGATATATAAAAATATCATTTCGGTTGAATGACAGCATAGCATAAGTATTCGGAGGTGATTTCATGTCGGCAGGTTCGGCGGCGGTCATTGCCAAAGCAAGAGCCAAGTACGGCGGGCTTCTGGGTCTTGATGAATATAAGACCTTGATCTCAAAGGCAAATGTCGGTGAGATTGTGGCTCAGTTGAAAACATACGGTGATTTCTGTGAGGATTTTTCAGCGGTTGACAATACGGTAAGGCGCAGTCAGGCTGAAAGGCTGATGGAAAAACGTCTTTTCAGAATATATGACGAACTGAGAAAATTCTGTCCGGGCAGTAAAAACAAGTTCTATGATTTTCTGCTTATACAGGAGGAAATAAAACAGATTATCAATGCCGCAATGTATATCGGCGCAGGCGTTTACGATTTGTTCATTCCGGGCTTTCCGGGTTATCTGACGAATATCTGTTCTTACGATATTCGGGCACTTTCAAAAGCAAGAACATTTGATGAAATACTGGATGTTCTGAAGGGCACGCCGTATTATGACGTTCTTGCTCCTCTTTCCGACGGAACTAAGGCTTTTCCGCCCATTGTTTCTGTTGATTATGAGCTTACAAAATATCTTTATACGACGCTTTTTTCCCGTATAAAAAAGGATATGTCCGGCAGTGAACGCACGGAAGTAGAAAAATGTATACGCAGACGTTGCGATATGTACAATATCAAGATATGCTATCGGCTAAAGGGACTTTTCAAAATGTCAACCGAAGATGTGGTTGCGCATACTCTGCCTTTTTGCGACAGATTCGATAAAAAGACAATGGAACAGATACTGACGAAAGCCGATAACGAGCCGATATTGCCACTTCTGCTGAAGCTCCCTTATTTCAAGGATATTAACGAGGAGCAGGCAACGGACATCGAAACGGCGGTATATACGTCAAACAAACGTTATTATGACGCAAAGCTCGCATTATCGCAGTGCGACAGCACGGTTATATATTCACTGACTGAGCTTTTGCAGATTGAAAACAGAAATTTAACAACTGTGATAGAGGGCGTAAGGTACTCGCTCGAGCCGTCACAGATAGAAAAAATGCTGATATTATAGAGCAAATATACAGCGAAAGGAATGATATAATGGCAGTTGAGAAGATGTCACTTATATCGGTCAGCGGACCTCTCAAAAAAGTCAACAAAACTCTTGTACGATGTTGCGAAACGAAATGTTTTCACATTGAGCCGTCATTTTATACCATGACCTACGGCTCCGCACATTTCAAGACGCTGAAAGACAAGGACATTTACGGCGGTCTTATGAAACGAGCGGATGTATTGTCCGTCGGGCTTGGGATAAAAAACAAAACCGTTTCGTATGACGATATACAGATGGAGGCAATCCATGACTTCGATATGTATTTCACAGAGCTTGAACAGCGTGTGATGCCTGTCATAGAGCAAAAGAACGAGCTTGAGAAATCAATAGACGAATACAGCCACGTATTAAGGCAGGTCGGAAACCTGTCGAATCTAAACGTTGATTTCAAGGATTTGTTCAGCTGTAAGCACGTCAAGATACGTTTCGGCAAATTGCCGTCGGAAAGCTATACGAAGCTCGATTTCTACAGCGAAAAAGGCTTTGTGTTTGAGCCGCTTGAAGAAAAGGACGGTTATGTCTGGGGGCTTTATTTCGCTCCGGTGGAAGAAAGCGTACAGATAGACGATATTTTCAGAAGCCTTTATTTTGAGCGGATACGTTTACCGGACTTCCTTCACGGCGACGGAGAAACAGCCGCCGCAGAGCTTAACAGACAGCTTAAGGAACTGGAAACAAAGCTGAAGGATGTAAAGGAAGAGCTTGCGGTCATAAAGAAAAATGAAGAAACGCAGTTTGAAAAGGTACGTAGCAAGCTGATTTTCCTTAACAACAGCTATGAACTTAGAAGTCAGGTTTCTGTAATCAACAATAAATTCTATATGGCGGGTTTTGTCCCGACAAGAGAAGTAGAAAAGTTCAGGGAGCATCTGTCGGGCGTATCGGATATTGTTATCGAGGAAAAGAAGTATTTCGTTGATGACAGGATGAAGCCTCCGACAAAACTCAGAAACAACAGGCTGTTCAGACCGTTTGAGATGTTCGTCAATATGTACGGCTTGCCGTCATACACGGGCATCGACCCGACGCCGTATGTCGCTATAACGTATATGCTGATATTCGGCATAATGTTCGGCGATCTCGGACAAGGGCTTGTAATCTCGCTTTTCGGATTCATACTCACAAAGTGGAAGAAAGCTAAGCTCGGTCCAATAATGGAGCGTATCGGCATAAGCTCGGCGATATTCGGATGCCTTTACGGATCGGTGTTCGGAAATGAAGATATAATAAAGCCTTTCTTCCATATTGAACCGCTTTACTCTGTACTCGGAAAGCCGAACAGCATATTCCAGATTTCAACCTATCTGCTTATAGCGGCGCTTGCGATAGGTGTCATATTGATAGTGGTTTCAATGACGATGAATATCGTGCTGTCATTCAGGCGCAAGGATTATTCCTCCGCACTGTTCGGAGCAAACGGCATAACCGGTATGATATTCTATATCGCAGTCGTAGCGGCGGCAGGACTTCAGCTCGGATTCGGCATTGAGATGTTCACATTGCCGTATATACTTCTTCTGGTGATACTGCCGCTCGGCATTATGATGTTCAAAGAGCCTCTTGCACACCTTGTCGCAAACTCGATAAAACGCAACGTTGTCAATTTAAAGCATAAGACGGTTGCCGATGCGGCAATTATGGCTTCCGATACGATGAGCGAAGAATTGCTCAGAAAAACAAGAGAAGACCTCGAAAAGCTGAACGATCTGAAATTTGTCCGTGCGGTTTACGGAAAGATGCCCCGTGAAAGCTATGACAAGCTGGGATACTTTACCGACAAGGAATTTGTGTTTATTCCTATCACCGAAAACGACGATAACGTCTACGGCGTTTATTTTGTATCAAAACAGCACAGGGCAATGGTAGATGATATATTTGCAGGCCTTTATTTTGAACGTATGAAGATGCCCGCAGAGCTTACATCACCCGGAAGACCCGACCAGAACGATAAGGATAAGCCGAAGGAGAAAAAGTCTGTCGGCAACTTCATTATTGAAGGCGTCATCGAACTGTTCGAAACCTGTCTTTCATATCTTACAAACACAATGTCATTCCTCCGTGTAGGCGGATTTATCCTGAGCCACGCAGGTATGATGCTGGTCGTAGGAGTGCTGGCTGGTGACGGAGGCGTCGGTACCGTGATTGTACAGATACTCGGAAACGCTTTCGTAATCGGTATGGAGGGATTCCTTGTAGGCATTCAGGTATTAAGACTTGAATTTTATGAGATATTCGGTCGTTTCTATGTAAGCGACGGAAAGAGCTTTGAGCCGCTTAAGGCTAATTTGAATTAATTTCGGGAGGAACTGAAAAATGTTACTGTTTTTACTGCCTTTATTTGCACTGGCACTGATTATGCTACCGTTCTTTGTAATGCTTAAGAGAAGAAAAGAGGGTAAGCCCTTAAAGACAAGAAGAGCCATTCTTATCAACGCAGGCTCGTTCATCGGTGTTATGGTTATGATGAGCGTATTCGTACCGCTTTTTGCGTTTGCTTCGGCTGAAGGTGCCGCAGAAGCCGCACAGACAGCACTCAGCGTAGGCGACGGACTTAAGTATCTCGGTGCGGCGCTCGCAACGGGTCTTGCAACAATCGGTACAGGTATTGCCGTAGGCGGTGCCGCTCCCGCAGCTATCGGAGCTACTGCAGAAAACGACAAGAACTTCACGAAGGCTCTTATCTTCGTTGCACTCGGTGAAGGTGTCGCTATCTACGGACTTCTGATTTCGATACTTATCCTTTATTCATAATAGCCGAAAGGTACAGAAAAATGAAATTTTTTCTTATCAGTGACAACACAGATACACAGATGGGTATGCGTCTTGCAGGGATTGAAGGCATAGTAGTAAGCCGACCCGAAGAAGTCACAGATGCACTGGAAAAAGCAAAGGCCGATAAAGACATCGGCGTTGTACTTATGACGGAAAAGCTCATCAATATGTGTAAGCAGACAGTGTATGATATGAAACTGAACAGCACAAAGCCGCTGATAGTGGAGATACCCGACCGACACGGAACATCGGATATAAGCAAATCCATTGACGGCTATGTGCGTGATGCAATAGGACTGAAATTATAATTAATCAGAAGGGAGCAGCTGTATGCCGGAAGTTCAGGACAGAATAGAAAAGCTGGGCAATTCAATTCTTTCCGACGCTCAGAAAAAAGCGGAAGAAATAATCAGCAAGGCACAGCAGCAGGCTGACGAGCTGACAGAGCAGGCGAGAGAGCAGTACAGACGCAGTGAAGAAAACGAGGTCGCACTGGACAGACAGAAGACCCATACTCTTTACGCAAAGGAATTATCAAAGAGCGACTTTGCCGCACATAAGTCGGTGCTTGCTCACAGGTGCGGGCTTGTAGACAGCTTGTTTGAAGATATTAAGAATAAACTTGAAGAATTTGCAAAGAGCGATAAATATAGCAAATTTATGACCGCTCTTGCCGAAAAAGCAGACAAAGAGCAGGCTTTCAGCAAAGACTGCGTGATAAACGTCGGCAGAAACGATAAACAGCTTGCCGATGATATAGCGCAGAAGTACGGCATCGGTGTTGCTGTTGACCGTAATATTGAGCTTGGCGGATTGTCTGTTTACTATCCGTCGGAAAAAATATATATCGACTATACGCTTGACCTTGCTTTAGAACAGGAGCGAAAGGCTTTTGTGGCAGGTCACGGCGAACTGTCACTATAACGGGAGGAGTTGCAATGAACTGTATTTATGCGATTAACGGACCCGTTGTAAAGGTCAGGGATACAAAATCATTCTCAATGCGTGAGATGGTAATGGTCGGTAAGAGCAAGCTCATAGGAGAGGTAATCGGCGTAACCGATGAAATGACAACGATTCAGGTTTACGAGGGTACGGCAGGACTTATGCCCGGCGACCCCGTAGAGCCTACAGGAACACCTATGAGCGCAACGCTCGGACCCGGCATAATATCCAATATTTATGACGGTATTCAGCGTCCGCTTAAAGCTATGACGGCGCTCAGCGGCGTATATGTTACTGAGGGCAGTGCAATAGCCGCACTCGATGAAGAACGTGAATTTGATGTCACAGTGACTGTAAAGGTTGGCGATAAACTGCACGGCGGAGATATATATGCGCAGTGTCCCGAAACGCCGCTTATTATGCACAGATGTATGGTACCTCCTTATACTGAGGGTACAGTAGAATATGTTGCGCCTGACGGCAAGTATAAGGTCAACGATGTGATAGTAAAACTCAGGATAGACGAAGAAACGGTTCAGGAGCTTACCCTTGTACAGAAGTGGCCTATCAGAACGCCAAGACCTATAAATAAGCGTCTGCCGATTTCAAAGCCGCTTATTACCGGACAGCGTATAGTAGATACCGTGTTACCGCTTGCAAAGGGCGGTACAGCCGCTATACCCGGCGGTTTCGGTACAGGTAAGACGATGACTCAGCATCAGCTTGCTAAGTGGTGCGATGCGGATATTATCGTGTATATCGGTTGCGGTGAGCGTGGCAACGAGATGACTCAGGTACTTGAGGAATTCTCTGAACTTATCGACCCGAAGTCGAACCGTCCGCTGACGGACAGAACGGTGCTTATTGCGAATACTTCAAATATGCCCGTAGCCGCCCGTGAAGCGTCTATCTATACGGGTATCACGCTTGCCGAGTATTATCGTGATATGGGCTATCATATTGCTATAATGGCGGATTCGACATCACGCTGGGCGGAGGCACTGCGTGAAATTTCAGGACGACTTGAAGAAATGCCTGCTGAAGAAGGCTTCCCGGCGTATCTTCCGTCAAGACTTTCCGAATTCTACGAGCGTGCAGGCTATGTCGAAACGATGAACGGCAGAGAGGGCAGTGTTACGATTATCGGCGCCGTATCTCCGCAGGGATCGGACTTTTCTGAGCCTGTAACGCAGAATACAAAGCGTTTCGTCCGTTGCTTCTGGGCGCTCGACAAGAATCTTGCTTACGCAAGACACTATCCGGCTATCAACTGGAATATGAGCTATTCGGAGTACAGCGACGATTTAGCCGAGTATTACAATGAACACGTCGGCGAAGAATTCTGCCGCTACAGACAGGAAATATCGACCTTACTGGTTGAAGAGAACAACCTTATGGAGATAGTAAAGCTGATTGGTGCGGATGTTCTGCCTGACGACCAGAAGCTGATAATAGAAATCGCCCGTGTTATAAGAGTAGGCTTCTTACAGCAGAACGCTTTCCATAAGGACGATACATTCGTTCCGCTCGAAAAGCAGAAGCTGATGATGAAAGCGATCTTACTTCTTTATCACAACTCGCTGAACGCTATAAACGGCGGTAAGCCGATATCGGAGATTATCTCATACGGTTTCTTCGATAAACTGATAAAGATGAAGTACGATATACCTAACGACAAGCTCGAAATGTTTGACGAATATTTTGATATGATAAACAGCAAGTTTGCCGATGATTAAACCCGATAGGAGATTATTTTATGATTCAATATGCAGGACTGAGTGAAATAAACGGACCGCTTGTCTGCCTTGAGGGTGCCAAAGGTGTTTCTTATGATGAGATAGCAGAGATAAAGCTGGAGGACGGCACAAAGCGTTTAGGCCGTGTCGTTGAAATGCAGGGTGATAAAGTCGTCTTGCAGGTGTTTGAGGGTACAAACGGCATCTCGCTCACAAATACAAAAATCAGCTTTACGGGAAAGCCGCTTGAGATTCCGCTTTCTACCGAAATGCTCGGCAGAACGTTCAACGGTGCAGGCAAGCCGATTGACGGACTTGGTGAAGTTTTTCCGCAGAAATACGGAGATATAAACGGCCGTGCATTGAACCCCGTTGCACGTTCCTATCCCAGAAACTATATACACACGGGTATTTCCTCAATAGATGCACTTATGACGCTTATCAGAGGTCAGAAACTGCCTATATTCTCAGGCTCCGGTCTGTCGCATAATAAGCTGGCGGTGCAGATAGTAAAGCAGGCTAAGATTGCCGACAGCGAGGGAAAGGACTTTGCGGTTGTATTTGCCGCAATGGGCGTTCAGAATGACGTTGCGGAGTATTTCAGACGTTCATTTGAGGAAACCGGTGTTATACAGCGTGTTTGTATGTTCCTTAATCTCTCGAACGATCCTATCATAGAGCGTATCCTGACACCCAGATGTGCGCTTACTGTAGCGGAATATCTTGCGTTTGAGAAGAATATGCACATACTTGTTATCATGACCGACCTTACCTCATACTGTGAGGCTCTGCGTGAGTTCTCTTCATCAAAGGGAGAGATTCCCGGAAGAAAGGGTTATCCCGGTTATCTTTATTCTGACCTTGCCTCTATGTATGAAAGAGCAGGCGTAGTAGAGGGCAGTACAGGCTCTGTTACGCAGATACCGATACTTACAATGCCTAACGACGATATTACGCACCCTATCCCCGACCTTACGGCATATATCACGGAGGGTCAGATAGTGTTTGACAGAAACCTTGACCAGACAGGAATTTATCCCGGACTTTCCGTATTGCTTTCGCTGTCACGTCTTATGAAGGACGGCATAGGAGAACAGTACACAAGAGCGGATCACGCCGATGTTTCAAACCAGCTTTTTGCTTGCTATGCAAGAGTGCAGGATGCAAGAGCTCTTGCGTCGGTTATCGGTGAAGACGAACTTTCCGCATCGGATAAGGCGATTATGAAGTTCGGCACGATGTTTGAAAAGTACTTTCTCAATCAGGGCTTCGATGAGAATCGTTCTATGGACGAAACGCTGGATCTTGCTTGGGATCTGCTTTCGCTTCTTCCCGCAAGTGAACTTGACCGTGTAAACGAACAGCTTATAAAAGAACATTATCACCCCGAAAATGCTAAGAGATTTGTATAACAGTTACTATATGAAAGGCAGGTGAGTGTATGGCTGAACAGGTTTTCCCGACCAAAGGCAATCTTATCAAGGCTAAACGTTCCTTACAGCAGGCAAAGCAGGGCTTTGAGCTTATGGACAGAAAGCGTAACGTTCTGATAAGAGAAATGGTGGCGTTGACCGATAAATCAAAGCTGGTGCGAGGAAATATTGAGCAGACCTATGAAAAGGCTTATGCCGCCTTACAGAAGGCTAACATTACGCTGGGCTCGGTATCAACGCTGACGCAGTTCGTACCTGAAGAAACCGATCTTAAAATATCGTTCAGAAGCGTTATGGGCGTTGAGCTTCCTACAGTTGAGCTTCCCGATAAGCCTATAGTTCCGCAGTATGATATTGCAATGACAAATTCATATCTTGACAACGCTTATATCTGCTTCAATGAAACAAAAAAGCTGACAGTCGTACTCGCCGAGATTGAAAACAGTATATACAGGCTTGCCGTTGCTATAAAAAAGACGCAGAAACGTGCCAACGCACTGAAAAATATAATTATTCCGAAGTACGAGGCACAGGTAAGATTTATCTCAAATTCTCTTGAAGAAAAGGAACGTGAGGAATTCTCACGTCAGAAGGTTATCAAGAGTACCAAGATAAAGAAAGAGCAGGCGCAGAAGGAAAAAGAACAGGCAAAAACCGAATAAATAAAAGCCGCACAGAATGGTCATCCATCTGTGCGGCTTTGCATTTATATCTGATTAATTATACCTCAACAAAAATTGCACCGCTTGCGGGAACAGTAACTG
>OCQP01000147.1_pt1 | contig 11175 bp, 10 predicted proteins | sample 1538391 | NCBI WGS metagenome assembly OCQP01 (sample SAMN04571688, study PRJEB22368) | human gut metagenome | biome: human gut; material: stool | host: Homo sapiens | place: Luxembourg | collected 2012-06-29 | reverse complement strand
TCCCTACACGACGCTCTTCCGATCTCCGTTTATATCAGCAAACGGGTTTTGTGTTTTCCTCTTCCTCGTCATCCTTACGTTTTTTACGAAGAATTATGAAGAATATAAGTGACAATCCACAAAGGAAAACAGCAGCTGCGGCGAGCGGATTTTCACGGATAAGTTCACCGGTTTTGGATATTACCGGGTTATTAATTATCGGGTTGCCGCTGTCGCTCGGTTTGGTTACCGGAACTTCGTTTGTCGGCTCCTCTACGGGTGTGCCGGGAACAATAGTAATAGTACCGTCGTCGTTAACGACAAAGTCGAGCCATAAGGTATTGGTGCCCTTCGGAACAACTGCAATCTGCGAGCCGTCATCAAGTTTAATAACGGTTGTTTCTGTTGCCGTATCACTTACGCTTACCGAGAAAGTAGTCTTGCCGGCTACTTCACCGTTTTCGTCGGTGATTGTTACAACATGGAAACCGTCTTTAATAACGTCAACGCTGTATGCACCGTCTTTTCCTGCCTCAGCCTTGATTTCGCCGAGGTCAATGTCGAGCTTAGCGCCCGGGAAAAGGTTTTTACCGCGATACACATTACCCTTCATACCCATACGAACACAAGGATCTTCGTGATCTCCGCCGGGATTTGTAGTGCCCGAGGGATTAGTGGTGCCCGAAGGATTGGTAGTACCTGAGGGATTTGTTGTGCCTGAGGGATCTGTCGGAGCTGTCGGCTCTGTGGGTCTTGTCGGATCCGTCGGAACTGTCGGCTCTGTGGGTCTTGTCGGCTCGGTAGGTTCTGTGGGATTTGTAGTCGGCTCTGTGGGTCCGAAGCATTTTTTAAATGTGAACACAATGTTCATATCGGTGGTAACCGAATCAAATCTCAACATACCGTACTGCAATTTACCGGTATAATCTTTACCGTTTACCGTGACACGCTCAAGGTGGCTGTCAAGCTTTGCAACAGCTCCGAGAGAAAGCGAATCAAAACGGTCAACGGCGAACTTAGCACCGCTTGCAATAAGGTTGCCGTCTTTAAGGACATAACCTCCGTCGTTATACGTTACGGTAATTTCATGGGTACTCGGGACTACAGTTTTAAGCTGTGTTTTACCGATTTCACCTGCCTCGGCGAAAACGCAAAGCTGCATGGTGAATATAAGCAAAACAGACAACAGCACACTGCAAGCCTTTTTCATGAAACCACCTCCTTAAAAATTTTAAAAATCAAAATCTGGCAATAATTATGCAGCAACGTACTCTACGGTATAAAGCATGTGGCCGACATACTCAGCTATGGGAGCGTTGAAGTCAGCGATTGTAACGGTTGTCGAAGACTTAACAGCGTTGTTAAGCTCGGTATATTCAGCAGCATCTCCGCCTGCTACGGTGAAGGTGAGGAATTTATCGGTAGCAGCGTTTGTCATTTTTCCTGCATTTTCAGCAACAGCCGAAACCTTGAGCTTAGCGCCGAGCTTAAGCTGAGAATCAACGGTGTAAGAAGCGTCCTGAGCTGCGGTGTCATTCCAAGCAACTGTGATCTCAGCAGGAATTGTAACGGTGTAATTTTCGGGATCGTTATTCTCCTTATCGGTTGTCTTTGTCTTAACCTGAACATCGGCGGTCTTGGGGTCTGATTCCTTGGTTATTGTAGCTGCGAATGAGGGAACCGCAATAGCGGCTATCATCATAACAGCAAGAAGAATTGATACTATCTTTTTCATAATTATAACTCCTTGATGTACTTAATGTTTAATGTTGAATAAATTATTTGTCAACAACTGCTGCTGTGAAGGTAACGGTAGCATCGCTGTAATCGGTGATGGTAGCGTTCCAAGCTGCTGCTGCAACGTCAACGTTAATGTTGTAAGTATTGTTAACTACCTCGGCAGCAGTCTTAACGGAAGTGTCGCCGCTGAAGGCGTAAGGAATGGTATAGCCGTTATCGGTAGCGGGCTTCATTTTGCCAGCCTCCGAAGCAACAGAAACGGAAAGACATTTGCCGGTCTTGAGAGTTGACGTAACATTGTAGGTGAAGGCTGTGGTTTCAGCGCCCCATTTAACGCTCATTTCAGCAGGATATGTTACTGTGAAATAACCGTCTGCGGGAACGTTTGTTGTATCGGTCTTAACGGTTGCGACACCCTTGCCGTCCGCTGTATCCTTATTGATTTCAGCTGCAAAGGACGGAACTGAAACTGCCGCAAGCATAGCCGCCGCAAGAACTAATGAAAGTAACTTTTTCATAATATAACTCCTTTTAGGATTAAAAAATTAAGCTATCGCTTCAACAGAAGCTGTAAATGTGAGAGTATCTTCATACTCATCAATGGAAACGGATCCCCAGTTTTCCTTAGTAATATTGACATTTACCGAATATGCGCTGTTGGTAACTGTCTCGTGACCGGTTGTTATGTTGGTATCACCGGCTATAGTGTAAGGAAGAAGTCTGCCGCCGCCTGTATGGAGATTTGCGTTGTCCTGAGCTACAGTAACACGAAGGTTATTGCCGCTCACAAGCGTACTCGATACAGTGTAACCGATTTCGGTACTTTCGGTGCCCCAATAAATGGTGGTTTCGGCGGGATAAGAAACGGTAAAGGTACCGCTTATTCCGCTTCGGTCGGTAACTACCGAGGAGTTACCGACGCCACCGGAAGTAGACTGATCTATTGTCGCAGTTGCAGCAAAAGCGGGAACCGATATAGCCAAGAGCATCGCAGCCGCAATGACTATTGAAAGAATTTTTTTCATAATTGGTTCTCCTTGTATTTTGGAAGGGTTTCCGACTCTTAGATTGTAGCGGGAGCTATCGAAACCGTAAGTGTAAGATTGCCCTCGTACTCATCTACCGGAACCTTTGCCCAATCAGCTGAGGCAATGTTTACTGCAGCGTTAACAGCTTCATCTGCAACAACTGCAGAGGCTGAAGTATAAGCTGTGGTGCCTGCTACGCTGAAAGGAAGAGTAGCGGTATTGCCTGATGCGATAGCCTTGAGGTCGGTTGTGCCGTCTTCCTTTGCTACCGTAACATTAAGACGGTCGTTTGATTTGAGCTGGCACTTTACGTTGTATGTAAAGTCTGTGCTTTCTACGCCCCAGTAAATAGTGGTTTCTGCCGGGAAGGTTACCGTGTAAGAAGTAGCCTCGGGACCGTCGGGACCGGTTTTTGTAGAAGTAATAACCTTAGCCGTATCGGAGGTATGGTCGCTTGTAAGCGTCTTGTCAGCTGCAAATGACGGAACGGAAACCGCTGCGAGCATTGCCGCCGCAAGAACTATTGAAAGTAATTTTTTCATTGTGGTTATCTCCTTTCAAAATCAAAGGCTTACGGTGAAGGTAAGAGTATCGCTGTACTCGCCGACGATAGCGTTGTTCCAATCGTCTGCGGCAACCTTAACCTTGAGGGTAAGTGCCTTTGCGGGATTGATAACGGGGCCGTCAGCTATAAATTCGAGGTTAGAGTCAGCCGAGAAATCGTAAGCCAATGTCTCGTTTGCATCCTCGGTAAGCTTCATAAGTCTTGAGCCCTCAACGCCGATTTTAAGCTTCTGGCCGTATTTAAGGTGAGACTCAACAGAAAATCCGTCAAGAGCTGTTTCCTCTGCGCCCCAGTAAATTGTGGTATCGGCCGGAATTGTAACGGTGTATTTAGCAGCGTTGTCATCGGGAGCATCGGGGCCTGTTTTTGTGGAGGTCTTAACAATAGCTGTACCGGTATTGTCAGTCTCCTTGGTTATGGGGTTAGCTGCAAAAGTGGGAACCGAAGCTGCTGCAAGCATAACCGCTGCAAGTGCAATTGAAATAAGCTTTTTCATTATAGTAGTCTCCTTTCAATAATTAAACCTCAGCGGTAAAGGTAAGGGTGTCGTTGTAAACATCAACAACAGCTCTGTTCCAGTCCTCGCTGCTTATTGTAACCTTGAGGTTTTTGTCAACGGCCGGAGTTTCCTTGTTGCCGTAAACTACGGGGCTGTCTGCCGTGAAAGCGGTGTCGCCCGAAAGAGTATAGGGAAGAGTGTAAACCTCGCCTGCTGCGGCATCGGTCTTCATAGAGCCTGTGCCTGCTACGGTAACCTTGAGAGCCTGGCCTCTCTTGAGGTGAGACTCAACAGAGTAAACAAGATTTGTCTCCTCGGTGCCCCAGTAAATTTCTGTATCTGCCGGAATAGAAACGGTGTATCTGACAGCAACATCATCAGGCGAATCGGGGCCTGTTTTTGTGGATGTCTTAATTATGGTTGTGCCGGTCTGCTCTGTTTCCTTGGTTATGGGATTAGCTGCAAAAGCAGGAACAGAAACAGCTGCGAGCATGGCCGCTGCGAGTGCGATAGAAATAAGCTTTTTCATAATTTATCTCCTTATATTTATTACGCGTTAGTATATTCTGCCGTAAAGGTAAGAACATCTGTATGCTCACCCGAAGCGGCTTTTTGCCATTCAGCCTCTGCGATGTTCACGGAGAGGTCATAAGACTTCATATAATCGCCCGGTAAAAACGCCATTTGCTCTGCGCCTGTAAGCGTGTAGGCGATAGTCTTTGAGCTGTCCAAAGTGTTGACAAGCTTTGAGCCGTTGAGCGACGAAACAGCCACCTTAACGGTCTTGCCGGGAGACAGCCACATTTTAGTTGCCGTAACCTTACCTATTGCGTAAGAAGTAGCTTCCCACGGTATTTCGGTATCGGCAGGAATTGTAAGCTCATACTCATCCTGTTTGCCCTCGCCGGTAGAAATCTTTACGGAGCCTACGGGGTTCTCTTTGTTCAGCGTAGCCGGAGCCGCGAAAGACGGAACAGTCACGAGCGACAATAAAAGCACTGAGAGCAAAACTGATAATGTTTTCTTCATAGAACCACCTCCTTATGGTCTTGATAAAGCATTTAATTTGTTAATTAACCTTTAGTGTAATCTACGGTATAAGTAAGAGTAGTCGAATACTCGGCTATCGGAGCGTCCGTCCAACCGGAAATTGTCAATGACGGTTTTTGAGCGGGAAGCACTCCCTCATTTGTACCTGTAAATTCTGTGGAAGTAAAGTTCTGTGAAGTATACGGAAGAGCGTATGTCGATGTTGCTGCATTGGTAAGAGTGTTATTTGCGACAGAAGCGCTGCGTGCTACGGAAACACCAATCTTGCTGCCCGAATCAAGTGAAGACGTAACCTTATAGGAAACATCAACGGCTTCCGTCTCGCCCCAAGGAACATCTATTTCCGCAGGAATTGTAACCTCAAAGAAGTCGTCTGCGGCAAAATGAATATTGATAGTTTTTCTGACAGGCTCGTTTGTTGTCTTGTCAACAGCAACCTCACCGGTAGCATTATCGATAAGCTCTATTGTAATAACATCTTCACTCGTTACGGTAACGCCCGTGACGGTAAACGTAAAGTTTATTGCCTTGGGAGCTGCCGCCGAAGCGGTGTTATTTGCGACATCCGCGGTTTCGGGAGAAGTGTTAAGAGCTTTTGCCGTTACGGTCTTTTCAATCGCACCCGTCATTGCTACGTTGTAATCGTGGGTGGTGCCTGTAGTGTCCTTAAGACCTCCGTTTTTAGAGGTTACACGAAGTGTGTAGCTTCCGTCCGGATAGTTAACGGCATTTGAAAGAGTAAAGACTGCGGTTCCCGTTGTTGTATCCTTATTGAGAGCGACGCTGTCTTTGTCTACCTCCGAAACAAAGTTCGGGAAAATACGGAGGGTATCTATAATACCGTGGAGAGCTTCGCCGTCCGAGGAATTAACGGTGTTACCGTCGTTAACCTCTTGAACCTGCCTTATATAGCCCTTAAACGAATTGTACTCTTCAACCGCTTCCGTTATTGCGGTGAGGTCCTGAATACCGCTATTGTCCATTTGACCCTTAACGGTATTGTAAAGAGCCGTGTACTTTTCTTCAAGTCTAACAACGCCGCCCTTAACCGTCTTACCGGTGATGTCGTCGGTGTAAGTTTTGATGTTGGCAAGCACCTTGTTAACCGCCTCGGCCGCCTTAGCATAATTCTTATACTGAGGAGCACTTGCAAATTTGTCGGCCTTATCAGTTAAGATATACTTAGCATAATAATCAAGGTCGTTATACTTTTCGAGGTAGTTTTCAAGCGCCGCGGTCTGACCGGTAGGCATAAGCTTGCAGTCGGTCGTAAGGTCGGTCGCTTTACCGGTCTCGCCGCACATTGAAGCAACAAGAGTGTTAAGGTCTTTAATACCGGTTATAGCGGTACCGGAGTCACTCGTGTAGCCGTCACGGTAATTTTCGAGAAGTCTCAAGCGTTTTGCAACCTTATAAAGGTTTTCCATTTTTGTGACGTTCTCCGCACCGAGCGCCGCAATCGCCTCGTCGGTATAGCGCTCATAAGACTGCTCATACCAATTGATTATGTTCTGTACGTCAGCTGCGGTGAGAGAATATGCGCCGTAATTTATAAGCGGCTTCTCTGTTCCGCTCTCATCGGTGCCGATAACAAAACCGGGATAAGGTAAGGCGTTGCTGTCTGTTACAGAACCGCCGGTTGCTGCAGCCGGCATAGCCTCAATCAAAGGTTTCAAATCGGCAACCGCAATTTGCGGCTGATCGAGCAAAGTGATGCCGTCGTCGATGCTCTTGTACTTTTGAAGTACGCTGTATGCTCTTGCAACGGAAGGTATTGTCTTTTGATAATCCGAAAGCTGTGCATAAAGAGCAAGTGCCGTGTTTATCTTTTCGGTACGAGTGTTTGCTTTATAAATATCAACATCCGCTACCGCGTTTTCAAACTGCATTGAAGTAAGAGACTTAACCTGTGCATAATCGTCGAACGAGACGTCGCCGGTTCTGTTTTGTACGCCTGCGCCGTATGCCGAGGTACCCTGTCTGTATGTAAAGCCGACAGAGCCTATTGTAAAGCTCTTACCGTTCATTTCGGCTGCGCTCTTTCCGTTTACGGACGAATCGTCGTAATTTGACAAGGGCGCTATACCTATGGTAACACGGAAAATGTTGTTAAGGGACTCGGCTTTTTCATCTATACGATAGTTAGAGGTTGCCGAAATACCCTGAACGCCTCTCGAGAACTGGAAGAGCGGAACCATAACATAGCCCTTGTAGTGAGAAAGGGTCAGGTAATCGCCGTCTCCCGTATCTATGCCGTACTCCGAGGTGTAAGCGTAAATTCTTCTCTTGCTTTCATCCTTGGGAGTACATTTAGCCCATTCACCCGTCTTGGGGTTAATGAGATAGAAGTAAGAAGCCGCGTTGTTGCTACCGAAGTCGAGGGTGTAGTCCTCGGCGGCACCTTCATAGTATGAGCTGATATTAAACGCCATTGAGAATGTGTCAAGCTGAGAGAAGTCTGCGTAGAATACAAGTGCCAGACGGTCGGTTTCGCCTATGTCGTTTTTGGTATACGACTTAGCAAAATCGCCGAGACTCTCAGACGACATATTGTTGGCTCTCAGCGTGGAGTAATCGCCGCTGCTGCTCGGTTCCTTGTCAACAAGTCCCTTTGTAATGCTTATGCAGTTATACCAGCCTTTTCTGTCTTCGGCATACTGGTTATTTATGGTAACCGTTGCGGCGTTTTTGCCCTCAAGGCCGTTTGATGTAATGATTGCCGAAGTACCGTTTTGACGATAGCTTGTAATACCGTTTCTCTGCGGGTCACTACCGAGAGCGCCGGTCGGTATAAGTGTAGGCGTTGCGGTATCCTGAGAGTGCGCCGAAAGTGAAGCAAAGGGAACCTGATATGTCAAATATCCCTTAGAATAGTAGTAATCCTGACCTACCTGGCCGGCATATTTTGAGTTTTCAAATTGCCAGCTTCTGGTGCCTTTTTTCAAGGAATCGAAGTCGCCGAACGGTATAACCTTGTTGTTTGTAAGCGCCTGGCCTATTACAACAGAGTTGTCGGCAAGCTCTTCTTCTATGAAGCTGAAGTACTTTAAGAGCTTCTCCTCTTCCGCTCTGCCGAGCATAGCGAGCTGGCTTAAGTTGAGGCGGATATAAACCTCATAAAGGCTCTTAACAACGGCTTTATCCTCATCGCTTACCGCGAGAGTATTTTCGTCGAAATCGGGAAGCTGCTCAAGCTTCGTTGAAATCATCGGAATGAAATCCTCTGCACCCGAGTTAGCAGAGCCGTAGGTTTTACCGTCTATACAAGCCTGCTTGGCGGTCTTGTACTTTTCCCAAGCCTCGGTCATACCGAGTGCCGCCGCCTTGGTATCGAGCGCAGACTCCTCAAGGAATGAAGCGTCGATTATACCGGATTTTCCGGCTTCTTCGGATTTGTTATATTCCTCAATTGATTTTTTATAACCGGCTATCAAGTCCTCGATATACTTAACGGCGCGGTAATCGTAAGAGTTAGGATCTTCAATGTACTTTTGGCAGGCATTGAAAATAGCGCGCGGAATTTCTGTTTCCTGGTCATAATATGTCTTAACGGGCGTGCCTGTGTTTGTTGCTCCGTTAAGGGTATTTTCGCTGTATTTCTGACCGTCTGTACGGTAGAACAATACATTATCAAGGAAAATCTTTTTACCTACGCTGCCGTTGTTGGTTTCAAGGCTCGTAGAAGCCGGGTCATACGAGCAACCCGTAAACTTAAAGCCGGCGGACATAATATCCTCGATAGCTTTAAAAGCATTTGTACGATTAACTACCGGATCTTCACCCGTACCGATTTTGGTCTTATCGATATAAGCTCTTTTGGGCGAATCGGCTGTTGTCTTGCCACCGTCCGCCGTAGTCATGCACGGAGCGAGCATTGTGCCGCCGTCGATATAGTATTCGCCGCTAGTCCATGATGTCTTGTTAATTCTGAAGGAATAGCGTCTAATAAGCAGAGCATTGGATATCGAAGTACCGGCAGGGTCAACAACTACCGACTGCGAAAGCTTAATTTTCTCGTTATAATACTTGTCGGCATTTGCTTTAGTTTTATCCGAGTTGTTCCACACATACATATCGGACACAGGATTTTTTACACCGAAATCCTCGTTGGATTCCGTGACAACGGAGTCGGTTTCGGAGCACATAAACTGAAGCGGTATGCGGACATATCCCTTGAAATGGTCAAGGTCAACGGTACCGTCGTTTAACATAACCTTTTTCCAGCTGCCGTCCGTTTGCTGCAGGTATAAATATGGGTCCTCACCCATATAGCCTGCTTTTGTGGTGCCGACAGTAGAGTAAATTATATCGCCGTATCTGTTAAAAGCATTATTGCTTTCACTGTAGTCGTTGTCAAAATCCTGTGCAAAATACTTTTCGTTTGAACGAAGGCGGAATGAAAGCCCCGTTACGCTGACCTCGGAGAAGTCGAGATAGTACCAAATCTCGGAAGCACCCGTCGGGTCCCAAGTCTGACGGCTCCATGACGTATCAAAGGACTGAGGGCTGTCGGTGGTTGCGGCGGACTCGATACGCATTGCGTAGCCGTAGCTATTGCCCGTGTCTTTAACGCCTACACCATCGGTTCTGCCTTCGAATGAAATGTGATTACCCTCCTGCATATAGTCAAGGGAGCCTGACGTACTGCGTACATTGTTGACTTCGGCGGTTCTCTCGTTGATTCCGGTATCCGAAAACGAACCGTGGTCATCTGCGTTACCTTTTTTATCAAAGGTAAGAATTTCACGCACGGCAAGAACGTTGTTTGTAACGGGGGCATAAGCGGACGCATCGTATACATAAGTCGGAACATCCGAAACGTATGCGTTAACAGCCTCCGAGAACCAGCCGTCGCTGTCGTACGCCGTTATCGTAATATTGTAACGGTGGTCGTCAGACAGACCCGCAGGCACCTTCGTTTTGATTTCGTCTGCCGTAATCTCAGCCGTGTACGGTGCGGTACCGGTGGGACTAACCATCTTGCGCAGCAAAACCGTGCTTGTGTGAACTTCGGTATATGTTCCGAGATCAACAAGCTCTAACATATACCCGTCAATTGTTTTTGTGCCGGTTTTGCGCTCGCTAACCTTAGCCGCGGGGAAGCTGACCGTAATTCCGCCGTCGTCATTAAGTGTTGCAGCCGCTTCCCTTTTATCCGATTCGGTAAAGGTCGGTATCGGGTCATATTCGCCCTCGCCGGCCGCGAGAACCATGGGAATCGACGTTACCAAAAGCACTACGCAAAGCAGCACAGCAGTTATGCTTTTTCCGATTTTAATCTTTGAAATTTTTTGCATAAACTGCAACTCCTTTCCTCAAAATCTGTATTTTGAATATAGTTTCTTATGAAACCACGATGGTCGTTTTTAAATCCATATTGTTAAGTTTACGCTGCTCTTTATCAAAGCTGTATGTCTTAACATGGATTGTTGCCGGATAAGTTCCTGCCGCAAGCTCACGGTTCAGCGTGAACTTTGATATTGAATAGCCGGGCGGCAAGAGATTTGAGGTATATATAACCTCGCCTGTATCTGAAAGCTCTATTTCTATAACAAAGAAGCACGGGTTTTCCTCGGGATTTGAGAATACAAAGCTTTGCTCCTTGGTATTTGCCGCCAAGGGAAGCTCGGGAATACCGTAGACCTTTATCTGCCTGCCCCTTGTTTTTGTTTTATCGGGAATCGAGATTTCGCCCTCGCCCAAAACGGCATTTTGGTCGATTACGCCTGCGGGGGGCGTTGTGGTTCCGCCATCGCCGCCTGTCGGTATAACGGACTTTAAAAGGAATATAAGACCTATTATAAGTGCCGCTATCAAAAGCGCAAACAAAAGCCAAAGCAAGAGCCTATCTTTAACTATCGCAATGAATTTGTCAGCCTCTGTCTCTATGTAGCCGACTACCGCGGTATGAGGCATTTTCGTTGCGGCATACACCTTTTCGGTTTGCCCGTCGTCAGACTGCAAATTACCGATTTCGCGTTTGCCCTTCCCTATTTGACCGACAACCATATAGCCGCCCGAGGGATAGCGCGAGTCTATTTCTTTCTTTTTGAAATAAGAAACCGAGAAGCCGGTTTTGCCGTTTTTGTAAACGCCCTCGCCATCGGCTCCGGTAAGATGCCGAAATATAAGATCTGCCAAATAAAAAACCTCCGATAAATTGATTAAAAACGCTATATATAATAGTATACGATAAATCCGCACCGCTTCGGGTTTGCTTTAACGCTTGTTTCTCATCATTTTGCGAAAGAGCGTCTGTTTACCGATTTTAGGGCGCAAATGGGTACACTATTACAGATCGGAAGAGCACACGT
>OCQP01000143.1_pt1 | contig 11262 bp, 9 predicted proteins | sample 1538391 | NCBI WGS metagenome assembly OCQP01 (sample SAMN04571688, study PRJEB22368) | human gut metagenome | biome: human gut; material: stool | host: Homo sapiens | place: Luxembourg | collected 2012-06-29 | reverse complement strand
AGGCTGGAAATAATAATTTAAAGTTACATAATGTCAACAACAGAGACTTGTTCAACTTAGTGGGAATGTTGATCGATAAAAGGGAGACACCTGGAAAAAGAAAAGAGCAGGCGATTCATTATGTTAAAAAGAATCATGTCGATATAACTGTGATCAGGACAGTGACAAGTGTAATGAACAGTAAACTGGATTATCAATTATTGGAGCGGAAAGGAGAAAATGAAATGTTTACCGTATTTGAAGAGACATGGAAAGAGGGAGAACAGGCAGGAAGAGCGGAAGGAAGAGCGGAAGAAATCATTGCGGCAGGATACGAATTTGGTCTTTCGGAGAAAACCATTTTAGAACGTTTACAGAAAAAACTTGCAATAACTCCGCAGCAAGCCCGGGAATATCTTGCAACTTACACAAAAGAGACCGAGCAGCGCTGCTAAATTATAAATGCTGCGTCGTTTATTAGAAGAACTACTATAAAACCTCTGATTTTTCAAAAATTAGTTCTTTTTATAACACTTTATGTAACGCCCTGAATGTTATAGTTAGTATAACAAAAAGGATAAATATGTTTTTTTGCAGCCTTGGCAAAAGTGCAGCGAGATAAACATTAAAATGGAAGGAAGAGGTTTATACAGATGAAAAAGGAAATGATGGAAAACGCTACAGGCGTAAAATTAACCAAAAAAGCCAGCAAAAACGTGATCAGATCATTATCGGTCGGACTGGCAGCAATGATGGCATTATCTACTCCGATTGCAGCATTTGCTGAGGATGCAGATGGACAGAATAGCAGTGAAACAACACCGGAAGAGAGTACAACAACTGTAACAACACAGAAATCTGTAGCAGAACAGGTGGGAGAAGTTCAGAAAGCCGCTGAAGAAACGAGCAAAACAACAGAAGCAGCAAAGGATGCGGTAAATGCAGCAGTTGATACAACAATTGCGGATGACAGTGGCGCAGACCAGACAACAAAAGATGCAGCAGGCGTATTGGATGCTACCGCAAACGGAACATTCGAAGGCGGTACAGATGTGAATGTGGCAGAAGAAATAGTTGACAAAACAATGGATCGCATAAAAGATGCGTCAGATGCCGCAGCAGATACCGACGCAGCTCTTGATAAGGCAGATAAAAAAGCAGATGAGGCAAATACAATTGCGGATGATGCAAAGAAAGAGCAGCAGGAAGCACAAGACGCATTTGATAAAGCACAAGCCGGAATTGATTCTGCAACAGACATTGAGGAGGCGAAGAATGCTTACAATCAGGCAGCTGGTATTGTAGGCGATGCACAGAAAGCGTATGAGACTGCCAAAGCAGCTTATGACAGCAAAGTAGCCGAATACAATACAGCGTTAGACGAGCTTAAGGCGGCACAGGCAGCTTATGATACAGCAGTTGCCGAAGCAAGTACCGAGGCAGCGGCAGCCGCAGCAAATCTTGAAGCTGTCCAGAAGAAAGCACAGGAGCTTCAGAAGGCAGCAGAGGAAGCAAAAACAGCAATTCCGGAGCTTACCGATGCACAGAAAGCAGCACTTGAGATCATCGCTCTGGAAAAAGAACGTGCAGGGGATACCTCCACAAACTGGAGAAAAGAAGATGAGCTGTTCAAAGTGATCCTTAAGAATTACTACATTCCGGAACTTGCCAAGGGAGAACTTGTTGACTGCAAGTGGACCTGGAATCGGAATGATAACAAAAACTATTGTGAGGTGACTTACAAAGATGTGGCAGGTGACACACAAACCGTATATCTGAACTACAAGCTCAACGATACCCGCGATGATCTTGTTATTTTCGAGAAGGCAGAAGAAGTGGTTTCCTATGATGTGAAGGGCACAGACGGAAGCCTTGCATTCAATATCAATGCAGAGAACTTCCCGGCAGATAAGCTTCAGAATGATCAGGATACCGCAGTTTATGAGAATAACGGAGTGGTATACACAATCGTAAATATAGGTGGACAGTTCTATGTGGTCGACTCAGCTTCTAAGGACGTTGAGGTGAACGATAACTATAACAGTGAACAATATGAAACTTCCGGTGAGAAAAAGACCACCTATTCAGTGGATGAAAATGGCAAACTGGTCAAAACGGTAAAACAAAACGTTTCCGAGATTACATACACGGAAACTAAATTATCTTCTGATAAGACATATGACAATGTCGAGGCAGCAGAAAAGGATCTGGCCGATAAAAAAGCAGCATTGAAAGACGGAGATAAAGATGTCGAGACGTCCATGAGCGCAACAGCGACTGCAGATGTGACCGTAAGCCAGAAAACTACATTTACGACAACTATTGATTTATCGAAAATTGTTGTTGAAATGAAAAAAATCAATAATGATAACGATAAATACGAGAAGAAAAATGCCGAGATTGCAGCAAAGGAACTTTTTGCTAAATTCACCAACAAAGAGGCGTTAGAGAACCTGCTTGGCGGCGATTATAAGATCGAAAGTATTAATACAGATAATGCAAAAGTGAATGCTGTAGATAAGTACAAAAATACTTCCGGCAGATGGGTAGACTGGGGTGCAGATTCTGCTGCTTATAAAAACGTATTTTCAGGCACGATCGTTATTACTTATTCGCAGACAGTGACTGCAAAAGCAAACGCTGTGGAATCCAAGACAAATGCTGTAAATGCAGCAGACAATACGAATCTGGAAGCGTTAAAGGATCAGGCATATGATGCTGCAAAAGCAGATGCAGAAAAACTTCTTGGAGATGTAGTTTCCCAGAATAAGAAGATTAAAGACAACCTGAAAACTGGAGATCTGCATATTAACGGTTATGAAGGCTGGAATGGAAAACATAACTCCAACGTAGCAATCAAAATCCATTATGCCGATGACACATTCACAGAGGGAGAGAAGACAACGGATCAGGCAGTTGTTGACGAGAAGAACAGTTCCACAACCTTATCCGTTTCCTACACCGGAACTTATCAGCAGAAAAATTCCAAAGATCTTGGTGCGCAGACCGTGGAAACACAGAAATACAATCAGACTGCCAAGGCAGAGGAAAAAACAGCTTATACAAGCAACAAATATTATGATGAATATAAGAAAACAGGAGAAATCAATGAAGGAATCTGGCTCACCGGAAAAGATGATAATCGTTTCCCGGGACATGAAAGCTTAAAGAGCTTCTATGATTTCAAAGATGCAGCATTAAAAGCGGAGGCTGAAAGAGCAGAGAAAGTAGCAAAAGCGGATGCGATCATTGACGCAGCAAAGAATGCGGTGGAAAAAGTTGATAAAGCAAAAGCAGATGCGGACAGCTTAAAGGATAAGCTTACAGCACTTCTTGCAAGCCAGAACTACACAGCAGATCAGGTAAAAGAGTTAGAGGGACAGATCAGCGCGGCAGAGATAAAATTAAAAGAGGCAGAGGACATGGCAAAAGACCTGACAGATAAGTTAGGAATTGCAGGAGAAACACTGGCTGATAAGATCACAGAACTCACCCCTGCACCGGCTCCTGGCGAAGGCGGTTCCACAACGACACCGGGCGGCACAACTAGCCCATCCGGCACTGAGACCACACCGGGCGGCGCAGCCACAACACCTGCAGGCACTGTAACTACAGCAGCGGCTCCGGCAAGTGCAGTCACAACCGTTACAACAGCCACAGCAGCTGCAGCACCGGTTGAGATCGCAGAGACACCGGTAGCGCTTGCAGCAGCTGCAATACCGGCGGCAGCAACGAGAACAGCAGCGGTTGCAAATGCAAATGCCGCAGCTGATACAGATGCGGACGCTGACACAGATGTGACAATTGCGGACGAGGAGACACCTCTTGCAGCGAACGGTGCACAGGAGAGCACGACAATTGACGATGAGGAAACTCCACTTGCAGCAGAGGCTGGCGCAGTGGAAAACAAACAGCAGGAGAAAATGTCCTGGTGGTGGTTACTCATCATTGCACTTCTTGGTGTAACCGGCGAGGAAATGTACCGCAGAAATAAAAAGAAAAAAGCAGAAGCAGCTCAGAAAGATGAGAAATAAATTTTAACAGTAAGGCGCATCCAAAAGGTGCGCCTTTTCTAAAACGTCCATTGCAAAAAAATAAAATACGGAGTATTCTGAAAACAGGAAAAACATGATCCGTAATTTGTATACAAGGAAACAAAATCTATGAAAAAAAAGAAAACACTCATAATTTGCATGCTTCTTGGCATAATGCTCCTGACTTCCTGCGGAAAAACAGATCATCAGGATCAGGCGTCAGTCGCCACCGAGCAGACATCCGGAGACAGCCGGCAAACGACAGAAGAACCTGCGGAAACCGTCGGCGGATCGGAAGAGTCAACGGAAGCAGCCGGGACAGCCCAAGCGGCAGTAGAAGCCGTGGAAAGCACAGAATCTTCTGAATATGCAGAACGTAAAAGCATCATCATCACAGCCACAAACGAGTGCGGCATCGACATTGGGATGTTTTCTGTGATCGATCCGATCAGCGGCGAACAATACAATATCAGTGCAATCGCAGATGGACAGTCTGTTTCCATGCCGGTAGAGTGGCCGGTGGAGATCACAGATTTTCAGTGGGCGCTTTATAATCAGAACGGTGAACTCTGCGTTGAGGCAACCACGGATATCAGCCAGGCGGAGAGCGGAGTGACCTTGCTTCTCACCGGAGACGGAAATCTGGATGATGTACAGGAGATCTTCGAATAATGCAGACGATCTGATACAGACAATTCTGCCTGTACAGGGCAGTCAGGACAGAAATGATAAAAACAGGGGGTACTCATGGAAGAAAGAAGAGAAATATCGAGGGTAGAATACAAGACAAATGGTGTTGTCGTAATCTGCGATACACAGGAAAAAATATACGTGGACGTGAAAGACATCAGTCCGTTAGGCATGGGAATCTGTGTGCCGGAGGGGCATGAAGGCCTTCTCGGAAAACAGGTGATCGTTGTGGCAGAAACACTGATCATGTATGCGGAGGTTTCCCGCGAAGAAAAGCAGGAAGACGGCTCCACATTCATTGGTGTGCATGCGATAAAATTCACAGATGACGTTTTGCAGTATCTGTTTTCACACATTGGCTGATGAAACTAATCTTCTAAGCTCGCAGTTTCCGAGCAGCTGATCCCAGAAATGCTCAAGAGGAATCTCTTCATACTGGCAGATCAGGCTGCAGTCTAAGGCTCCATGGGCAACGATCAGTACATTTTTTCCGGAAACAACTTCCGGCGTTAAAACATCGTGGATAAAAGAGCCGCTGCGGGCATACAAATGCTCAAGACTTTCCGCACCATCTACAGCATGATAATGGACAGGATCATGGAACAGCGTATATACCGGACATTCCGGTTTCTGTGTGACATGTTCTGTTCCTTCATACATGCCAAATCCCATCTCGCGGAGACGGTCGTCCGTCAGGATCGGCGTGCCGCTCCCCTCCAGAAAAATTTCAGCAGTCTCCTGCGCACGCTGCAAGGGAGAACAATAGCAGATATCAAATCGCAGATCCCCATACTTTTTCCGCGCGTCTCTCGCCATCTGGCGGCCTTCTTCATTCAAAGGAATATCTTCGCTTCCCTGCAGGCGGTGGACTGCATTCCAGTCAGTTTTTCCGTGTCTCATGATATATAACATAATAAACAATATCCTTTCTTCTTATAATAGTAAAAATCATAAACGCATTGCGGACTCAATTCCCGGTGCGATTGAATTATATCCTATATTTTGTTAAAATGAAACCCTGATCAGAAAACAGCACCGGCACAACGCAGGAAATTGCATGACAGCTATTAATTTTACAGGAAAACTACCGATATATGAGTTAGAAAAATAAGCGTTCCGGCATTTACAGAGATCCGGACCGCAACCATGGAAGAACACAGGCTTATGCACACGGAGGTGTAGAACAATGGCAATAGAGGCTATGAAAGGGGCAGGAATGTCCTACGCGGGAAGTTCATCCGCATCAGATGTAAAAGCAGAGAGTCAGGCAAAAGTGGAAACTGCATCCAACGCAGCAGCTTCTGACGATCTCATGAAGAAAACCATTCAGATCGACACGAAAGAAACTGACAAAAACGGCAAAGACGGAAACCGGGACGACAGTCAGGCAAAGCAGACGATCTCCGAGAATTCCCAGATCAGGAAAGCAGTTGACGAGATCAATAAAAAGGCGCACAATTCCGAGGCAGTCTTCGGAATCCATGATGCAACCAACCGTGTCACTATCAAGATCGTTGACAAAGACACGAAGAAAGTCCTGAAAGAATATCCGCCGGAGAAAACCTTAGACATGATCGCAAAAGTCTGGGAGATGGCAGGATTATTAGTGGATAAGAAACTGTAGATCACTGTCCAAAAGACAGGAGCAGCAATAGACAAGTGACAGATGCAAACAGAAAATGATATAAATAAGTTACAAAACTGAAAGGAGCAGGATTATGCCAATCAGAATCACAGGTTTGAACTCAGGATTAGATACCGAAGCAATCATTTCCGCATTAGTATCTTCTTACAGTTACAAGACCAATAAATACAAAAAAGCACAGACCAAGCTCTCTTGGAAACAGGACGCATGGAAGACTTTAAACACAAAAGTTTACAGCTTCTATACAAGCTTGGACAGTCTGCGTTTCTCTAAAAACTACAATTTGAAATCAACCAAAGTATCCGATTCCACAAAAGCAACGGTGACTGCCAGCAGCTCTGCACCAAATGGTACACAGAAGCTCAACATCCTTAAGGTGGCACAGGCAGGATACTTGACCGGTGGTAAATTAGATGACAGTACCACAACCGGAACCACACTCGCTGAGTTGGGTTACACAGGCGGAAACGGCACGATCACCTTGACAAAAGGTGATGGCACAAAGAAGAATATCGAAGTCAGCCAGGGCACTACGGTCAACAACTTTATCAATTCTTTGAAAGAAGCCGGCGTGAATGCAAGCTATGATGATATCAACAAACGTATCTTCGTGAGCTCCAAAGATACCGGTAAGGACAATGACTTTACACTGACCGGTGGCAATGTGGATGGGGCGAATGCGTTGACGAAACTGGGATTGAATGTAAAATCAGATGCAACAGACGCAACCTATAAAACCTACATGCAGTATTATGGTGATGGAACAGATGCTGGTATCACTGCAAAGGTAAATGAGGCTATCAAAATTTATCGGGATGCACAGGCAGCCTACAAAAAGGCAAGTGCAGAGAATAGTAACTTAAGCGCAGCTTATGGTTATGCATCTGCTTATTCTGCAATGAAAGAGGCATTTAAAAAGAGCGGATTAAATACAACACAGCAGGAAGAACTGACAAAGCTGCTCCAGATGTCTGCAACAGATCGTGCAAAATCAGTTGTCACAAGTGATGGCACTATTTACACTGCTGAGACAAGCGATGCGGATGGCAATACCATTTTCTCTTATGGAGAAGGCGACAATAAGAAATACATTAAATCAGTGAATACTTTCACAGATACAAATGGAAATAGTTATACACATACAGATGTAGACGGAACCAAGCTTATCAAGGACGGAAAAGAATATACTGCTACAGGCGAGAAGGATGCAGATGGTAATGCCACATACAAAGATGCGGATGGCAATGTAGTTTCTATTAAGGTTAACACAAGCTATTACGCTACAACTGCAACTGAGGAAGAAACAAATTACTATCAGATTACCGACGCAGATGGCAATACTTATGCGCAGGATGATACATTACTCTATGTCGATAAAAGCGGAAACAAATATTATGAAGAAAACGGTAAGCTGATTCAGACTACCGGAGAGAAAGCTGACGATGGAACCTGGGTAAAATCTGCAAATGCCAAAGAGGTAAGCTTTGATGCAGATAAGAAAGCCAAAGCAAAACAGACAGTTTACAATCAAGGCGCAGAGTTAAGTGACGTTGTGACAGGAACAAAGGCATATACTTCATTAGCAGAGAGCGCACAGAAGAAAATGTCACTTTCAGATGATGAGATGAGCACATATCTCTCAACATTGACAACCAACATTGGCACCGTAAATTCCTATGAGAATGGAACAGATACATTAGGAGATGACAGTAATTACACCAGAGAAAAAGTGATTGCCAATATCCAGTCGGCATATAGAACTGGTGGATCAACTGCGGTTACAGCGGAGGTAAACAAATACGCACAGATTATCAGTGATAATAAAACAGCAATGACTGACAGCCAGAAAATCATGGATGATAATCAGGTGCTTGCAGATATTGCAGCTATGGAAGACGGAGATGAGAAGACAAAAGCCATTGAGTCTTTCGTAAGCCAGGTAAAAACTGTTCAAGACATTACAACCAATCCGAGCGTTGAATACAACATAGATGCAAAGAAAATCGACGGCTGCGATTCTAAGATTACATTAAATGGAATCGAGTATATAGGAAGCTCCAATTCCTTCTCAATCAATGGATTAAACATTACGGCACAGGTTGTAACTGGTGATGGAGATGCGAATGCGATCAGCATTACAACAGCCACCGATACACAGGGTATCTACGATAAGATTAAAGACTTCTTATCCCAGTACAACAGCCTGATCAATGAGATCACATCTCTGTACAATGCAGATTCCGCAAAAGGCTATGAGCCTCTGACAGATGATGAAAAAGATGCAATGTCTGACACAGAAGTAGAGAAGTGGGAGCAGAAGATTAAAGATTCTCTGTTGAGACGAGATGATAATCTGGAAAGCCTTATGAGTGCTATGACTTCTGCAATGAGCGGTGCGGTTGAGGTAAACGGCAAGAAAATGTATTTGTCCAATTTTGGAATCAAAACATTAGGATATCTGAATGCACCAAAGAATCAGCAGAATGCATATCATATTGATGGCGATGAAGATGATGCTAATTCTTCCGGTAATGCAGATAAGCTGATGACTGCAATTACCAGCGACCCGGATACAGTGATCGATTTCATGCAGGGACTGACGTCTAATCTTTACAATTCGGTTCATAAGAAAATGCAGACATCATCATTAAGCAGTATTTATACAGTTTATAATGATAAAGAGATGGCATCAGAGTATAGCGATTATACAGATTTGATCAAGAAATGGGAAGAAAAATTACAGGACAAAGAAGATTATTATTATAAAAAATTCTCTTCTATGGAGACGGCACTTTCTAAACTGAACAGCCAGACATCATCGTTAAGTGGTTTATTTGGCGGTTGATGAGTAAGTGAACTTGTACTAAAGATGATTGCAAAACAAATACATTGAACAGTAAAATACAAAGCAGAGCGGATATATTATCTGCTCTGCTTAATATGACAAAACCAGGAGGGTACTATGTTAGCAAATCAGGGATACGCAGCTTACGCTAACAATAAAATTATGACAGCATCACCAGCGGAGCTGACATTGATGCTGTATGAGGGAGCAATCAAATTTGCAAACCTTGCAATTGTTGGAATTGAAGAAAAAGATATTATGAAGGCTCACACTAACATCATGAAAGTAGAGCACATTATAGAAGAATTCCAGTCAACCTTAGATCATAAATATCCGGTTGCAAAAGATTTCGATGAGGTTTATTCCTATTTAATGATCCGACTTCGTGAAGCAAATATGAAGAAAGACAAAGAAATCATGGAAGAAGTTTTAAAGCATCTTCGTACCATGCGTGATACGTGGAAAGAAGTCATGCGTACCGCAAGAGCAAAATAAGATAAAATAATGGAGAATGGTGCTATGGCAGAAAACCAGTACATTGCAATTATGCTACAAAGTCTTCAGAAAAAAGAGAAGGTTTTAAACAGCATCATACAGATCAACAAACGTCAGAAAGAAGAACTGGAGAATCCATCTTTAGATCCAGACGACTTTGATAAGACAGTAGAAGAAAAATCAAAACTCATAGAACAGCTAGAGCTGTTGGATAATGGCTTTGAAAAGCTTTATGAAAAAGTACGTGAGGAACTGCAGACGAATAAAGAACTCTATAAGGATGAAATTCTTAAAATGCAGGGCTGTATACGCACGTTAACAGACAGAAGCATGGAAATTCAGACACAGGAAGCCAGAAATAAGCAATTGATGGAGCAGAAGTTCGCAAGTGTGAAGAAACAGGTAAGAGAAATCCGTTCCAGCCAGAAAGTTGTGAATCAATACTACAAGAATATGATGAAGAAGGGCTATGTGGAACCGCATTTTCTTGACAATAAAAAATAATTGATAGAAAAAAAGAAAAAAATCTTTTTTTACTATAAAGTATTGGAGGGAATCTCCGATATATAAGTCAAGTAAAGAAAATTACTTGCAGGTGAAAGTTCAAGCAGAGCGTACGGCTGGGAGGATGGAAACCTAATATAACAAAACAAGTACATAAAGTACAGATGCAGCATGGACGCTGCATTACATTCAAGGAGGAAAAAATAATGGTAGTACAGCACAATCTTACAGCGATGAACGCTAACAGACAGTTAGGAATCACAACAGGACAGCAGGCAAAATCTTCAGAGAAGTTATCTTCCGGTTACAAAATCAATCGTGCAGCAGATGATGCAGCAGGATTATCTATTTCTGAGAAAATGAGAAGCCAGATCAGAGGTTTAAATAAAGCTTCTGATAACGCGCAGGATGGTATCTCTCTTATCCAGACAGCAGAAGGTGCTTTAAACGAAGCTCATTCTATTTTACAGCGTATGAATGAATTAGCTACTCAGGCAGCAAACGATACTAATACATCATCTGATAGAAGCGCTGTTCAGGATGAACTTAATGCATTGACATCTGAAATTGATCGTATTGCATCTACTACACAGTTCAATACACAGAACTTGTTAGATGGTAATTTCACAGGAAAGAACCTTCAGGTTGGAGCATTAGAGGGACAGAAGATTTCTCTTACAATTGCAACTATGGATGCAGCAGCATTATCTATTGACTCTATTAAAGTTAGCACATTTTCAGACGCTGGAAGTGCAATGACACAGATTCAGCATGCTATTTCTTCTGTTTCTAAACAGCGTTCCGCTTTAGGTGCAGTTCAGAACAGATTAGAGCATACTGTTGCTAACTTGGACAATGTATCTGAAAATACATCATCTGCAGAGTCTCGTATCCGTGATACAGATATGGCTGAAGAAATGGTTAACTACAGCAAGAATAATATTCTTGCACAGGCAGGACAGTCAATGCTTGCACAGGCTAACCAGTCTACTCAGGGTGTATTATCTTTATTACAGTAATACAGAGATCGGAAGAGCGTCGTGTAGGGAAAGAGTGTAGATCTCGGTGGT
>OCQP01000137.1_pt1 | contig 11491 bp, 10 predicted proteins | sample 1538391 | NCBI WGS metagenome assembly OCQP01 (sample SAMN04571688, study PRJEB22368) | human gut metagenome | biome: human gut; material: stool | host: Homo sapiens | place: Luxembourg | collected 2012-06-29 | reverse complement strand
AGAGAGCGTGACTGGAGTTCAGACGTGTGCTCTTCCGATCTAAGGAAACAGCCCAAAGCTGGTTCGCTCCGCGCAAAAGGAGGAAGAACGGATGAAGAAGTTTCTGGCAGGGCTGGTAAGCCTGCTGATGCTGTCGACCGCGTTTGCTGAGCCGACGATAACGCATCTGGGCTACACGGCGTATCTTGGCAGCAGCAATGAGCTGTATCTGCAGGATCCGACGGGTACGGTGCGCGTTCTGCGTTATCCGATTGCGGATATTCTTTCGATTACCGACACGGTTGTCTACTGCCGCGCGCAGGATGGCAAGCTGCTCAGCATTGCGCTGGACGGCTCGCAGTCGCTGATTATCGCGGAAGCCCCGACCGATGAGCAGGTGAATGCGCTGACGGCGAAGTCGAGTTATACGCTGACGGACGGTGTGCTGCGCAATGGCGCCACGATTGTGGATACGGGCGTGCTTGCCTTCTGCGATTTGGCGGACGAGCAGACCACGACCGCGCCGGATGAACTGCTGTACCTCAAACAGAACACGACGAACACCGCCGCCCTGATGGTGCGCACGGAGAACGTCGCGACTGCGCGGACGCTGGCGATTCTGGGCATCACCGCGCCTGTGCTGAGCATGACGGCGAACGGCGAGAACATCACCATCGTCGCATCTGACCACAGCGTCACGGTTTACAACCGCGTCGCGCTGACGACCACCAATTATCCGGCGACGTCGGAGCTGACGGAGAAAGCATCCGCCATCGGCAGTGAGCTGTTCCGCTACGCGCCCGCGGAGTCCTTCGGCTGGAACGTGGAAATCAGCACGGGTCTGCCGGCGATTGAAGTTGTGACAGACCGCGGCAATGCGTACGTTGCGACGGCAACGCCCGCCCCTGCGACCGCTATGCCGACCGCAACCGCGCGTCCGACGGCGACTGTCCGCCCGACGGCTACGCCCCGCCCGACCGCAACTGCGACGGCTGCGTCCGAGTACACGCGCCTGAACTACGGCAGCAAGGGCAAGGCGGTGCGCAAGCTGCAAAACCGCCTGTCCAAGCTGGGCTATCCCGTGGGCAAGGTGGATGGCGTCTGGGGTGACGACACGCAGTTTGCGGTCAACCTGTTCCAGTCCGCCATCGGCTACACCGAGCACCGGTATGCTTCTGCTGCCATGCAGGAGAAGCTGTATTCCAAGAAAGCGCCGGTTTACGATCCCTACATGCCCCTGAAGGAAGGCAAGAAGGGAACGCCTGTCAAGCTGATGCAGCAGCGCCTGTTCGATCTCGGCTATTTCACTACTAACGACGTGGAGAAGGAAGTTGATGGCGTGTACGGCAAGCGCACGACGGAAGCCATCAAGCTCTTCCAGACCGTCTGCGGTTATGAAGAGAAGAAAATCACCGGCGTTGCTGATGCGGATACGCTGATGCTGCTCTTCGACGAGAAAGCGCCTGTGAATCCGGGCAACGTGCCGCCGACGCCGACCAGCCCGGTGGTAATCATCACGCCGACCCCGACGAACGTGCCGACGGCAACACCCACGCCGACGAATGCGCCGACGGCAATCCCGGAACCGACGGAAGTCCCGACGGCAATCCCGGAACCGACGGAAGTGCCGACCGAAGTTCCGACGGCGACACCCACGCCGACGAATGCGCCGACGGCAATCCCAGAACCGACGGAAGCGCCGACGGCGACACCTGCGCCGACGGAAGTGCCGACCGAAGTCCCTACGGCTACGCCCGCACCGACGGAAGCCCCGACAGCAACACCCGCGCCGACGGACACGGTGGAGGTCATCACGCCTGAACCGCAGCCGTCTGAAACGGTGACGGAATAAGCAAATTTGCGCCCAATCAGCGATGGTTGGGCGTTTTTTGTGCAGAAAATTTGTAATGGAGGGAAGATATGCCGCTTTTGATGCGTTAGATAGGTGAAGACCGCAGGAAAGTGCGGCAGAAAGAAGGAAGAGACATGAGAAAGTACACGCGGATTGGAACGTTTTTGCTGACACTTGTGATGTGCCTGACGATGCTGACGGCGCAGGCGGAAAGCGAACTGCCGGAGGAAGTCGCGGACTTGTTCACCGTGAAGGCGTGGGCACACTACGCTATCGCGAACCAGCCAGATATGCCGGAGAACAAGGCGTTCGCGGTGATGCAGGAAGAATCCGGCTACGAGGCAGTGCTGCTGGTGATGCGCAACACCAAGAGCGAAACGAACGTGCTGGTGCTGGCGGAAAAATCATCCGCACAGGCGGATTGGAAAATCACCATGCGCAACTGGGGCGCGGTGGGGCAGGGTGACGCGAACGTGCCGCAGCTGGCGGTGCTGGCGGACGGGCGTTTCGTCATCCACTACCCGAACGGCGACAGCGCGTATTTCACGCATGAAGCGAATGGCTGGCAGCTGACAAACCTGTCCTTTGGTGATGCGACACAGGTGGAAGTGACCCGCAGCGGCATGACCTTCCTCACTCTGTCGGACAACGGCAAGTGGGTCAAGACGACGGTGTCCGGCGTGGTGGAGACGGCCATGGCGCAGTTCAGCATGGATCGCTTCCCGCGGACGGTCGCGGCGGCACGCGAGCACCTGACGAATCCGCCGACGATTCCGGATTCCCCGTGGAGTTGGACGTACCCCTACGGCTTCCCGCAGCCCTCGCAGTACGCCAAACTTGCGGCAGGCAAGCAGTACGCGGTGTATTCCGCGCCGTCGGATACCAGCTTCCGCGCGGCGAACGGCAAAGCACTGCTGTCCACGAACGACTGGGTGCAGGTTTTCTTTGAGGAGGACGGCTATCTGCTTGTGCAGTACGCCATCAGCCGCCATCAGTACCGCATCGGGTACATCAAGGCGGATGCGGTGTCGAATTTGTCGGAAATGGCGGAAATCGGCAGCTGGGCGAATTACCCGGCGCAAGTTCTGCGCACATCGGCGCTCACCGACGACCCGCTGAATTCCTGCGGCGCGGTGATGACGCTGACGGCGGGACAGCAGGTGACGTATCTGGGACAGCTGGGTCAGGAATGGGCGTTTGTGGAGACGACGACGGCGCAGGGGCAGCGGATTCGCGGCTTCGTGGAATTGAGTGAGCTGAACGTCACGCGCCCAGACGATGCGGATGACAATTTGAACGGGTAATGCTATTTCCGGGTTCACCTGTGCCATCTGCAAATAGTATAATAAATAATTCCAAAACAACAACCCCCAGCCGCGTTTTGCAGCCGGGGGTTTTTGCTTGCTTTTCCTGCGAAATCAATCAGAATTAGCGTACTCCCAATCATACACTTCCGAAGAAAGTGTGAAACCGATTCGGGAATAAAATGCTTGGTCAGACAAGACGATGGCGCACTTTGCACCAAGCGCATGGGCGCGCGAACATGCTTCATAGACCAACGTTTTCGCCAAACCGTGCTTTCTGTGTTCCGGCACAGTGGCGACAGGCTCAACATAAGCGGTGTCACCGGTTGTGTACCACAAGCCGCAGTGCGCGCAATATTCGCGGTTGGCAATTGCAAAGGTTTTCAGCGCGTCGTTTGCGTGGGGGATTCGCTTCAGCAATTCCGCATCCCTTTTTCGGGCGTGCCGTCATTGTCAAACCCTCTGTGAATCACCAACTGGTATTGCCATGGATCGGCGGCAAAATCCTGCGGGCTCATGGTATAGCCGTCCGGCAGACAATAGACCAGCGGATTGGACAAATCATTCAAAACGTCCCCAATGAAAATGCTCGTTGTAATCCAGCGCTCCCGCTTTCAAAAGAAATTGGTAAATGCTTTGATACTGCTCGTTGAACCGTTCGCAGTTTTTGTAGTGCTCTATTCGGTATTCCATGGCAAATCACCTTGTCAGCTGCTTGTCTGAATGGTCGTCCGGATAGTGAAGGGAATCCCCCAGATGTAGTAGGTGATGTTCGCCTCGCGGATGGCGTGCATGTCCTTGCTCGTCAGGATGGTGGCAGTCACGTCGCCGATGGTGTGCGCGGGCAGGGTCAGCACTTGGTCGCTGCCGATTTGCAGAATGTCGCCGCTCATGGGCGTAATCTGCACCTCAATCATTTCCGCGGGCAGGGTTGTGTTGTTCTCCAGCCGGAACGTGTAGGTGTAAAAGACGTAATCCTCCGCGCTGGACAGCTCCTGCGGGGCGACGAACGACGTGCCGACAACCGCGCCCGCGCGAACCTGCGCGCTCAGGTCAGTGAACAGGTCGTAGTCCCGGTAGGCTTCCAGCGCCGTAACGCCCTGCGCAATCACCGTCACGTTCGACGTCATGTACATCGCGCCGACACCGAGCAGCGCAATCAGCAGCAAAACGACGCTCACAATGGCAAAACGCTTCATGAAACTTCTTCTTAATCTCCTTCGGTCTGCTGAAGCAGGCGGTTCATTTGGTCAATCATTTCGGAGTCCTTCAGGCTGAAATGGAACTCTACGCGGCGCGAAGCTTCCTTGTCCTCGTTGCCGTACTGGTCGTAAATCAGCCCTGTGGCGCCGCGCCCGGTGATGGTCAGCAGACCGCTCTTGAGCAAATCGCGCTGGCGGGTCGTCAGACCGGGCATTTTCAGGATGTAGGTGGCGACGGACAGCGCGCGTTCTTGCGAGAGCTTCAGGTTGTTGTAGTAGTCGCCGGTCGAGTCCGTGTAGCCCTCGATGATGATTTCGCCGAGGTACGCGCTGTACTCGTCGCGCAGCAGCACGTTCAGGTAGACGGGCACGAAGCGGTCAAGCAGCGCCTTGCCTTCTGCACGGATTTCGGATTTGCCCGTGTCGAAGAGCACCGAGCTGTCCAGCACAATGTCGCCCGTGGAATGATCCACCGTTGCGCTGAGGTTCGCGGAGGACAGGGCAGAGGACAGCGCCGTGATGATGCGCGGACGGATGCCAATCAGCGCGTCGATTTGCTCCGCCTGTGCCGCCATTGCCGCCTGTTGATTTTCCAGCACTTCGTTCGCGGCTTGCAGCGCCATTTCCTTGTTGTTCAGGTCAGTTTGCAGGATGATGAGCTTTGCCTCACGGTCAGCCAAATCGGTCTGCGCCTGTTGCAATTGCGCCTGCTGGTCGCTTAGGACGATGTAGGCGTTTTCCAGCTCCTTCGCCTGTGAATCCAGCTGCACTTGGATGATGGCGATTTCCGTCGCCTGCTTGTCCATCGTCACCTGCTGGGAGGCAAGCTGCAACGTCTGCGCGTCGAGCGTCACCTGCTGCTGGCTGACGAGCGCCTTCTGCGCGTCCAGTTCGGCGGTTTTCGTCTCCAGCATCGTGAAATACTGGTAGAGGCTGACGCTCAAAATCAGAACAAACACAAGCAGCAGCGCTGCCATCATGTCAGAGTAGCTGATCCAGCTTGCGCCGCTGTTGCTGGTGCGGGCGGCGCGCCGGTTGCGGATACGCGCCATGCTTACCCCTCCTTCTGGCGGAGCGCAGCGGTTGCCGCGTCAATCGACTCCTTGAGTGCGGTCAGCAGGCGCTGTGTTTCGGCGGCTTGGCGGGTCGCTTCGGCGCTGTCTGTGCCGGAGAGCTTGTCCGTCGTTTCGCCCATCATTGCCATCAGTCCCTGCATACTTGCGTCAAACATGCCCAGCGACTGGCTAAGCCCGCTGACGACGCTCTGCGTGAAGTTCTGGCAGCCGGCGGAAAGCTCGGCGGCGGACTGCTTCATAGCATCGGCGACGCCGGAAAGCTCCTGCGTTGTGGCGTTGCTGGACTGCTTCATCGCGGCGGTCGTTTCGTTGCTCTGGCGGGTGAACTGCTCCGTCACGCGGGCGAGCTCCTCCTGTCCGGCGCGGATGCGGTTCAGCGCGCTCAACTGCTGATCGCTGACTTTGCCCAAGCGGGTGAGCAAATCAGCAGAGGAACGCTCGAAGCCCTCGTCGCGGCTGCGGGCGGCACTGAGTTCCTTGATGTACTGCTCGAAGTGCGCAATCACATCGTTCGTCACGTCATGCAGCTGGCGCATATCCACCTGAATGGCGGCGGCGGCGTTCAGCGACTGGCGGACTTGCTCCAGTGACGCCTGCTGATGCTGATTCACCTCGGTCATCGTGCGGCCAAGGGTGAGCAGCTGGTCGGAGAGGGACGCGTTCATCTGCTGCACAAAGCTGCCGACGATGCGTCCAACGCCGTCCACCTGCGCGCGCGTCGCCCCCATCAGAAAGTTGTCCATCGCCTGCGAAACGGGCTGCATCGCGCTGCGGACGGAGTGCTCCATTGCGCCCGCGAGCTGCCCCGGCAGGGTGTCGGTGAGGGTGGAAAGCATGTGGTTGGAGTCCTGATTCTGGCAGATAAGCTGCACATCGTTGTCCAGCGGGCGCGACATTGCCAGCGAAGTGAAGTTCGACACGAAGTCGTCAATCGCGCGATAGCTGGAGCCTTGCAGAATGCGGTTGATAATGTTGAAGCAGATGGAGCAGCTGACGCCCGCGACGGATGTGCCAAAGGCGAACTGCATCCCCGTCAGCAGCGTCGGGATGCCCTCGATAATCTTGTCGGCGTTGGAGAAGTCGAGGCCGCCCAGACCGTCCATCATGCCCATGAACGTGCCCAAAATGCCCAAAGAGGTCAGCAGACCCGGAATCAGATCGGCCAACTGCGCATTGCCCGGCCCGTGGATGACGGTATCGTCGTTGATGTAGTCCTCAACGTTGCAGGGCAGACCGCGGCGGTCAAGCTGCTCGGCGTTTTGCAGGAAGCGCAGCCAGCAGTTCTTCAGCCGATTGCCCATAAAGCGTTTTTCCTGCCAGACGGGTGTGCCCTGCCGCGTGCCGGCATCCTGCTGCAAGCGGGTGATAGCGCGGCGCAGGGCGTGGGTTGTGGTAATCAGGGGAATCAGGCACTTGAAAACGCCAATCAGCGTGACCCCCGCGATGGCACAGTACACCAGCGCGTCGGTCAGGTTCGACAAATGGCTGGAGAACCATTGCAGAATTTCATCAAACATGGTCAAGCCCTCCTGTGGGTGGTTTCCCTCCTATTGTATCATGAAAAAGCCGTGTCTGTAAATGTGCAGATTGTAAATCTTGCGCTGCGGAATCTCTGATTTATTCGGCGGCACATCTGACGAATGCCTTTTCCGCCATCTGCTGCTTGCGCAAATCTCGATTTACCTCCAGTAAACCTTCGATTTGCGCAATTGCATCTGACGAAAAATTCATCCGTCATCTGACCACCTCATTGCATCAGAGCTTCCGTTACGCTTCTTCATCTTTCAGCACGTCGCGCGCCTGAATGGTGTGGAACGCCGCGGCGCGCCCAAGCCGGTTCATGACAGCCAGCCCAACGCCCTCCGGCGGCACAACCTCGCTGAAAATCACGTCCATGTGCTCCTCATCCAAGCGGCGGAGGGTGTCGAACAGCCGGTGCGCGACCTCGGATGCGTTGTCGCGCGAGCCGATGTCGTGCGGATGGCAGTCTTTGAGCGCATCCATATGCTCCGTGAAGCACATCACACACGCGCGATGCCCCTGTGCGTCGGCATGGGCGGCCAGCTTCGCCATGGCGGCGACAACATCCGCCTCCGCCCCCTCGACCAGCGTCACCTGACCATCGGGGGAGTAGTGCTTGTAGCGCATACCGGGGGAAAGCGCCTTTTCACCTTTCTGCAAGGGACGCAGGACACTGCCTGCCACGTCCACATGCCCCAGCACGCTTTCGAGCATGTCTTTCGTGATTCCGCCGGGACGCAGGATGCACGGCGCGCCGCTCGTCACGTCCAAGACGGTGGATTCCACACCGACGTCGCAGCTGCCGCCGTCAAGAATCAGCGGGATGCGCCCGTCCATATCCACCAGCACATGGTGCGCCGTGGTTGGGCTGGGCTTGCCGGAGCGATTCGCGCTGGGGGCGGCAATCGGCAGCTTGCAGGCGCGCAGGAGCGCTGCCGCAACCGGGTGCGACGGCATCCGCACGGCGACGGTCGGCAGACTGGCGGCGACTTCATCCGGAATGGCGGGCTTGCGCGGCAGAATCAGCGTCAGCGGCCCCGGCCAGAAAGCGTCCATCAGCTTTTCCGCCAGCGGGGACACCTCACATAAGGGCGTCAGCTGCGCGCGGTCGTAGACGTGGACAATCAGCGGATTATCCGCCGGACGCCCCTTCGCGGCGAAGATATTCAGCACGGCTTTTGCATCGAGGGCGTTCGCGCCCAATCCGTACACCGTTTCGGTCGGGAAGGCGACAAGCTGCCCGTCGTGGAGCAGCTGCGACGCAAGCGCGAGGGCTTCGGGGGTGGGGGAGAGAACTTGGGTCATAATATCCCTTCTTTTTTAATTCGGAATGCGGAATTCGGAATGCCGTACCCGGACAAACACGCGGGCAAAGCATGAAAATGCGATCAACTCAATCGCGTGAAAGGGTCAAGGGACGAAGTCCCTTGTGGAGTCCAGAGGCAAAGCCTCTGGCGGGTCAAGGGCAGCGCCCTTGGGTTTCCCCAATCAACACGCGGGCAAAGCATGAAAATGCGACCAACTCAATCGCAAAAAGGGTCAAGGGAGGAACTCCCTTGCGGGGTCAAGGGGCAGCGCCCCTTGGGTCACTTCATTTCCCGTAGCCTTTCGACAATCTCCTCCGCGTGCAGCGCGTCGATGATTTCGTCTAAGTCGCCGTCGATGATGTCTTGGATGCGGTAGAGGGTCAGACCAATGCGGTGGTCGGTCACGCGGCCTTCGCGGAAGTTGTAGGTGCGGATGCGCTCGCTGCGGTCGCCTGTGCCGACTTGAACGCGGCGGTTCTCCGCGTAGGCAGCGTCCTTCTCCGCGCGCATCTTCGCCAATAAGCGGCTGCGGAGCACCTGCATCGCCGTATCGCGGTTCTTCAGCTGGCTCTTCTGGTCTTGGCACGTCACCACCAGCCCAGTCGGCAGGTGTGTAATCCGCACGGCGCTGTCCGTCGTGTTCACGCACTGCCCGCCGTGACCCGTCGAGCGGTACACGTCAATCCGCAAATCCTTCGGGTCAATCTGCAATTCGACGTCCTCCGCTTCCGGCAGCACAGCCACCGTGCAGGTGGAGGACTGGATTTTGCCGTTGGACTCCGTAATCGGCACGCGCTGCACCCGGTGGACACCGCTCTCGTACTTCATGCGCGCGAAAACGCCGCTGCCCGCGATGCTGAACACCGCTTCCTTAATGCCGCCCAACTCCGTCTCCGTCGTCGAAATCGGCTCGACGCGGAAGTGATGCCGCTCGGCATAACGGATGTACATGCGCATCAGCTCCGCCGCGAACAGGCACGATTCCTCGCCGCCTGCGCCGCCGCGAATCTCCATGATGATAGAATGGTCGTCGTCCGGGTCGCGCGGCAGAAGCAGAATCCGCAATTGCTGCTCCGCCTCGGCGATTTGCGCCGCCAGCGACTGCAATTCTTCCGCCGCCATCTCGTGCAGATCCGGGTCGGACAGCATTTCCTGCGCCTGTTCACGGTGGCGCAGAAGCGACTGGTACGACTGCCACGCCGTCACCTGCTCCTCCAGCGCCGCCCGTTCCTTCAGGTACGCCTGATAGCGCGCCGTGTCCGCAATGATGTCCGGCTGGACAATCGCTTCGCTCAGTTCCTCATAGCGGCTGACAATCAGCGGATATTTTTCAAACATGCTTCCTTGCCTCAATCATTCGGGGAATGTGCTGATAATCCTCGTGCGCCTGCACATCCGCAAAATCCGCCAGCAGCGCCATGACCGCTTCGGCCTGGTCGAAGCCGACCTCCAGCAGCAGAACGCCGCCGGGACGCAAGAAATGAGGGGCGCTCCGCGCAATTTGGCGGTAGAAATCCAACCCGTCCGCGCCGCCGTCCAACGCCATCATCGGCTCACGGTGGACTTCTTCTTGCAAAGTCAGGCAGTCGGCAGAGGGAATGTAGGGCGGGTTGCTGACAATCACGTCAAACGCGATTTCCGGCACGGCGGCGAATAAATCCCCCTGATGCAGGGTGACGGACGCGCCAAGCAGTTCCACGTTTTTCGCCGTGACTGCCAGTGCATCGGGGGATAAATCCGCCGCGTGTACCTGCGCACCGGGAACCTCCAGCGACATGGAAACCGCTAACGCGCCGCTGCCGCAGCACAAGTCCAGCGCAATCGGATGCGGATGTTCCCGCAGCGCTGCAATCGCGCGTTCCGCCAGCAGCTCCGTCTCCGGGCGCGGAATCAGCACCCGTTCATCCACATAGAAATCACGCCCTAAAAAAGGCTGCGTGTGGAGCAGATATTGCAGGGGCTGACGGGTCAGGCGGCGGGAAACAAGGGCATCGAAGCGGGTCAGCACGCCATCAGGCAACACGGTCGTCATATCCAGACGCAGGGACAAAGGCGGCTGACCCGTCACATGGGACAGCAGCAGCGCCGCGTCCACCTCCGGATCGGGAATCCCGGCATCCCGGAAGGCAGACGCGGTCGCTTTCAGCAAAGCGCGCGGATTCACTGCTTGTCCTCGCCCTTCTGCGGGAAAACGTAGTCCGGCTCGCTCTGCTCGTAGGAGGTCAGAATCGCCCAGCCTTCTTCCGTGCGCGGCGCGTCCTCCGGCAGCCCATACAGTGCGACGTTCATGGAAACGATGGCGCATTCGAGCATTCCGTCGTCCGGCTGACGGGTGGTCAGACGCTGCAGCTGCAAGCCCGGCCAGCGCAGAATCTTCGCGATTTTGCTCTCCGAGTGCGCCAGCCCCTTCAATACCTCGTAGCTCACGCCCGCCACGACCGGCAGCAGGCACAGGTGCACCAGCATCCGCAGGGCGGCGTTGGTGATGTCACGCCCGACGAAGAGGAACAGGATGATGGAAATTAGCATGACAATCAGCAGGAACGCCGTACCGCAGCGCGGGTGCAGGGTCGTGAACTGCTGGGCGTTCTTGGGCGTCAGGGGAAGGTTGTGCTCATGGCAGTAGACAGTCTTGTGTTCCGCACCGTGGTACTGGAACGTGCGGCGCACATCTGGCACCATGCCGCAGAAAATCATGTACGCAATCAGAATCAGCACTTTCGTCAAGCCGCCGATGAGCGTCGCGACCGTGCCGGACGCGCCCAGCGACAGAATCCCTTTTTCTGCCAGCGACGGCAGGACGATGAACAGCCCGACGCTCAGCAGCACCGCCAGCACCATCGCCACGCCCATGACGACTTTGTCGATGCTCTTGCCGAGCTTCGCCGCGAGCCACTTTTCGAACTTCGTCGGCTCTTCCTCTTCCGTGCCGAGCATCTTCGCGGACGTTTCCAGCGTCGTCATGCCCATCGCGAGCATGTTGACCATGTTGACCGCGCCGCGGATGATGGGCAGCCCCATCCACTTATGCTTCTTGCTGAGCGGCTCGGACTTCTTGTAGTCCACCACCATCGTCTTGTCTGGGCGGCGCACCGTGATGGCAATCGCGTCCGGCCCCTTCATCATGACGCCTTCGAGAACAGCCTGTCCGCCAATATCGACGGGCTTTTGGGATTGATTCGGCATAATAATACCTCTTTCTGCGCGTATGCGCGAACAATGCAGTCATCAAGGCGGAAAGCAGAAAATC
>OCQP01000127.1_pt1 | contig 11817 bp, 10 predicted proteins | sample 1538391 | NCBI WGS metagenome assembly OCQP01 (sample SAMN04571688, study PRJEB22368) | human gut metagenome | biome: human gut; material: stool | host: Homo sapiens | place: Luxembourg | collected 2012-06-29 | reverse complement strand
TGCAAAGAATGAGGGAGGGAAACCACAATGCAGATGTTTGTTCTCGTGCTGAATCGGGAAGAATTTCTGGAGCCGCTGCTGGAAGAAATGCTCAAGCAGAACATCGGCGGCGCGACCATTTTGGAATCGACGGGCATGATGCGCGTGCTGGATGGCGACCATAACATCGACGATCTGCCGGTGCTGGGGGTGCTGCGCCACCTGTGCAATCCGGAGCGGAAACGCTCCAAGACGATTTTCACGCTGCTGAAATCCGAACAGATTCCGCAGATGATTGAAATCATCAACAAAGTAACCGGTGGACTGGACAAGCCCGACACGGGTATTTGCTTCGCCCTGCCCACGACGTTTGTGGAAGGGGTCAACAAGAACAAATGAATATCCTGTTTGCACTTGCCATTGCAATGGCGGTTGGCATGGCCATGACGCGCCTGATTAAGCTGATTCATCTGCCGAACGTGACGGCGTACCTGATTGCGGGTCTGCTGGTCGGGCCGTATGTGCTGAAGGTGCTGACGCCGGAAATGAACAGCAAGCTGTCGATTATCTCCGATGTCGCGCTGGGTTTCATTGCTTATTCCATCGGCAGTGAGTTCAAGTTCTCCTACATCAAGGAAATCGGCGCGAAGCCGATGGTCATCACGGCGTTTGAGGGCTGCGTGGCATCACTGCTGGTGTTCCTGACGCTGCTGGCGCTGGGTCAGCCGCTGCCGATGTGTCTGGCGCTGGGGGCGATTGCCGCGGCGACCGCTCCGGCGGCGACGCTGATGGTCGTCCGCCAGTACAAGGCGAACGGCCCGGTGACGCGGATGCTGCTGCCCGTTGTCGCCATGGACGATGCGCTGGGGCTGATGCTCTACGCCATCATGATGGCAATCGCCCGCACGCTTGACAGCGGCGCGGCATTAAGCGTGATGACGCTGCTGGTGAAGCCGCTGATTGAAATTGTCGGCTCGCTGGCGATGGGCGTTCTCATTGGCACGGTGATGGTTTTCTGCCTGCGCTTCTTCCATTCGCGCGGCAATAAGCTGACGATGACGATTCTCATCGTGTTCCTCGCCGTTGGCTTGAGTACTATGCTCGATTTGAGCAGCCTGCTGGTCTGCATGATGATTGGCGCGACGATGATTAACGTCAGTAACGATTCGCCCGCGCTCCTTGAGCAGTGCGACCGCTTCACGCCGCCGCTGTTCCTGCTCTTCTTCGTCTTGAGCGGCGCAAGCCTTGACTTGTCCGTGCTGCCGACGGTCGGCGTGGTGGGTATTGCGTATGTTTTGAGCCGCGCAATTGGCAAGTCGCTCGGTGCAACCATCGGTGCTGCCATCGAGAAGTGTGATAAGAACATCATCCGCTACCTCGGTATGACGCTGATTCCGCAGGCGGGTGTCGCCATCGGCATGGCGCGCATGTGCCTGACGGATTTGCCCGCCTATGGCCCGACGATTAACGCCGTCGTGCTGGCAGGTACGCTCATCTACGAACTGACTGGCCCGGTCATCACCAAGATTGCGCTGACGAAAGCCGGCGAAATCAAGGAAGGCGGCGCAAAGCCCGCTGCGGTGACGGCAGCCAAATAATAATTCATACTATTTCCAAATTCACCTGCGCCATCTGCTCGCGCCTTTTCCGCGCTTGCGTCCGCTCATTCCACTTAGCGTAGCGCTGCTACGCTGCGTTTCATTCGCGTTAGCCAGCGCGAAAAATTCGCTTCGCATCTTGGCGCATTCTCATTTGGAAATAGTATAAAAGCCTCTTCTTTGGTGCGATGATTGCAGGGTTGGGGATTTATTGCTCGTTTTATGATGGAGCAGGGGTTTCGCGCCTGCGGGCGCGACCAAAGGGCAATGGAAACGGACGAAGTCTGCGATCGCCCTTTGGAAACCTTCGCTTGCACTCCCATGTTAGTGGTCTGTACCGCTGCTTGTGGATATGGGGGACAGTGTGGGTAAGCTGTGGATAAACACGCGGGCATAGCATGAAGAAGTGACCAACTCAATTGCGAGATGGGTGTCGAGAGGGTCGAAGACCCTTCGCGGGTGCAGGGCAGAGCCCTGCTGGGGTCAAGGGGCAACGCCCCTTGCGTCTCCTTACAGAAGGGAGTAAGTCGGATGGAGAATCTTGCACCGGCGGGAAATTGGGATGCGCTCAGGAGTGCGGTGGCGGCGGGCGCGGACGCGGTGTATCTGGGGTATGCCGCGTATTCGGCGCGGGCGGGCGCGGGCAATTTCGATGCGCAGCAGCTGCGGGATGCCGTGCGGTTCGCCCATCTGCATCATGTGCGTGTCCATGTGACCGTCAATACGCTGATTAAGGACGGCGAGCTGGCGGGGGTCGTGGATGTGCTGCGGCTGCTGAGTGAAATCCGCGTGGATGCGGTGCTGGTGCAGGATTTGGGCGTGCTGCGGATGGCGCGGCGCTGCTTCCCGGATTTGCCCATCCACGCCAGCACGCAGATGGCGATTCACAACGCGACTGGCGTCCGCTTCTGCCGCAATCAGGGCATGACCCGCGCGGTGCTTGCCCGCGAATGCAGCGCCGCCGAAATCGCCCTCGCCGCGAAAGAGGGCATCGAAATCGAAGTGTTCGGGCATGGCGCACAGTGCGTCGCCGTCAGCGGGGAGTGCCTGTTTTCCTCCGTCGTCGGCGGACGAAGCGGCAACCGCGGGCGCTGCGCTCAGCCTTGCCGCCTGCTGTATACCTACCGCGGCAAGACCGCGGCGTGGCTCTCTCCGCGCGACGTTTGTATGCGCGATGACCTGCCGGAGCTGAACAAGGCGGGCGTTGTGTCCATCAAGCTGGAGGGGCGGCTCAAACGCCCGGAATACGTCGCGACGATTGCCAATAGCTACCGCAATGCCATCGACGCGATGGACAATGGGCATTTCCGCAAGGCGGACGAAGCCGAAATGACCGGACTGCAGCAGATTTTCTCCCGCGGCGGCTTTATGCGCGGGTACGCCATGGGCGCGGAGGATGCGGGCGTGATTGACCCGGCGCGCGTCAGCCACGGCGGCGTGAAAATCGGCAGGGTGGAGTTCACAGCTGGCAATATGGCGCGCGTCCGATTGGAACGCAGCCTCGATGATGGCGACGGCTTGCAGATCCGTACCGCGCAGGGGGATGCCGAACTGATTTATGCCGGGCATGACACCGAAGCGGGGCAAATTGCCGTCGTGCGCCTGCGGCCCGACATCCGCACCAAGGCGGGTGACGAGGTCTACCGCCTGACCAGCGAAAAGCAGCTCCAATGGGCGCGAAGCCTTGCCATTCCCGCGATTCCGGCGGATATGGCGCTGATTGCATATCCCGGAAAGCCGCTTGCGCTCACCATGACCGACGGCGAAAGCAGTGTCACCGTCACGGGCGACACGGTTGCCCCCGCGCAGAGCCGCGCCATGAGTGAAGAGGACGCGCGGCGCAGTCTGGGAAAGCTCAGCGACACGCCGTTTTCTCTGCGGGCGCTGACGGTGCAGACCGCGGGCGCGTTTGTGCCTGTGTCGGCGCTGAATCAGCTGCGGCGCGAGGCTTGTCAGCAGCTGGCGGAAGCAAGAATTGCGGCATTCACGCGCAAAGCTGGGCGCGAAGAAACCGCGGATGACCTGATTTATCCCGACACGCCGGATGCGCCGAGCATGGCGATTGTCCGCACGAGGGAACAGGCGGATGCGATGCAGGGCGCGGCGGATTTGCTGGTCTGGTATCCTGAGGATTTCCGGGTGGATGCGCTGGAAAGCGGCTTGCGGGACATGCCGGACGGCGTGTGGCTGCAATTGCCGACCGTGTGCGAGGAAAAGACGCTCGATTTGCTCTGCGACTTCGTGCAGAGAAACGCGGGGAAGCTCGGCGGCATTGTGCTGGGCAGCGTTGGGCAGCTGGGACGTACATGGAACGTGCCAATGGGCGCGGGCAGAGGGATTCCGGTGATGAATCGCCGCGCGGCGCAGTTTCTGCTGGAGCAGGGGTGCCGATTCGTGACGGCAAGCAGCGAACTGTCCGGCGCGGAATTGCGGACGCTGATGCAGAATCATCCGCCTGTGGTCGTGCCGGCGTATGGGCGGGAGCAGCTGATGCTGCTGCACCACTGCCCGGCGCGGACGTATCTGGGATTGACGAAGGGGCACGCGGCGTGCCGGATGTGCGACCAGCATTCACCGGATGCGCTGGCGGGGCAGACGCTCACCGACCGGCGCGGCACGGTCTATCCGCTGCTGCGGCAAAGGCTGCCGGAGGGATGCTTGGTGCGGCTGATGAACGCGCTGCCGACGAACAACATCCGCCGGGTGCGTCAGGCGGGCTATGCGCCCATGATGGTGCTGACGACGGAAAACGCGCAGGAAGCGGCGGACGTGCGCGCCGTCATGGATGGCGAAATGCGGGAATTGGAAGGGACGAGCAATCACTGGAATCGTCCTGTTGAGTGAATTGTTTATGAGGAACACGCAGATGATGAAGGAAAGAACCTTGCGGGTGCTGGAATTTACCAAAATCCGCGACCGTCTGGCAAGCAAGGCCATGACGGACATGGGGCGGGAGCGCTGCGAGGCGCTGGTTCCGTCCAGCAATATGACCGAAATCCAGCGGATGCAGGCGGAGACGGAGGAAGCGACGGTCATCCTGCAATATGTGGGCGCGTCGCCGCTGGTGCCGTTTTCGGATGTTCGCGCGAGCCTGACGCTGGCGGAAAAGGGCGCGACGCTCTCCCCAAAGGCGCTGCTGGAAGTGGCGGCGCTGATGCAGTCCGCCCGCGCGGCGCGGAAGGCGCTGGATACCGAGCGCGACAACACGCCGATTTTGAAGGAACTGGCGCAGCGCCTCTCGACGCTTCACAACGTCGAGCAGGATATCACCAACGCGATTATCTCCGAGGACGAAATCGCCGACCGCGCGTCGAACGAGCTGATGGACATCCGCCGTCATCTGCGCGGGGCGAACGAGCGCATTAAGGAGAAGCTGAATCAGATGATTCGCTCATCCGCGTTCCAGAAGTACCTGCAAGACCCGATTGTCACCATGCGCAACGACCGCTACTGCCTGCCCGTCAAGGCGGAGTACCGCGGCAGCGTGCCGGGGCTGGTGCATGACCAGTCGTCCACCGGCGCGACGCTGTTCATCGAGCCGATGGCGGCGGTGGAAATGGGCAACGAGCTGAAAACGTGGGCGGCGAAGGAAAAGCAGGAGATTGAGCGGATTCTGGCGGCGCTGTCGGCGGAAATCGCGCCGTATGCCGACCAGCTGCGCGAGACGGTGGAAACGCTGGCGGAACTGGACTACATCTTCGCCAAGGGGATGCTGTCCCGCGAGATGAACGCCGTGTCGCCTAAACTCAACCAGAACGGGTACATCAACATCATCCGCGGGCGTCATCCGCTGATTGACCGGGAGAAGGTTGTGCCGTCAAACCTGTGGATGGGCAAGGACTTCACGTCGCTGATTATCACCGGTCCGAACACGGGCGGCAAGACGGTCACGCTGAAAACAGTCGGGCTGCTGACGCTGATGGCGCAGGCGGGCTTGCAAGTCCCGGCGGATTTGGGGACGGAGCTGGCGGTGTTTGAGCAGGTGTTCGCCGATATTGGCGACGAGCAGTCCATCGAGCAGAGCCTGTCCACCTTTTCCGGGCATATGACGACGATTGTGTCCATCATGCACGAGGTGACGCCGGATGATCTGGTGCTGTTCGACGAACTGGGCGCGGGTACTGACCCGACTGAGGGCGCGGCACTGGCACAGGCGATTCTGCAGCGCCTGCTGAACATCCGTGTGCGGACGCTGGCGACGACGCATTACAGCGAACTGAAGGCATTCGCGCTGTCCACCAAGGGGGTTGAGAACGCTTCCGTCGAGTTCGATGTGGAGACGCTGCGCCCGACCTACCGCCTGTCTATTGGCGTGCCGGGCAAGTCCAACGCCTTTGAAATCAGCCGCCGTCTGGGTCTGCCGGAAAACCTCATTGACGACGCGAAGAAGCTGCTGTCCAGCGATTCTGTGCGCTTTGAGGACGTTATCGCCAATGCGGAATATCACCGGCAGGTGGCGGAACGCGAGCGCGAGATTGCGCGTCAGGCGAGCGCTGAGACGGTCAAGCTGCGCGACGAAGCCGAGAAGCTCCGCAAGCAGATGGAAGACCAGCGCGAGAACACCATCAAGAAAGCCAAGGCGGACGCCCGCCGCATCATGGAGCAAACGCGCCGCGAATCCGAGAGCATCATCGCGGATTTGAAGCGCATGAAGAAGGAACAGCAGAACCCCGACGCGCAGGTGAACGCGATTCGCCGCCGCATCGAGAACAACGTGGACAATTTGTCCGAGGGCTTGCTGCAAAAGGTGGATACCGGGCTGCCGCCGAAGGAAGTCCGCAAGGGCGACACGGTGGAAATCCTCACCATCGGCAGTCAGGGTACGGTGCTTGCCCCCGCCAACGCCAAGGGCGAGGTGGAGGTGCAGGCGGGCATCCTGAAGCTGAAGGTGAATATCAGCCAGCTGCGTCTGGTGAAGCAGCCGGACAAGCCGAAGCCCCAGCCGACGAGCGTTCATCTGAAAACCGGCGCGATGGAACGCACGGTGCGGATGGAATGCGACGTGCGCGGCATGGCGCTCGATGAGGCGATTATGACGGTTGACCAGTATCTGGATCAGGCGATTCTGGCGGGGATGGGCGAAGTGAGCATCATCCACGGCAAAGGCACGGGCGTTCTGCGCAGCGGCATTCAGCAGCATTTGAAGCATCATATGCATGTGGCAAGCTGCCGCTTGGGCGTCTATGGGGAAGGGGAGAGCGGGGTCACGATTGTGACGCTGAAATAATCCTTCTGAGCGAGGATTATTTCATCAGGCGCGAAACCCCTGCTTAACACGCGGAAATTGCATGAAGAAGTCACCAACTCAATCGCGCGAATGGGAGTCCAGAGGGACGAAGTCCCTTTGGTGGGTTCAAGGGGCGAAGCCCCTTGTGGAGGTGTATTTAATGAAAGAGAAGCCGTATATTCTCGTGGTCGATGATGACCCGAATATTGCGAAATTGGAGCAGCTGTATTTGGAGAAGGCGGGGTATGAGGTGAAGACGGTCGGGCGCGGGGATGACGCGATGACCGAGTTCCGCAAAATGCCGCCGGATTTGATGCTGCTGGACGTGATGATGCCCGGCATGGACGGCTGGCAGGTGCTCAAAGCCGTGCGGAAGTCCTCGAACATCCCGATTATTATGGTCACAGCGCGGGACGAGACGTTCGACAAGGTGCTGGGGTTGGAGCTGGGCGCGGACGACTACATCACCAAGCCGTTTGACAGCAAGGAGATGGCGGCGCGCGTCAAGGCAGTGCTTCGCCGGACGATGGGGCAGACCGAGGAAGAGGAAGAATCCAACGACGATACGCTGTCCTTCCCCGGACTGACGGTCAGCTTGAGCCGCTACGAAGTGTTCTACGAGGGCAAGAAGCTGGAGATGCCGCCGAAGGAGCTGGAAGTGCTGTACTTCCTTGCCAGCCACGTCAACCAGCTGTTCACGCGCGGTCAGCTGCTTGACCAAGTGTGGGGCTTTCAGGTGGAAGTCGAGAGCCGGACGGTGGATGTGCACGTCAAGCGCCTGCGGGATAAGCTCGTGGGCTGCGAAAAATACGGCTGGCGCATCCAGACCATCTGGGGGCGCGGGTACAAGTTTGAGGTTATAAAGTAGGACTATTTTCTGCATTCGTCTGAGCCATCTGCTCGCGCCTTTTTCCTTTTGGCGTTCGCTTATTCCACTTAGCGTAGCGCTGCTACGCTGCGTTTCATTCGCGTTAGCCAAAAGAAAAAAATTCGCTTCGCATCTTGGCTCATTCTCATTTGTAAATAGTAAGAGGCGGGAAACATCATGTTTGGTCGGATTATGGCGGTGGTTGTGGCGGTAATTGTGCTGCTGACAAGCGTGCTGTCGGGGCTGGGGCTGTATACGCTCACCAGCCGGCAGACGGCAATTCGGCAGGAGAACCTGCGGGCGGAGGCGCGCGAGATTGCGTATCTGGCGAGCCTGTATTCCGGCGGCAGCAGCACCTACACGCTTGGCACGTCGCTGTTTTCGGGCAGCGCGCAGAATACCGTGGCGCTCAAGCACCTCCGCTGGAAGGCGGCGCAGGTGTACGACGAGTACGGCGCGTATATCGCGATTGTCGACCGCTCCGGGCAGGTGATGGACAACATGGCCGTCACCTACGAGAAGAATCCCGATTTCGCCAAGACGCTCAACGGCAAGGATATCTACGAAGCGCTGCTGACCATCATCGGCGGCGACGAAATCAGCATCCGCCGTCAGGTTGATGGCGACTGGTACTTCACCGTCGGCGTTCCGTTCGTGTCGGGCGGGCTGGTGCGCGGCGCGGTGTTCATCCAGACCCCCGCGCAGGAAATTGAAGTGCGCGCGGGGACGCTGCTGCTGCCGGTGCTGGGGGTTGTACTGGGTTTCTGCATTCTGGCGGGCGGGGCAATGCTGCTGTATCTGCGGCGGATACTCCATCCGGTCAGCGTGCTGTCCGGCGCGGCGAAGGCGATGTCCGAGGGGAATTTCTCCGTCCGCGCGCCAGAAGGCAAGGCGACTTGCCCCGAAATCGCGGAACTGAGCGCGTCGTTCAACACGATGGCGGAGAAGCTGTCGCAATTGGAGGAGAGCCGCCGCGAGTTCGTTGCGAACGTCTCCCACGAGCTGCGAAGCCCGATTACCGCGATTTCCGGCTACGTCGAGGGAATGCGCGACGGCACGATCGGGCAGGAGGACTATCCGCAGTACCTGACGATTGTCTCCGACGAGACAACGCGACTCAAAAACCTCATCGGCGACCTGCTCAAGCTCTCCCGCTTGGAGAAGGCCGACGCGGCGCTGAACAAAACGAATTTCGACATCTGCGAGCTGCTTTCGCGCGTGCTGCTGCACCGCACAGGCGACTTGGAGGCAAAAAAAATGGACGTGGAATGCGACTTCGCCCCCGAACCCTGCATGGTCAGCGCGGACGAAAGCCGCATCGAGCAGGTGGCGGTCAATCTGCTGGACAACGCCATTAAGTTCACGCCCGACGGCGGTGTGATTCGCATGAGCGTGCGCGTGAATCAGGGCATTTGCACCGTCATCGTGCAGGACAACGGCGTGGGCATTTCGCCGGAAGACCGCCCGCACGTCTTTGAGCGCTTCTACACGGCGGATAAGGCGCACACGTCCGGCAAAGGCACGGGGCTGGGACTGAGCATCTGCCAGCGCATCATGGAAATGCACGGGCAGAAGATTACGCTGATGGACACCGGCGACGAGGCGGGCGCGGCATTTGCGTTCACGCTGGACTGCGCGAAGTAAGCAAAACACGAAACAAATTGCAAGAGCTTGGGAAAACGGATGAAAAAATGCGCACGAAATTCAATAAACCCTTATCATTGTTTGATATAATGCAGGAAAATGCGCATTTTGCTTGCCAAGATGGACGGAATACGCTATAATGGCAGCAAGGAAACACAAGACGGCAGCGCGCGCTGTCAGCAAGGATGGGCAAAAGAATGCGGGAACTTGCACAGATCCGGCAGGAATTGGATGAAATCGACCGGGAGATGGTAAAGCTGTTCGAGCGGCGGATGACGCTCTGCCGGGAAGTGGCGCGGACAAAGCTGGCGCAGGGGAAGCCTGTGCTGGATGCCAGCCGCGAAGCGCAGGTGCTGGAAAGCCGCGCGGCTATGCTGACGGATGCATCACTGGTGGAGGCAGTGCAGGCGCTGTACCGGGAGATGATGGCGCTCAGCCGCCAGGAGCAGGAAAAGCTGCTTCGGGAGGCGAACCATGCTTAATCGGCACGTCTACATCATCGGGATGCCGGGCAGCGGCAAAAGCTCTTTGGGCCGCCGTGTCGCCAGCAACCTTGGTCTGCCCTTTATCGACACCGACCAGCGCATTGAGCAGTCTGTCGGCTGCTCCACCAGCGACATTTTCGCCCACTATGGCGAGCAGGCGTTCCGCAACGCGGAGACGAATATGCTCATTGAGCTGTCGCGGGAGCAGGGAAGCATCGTATCCACCGGCGGCGGCTTGGTGCTGCGCGACGTGAACCGCGAAATCATGCGGAACACGGGCGTGATTGTGCTGCTGGATCGTCCGCTGGAGGAAATTATGGGCGACATCAAGCTCAACCGCCGCCCGCTGCTGGCGCAGAAGGGGCTGGGCGAAGTGGAACGGCTGTACCACGAGCGGATTGAACTCTACCGCAAGGCGGCGGACGCGACGCTGGACAACAGTCACGGCTATCAGGCGGGCATGTATGGGCTGCAGAAGCTCATCACAACCATGTTCAACATTTACGCATGATGCTATTCCCGGTTGAAGATGAGCCAAGATGAGCTGCAAACTTTCAATCTGAAATAGTTATAACGGATGTACAGGCATCCATGATGAAAGGTGAATGCATTGAAAACACTGATCGTGTTTTACTCCCGAACGGGTCGTACCGCGGCTACTGCGCGCAGACTGGCACACGAAATGGAGAATACGTCGCGCTTGGAAATCGTGCCGATGGCGTATCGAGGAACGGCGCGGGAATATCTGCATTACCTATACTGCACCCTGACACGAAAGGAAATGGAAATCGACCTGTATAATGTCGATTTTGCTAAATACGACCGCATCATTCTGATGATTCCTGTTATCTTCGGCAGGATGAGCGCGCCGATGCGCTCGTTTATCCTGCAGGAAGAGGGAAATTTGAAGAACGTAGAGTATATCATCATACACAAGGGGCTGAAAGCGCGTCACCCGGGGCTGGTTCGCTGGCTTGACCGCCATATCGGGCAGAAGCACCTGGCCTGTTCGAGCATTTGGCAGCAGGGAAAGCGCGAACTCCACATCACCTATGTGGATGGGGACAGCGTGCTGAAGCAGCGGAAATAACCCAAAACTTTGGGGGGAAAAAGCAGCGATGATGGACTACCAGTTTGACCTTGTCGGCAAAATCGGCTCGATGGCGCTGATTCGCAAAGAGGACAAGGATATTGACTACAACATCTTTTCCCGGCTGGGCGCGGAACTCAAGCCCGGTATGATTTGGGTCACGTCCGGCGCGACGGAAATCGGGCGGCTGGATTACCTGAAGCGTACCGGGTGTGAACTCTGCGGCAGCGACGACGAGATAAAGGCGGACTATGCCGCGCAGGGGCAGAGCATCCTGATGCAGAACTACCGGCAATTCATCCATCAGGAATACGGCGTGCGGCAGCTGCTGGTGGAACACACGCACTTCAACGACCCGGAGAAGCGCGAGCATATCCGGCGGCTGCTGATTCGCGCGGCGCAGCAGAAAACAATTCCGATTGTCAATTACAACGACCCCGTCAGCGACGAAGAGAACCGCAAGATGGAATTAGCCATTCGCCGCAGCCACGGCGACCAAGTGGTAGAGTGCGTGGATAACGACGAAACGGCGGCGGTGATTGCAAACCTCGTCCACGCGAAAAAGCTGGTGCTGATGACCTCCACCGAGGGCATCTATCGCGACCCCACCGACCCCAAAACGCTGGTGGAGCAGGTGACGGCGAAAAGCATGGAAGAGCTGGAAGAGAAGGTGCGCCAGCTGCAGGAAAGCTGCGTCGGGGCGTCCCGCGCGGGGGCGAACGGCGCGAAAGCCAAGCTGGAATACGCGCTCAAGTCCGCCCGGCAGGGAACGATGGTCATCATCGGTCATGCGCGCCATCGGCTGAGCGATTTGGTGGAGGGGCGCGTGGCGTGCACCCGCATCGGATTGGAGTAAAACACAATGACCTTGCAGGATACGGTTCGATATTTCAAGATCGGAAGAGCGTCGTGTAGGGAAAGAGTGT
>OCQP01000122.1_pt1 | contig 12022 bp, 10 predicted proteins | sample 1538391 | NCBI WGS metagenome assembly OCQP01 (sample SAMN04571688, study PRJEB22368) | human gut metagenome | biome: human gut; material: stool | host: Homo sapiens | place: Luxembourg | collected 2012-06-29 | reverse complement strand
GTGTGCTCTTCCGATCTCTAAGATATATGCCTGTCAAATTCTTAACAAAAAGTAGGAGGGGGGCGTAACATCCATGCATATCGTAAAAGATGAAAACGGAAACATCTGTGGTCACGCACATGAACATGAGCATATGCATACGCATACGTATGAACACAATCATGTACACAGTCATGAACACGGACATGAAGATGATCATCATCACGAACATACGCAGACAGGAGAAGCTGTGCATTGCCACGGAAGTGAAGGACATTGTCACAGCCATGAAGGACACTGTCATGGACAGGAAGGACACTGCCACAGCCATGAAAGCCAGGCAGCACCGGCGAACCAGAATGAAGCACTTCTGCAGTACATGTTAGATCATAACACACATCACGCGGCAGAACTGGATCAGATGGCACAGAAGCTGGCAGCTGATGGACATGCCAATGCGGCAGAACAGATTCGCAAGGCAGTGGACGAGTTCCAGAAGGGCAATCTTTATTTAAGCCTTGCGTTGTCACTGGTGAAAGAATAAGAATCAGGAGGCGATAGATATGTGTCTGGCAACAGTAGTAAATATCAATCAGCCTGACAGCATCGTTTTGCAGTATGTCAGCAAAATTGAAGTAAACGGAAACCAGATTACACTGACAGATGTCATGGGAGAACAGAAGACCGTAGAAGGAACCATTGCCATGGCAGATCTGACCGGTGGAAGAGTTGAGATTAACTGCTAAGAACAGATGATCCGACTATAAATTTTAAAGAAATACATCTAAGGAGATACGAATATGTCAGTTACAATAGCAGTTGCAGGAAAAGGAGGGGTTGGCAAGACAACATTATGTGGTCTTTTGATCCAGTATTTATGCGAGACAGGCAGACGTCCTGTATTAGCAGTAGATGCCGATGCCAATTCCAATCTGAATGAAGTGCTTGGTGTGGAAGTAGATATGACACTGGGCGAGATCAGAGAAGAGGTGGCCAGAGCAGAGACAAGCAAAGAGAATCCGATTCCTGCAAGTATGTCAAAGTCCGATTATATGGAGATTATGTTTAACCGATGTCTGGTTGAAGATGATGATTTCGATATGCTCGTTATGGGAAGAACCCAGGGTAAAGGATGCTATTGTTTCGTTAATGGATTGCTGCAGACACAGCTTCAGAAGCTTACACCAAATTATCCATATGTTGTAGTAGATAATGAAGCAGGTATGGAACACATCAGCCGTGGCATTCTTCCTAAAGTAAACATTTTACTTCTGGTCAGTGACTGCTCCAGAAGAGGAGTACAGGCTGTAGGCAGAATTGCCGCACTGGCAAAGGAATGTGGATTAAATCCGGATACCGTAGGTCTGATTATCAATCGAGCTCCGGATGGAAAGGTGAGCGAGGGAACTATGGAAGAGATCAGAAACCAGGGACTGGAACTGATCGGAGTAGTTCCACACAGCACCGAAGTATACGAATATGATTGTGAAGGAAAGCCAACAGTAGAGCTTCCGGCTGATTCACCTGTGAAGCTGGCTCTTCATGATATCATAGATAAATTAAAGCTCTAAAAATCTACCAAAAAAATATAAGGAGGTAAATATGGGAGATTTTAAGTTAACCACAATTGAAGAAAACGAAGCGATTACCAATCGACTTCTCGAGACTGGCGCAAAGGTTGGCGCAGACTCATGGCAGCTCAGAGTAAAGAACCAGACTCCACACTGTAAGTTTGGTGAACAGGGCGTATGTTGCCGTATCTGTTCTATGGGACCATGTCGTATTACACCAAAGGCTCCACGTGGAATCTGCGGTTGCGATGCTCACGGTATTGTAGGACGTAACTTCCTCAGATTTACAGCTGGTGGTTGTGCTGCTCACTCTGACCACGGACGTGAAATTGCACATACCCTGTATCAGGCAAAACCAGAAGGACCATACAAAGTAAAAGATCCTGAGAAACTGATCCGTATTGCTAAAGAATGGAATATTGAGACAGAAGGAAAAGATATCTATGATCTGGCTCATGAAGTAGCATATGTTGCTTTGGGAGAATATGGTAAAATTGAAGGATATCAGAACTTTACAAGCAGAGCTCCGGAACATACACGTGAACTTTGGAAAAAAGCAGAGATCACTCCACGTGCAGTTGACCGTGAAATCGCTACAGCAATGCATATGACACATATGGGTAACACATCTAAACCAGAAGCACTGGTACGTCAGTCATTCCGTACAGGCCTTTCTGATGGATGGGGCGGATCTATGACAGGTACTGAATTCTCTGACGTATTGTTTGGTACACCTACTCCAATTGAAACAGAAGCAAACTTGGGTGTAATGGTAGCTGAAAACGTAAACATCGTTGTTCACGGACATGACCCAAGCCTTTCCGAACTGATTTGTGAATATGCAGATGATCCAGAAATGATTGCATACGCAAAATCCAAAGGTGCAAAAGGCATCACCGTATCCGGTGTATGTTGTACATCTAATGAAGTTGCAATGCGTCGTGGTATTCCAATGGCTGGTAACTTCCTGCAGCAGGAAAACGTTGTTCTGACAGGTGCCTGTGAAGCGATCGTTGTAGACGTTCAGTGTATCTTCCCTGCATTAGGCCCTCTGAGCAAATGCTTCCATACCAAGTTTGTGACCACATCTCCGATCTGCCAGATGCCGGATTCTGATTTTGTCAGATTTGATGCTGCTACAGCTGGTGAAAATGCAAAAGCAATCGTTAAGATGGCAATTGATAACTTTGAAAACAGAAATCCAGACCTTGTTTACATACCAGATACCAAACAGAAAGCTACTGTTGGTTACTCTCTGGAAGCAATCGTTAAGACTCTGGATGGAGTTACTAACTCTCAGGTAGATGAAACAGGAACAACCAAACCATTACTGCAGTGTATTACATCTGGTGTAATCCGTGGAGCAGTTGCTATGGTTGGATGTAACAACCCTAAGATAAGACCTGACTACTTACATGTAGAACTGATGAAGAAAATGATTGCAAATGATATCGTAATCATTGCTTCCGGATGTTCCGCACAGGCTGCTGCAAAAGCTGGTCTGATGGACAAGGCTGCAAAAGATCTTTGCGGTGCGGGTCTGAAGAGAGTCTGTGAACTGGCAGACATCCCTCCAGTACTTCATATGGGATCCTGTGTAGATATCAGCCGTATGCTGATGCTTGCAGCAGAGTTGTCCAAGGATTCAGGGCTGAACATTTCTCAGCTTCCTGTAGTTGGATGTGCTCCTGAATGGATGTCTGAAAAAGCTGTATCTATCGGAAACTATGTAGTGGCTACAGGTCTTGATACATTCCTTGGTGTTGATCCTTATGTATCTGGTTCTGATCAGATGTGCGAACTGCTTACTAACGGCGTAAGAGACTGGGTAGAAGCTGCTTACACAGTAGAAAAAGATCTGGACAAACTGGGAGATCTGATGATCGAAAGAATCGAAGAAAAACGTGCTGCCCTCGGAATTTAATTTCTCGGGACATTCATATGGACAGGTGCTTCGTTTCATGAAAAGCGGAGCACTGCCCTAAAGATCGAAACAATGACTGAAAATAAAGGTGGATGAAATACAATGAAAATAGCTGTAACTGGTAAAGGCGGAGTCGGAAAAACAACATTTGCTGCAACGCTTGCACGGCTGTATGCAGATGAAGGAAAGCAGGTGTTGACAGCGGACGTAGATCCGGATGCAAACCTCGGTCTGGCTCTTGGCTTTTCACAGGAGGAAATCGATCAGATCGTACCCATTACTAAAATGCGAAAACTGGTACAGGAACGTACCGGAGCATCTGACGACAATAAATTCTATAAATTAAATCCAATGGTAAGTGATATTCCGGATAAGTTTGCAAAAACATGTAATGGCGTTAAGCTTCTGGTTCTGGGAACTGTAGATACCGCCAACAGCGGATGTGTCTGCCCGGAACATGTGATCCTGAAAAGAATCATCAATCATCTCGTATTGCGAAGCGATGATGTAGTCATTCTGGATATGGAAGCAGGCCTGGAGCATCTGGGACGTGGTACTACCGAAGGAATGGATCAGTTTGTTGTTGTTATTGAGCCTGGTGCAAGAAGTATTCAGACATACCGTAATGTAAAACGTCTGGCTAATGAGCTGGGTGTAAAACAGGTCAATGTAGTCGCAAACAAAGTCAGGGACGAAGAAGATGAAGAATTCATCAGAAGTCAGATACCAGAAGAAGACTTGCTTGGATTTATTCACTATAACAAAGAAGTGATTGATGCGGATCGAAAGGGTAGTTCCCCGTATGATTTCAGCAAGACTGCTGTAGATGAAATACGGGCGATCAAAGAAAAAATGGATGCACGATCCACAAAATGATTTAGGAGGATAAAATAATGACATTATTTGATGTTGTATTTGCTGGAAATGACGCTGTCTTTGGAATGACAGAGAAAGCAATCGATGATGCGATTGCTGCAAACGGTGCTGATAAGGCCGTTGCACTTCCTGATACTGCTTACAGCCTTCCATGCTACTATGCTGTAACAGGTACAAAGGTAGGAAATCTTGGAGAAATGAAAGCTGCTCTTGGTGTCGTAAAGACATTAATGACAAGAGAAAAAAGACTGAATGATGTATTCATGTCTGGTGTAGCTACTGCTCTTTGTGCAGAATTTATTGAAACACTGAAATATATGGATGGAGCAAAACCATATGAAGCTCCTTGCTACGGACATCTTGCTGATGCTGTGATCCGTGAACTTGGTGTACCACTTGTAACCGGAGATATCCCAGGTGTTGCAGTTATTCTTGGCGCAGCTCCAACTGCTCAGGAAGGTGTAGATCTTGTAAAATCTTATCAGGCACAGGGTATTCTGGTAACTCTGGTTGGTGGAATCATTGATCAGTGTGAAGAACTCGGATATAAGACAGGCGCTAACGTTCGTGTCATCCCTCTTGGAAAAGATGTTACATCTGTTATCCATGTTGTATCTGTAGCTATCAGAGCAGCTCTGATCTTCGGTAACATCCAGCCAGGAGATGCTGCAGGACTGATGAAGTACACAATGGAACGTGTACCTGCATTCGTAAATGCATTCGCTCCACTGAATGAAGTAATCGTAGCTTGTGGTGCAGGCGCAATCGCTCTTGGTTTCCCTGTAATCACAAACGACCAGCCTACAGTAGATGCTGTAAACGGCCGTGTACCAAAGAGCCTGATCGTTCAGGAAGATATCAGCAAATTCAATGCAACATCTCTGGAAGCAAGAGATATCAAGATCAAGATCACAAATATCGACATCCCTGTAGCATTTGCTTCTGCATTTGAAGGTGAAATCATCCGTCGTGGTGATATGCAGGTTGAATTCGATGGCTCCCGTGTTGACTGTTTCGAACTTGTTCAGACCAAAGAAGCATCTGAGATCGAAGACCATAAGATCGAAGTCATCGGACCTGATATCGATACATTTGAAGTAGGAAGCAAGCACTCTATCGGTTATGTAGTAGAAGTAGCAGGAAAGAGCATGCAGACAGACTTTGAATCTGTATTCGAACGTAAATTCCACTCTTATCTGAACTGTGTAGAAGGTCTTATGCATACAGGACAGCGTGATATGATCCGTATCCGTATCAGCAAAGATACTTTCAATGCAGGCTTCAGAGCAAAACATATCGGTGAAGTTCTTTACGCAAAGGTTAAGAATGAATTTGCTGCAGTAGTTGATAAATGTCAGGTTAAGGTATACACAGATGCTGAAAAATGTACAGAACTGCGTCACAACCTTGCAATCCCTGTATTCGATAAACGTGATGAAAGACTGACATCTATGACAGATGAATCCGTAGATGTATATTACAGCTGTATCATGTGCCAGGCATTCTCTCCAAGCCACGTATGTGTAGTTACACCAGAACGTCTTGGACTTTGCGGTGCTGTTTCATGGCTGGATGCAAAAGCAACAAACGAGTTGGATCCTCAGGGACCATGCCAGATCATCACAAAAGAAAAAGTTATCGACGAAAGAATCGGTGAATACGAAGATGTTAATGAAGCAGTTCGTAAATTCTCCCAGGGCGCTCTGGAAGATGTATCACTGTACTCTATCATTGAAAAACCTATGACATCCTGTGGATGCTTCGAATGTATTTGTGGTATTGAACCACTTTCCAATGGTGTATGTATTGCCAACCGTGAATACGCTGGTATGACACCAATCGGTATGACATTCTCCGAACTTGCTTCTATGACAGGTGGTGGTGTTCAGACACCTGGTTTCATGGGACATGGTAAACATTTCATCGCTTCCAAGAAGTTCATGAAGGCTGAAGGCGGTGTGGCAAGAATCGTATGGATGCCAAAAGAACTGAAAGAAACAGTAGCAGAAAGACTGAATGAGACTGCTAAGGAACTTTACGGAATTGAAAACTTCACAGATATGATCGGTGATGAAACAGTTGCTGAAGATCCTGAAACATTACTGGCATTCCTGGAAGAGAAGGGTCACCCAGCTCTTACAATGGAACCAATGATGTAATATTTTTTGGAGAATCATCTATAAATTGCGGATTCATGTACTGATTGCATCAGATTCATGTATAAAACGCAAAAAAAATGAATGCAAAAGGTACATTTACTTGATTTTCCAGAAAAATATGTATATAATATGAAAGAATTATTGTTAAAATAGACACAAACTGACTGCAGGATGAGAGTTCATGCAGTCAGTTTGTGGCGGTTGAAAACTGAAGGAGGAAATTGAAAAATGCCGTTCACAGCAAAATCAGGAAAATTTAATGCCAGCATTAAAACTGTTACAATCGGAACAGGTGACAAAGCGATCACACTCGGTGGCGAAAATGCACTTCCATTACAGAGCTTTGATGCTCCATTTACAAATGCTCCAAAAGTAGGTATTGAAATTACAGACTTTGGTATGGAACATGAACCAGAATGTGTTCAGAAGTATTACGAAGGATGTTCATCCATCGCAGATATCGCTAAGAAAGCAGCTTCTTTTGAAGGTGTTGATTTCTTAAGCTTCCGTCTGGAAGGTGGCGACCCTAACGGCGCTAACAAATCTACAGATGAACTGATCGCTATGGTAAAAGAAGTTGCGGAAGCAGTAGACCTTCCACTGGTTATCTGCGGAAGCAAAAATGCTGAAAGAGATGCTGAGCTTCTTGGTAAAGCAGCTGAAGCTGTTCAGGGAAAGAATGCTCTGATTCTGGCAGCAAAAGAAGAAAACTACAAAACAGTTGGTGCAGCAGCAGGCCTTGCTTACAATCAGGTAGTTGGTGCTGAATCTTCTGTTGATATTAACCTCGCAAAACAGTTAAACGTATTATTAAGTCAGTTAGGTGTAAAACCGGAATCTGTTGTTATGAATGTAGGTACAGCAGCAGCCGGATACGGATATGAATATGTTGCATCCACCATGCAGCGTGTTAAATCTGCAGCTCTGTCTCAGAACGATGCACAGCTTCAGATGCCTATCATCACTCCAGTTGCATCTGAGACATGGTCTACAAAAGAAGCAACACAGGCAGAAGCAGATACACCAGAATGGGGCGATCAGGAAAGACGTGGTATCGATATGGAAGTTGAAACTGCAGCAGCAGATTTAGCTTGTGGTTCTGATGCCGTAATCTTAAAACATCCTGTATCCGTAGCAACTGTTTCCAAACTGATCAAAGAATTAGTTTAATCACTGTTTAAGGAGGATAAAAGACAATGGCATTAAAAGGTCTTGATATTTTTAAATTATCACCAAAGAAAAACTGTAAAGAATGTGGAAGCCCTACATGTATGGCTTTCTGTATGAAAGTTGCTCAGGGTGCAGCTGATATCAGTGCTTGCCCTTACTTCTCAGAGGATGCAAAGGCTCAGTTATCAGAAGCTACAGCACCTCCAATGAAGAGCATCAAAATCGGTACTGGCGCAGAAGAAATGGTTCTCGGCGGAGAGACCGTTATGGAACGTCATGAAAAAACATTTGTAAACAAAACAAGATATGCAGACGCAATCTGCAACTGCATGGATGAAGCAACTATCGAAGCAAAACTTGCTGAGATCCCGAAGGTTGATTATGACCGTATCGGTGAAAGAATGTACGCAGAACTGGTTTACGTTAATTATTCTGCAGAAGGTTCTTACGATTATGTAGAACTGGTTAAGAAAGTTGCTGCACTTGGCAGAACTATGGTACTGGGATGTACAGATGTAGAAGTAGCAAAAGCTGCTCTGGCTGTATGTAAAGACAGCAAACCTGTACTGAACGGTGCTACACCGGCTAACTACGCTGATATGAGCGCTGTTGCTACAGAAGCAGGCGTTGTTCTTGGTGTCAGCGGGGCTGATATGAACGAAATTTATGACACAGTAAAAGCACTTGAAGGACTTGGAAACAAGAACCTGGTAATCGATACCACAGGCGCTACTGTAAAAGAAACATTTGCAAATACTGTACAGCTTCGTAAAGCTGCAATCAAAGATGGCGACAGAACATGTGGTTACCCATCTATCGTAAACCTTGTAAAAGTAGCAAAAGATGATCTGCATCTGCAGGCTGCTCTTGCTGCTGTATTTACAATCAAATACGGTTCTATCGTTGTTATGCAGGAGATTACTTATTCTGAAGCACTGCCTCTGTACGGTCTGCGTCAGAACATCTTCACAGACCCTCAGAAGCCAATGCGTGTAGAACCAGGTATCTACGCTCTGAACGGTGCAGATGAGAACTCTATCTGCCTGACTACAGTTGACTTCGCTCTTACATACTTCCTGGTATCCGGAGAACTGGAACGTTCAGGAGTACCTGTAAACCTGATCATCAGTGATGCAGGCGGACTTTCTGTACTGACCGCATGGGCAGCTGGAAAACTGTCTTCTTCTTCCATCGAAAAATTCTGGAAAGAAGCTGATATCGAAGGCAAGATCAAGAATCGTAAGCTGATCATCCCAGGAAAAGTTGCAGTACTGAAGGGTGAGATCGAAGCAAAACTGCCAGGATGGGAAGTTATCATTGCTCCTAGAGAAGCAGTTGAACTGGTTAAATTCCTGAAAGACATGCAGGCTAACGGAGAAGCATAAGAGTATTTGACATTTGAGCAGTGAATAGCAATAGTTATTAAAAATTAAACTATAAGGAGGCTACAAAAATGGCAAAATTTATTACAATCGGTGAAAGACTTTCTACTACAGCTCCTGCTGTAAACAAAGCTTTTCTGGAAAGAGACGAAGAACCAATCCTGAAAAGAGCAAAACAGCAGTTGGATGCTGGAGCAGTTTATCTGGATGTCAACATCGGACCTGCAGAAGGTTACGGTCCAGATCTGATGAAGTGGGCAGTTCAGTTACTTCAGAGCCACTTTGATAATGTTCCTCTGGCACTGGATACAGCGAATATGGCTGCAATCGAAGCTGGTATTTCTGTATACAACCGTGAAAAAGGAAAACCAATTGTAAACTCCGCAGATGCAGGAAGCCGTATTGAATACCTTGACCTTGCAGCAGCTAATGATGCAATCTGTATCGCTCTGTGTAATGCAGAAGGTATTGCAAAAGACAATGATGAACGTATGGGATACTGCCAGATGCTTCTGGAAAGAGGTATGGAGCATGGAATGGAAGCAGAAGATATGTGGTTTGACCCGTTATTCCTGGTTGTAAAGGGAATGCAGGACAAACAGATGCAGGTTCTGGAATTCATCAAGATGCTGTCTGATATGGGTCTGAACTCTACAGGTGGTCTGTCAAACAACAGTAATGGTATGCCAAAGACAATCCGTCCAATTATGGACTCCGCTCTGGTAGCTATGGCTATGATGCAGGGTCTGACTTCTGCAATCGTTAACCCTAACGACCTGAGACTGATGGAAACCATTAAGTCCTGTGATGTATTCAGAGGAAACACTCTGTACGCAGATTCTTATCTGGAGATCTAATAAATGTATAAGGTTACATTTAAGTTTGAGAACAGCGAAGACGTTATTGTCTTCGCTGCTCTTGGTGAAAACCTTCTTGAGGTAGCGAGAAAAACAAACGTAGCTATCGATGCCCCATGTAACGGAAATGCAGCCTGCGGAAAATGCAAGGTACGTCTTCTTGGCGGCGAACTGGATTCAAAGAAAACTCATCATATCTCTGATGAGGAATATGCAGGTGGTTGGAGGTTGGCCTGCTGTAGTAAGGTATGTGCAGATGTAGAGGTAATGGTTCCGGATATCGCCTCTGCATATAAGAGCCGTATGAAAGTGGCTGATTTAAGTTCTCCGGACGAAATAAAAATATTTGATGACTTAAAAGAACAGGTTTTACAGGCAGGAATTGCACTGAAAAATGACATGAAAGTTATTACTTTGCAAATGAACGAACCGACACTGGATGATACCATGCCAGATAACGAACGTTTCACCCGTGCACTTCGTGCACAAACGGGAGTAAATGTTATTCGAATATCCTATACAGCCCTGAATAAACTTGCCTTTGTATTGCGGAAGAGTCAATTTGAGATTCAGGTTGTATTGCGTGAGACTGCGAAAGACCTGTTTGTCTATGACGTATTTGAAAAGGAAAAAAATGTAATTGTAGGTGGTATGGCTGTAGATATAGGTACTACAACTGTCTCTGCAATTATTATCGATATGCTGACAGGCGAGATCCTTGCCAAAGGATCTGCCGGAAATGGACAGATTCGTTATGGTGCGGATGTTATTAACCGTATCATTGAATCCGAAAAGCCTGGCGGACGCGAAAAATTGCAGAAAGCAGTAATAGATGAGACCATTAATCCTTTGATTGATACCATGTGCCGACAGGCGCATTTGGATCATTCACAGATTTATCGTTTGTGTATTGCGTCCAACACAACCATGAATCATCTGCTGTTAGGTGTATTTGCAGATCCGGTACGTATGGAACCATTTGTACCATCGTTTTTTAAGACAAATTCTGTTTATGCTTATAATATTGGCATCAATGTAAATCAGGACGCGCATATTATTCTGGCACCTAATATCGGAAGTTATGTAGGTGGTGATATCACTGCAGGTGCATTTGTCAGTATGGTATGGAACAAGCCAGAATTTTCTCTGTTCATCGACTTGGGAACAAACGGAGAAATTGTATTTGGAAATTCTGACTTCATGTTCAGCTGCGCCTGTTCCGCAGGTCCGGCCTTTGAAGGTGGAGATATCAGCTGCGGTATGCGTGCAACAGATGGAGCAATTGAGGCATGCACCATTGATGAAGAAACCATGGAACCAACCTATTCTGTAGTGGGGGATCCTGGTACAAAGCCGGTAGGTATCTGTGGATCTGGTATTATTGATATTATTGCAGAATTGTTCCGCTGTAAGATCATCAGCCCGAAGGGGAAATTCATACGAGAAGGCAAGAGAGTTCGTCATGATGAACATGGTATGGGCTCTTATGTAATTGCATTCCAGGAAGAAGCAGGTTCTGTGAAAGATGTTGAGATTACCGAGGTAGATATTGACAGCTTTATTCGTGCAAAGGGTGCTATTTTCTCTGCCATCCGTACCATGCTGTCCTACTGCGATTTTGATGTTTCTATGATTGAACATGTCTATGTCGCAGGCGGTATCGGAAGTGGTATTAATATGCAGAATGCCATCCGTATCGGTATGTTCCCGGATGTTCCGCTGGAACTGTATGAATACATCGGTAACTCATCTCTGGTTGGAGCATATGCAATGCTGTATTCCAATGAGGCAGAGCGCAAGGTTTATGAGATTGCTCAGAACATGACTTATATCGAACTGAGTAATATCAATGCCTATATGGATGAGTTCGTAGGAGCATGTTTCCTGCCACACACAGATTCTGCATTATTCCCAAGCATTGTATAAGTGTCTGGTAAAATCAGCAGAAGAACCGAAAGGAATATAAGTGCGGACTGTAAATAGTACAGAATGATTATGAATGATTTCCTGCAGGATGTCAGATAAATGTCTGACATCCTGTTGCTTTATACTGGTGAGATCGGAAGAGCGTCGTGTAGGGAAAGAGTGTAGATCTCGGTGGTCG
>OCQP01000078.1_pt1 | contig 13682 bp, 10 predicted proteins | sample 1538391 | NCBI WGS metagenome assembly OCQP01 (sample SAMN04571688, study PRJEB22368) | human gut metagenome | biome: human gut; material: stool | host: Homo sapiens | place: Luxembourg | collected 2012-06-29 | reverse complement strand
AGATCTACACTCTTTCCCTACACGACGCTCTTCCGATCTAATCAGTTACCTCTGTTGTTCAGAAGTGCCGAAAGCTCCGTGAAAGGATCGTCATCACCGGACTCCCCTGCATTTGCAGGTGTTTCGGGGAAAATAAGGGATTCCGTGAAAGAGTTATCCGCCGATTTTTCCGAGCCTGTATCCTCTGTGGGAGTAGAAGCGAGAACTGTCTTTGCTACAGCCTCATCAGATGTGATCATAGAATGACCCTCGCTGTCCTTAAAGCAGGTAGCGATAACGGTAATAACCATCTCATCCTTCAGATCGCTGTCAAAGTCAACACCGTGTATAACCTGTACATCCTTTGAAGCCGACTGTGTAAGTAACTGCATTACCTTTTCAGCGTCATCAAGAGGTGTATCCTCAGACATAGTAAGATTAACAAGCAGCTTTCCTGCATTCTTGATGGATGTTTCAAGCAACGGACTGTTAACAACCTCAGCTACAGCCTCCTCAGCTCTCGTATCACCTGAGCCGTGACCTATAGCCATATGTGCGTCGCCTGCACCCTCAAGAGTAGATCTTACGTCCTCAAAGTCTATGTTGATAAAGCCGTCGTGTGTGATAAGATCCGAAATACCCTTTACAGCCTGATAAAGCACATTATCCACCATTGCATAAGCCGCCTTGATAGAAATGTTCTTTTCCTTAATGGAAAGCAGCTTCTGGTTAGGCACGATTATAAGTGCGTCAACGTACTTTCTCAGCTCCGCAATGCCCTGGAGAGCAAGATTCATCTTGTACTCTCTTTCAAATTCAAAGGGCTTTGTAACTACGCCGACAGTAAGTATACCTTTCTTCTTTGCAATCTCTGCAATAACGGGAGCCGCACCTGTGCCTGTACCGCCGCCCATACCTGCGGCAACAAATACAAGAGATGCACCGTTCAGTGCTTCCTCAATATCATCGCTGTTTTCCTTTGCAGATTCAGCCGCAACGGGAGGCTTTCCGCCCGCACCACGACCCTTGGTGGTCTTTCTGCCTATCTGCACACGCTCCATAGCACTGCCGTCCTTAGCCTTAAGTGCCGCTACATCCGTGTTTACTATGATAAAGTCAACGCCTTCGACGTTGTTTCTGACCATGTTCTCTACTGCGTTTCCGCCGCCGCCGCCAACGCCTACAACTTTTATCTTGACGTCACGCTCAAACTCTTCTTCATCGAATTCAAAGCTCATTTTTGCATTCCTCCGTTTTATTTACAGATAAAACTGTCTACTATAATATTTTAACAGATTCGTATTGTAATTGCAAGCGTTTTGTTAAAAAATATCATCATAATTTGAATAACGCTTTAAAATTACCACAATATCTTGCGTTTTTAACTCTTATTCGGCAGGTTCTTCGGGATCTGTAGTATCTCCCGGAACCGCTTCGGGTTCGGATGATGTTTCGCCGCCGCTGTTTGTGTTGCCTCCGCTCGTATCATCCTTGCTCGTATCGTCCTTACTGCTTGTGTCTTCATAATCGGGTCTGAATGTGACCTTCATATTATATGCGTTTTCGCTCAGCTGCGAAAGAATAAGAGTTCCCTTTTCACCGTCAAACTCGCCCTTTTCGATAAGATTCTTCGCTACCGTCAGTTTAAGTGCGGCGTCTGTGACATCGCCAAGCTCAAGCGTCAGCTTGTTGTCATAAGTGAGTTTGATGCTGTATATACTTGTAATATCTATCGTTGTGATGTGTTCGCTTATTCCTACATCCTTGCAAAGCCCGATAAGCATAAATACATTTTCGTATTTCTGCTGAGCCTCATATTCGTCCTCATCGTCGATTCCGTCATACGTCTTGACCGCCCTTAACAGCTTACTCAGCATATTTCTGCTGCCCTCATCTGTAACCGACAGGAAATCTCCCGATGAAGCATATTCAGGATCGAAGCCCGTCACCACAACACATTTCTTATCGGGTGTTTTAAGATTAGCGTTCATTATTCTGCCGTTCTCGCTTACAAGATAATAAACATTGTTTTTCTTTACGTTCGCTATTGCGGTTGCAGGATTCAGATTAATTTCAAGCGCACAGGTGAATATATTACGTCTGACCTCGACCTTATCTACATAAGGGAGCTTGTCGATAAGCCGCTGTCTTACCGCACCCACATCCATAAGTATCAGATTATCTCCCGTGTTTACTCCTGCGGCATCTATTATCTGCTGTTCGGTATACACCGTGTCGCCTGTTATCCTGTACTTTGACAGATTGAACAGTACGGTCGTCGAAAGCACCGCCAGTATTACTGCCGCCAGAATACCGAATATCACATAATATACAATGTACGCCGAAAGGCGCTTCCTGCGTTTCTTTTCTTTCCTGTCCGACTTCGAACGTGGCTTGTTGCGCAGTACCCTGTTTTGTATATCCACAGGCTTCACTACAGGAATATCGGTGCGTGTATTCTCGCTTAAAAAGCTCGGCATCGGGCTGTCACAGCTATCGGGACAGGCTGTTTTGTTATCCGTCCGCTCCTGCCTGTTATAAGCCGCAGGCTGTTTTCTTGTATCCTTTTTCTTTTTCGCCTGCTTTACCGCTTTTTGGTCTGCTTTTTTCTTATCGCTCTTTTTTTCTGCTTTGCTGTTGCTGTTATTGTTTTCCGGTACGGGTGCGGGTATCGGCTGTCTTACGTCAGGCTTGCGGTTCTTTGCCGAAGGGGGCATTTCTGTCCACATACCGCTTTTATCTCTTTTTATTGTGTCAGCCATTTTCGCACCTCCTTCTTTTAAATTCTTCTGATGTCTGCTCCCACGCTGTAAAGCGATTTCTCTATTGCCTCATATCCTCTGTCGATATGCGATATACCGCCTATTGTCGATGTTCCTTCCGCACACAGAGCCGCAATAACCAGTGCCGCCCCTCCTCTGAGATCGGGAGAAACCAACTCCGCCGCAGAAAGACGTCGTACTCCCTGCACCACCGCAACTCTGCCCTCCGTCTTGATTTTAGCCCCCATACGAAGAAGTTCGCTCACATGACGATAGCGGTTATCGAATATATTTTCCACAAACACCGCAGTTCCGTCCGCCACAGTGCATACAGCCATAAGCGGCGCCTGTGCGTCTGTCGGAAAATACGGATACGGCATCGTCCTTATAGTATGCGGAGCCTTCAGCCTTTCCGGCGCTTTGATATAAATGCTGTCCTTGCCGAATGAATATACTCTGCATCCCATTTCCTTAAAAACCGGTACGACGGCCCCGATATGCCCAATATCCGCACCGCTCAGGATAAGTTCACCGCCTGTTACAGCCGCACAGCACATATAAGTCACCGCCGCTATCCTGTCGGGCATCACGCTATGCTCCGCTCCGCAGAGCTTTTCCTTGCCTCTGATAACTATCCTGTCAGTGCCTGCACCGCTTATTTGCGCTCCGCAAGCCGTCAGAAATCCAGCAAGGTCGGTTATCTCAGGCTCTTTCGCCGCACCGTCCACCACAGTAACACCGTTTGCGGTCACCGCCGCAAGCATAATATTCTCTGTAGCGCCTACCGACGGAAACGAAAGCGATATTTCCGTGCCATTAAGCCCTTTAGGTGCAGAGCAGTCAAGAAAACCGTGCGTTTCCTCGATCACCGCACCCATACTGCGAAGTGCCGACAGATGTAGGTCTATCGGTCTCGGTCCCAGTTCGCACCCTCCGGGATATGACATTCTGCAATGTCCCGTCCTGCCAAGCACCGAACCGAGAAAAACTATCGAAGAACGCATTTCACGCATCAGCCTTACCGGTATCTCACAGTTGCCTATAGCACAAGCGTCCGATATAACGGTACTGCCGCTGCGCCTGCATTTTACACCTATATGCGAAAGTATACGCAGTGCCGCATCAACATCGGTAAGTCTGGGACAGTTATGTATTACGCTTTCCCCGTCTTTTATCAGCACCGTTGCCGCAAGTATCGGCAGTGCCGCATTCTTTGCACCGTGGAGCGAAAGTTCGCCCTCGATTTTGCGGCCGCCGTTTATTATCAGCTTCTGTTTATCCAAATTATCACCCTCTCATAGCTTTTCTTCATATTATGCTACTGAGGATAATAAGGTGAAATCTTTACTTTATTCCCATAAGCTCCGTTATCTCACGGAGTATTATGCCTGCCGCATCACGCTTCGACAGCTTTGCGGCATTTTCGCTCATCAGCCTGAGAAGCTCGGGATCGTCCGCAAGCCTGTTCACAGTGTCGATAAGCACACTGCCTGTAAGTTCCTTGTCGTCAATTATCCTGCCTGCGTTTGCATTCTGCAATGTAAGCGCATTGTAATACTGGTGATTTTCAGCCGCATACGGATACGGTATAAGCACCGATGCCCTGCCTATCGCCATTATTTCCGTCAGCGTCATCGCTCCGGCTCTTGTTATTATAAGGTCGCTTGCGCACATACAGATGTACATATTGTCAATATATTCCTTTATGATAAAGTGAGGATTTCCTGCGTCCACCCCGTTATCCTCAAGGCTTTGCATGAACGTATCCCTGCCGTGCTTTCCGTAGCCGTGTATGTGATTTATGTTACCCTTTTTCTGCTCATAAGCAAGCAGCTGTACAACCGCCTCATTGAGCCGTGAAGCGCCTTGGCTTCCTCCTGCGGAAAGTATAGTCAGACAATCGGGAAGACCGAGCCTTTTCCTTGCCGCAGACTTTTCCTCTATCGGAATATTGTTTCTCAGCGGATTTCCCGTTACCACGCATTTCTTGCATTCGCCAAGATGCTTTTTTGCATCTTCCGTACCGAGCATCACAAGGTCAGCCTTCGGCGCAAGCATCTTTACCGATACACCCGGAAGAGAGTTACTTTCATGAAGTGCGGTTTTTATTCCGCATTTTATCGCCGTTTTCAGCACCGTACCCGTGACATATCCGCCCGTTCCGATAACAAGGTCGGGCGAAAAATCGTCAAATATCTTTTTAATACGCTTTCCTGCACTGAAATAATAATGCACAGCCTGAATATTCAGCTTTATATTATGCGGTGTCAGCTTACGCTGGATACCTGCCATTTTTACCGATGCAAAATCATATCCCGCCTTTTTCACAAGCTTTGCTTCAAGCCCGTCGGGAGAGCCGATAAACAGTATATTTGTATCGGGAAATACTTCCTTCAGCTTATCCGCTATGGCAAGCGCCGGGTTTATATGTCCGCCCGTACCGCCTGCGGCAAATGCAACATTCATATTCTTTTCCTTTCATAAGCAGTAAATCAGGTGTTTGCGTCTTTGGATATACTGAGCAGTATTCCTACCTCAGCCAGCTGTGTCAGCAATGCGCTTCTGCCGTAGCTGAAGAACGGGAGCGAAATACCGGTATTCGGTATCGCATTGCAGGCAACCGCTATATTAAGGATAGCCTGCAGGCCTATCTGCAAAGTAATTCCGAATGCCACCAGTGATCCGAACTTATCCTTTGCCCTTGCCGCAATGAAAAATCCTCTCACCTCAAAAAGCACAAACAGAAGAATTACCGTCATACCGCCGAAGAATCCAAGCTCCTCGCATATTATCGAGAAAACAAAGTCGTTCTGGCTTTCGGGCAGGTAGTAATATTTCTGCCTTGAGTTACCGAGTCCCAGTCCGAACAGGTTGCCCGAACCTATAGTTATAAGCGACTGCGAGGTCTGGTAGGTCGATTTTCCCATATCCGAGAAAGGAGCAAGCCAGCCCTGCACTCTTTCCGTTATATAGTCCCACTGTACAACGTAGTACATTATAAGCACTCCGACTACGGCAAGCACGGCAAGCAGGAACAGACCCTTTGCGTTGCACTCACCGACTATCATCATTGCGTATATCAGCACGCAGAAGATTATCATAGCGGAAACGTGTCTTTGCGCATAGCAAAGCACACATATAATTCCCATAAGGCAAAGATACAGCAAACAGCCGAGTATTCTTTCTTTCCTGCGTTCGTAATTTCTCTGAAGGAGATATGCTACAAGCAGGATAGATGCTATTTTCAAAAGCTCCGACGGCTGTATCTGTACACCCGCTATAGTTATCCATCTCTTTGCATCCGCAACAGCGTCGCCCTTGAAGATAACCAGTATCATAAGTATAACGCTGAATCCGAAAAACGCCATTGCAGGATTAAGACCGTTGCCGTTGTCAAAATCCTTATTTTTGCCGATCATTTTGAACGGCCTTGCCCACATACGATAATCTATGCGTGACAGAATTATCATCACGACAAATCCGACCACCGCCGCAACAAGCTGTTTTTGTGCGTAGGCAAAGCTGTTGCCTTCTTCCTGTAAAGCGTAAGCATAGCTTGCGGAGGACATCATGATGATACCCATAACAAGCAGTATTATCACTACAGTGAACAGCGGCATATCGAATCTTCCACGCTTTGCGTTGGGAACATATTCCATCACCGGTGCGGCGGGAATATTTTTCCACCACTTTTTGAATCTTCCGCTTTTGTGCTTCTTTTCTTTCTTTATTCTATTTTCCGGTGCAGGCTCAGCCTTTTGCTCCGGTATTGTTTCCCTTACGGGCGGAGTAAGCTGTATTCTTTCCGCTCTGCGTCTTTTTGAGGGATCATTCTTTTTACTTCCGTTATTATTTGCGTTGCTGTTATGTGTATCGTCACGCAGCTTGTCAATGTGTCTCTTTCCGTCTGTGTCACGGATATTCTGCTCATACATTGCTTTTCGCTGTTCATAGCTAAGACCTTTTTTATCCGACACGGACAATCCCCCTTTCGATATATTTTAATCAGTTGCCGAAATACTGAAGTAACACTCCGACTACGCAGGCAAACAGTTCGATAGCTGAGAACACCATTACGATCTTGCCCTCTTTCCAGCCGCTCATTTCGAAGCTGTGATGTATGGGTGTCATTTTGAAAAGGCGCTTGCCTTTTGTCAGCTTATAATAAGTCATCTGTATCATAACAGAAAGTGCTTCCCAGATATATATTGCACAGCAGATGACCATTACGAATTCCGTTCCCGTGCCTATTCCGACAGCGGTAACTATACCGCCTAAGAACATTGAGCCTGTGTCGCCCATCATTACCTTCGCAGGATGAAGATTCCACACCATAAAGCCAAGACATCCGGCACCTGCCGCCGCCGCAACAAGTCCCATCTCACCCATACCTACAAGCGAGCAGATAAGCACATACGCACCGCAGTAAACAAGTGTTACCGATGAGCAAAGCCCGTCAATTCCGTCTGTAAGATTGACCGCATTTACAAGATACAGTATGCCGAGTCCCATTACTATATAGTAGAAGATTCCGAAATCCACCTGTCCTAAAAACGGGAAATTGATAACAGTAGAGGTATCTCCTGCGATAACGTGAGAGGTAAAGAATGCGGCGATGATAAGCACCTGCATTATTATCTTCTGCATGGGCTTCAGGCCCTCGTTCTGCTTCTTCTTTACCTTTATAAGATCGTCCACAAATCCGACAAAGCCGAACATAAGAGCCATCACAACAGCCGATATAGCCTTTGCGAGCTTCTGCGAGCCTACGCCGTCCATATCTATCGCACCGCTTGCCCACATTATCGCAATGCCAGCCGCAAACGAGATAACAACACCTGCGATGAACATAACACCGCCCATTGTAGGCGTGCCGTTTTTCGACTTATGCCAGGCAGGACCTATATCAAGTATCGTCTGACCGAATTTCAGTTTTCTCAGTGCAGGTATTGCCACAAATCCGAGCAGTGCGGTAATTCCGAAGCAAAGCACTGCGGTTATAACGGTAGCGGGAATATTCATAAATCAGTTTTCCTTCCTCTTCATTATATCTTTAACTATTTCCTTCTCGGAAAACGGCAGATACTCGTCGCCGATTATCTGATAGGTTTCGTGACCCTTGCCGCAAAGGATTATAACATCGTCCTTACGGGCGGTATCAAGCGCATAGGCTATAGCCTCACGTCTGTCTGTGATACATCTGCACGGCTTTTTACCGCTTATGCCCGTCATTACCTCCCTGATTATTTCATCGGGGTTCTCGTGAGCCGGATTATCGGAGGTGATAACAAGAATATCTGCATTATCCTCAGCCGCCTTTGCCATCATCGGACGCTTTTCCTTGTCCCTATCGCCTGCCGCACCGAACACGCAGATAAGTCTGCCCTTCGTCAAAGGTTTAAGCGTTGACAGCACCTTTATAAGTGCATCATCAGTATGAGCATAGTCTGTTATTACGGTAAAATCGCCTCTGTAGACAACGTTCATTCTGCCGTCAACACCGTCAAGATCCGAAAGTGCCTTTGCGCATTCCGTCATATCAAATCCAAGAGCCGTCACCATCGCTATGGCACACAGCGAGTTCTGAACGTTATACAGCCCCGTCATATTCATATCAACACGGCAAGCGGTTTTCTCACGCTCGTTTACAAGCATATACGAGCATCCCGTTGCATTCATCCTGATAAATTCCGCATGATAATCGGCATCGCCTTCGGCACTGTAGGTTACTGCAATATCGGAAAACTCCTGTGCAAGCCTTTTGCCGTATTCGTCGTCAATATTTATTACAGCGGTTTTGCACATTGTGAAAACACGCCGTTTTGCCTGAAAATAATTCTCCATCGTACCGTGATAATCAAGGTGATCACGGGTAAGATTCGTAAATCCTGCGACCGCTATCCTTTCATCGCCTATACGGTACTGGTCAAGAGCCTGCGAGCTTGCCTCCATAACGCAGTAATCTGCGCCGTTGCTCACCATTTCTCCAAGCCACGAATACAGAACAGTCGCTCTCGGTACGGTAGGAGTGCCGTGCTGTGACGGCTTAAGCTCGCCCGAACAGGTATCGTTTCCCGCCGTGCCTACACATCCGCACTTCTTGCCGAGCGTGGTAAGAATATGCTTTACAAAATGTGCCGTAGTGGTCTTGCCGTTCGTTCCCGTGACCGCAAGCAGTCCAAGCTTCTCCGAAGGCTTACCGTAAAAGCTGTTCAGCAGCCTTGCAAGGCACAGCCTCGTGTTATCCGTAACAAGCTGTTTTCCGCACTTTATATCGTGGTCGGTGACTATCATAACAGCACCCTTTGAAAGCATTTCAGCCGCAGCGCTGTGACCGTCAAACCTTGCGCCCTTTACACAGACAAATATACTTCCCTGCTTTACCTCTGCGGTGTTGTCGGTAACACCCGTTACAACCGCATTTTCTATCCCTGCCTTTTCGGCTTCGGGACAAATTTCATACAGCCTGATAATACCCACTCCTGTCAGAAAGATCGAATAGCCGAAAGCATCAGCCCGTTTCGTTGTTTACAAGGAAATTGACCTCTATAACAGATCCTCTGTATACCACCAGTCCGGAATTAACGCTCTGGCTTACCGCCTTTGCTTCGCTTCCCGTTGCCGCACCGGTAATACTTATGTTGAGTCCTGCCTCGCTCAGTGCCTTGTTTGCTTCTTCGACCGTCATTCCTATTACATTCGGCACAGTAGACATTCTGTAATCCGATAACGGAATATCTCCCATATACAGCATTACCGTGCTTCCGCTAGGCATAACCGTACCTGCCGACGGCACCTGACCTGTTACCTCTGTACCGTCCGTACTGCCTATGTACTCTGCTTTAAGTCCTGCGGCTGTAAGCTGTGCCTCCGCTCTTATACTGTTATATCCTCCGACCCACGGAACAGTAACATCCTGCTGTGCAAGTTCGTCAGCCGTATACTGAGGATATATTCCCATATATTCAAGGCCTTCCTTGAACACAGCCGATACTACGGGCGCCGCAATAGCACTTCCGTAGATATATCCCGATGTAGGCTCGTCGCATACGACAAGCATAACATATTCGGGGTCGTCTATCGGCACTATGGCGCAGAATGTCGCAACATATCTAAGTTCCGGTGTCTTTCCGCTGTTGTAGTCGTCAATCTTCTCTGAAGTACCGCTCTTGCCGCCTATGCGATAGCCGCTCATATATGCGTTACCGCCGCCGTTTGCGGTTACAACGTCCTCAAGTATCTTACGCATCGTTGCGCTTGTTTCTTCGCTTATTACCTGACGTCTTACCACCGTCTGCGCAGACTTCACGACATTTCCGTCACTGTCTATTATCTTATCCACAACATAGGGTGTGACAAGCTTACCGCCGTTTACGACAGCAGCCGCCGCTGTAACCATCTGTATGGGCGTAACCTTTGTCGTCTGACCGAAGGCCGAGCTGGAAAGCTCAACTATCCCCATATCCGATTCTTTCACATACAGCGAATCCGCTTCGCCCGGCAGATCTATTCCCGTCTTTTCGGTAAATCCGAATGCCTCGAAATATTTGCTGAACTTCTCCACTCCGAGAAGCTGACCTATCTTTATAAATGCAGGGTTGCACGAGCGGATCATCGCTTCTGTAAGATTTGATACACCGTGACCGCCTATGTTCCAGCATCTTATCTTTGTTCCCGCAACATCTGCAATGCCCGAGCATTCGAATGTGCTGTCAAGCGATACGACTTCCTCCTCAAGCGCCGAAGCGCAGGTGAACATCTTGAATACCGAACCCGGGATATACAGTTCGCTTACCGCCTTGTTCTGCCACTGCTTTCCCCATATCTCCTGCTTTTTAGCAAGTATTTCTTCTTCGGTCTTCTTGTCCGCCGACATCTTGGCAAGCGTCAGCCTGTCGCTTTCAAAGTAAACATGTGACGGATCGTTCGGATCGAATCCGGGCGATGTCGCCATTGCCACAATAGCGCCGGTTTTCGCATTCATAATAATTCCTGTACTGCGGTTCGCCAGCTTATGTTGCGAAACCGTGATCTCAAGATTCTTTTCAAGATAATACTGAAGCGTTTCGTCAATAGTCAGCACAAGGCTGTTGCCGTCCTTTGCCGAATAGCGTGCGGAATAGTCATAAGGCATTGCGTTTCCGTGAGCGTCTGTTGTTGTGATAACTCTGCCGTCCGTACCCTTAAGATACGAATTGTAGTATGCCTCGATGCCGTAGCCCTCTTCATTCTCGTTTACAAATCCCAGAACGCTTGCCGCAAGAGTTCCGTTAGGATAGCTCCTCTCACTGTTTTCAACAGTGTAAACGGAATAGCGGTTAAGGTTGTTCTTCAGCACAAAGTTGTTGATTTTTTCAACGGTACTGCGGTCCACCTTCTTCTTGACCACATAATAGCGTGAAGAAGTGTCCTTGCACGCTTCCGTCAGCGTTTCATATTTAACGCCGAGTATCTCGCTTATTCCCTTGCATATAAACTCACGGTTCTCAGGCTCGTTTTTCTCAATGTCGCCCGGCGAAATGATAACATCCCACACGGTAGCGCTTTGAGCCAGCACCTTGTTGTTGCGGTCATATATCGTTCCACGCTTTGCCTTTATGTCAAAGCTGCTCTGTTGCTGATCGGTAGCCATTGCAGACAGTTCCTTGCTGTCAATGACCGAAACCTTGAACAGCACACCGCTGACAATGCCGGTGACACCTATACACAATGCCACCAGAATAATCAGTATGCGTTTTTTCATGCCTTGCGTGAGCTTTAAGTCCATAGATTTCTCCTTGCCGGTAAAATGAGATAACGGCAAAAGCCGCCGGTGATTCAAGCAATAAAAATTACTTTCGATAAAAAAGCATTATCCTTTCCTCGTAAACACAGCCGTATCAACGTGGAAAGGAGCCCTGCTTGTTCATTTATATGCCCTAAAATCCGAGATATTCTAAAATCCCGTTAAACCAGTCCTGAACAGTGACAAAGATATTGTCATTATCATTCTTCGCTGTTTCGGTCATGTTTCCGGTATTCATCTCAACGTATCTTTCCTGCGATGCGCTGACCTTCTGCATACCGAGTTCGTTGACTGCGTATTGCTCTACATTCTCAAGCGAAACCGAACCGCTCAGCTGATTGCTCAGTGCGGTATTTATGCTCTGTGCGTCCGATAACGCCTGCGTTTCGTTGCTTATCTTCAGATTGACCTCGCTGAGTGCGGCCTTGCTGTATAAGAACATTACAAACACTGCGAGGAAAACTGCGCCTATTACTGCCACTGCCACAGGTCTGCCTGATTTTGCAACGGAAGACGTAGCAACCTTAAGCTCCGGTTTCTTTTCGGGAGTCTGCTGTTCTTTTCTTTTTGACGTGTCGAACAAGGACATATCATAAGCCGTACTTGTTCTGTTGTGCGGTGTTGTCATTATTATTCCCCTTTATTAAAGTTTCTCTATTACTCTGAGTTTTGCACTTCTTGATCGGTTGTTCACCGCAAGTTCCTCTTCGCTTGCGGTTACCGGCTTTCTGTAAACCGTTCTGCCTCTCGGCTTCTTTCCGCATACGCAAACAGGAAAATCCGGCGGACAGGTACAGCCTGTGCAATATTCTCTGAATGTATTTTTTACTATCCTGTCCTCTATCGAATGGAAGGTGATAATTGCGAGCCTTCCTCCTGCCGAAAGCCTTTCAAAAGCCTCCGACATTCCTTTTTTCAGTTCGTCAAGTTCACCGTTTACTTCTATTCTTATCGCCTGAAAGGTCTTTTTGCAAGGGTTCTTCTCCTTGCGGACCTTCAGCGGTACGTTCCTTTTTACTATCTCGGCAAGTTCCAGCGTTGTCTTTATCGGTGCGGTTTCTCTCGCTTTAAGTATACCGCTTACTATACCGTGTGCGAATTTCTCCTCGCCGTACTCGAAAAGTATCTTTTCCAGCTGTTCCTTGCTGTATTCGTTAACAACATCATAGGCGCTAAGCCCGCTCTTGCTCATTCTCATATCAAGAGGTGCGTCCTCGTGATAGGAAAATCCTCTCTCAGCCGTATCAAGCTGATACGATGAAACTCCGAGATCCATCAGTACCCCGTCAACCTTGCCAACTCCGATTTCGTCAAGACTTTCGTCAAACGTCGAAAATTTCCTGTTGATAAGCGTGTGCGGATAGTCCTTCAGCTTTTCCTCCGCCGCCTTTACAGCGTCGGGATCACGGTCAAAGCCGATAAGCCTGCCCGTTGTAAGACGCTTTGCTATCTCGGACGAATGTCCCGCAAAGCCTGTCGTACAGTCAACATAAATACCGTCGGGCTTTATATCAAGCGATTCTATCGTTTCACTCAGCAAAACGGGTATATGAATAGGTTTTTCGCTCATATTTCCTCCCGTTTATATTCCAAGCTCAAGCGCAAGCTCTGTCAGATCCTCGTTGTTTGTGTTCTCGTTGAACTTTACCCACGAAGCTTTATCCCATATTTCCGCAGTACCCTCAAGTCCGACTACCACAACATCAGCGGTCAGCGTTGCGTACTCTCTGAGCGGCTGAGGAACAGAAACTCTTCCCTGCTTGTCCGCCGAAATCTCATAAGCACTGCCGAATAAGAATCGTTTTATACTTTGAGTTTTCACCTGCGGAAGTTCATTTATTCTGGCAACCAGCTTCTGCCAGTCTTCTTTTGAATACACCTTTATGCAGGCTGTACCTATTGTTTTCGCAAGGACAAGATCGTTTCCCATTTCTTCACGGAGTTTAAGCGGTATGTTCATTCTGCCCTTTGCATCAAGTGTAGATTTGAATTCGCCTATCACGAGCCTGTCCCTCCTTTCACAAAAAGATACGCCGAAGAGGTGCGGCCCCGCACATTTTTCAGAAAAGTTGAATTTCAATGAAAAATAAGTGTCCAAAGCCCCACCAAGATCGGAAGAGCACACGTCTGAACTCCAGTCACGCTCTCTCATCTCG
>OCQP01000076.1_pt1 | contig 13758 bp, 10 predicted proteins | sample 1538391 | NCBI WGS metagenome assembly OCQP01 (sample SAMN04571688, study PRJEB22368) | human gut metagenome | biome: human gut; material: stool | host: Homo sapiens | place: Luxembourg | collected 2012-06-29 | reverse complement strand
CTTTCCCTACACGACGCTCTTCCGATCTGTTATATATTATCTATTTTATCACATTGCTCAAGCGCACGTTTTAACGCCTGATCCATATTGTAATATCTGAAATCGGCAAGTCTTCCGCAACAGATAAGATTATCAATCTGCGATGCCAGAGCCTCGTACTTTTCATATTGTTCCATGCTCTCCTTTGTGAGAACGGGATAATACGGCTCAAGCTTTTCGCCCGACTTATACGGGAGAGGATATTCTACCGCATAGGTACTGCCCTTTACATTCTGGACGGGAATTTTCTTGTACTCTGTGATTCTGGTAAAGCCCTTTTCCTGAGGATATGCGACGACAGGAGCGTCCTGAAGGCTGTCCTTGTCGGTATACTTATACTCAAAACGCAGTGAACGGTAAGGAAGTCTGCCGTATTTTTCGCTGAAAAGCTCATCCAGCGCACCTGTATATACAAGAATATTATTATACGGCTCACCGTCAACATACAGCTTATTATCCTTTACGGTAATCCTCTCAAGCGCCTCGACACCGGTTCTGACCGTGATATTCTCGTGGTTCAGAAGATTCCTGAAGAACTCCGTGAATGAATGCACCGGCATTACCTGATAAGCGTCATCGAAATATCCCTCGTCATACGAAAAACGCAGAGGTACTCTTTTAAGCACAGACGGGTCAATCTCAGAGGGAGATACGCCCCACTGCTTAGCGGTATACGGCGCATAATCGTTATCGAAAAGATACTGAGCGTATGCTCTTATATCATCGTCCTCATTTTCGAGAACTTCAACCACGGTAGCGGTCGGTCTGCCCTCGTAAACCTTAGTCAGCTTGGCCTTAAGCGTTTCTGCCTTTTGCTTATCAAAGAACTTATCAATCGTGGTAAAGTTGAAGGGCGTGGGGGTATATGTATCGTTCCATACCGCACCGCAGGTCAGCTTGTAATCCGACCACTGCTCATAGCGGCACATATAATCAAAAAGATATTTCTCTTTCGTGTGGAATGTGTGCGGACCGTAATCCTGTACGAGTATTCCGTGATCGTCAACGTGGTCGTACATATTGCCGCCGATATGATCCCTGCGTTCCCATATCTCGACCTTCTTGCCTTTTTCCGCTAAATGACGGGCAATTACCGCTCCGGAAAGTCCACAGCCGACTATAAGGGTGTCAAAATTAAAACTGTTCATCAAAAGCCACCGTACTTGCTCATGAATTCTTTAAAGGTCTGCAGATTCTTGTCCTTATCGGCAAGTATAACCTTATCAATTCCGCCTACTCTGTCAAGCTTCCAGTCTACTGCAATGTCGGGATCATTCCACATAATGCCGTCATCATATTCGCCGTAGAATTTTTCTCCGCACTTGTAGGATACTATGCTGTCCTCAAGTACAAGATAACCGTGAGCGCAACCTGCGGGAACGAGTATTTCGTTGTGCTTTTCACCGATAAGCTCAAATGCAAGCCACTTCTTGAACGTGGGGCTGTCCTTGCGTAAATCGACTACTACATCGTAAACGTGTCCGTGTATGCAACGTACCAGCTTGGGCTGCTGTTTCTCACGCTGAAAATGAAGTGCACGGATAACGCCCTTGTAGCTTGTCGTATAGAAAACCTCGGCAAGATCGTGCTTTATGCCGTTTGCCTCGAACACTTCCTTCGAGTAATCCTTTGTGAAACAGCCTCTTATATCATCGGCATTGAAGGGAGTTACTTCTATAAGTCCCTTAATCTCTGTTTCCTTGAATTCAAACTTCTGTATCATTTCTGCTCCTTAATCCAATCCATTGTTTTTTTGACGCCTTCACCAAAAGGTATTGTAGCTCTGAAGCCTGTATCCTTTTCCGTAATCGAACAATCAAAATCCGACAGCGGCATATTTACGCCTGTGAACGGAACATCTCCGAACACGAACTCCTTGTCGGGAGCCAGTGCAGCCTTCATCTCAAGAACAAATTCTCTGAGCGGCTTTGCATCCGAGCTGCCTATAAGATAATGGCAGAAAGGCTTGCCGTTCTCTCCGATGAGATAGAACGCTCTTGCAACATCGTCTATATATACAAAGTCATAATTCTGTGTGCCGCTTGTGAACTGTAAAGGCTCATCGTTTATAATCTTTCTGATGGTCGTATTTACAAAACGGGGTGAAAGCTCACCTGCACCGTATGCGTTGGTTATCTTTGCCCAGCAAAGATCTATACCTATCTGTGCGGCAACGCTCATGCACATTGTATGAGCAACAAGTTTACCGCTTCCGTATATGTAGCCGGCACCGGGCTTATTACCCTGTCTGAATGCGGCTGATATTGTTTCATGCTCCATTATAGAGCCGGCACATACAAACTTCTTGCAGTCCATATCCTTTGCCACACGCAGACAATCTACCGTCCACTGAGCATTATTGAGCTGTAAAGCGGTGTCTGCTCTCGCAGGGCCTGCCGAGCCTACCCACGCAAAGTGATAGAATACATCAATATCACGGTCGGGGATAATATCAGCAAGCTTTGACGATTCGGAAAGCTCGTGAGCCACAAATCTTACATTTTCGGGTATGTTGTTATTGCAACCGTCACGATCAAGTGCGATTACCTCAACATTATTCTTTACCAATTCACGCACAAGCGCACTTCCGACAAAGCCGTTTGCACCTGTAACAAGAGCTTTTTTCATTACTTTACCTCCAGATATTCGTTTATCTGCTTTTCCATAACGGCGCTAATGTTGCCGCCTGAAAGATATACCTTGCTCCACTCGGTCACCTTTTCGATAGCGTCGGAAATATGCCAGCGGGGACTCCATCCGAGTACATGCTTTATTCTTGAGCAATCAAGCTTGAGGAAATTTGCCTCGTGGGGAGCGTTCTTATCCGCAACGTTTTTCCACGAAGCGCCGTCGCCCCAGTGTGAACAGAACAGATCGACAAGCTCGCCTGTAGCGGCGCAGTCGCAATCATCCGGACCGATATTATAATTACCGGCAAGGCTCTTGTCCTCATACTGCTTCATTGCAAGTACAAGATATGTAACGACCGGCTCGAGAACGTGCTGATAGGGACGTGTCGAATAAGGATTTCTTACTGTTATCTCCTGCTTAGCCTCCATTGCTCTTACGCAATCGGGGATGATTCTGTCCTTTGCAAAGTCGCCGCCTCCGATAACGTTACCTGCACGGCAGGTCGAAACCGCAATGTCACGGTTATAGAAGAACGACTTTATATAAGAGCTTGTTACAAGCTCCGAGCAGCTCTTTGAGTTGGAATAAGGATCATAGCCGTCAAGTGCGTCATTTTCACGGTATCCCCACTCCCATTCGTTGTTCTTGTAAACCTTATCGGTGGTTACGTTTACGAATGATTTTACGCTGTCGCACAGCCTTACAGCCTCGCATATATTGACAGTACCCATAACATTTGTTTCGTATGTGTAGACAGGCTCTGCGTAGCTTTCTCTTACTATGGGCTGTGCCGCCATATGAATTACTATTTCGGGGCGGTACTTCTGCATTGTTTCGTTCAGCTTTGCAAGATCTCTTATATCGCCTATAACCGAAACTATTTCCTTCTCAACTCCGGAAAGCTCAAAAAGAGAGGGTGTTGTGGGGGGATTGAGAGAATAACCGATAACTTTTGCTCCTGCCATAGAAAGCAGTTTGCACATCCAGCTTCCCTTGAAGCCTGTGTGACCTGTTATCAGTACAGTTTTACCCTTGTAAAATGACATATCCATATTGATTTTTCCTTTACGAATTAATAATATTTTCGCCACTTTCATCTCTGACCTCGGCTAACAGTATTGTTTCAAGTGCAATAGCCGGATTAGCGGGTTTAACTATTCTGAAAGTGTATTTACCGCACATTTTCTCTATCATAGGCTTAATTTCAAAGAAATCGTTTGCCGAATGATAGATGCTGATAAGAAGTATCGGGTGCTGTGTGCGGATAGTTTCGACAGCGCCCCTGAGCAGCAGCTGCTCGCCTCCTTCAATGTCCACCTTTATAAGACCGACCTCGAGATCGTTTTCCCGTACATAATCATCAAGAGTAACAACGGGAACTTCGATATGATCCGGATAATTATAACCGGGACGTTCAACAAGGGAATTGCAGGAATTGCGCTCACCCAGGCTGAATGTTGCCGTGCCGCTTTTCTCGCCCAGTGCTTTGCTTACAGGCACTATGTTATCAAGATGATTCAGCCTTATCGTTTCACGGATAATATCCATATTTGAAGGAGAAGCCTCAAATACATGAATGTTCTTATCCGTATATGACGAGAACAGAAGCGCCGTGTCACCGACATATCCGCCTGCGTCGATTATATGCTTATTTCTCACGCTGTCCAGTGTGGTCAGCTTATCTATTCCGTATCTTGTGAAGAATACGCTGCTGTCAAACTGGTTAACGGGGAGATAATAACCGTTGTAATAATAAAGATTATCGTTCAACTTTACTATCTTTGAGCTGAATTCATCATTCATACGAACGAATTCTTCCTGCTCACGCTGTGTATAGACATCCTGCAAGGACTTGTTGCCGTCCGCTATCATTCCCATACGATGAATTATATCGGAAACGGTGTTTCTGCTCTCGTTGTCAAGTCCGCTTATAAGCGCGCTGAATCGTTGTGCGCTGTCCTCTCTGTTCATAGCGTCACTGAACAATTTTGCCAGAGCTTCACGTTCACCGGGATGAAAATACAATTTTCTGAGATATGACTGCCTTTTGAACAGATTCATCTCACGGCGGATCGTATTTGCCGTATTCTCTGCATCAAGCAAAGACTGTGCGTATTCGCCCGTCTTTGAGGTCTTGTCGAAGCCTGCGGTAACGCTGTCCGAAAGCAACTTAATATCAGCCGAAATGCTTTCGTTATCTGACGATAAACCGTCAAGCACAGACACATATTCGCCCGTCTTTGAGGTCTTATCAAAGCCTGCGGTTACGCTGTCCGAAAGCGACTTAATATCAGCCGAAATGCTTTCATTATCTGCCGATAAGTTGTCAAACACATCCGCATATTCCCCCGTCTTTGAGGTCTTGTCAAAGCCTGCGGTTACGCTGTCCGAAAGTGACTTAATATCAGCCGAAATGCTTTCGTTATCTGCCGATAAGCCGTCAAGCACAGCCACATATTCGCCCGTCTTTGAGGTCTTGTCAAAGCCTGCGGTTACGCTGTCGGAAAGCGACTTAATATCAGCCGAAATGCTTTCGTTATCTGCTGATAAGCCGTTAAGCACAGACACATATTCGCCCGTCTTTGAGGTCTTGTCGAAGCCTGCAGTAACGCTGTCCGAAAGTGACTTAATATCACCGGAAAGCGAGTTGTTGAACGCTTTTATTTCTCCTGCGTGCTTATTGTTTTCAGATATGCCGTTTTCAATAAGTTCGACAATGTGCTTATCGCTATCGGAAGAACGCTTGTCGCTGTCGGTTATACAACCGAGTATTTCCTCTGTGTGATGGAAAATACAGCCGATAAGTTCACCGGATATTCCGGCAGATTTCTCTGATATTTCATTACTCAGTTTTTCGCCGATACACTCATTTTGCTTTTTCAGATTTTCAATATCAAATTTTATTTCTTTGAGTTTTGATGCGGTAGACTCACCGAATTTAACCTGATTATCTTCCAATGTACGCAACGATTGACGGCACAGTTTTATCTGCTCCGCATTATCACGGCATATATCCGTGCAAGTATTCAGGCTGTTTTCAAGAAAACCGAGCATTTCACAAAGCTGTGCAAAATGCTCGCTTTCTGTCTGCCTTATCTCGTTGTTGAGCTTTATTGTCTTGTTGCGTGACATCGGAAATAATCTTCCGAAAAATCCCGCAAGTTTATCGGATAATTTACCCATTATTTCCAAATCTTCCAGGGAGCATTGTTGTTGTTCCACATTTTCTCAAGCTGTTCTTTTTCTCTTACAGTATCCATGCACTGCCAGAAGCCTGTATGCTTATATGCCATAAGTTCTCCAAGCTTTGCTACTGTTTCAAGGGGCTTCTTTTCAAGAACGGTTTCGTCGCCGTCTATGTAATCGATGAATTCGGGCTGACATACCATATAGCCGATATTGATAAGGCTTCCGTCGCCGGATGTCTTTTCACGGAATTCATTTATTCTTCCGCTTTCATCAATGTCAAGAACACCGAATCTCTGTCCGGGGTTGTAAGCCGACATTGTTACCAGCTTTCCGTGACTTTTATGGAACTCGACAAGTTCGGCTATATTGACATCGGAAACGCCGTCGCCGTATGTCAGCATAAACGGCTCGTTGCCGATATACTCCTTTATACGCTTTACACGTCCACCGGTCATTGTGTTAAGGCCTGTGTCCACTACGGTAACCTTCCAGTGTTCCGAGCTGTTGCGGTGAACAATCATCTCGTTTTTGCCGCTTGTGAAGTCAAATGTAATATCGGATGTATGCAGGAAGTAGTCTGCAAAATACTCCTTTATAACGTGCTGTTTGTAACCTGCACATATAACGAATTCATTGAAGCCGTAAGCTGAATAGAGCTTCATTATGTGCCATATTATAGGCATACCGCCGAGTTCTACCATGGGCTTGGGCTTGAACTGGCTTTCTTCGCTTATTCTTGTGCCGAAACCTCCGGCGAGTATTACAACTTTCATTTTTCCTCCTGTGTGCTGTTAAGACGTGTTACTTTACTGCTATCTATTTCAGGATGATCTGCTATGAAGTCATCCGTATAAACGTCTGAATAAAGTCCTCTGAGACCCATAGGATTAACGGATATAATCTCTGTATCCGGATAGAAGCGTTCAACAAACGCCTTGACCTTCCGGTAGCCGTCTAACCAGTGTGGAACACTTGTCTTTGCTACAAGATCGGACAATCTCTGCTTGCTGCCGTCAAAATATCCCGCATTGGTGCAGTCGCAGCCAACAAGATAAATTCTTTTCGCATTGGTAAAGAGCGCAAAGTGGATAGCCTGGAATGCAATTGAATAGAATGCCATAAGGGGATAGAATTCTATATTGATATGTATATCCTCGCTGGGAGCCGCCTGGAAGAATCTTCTACCGTTATTCTCTCTGATGATCTTCTCTGATACCTGGAATTTATCTCTGTATTCACCGGTAGAATACTGACCGAAGAACTTGACAAAATCGTATTCCTTCAGCTTTTCAAACCACGGAGCACGGCTTTCGTAATCGGTAGTAAAATAGTAATCAATATCAACATCAGGATTTAAGAATGAAGCATTCATACCTATATGTACAGCACCGGGAATGGGCTTGTAGTATCTCATCGAAGGTCCTGATGCCATTACAACAACATCTCTGCCGGTATTGATATTTCTGAACTCGCCGAATGACTTCTTATGAGTTTCGTGTATCTCATTTGCAAGGCAGGCAATATTGAGATTAATATTTGAAGTGAGCGTTTTTGCATCCCATATATCCTTGCGAAGACTGGTAGCGATGATAGGAGGCTTAGCGGCCGCTGCCTGTACGCTCTTGGGAGCAGTGCTCTGACAAACCTTTACGGTTCTCGCAAGCAGCACGCTGTGTTCTGTAGACTTTTTCTGAAGATCGTTAACAGAAGCAACCAGTGCGCCGAGTCTTTCCTCGTTTCGTAAAGCAACACGATATGCAGGGAAGGTGTTTCTCATTATCTTCTTTAAAACGCTTTCGTCTTTTTTGGGCTTTTTGGGAGTAGCCGCTGTTTTTGCAGGAGTAACCTTGCACTTTGCGGCATTGGTTTCTCTGAAGAATACAAGCTGATTTTCCTTTACCTTGTACTTTCTCTGCTTTAATACCCAGTATATGAAGATACCGTAAAGAACCTCAGACATATAGCCTGGCGTTCTCATTTTGGTACCCTGATATTTTGACATATCAAATCTTTTCATGAATTCGAACAGTACGCCGAATTCAAATGTACAGAAGCGGTTGAACAGCTCTTTTGACATTACAAAACAGTTGTACGCATAGTACTTCTTTGAAGCCATATATTCCTCGGCAGCCTTAGAATATTCGGGGTAAAGCTCATCAACCAGCTTAAGCGTAAGCTCAGGTGCGCTTTTATCGAATAAATGCTCCTGAATCATGAATATATCTTTGATGCAATGTGCACGCTTTCCGCCAAAAAGGAAATCCATCTCATCAACATTCATGCTTCCGCCTGTGATAAGATCGTATTTCTTTATCTGCTTTGCCATACCGTCATAGTCTTTAAGGCCGTACTTCTCTATGCTCTCGTCATTGAGCATATTTTCGATTATGTAGCCTCTTGAGCATTGGTCAAACTTCTTATTGCTGAATGAAAGATAACGTCTGTAGTGGCAAAGGCCGTAGTAATTTACATCGGCATTCTTCCACGCCCAATACTGAACACTCAGCTCCGAGAAATACTTTGCAAGATCGGAGATATTGTCGCCGGTGTCATCGCCGTTCATCTTAAGAAAGCATCTTGCCGAGCCTGCATTACACTTATAGTTTTCGAATATACGGTTACCTATCACGGCACTGTCAAGATCCATTCTGTGCGAAACGAAAATCTTGATGTCATCGTTGGGCTTCTTGTATGACAGAGTACGCTGTGCAAGGGTATTTGCATCGGGATCTGCTTCGGTGTTCTTGAAATATACAATCTGACGCTCAAGGAACTTGCAGTCGGTGTGATGCTGAAGATACCACATATAAACGCCGTATACAATCTCACCCATATAACCTGTGGCTCTGAGCTTGTTACCCTCATAGCCGGTGGTGTCAAACTGTTTATCAAACTCAAAGAGTATGTCAAAAAGCACCTTGTTGTATTCGTTGAATATCTTCTTTGACATTACAAAGCAGTTATAGCCTCTGTAATACTTTGAGGCAAAATACTCATTCATAGATTCAACAAGCTCGGGGTGTCTGTCTTCTATTATCTTTATCAATGTATCAATAGCTATAGGATCGACAAGATTTCTTGATGCGTACCATAACTCCTTTACACTGTTTCTGGGACGTACTCTGGTGATCTTTGTCGTATCGAAAGCCTTGCCGACAATAACGTCATAGGATGAGATCTCCTTCTCCATCTTTGACTTATTGAAAAGCTGATATAACTCTGCGGTGCGTACCGAAAGGTTGTTTTCCATTCGTACATCGTAGTCATTGCCCGGCATAAAGGAATCCATAAACGAAAGATACCTTCTGTAGTGACAAAGTCCGTAATAATCCGCATCATAATTTTTCCACGCCCAATACTGAACAGTGTATTCGCAAAAAGAAATTCTTTTCTCGGATATGTTATCGCCTGTATTGTCGCCCATTATGACATTGCCTTCATCGTTCTCGTCAAGTGCCGCACCGCATCTTACGGGTACATATAAAGGATTGTCAATCACCATACTTTTAAGATCGATTCTGTGTGAAACGAAAATTGCGATTTTTTTGCTGTTGTTTTCACCGCTACTCATTGATAATAAAATCCCTTTCTTTTATCTCTTTACTCTTCCCGACGAATTTCCACCGGCAAGATCAAGCACATCATTAATTCCGAACAGACAGAAATCGCCTTCAAGCGTCTGATCAAGACAGCCTGCCGCAGCAGCTGTTTCTATAGCGTTCCCCGGCGATATATTGTTATGCAGAGCATAAATAAGTCCTGACGCAAATGCATCGCCGCCGCCTATTCTGTCTGTAATTCTTATATCATATTGTGCAGATGTATAAACCTGCTTTTTTTCGTCATCATAAATGATTCCCGACCAGCCGTTATCACTTGCGGAATAACTCTTTCTCTGCGAGTATGCAACTATTTTACAGCCGAATGTTTCCGCAACGGTCTGAAGGCTCTTTTTATAGCCGTCTGTATCAAGCTGTCCCTTTGTGACATCCGTAGTGCCTGCTTTTATTCCGAACACTATCTCAGCGTCCTCTTCATTTCCTATGCAGACATCAACATATTGCATTATCTCGGTCATTACGGGACGTGCCTTTTGAGCACTCCACAGCTTGCTTCTGTAGTTTATATCGCAGCTTACGGTAAGACCCGCTTTTTTGGCGGCTTTTACGGCGTCGACAGAAATTTTTGCAAGGCTGTCGGAAAGTGCCGGAGTGATTCCCGTAATATGAAACCAATCCGCACCGTCAAATATCTTTTCCCAATCAAACGACGAAGGGTCAGCCAATGCTATCGCACTGTTCTTTCTGTCGTATATCACCTTTGAGGGACGCTGGCTTGCGCCTTTCTCGGCAAAGAATATTCCGAGCCTGTCGCCCGTATAAACTATATTATCCGTCTTTACGCCATATCTCATAAGCTCTCTGCAAGCCGCTCTGCCTATATCATTATCGGGAAGTGCGGTCACAAATTCAGCCTCATCTCCGAAATTACTGAGAGCAACGGCTACATTAGCTTCAGCACCGCAAAACGATGTATTAAGCTCCGGCTTCTGAAACAATTTGTAATATCCGTCGGGCGATAGTCTGAGCATTATTTCTCCAAAAGAAACTACCTTCATTATGAACGGTTTTCCTCTCTTTCAAGAAGTGATTTTGTTATAAATGAAACGGGTATCCGCTGTGAAAGCTGAGCGATTGCGGCTGATATACCGCTGTTCTGCTCTTTGGCTACCTGCTCGTCTTCATACGTTTCCATATCTCTATATGCAAAGTTGCGGTCCTTGAATGAATATCCGTCAACTCCGGCAAGATAAACGGAACTTGCTCCGGATTTTATAAGCAGCGCTATAAGCATAAGTGTAACGTTGTCACGGACAGCTTCTATAGAACACAGCAAAGGCTCGTATCCTACTGTGTAGCTCGCTTGTGCATTAATATTAGATGTTATTATCAGCGTGTCGGTTTCTATTCCGCTTAGCTTTTCATAACGTCTTATATTGCTTACAAACACATAATCGCATTTGATCCATTCGGGACAGTGGTTTACGGAAATCACGATTGCATCGGTGGCTTTGACCTTATCAAAGACCTTCTGTCTTTCAGATTCTACCGATGTTGTCCTGCCCGGTGCGATAATAACAACATTACGTCCTTCAAAAAGTCTGCTGAGATTAATTTCAGGTGTTTTTTCACTGTTTAACGACATATGAGCAGTATACAGCTTATCTATATATTCTCGGTCATAATTGTCACGCTTTTCAGGCTCTATTTTTGAGAAAATAGCGTTCATACCTTCAAAAGTCAGCGTGTTTTTATTATTCAGGAATCTGGCATAATTCTGGTGGCATCTGTATTTTGCGGACAGATAGCCCGATAAGGAATAACCCCATGCCGTAGTCATATAAATAGGAGCTATGGTGTTGTCGATAGAACAGAGAATAGGCTCTGTGCTGTAATCGGCGCCTGCGGTTTCGTTCAGATATTCCACAAAAAGCTCGGTATTGAGGTTTCCGGCACCTCTGCCCATACCCATAATACTGCTGTCTATTATCAGATTATGATCGGTATGCAAAGCGGTTAAATACTGAGCGTTTGAATACGAAAGCTGAAGGTTGTTATGGGAATGGAATCCGACAGCTATCTCCTTATCGAGATTATTCTCTATAAGATAAAAGAAACGTGCAACATCCTTCTGTTTCATGGAGCCGTGCGAATCAACGATATAAAAACCGTCCGGACGGAATTTGTTAGCCATACCTATAAGACCGAGGTACTCGGCATCGGAATAGCTGAGAGCTACCATAGGCTGAAAATATACCTTATAGCCCTTATCCTTGATTTTTCTGCAAAGCTCAACCGCCTGCAACGCCTGCGACTTATGGAAGCAAACCCTTATGCAGTCGGGTCCTGTACCGTCATACTGCGGCAACAGCTCTGCATCATAATCCCCACAGTTTATCATTACGGCAATCAGAGTATTTTTCCTGTCGGCAGGAAGGATTCTTTTTATAGCGTCAACCGAGGAATACTGCGACTCATCCGCAGAAAAATCTCCCTTTGACGATAAATATCCAACCTCTATTATATCAATACCGGCCTGTATAAGACGCTGTACTGTGTCTTTTATGTTTTCATAACCGAACTTCCAGTTATTTATGTATCCGCCGTCACGCAGAGTGCAATCAAGTATCCGTATTTTTTTCATACCCACCTGTAATAATTAATTCTTTTCCCGTTCGAGCTTTGCTGCTATCAGTCTGTTGACCTTTTCAAGATCGTTCTGTGTATCAACGGCTACTGTTTCGGAATCGACCTCAATATACTGAACTCTGTAGCCTGCTTCGATAAATCTAAGTATTTCAATATCCTCTATGGATTCTATTTTTCCTCTGGGAGAAGAGCAATAGAACTGAAGTGCCTCAGGCTTGAAGCCGTATACGCACACCTGCTTGTAATAGCTGTAGTCTATGCTTCCCTTAGGATAAGGAGCGGTACTTCTGGTAAGATAAACGCCTATATTGTCGGCATTCGTTATGACTTTAGGCACTGTGAAGTTTACAACATCAACAGGATCATTTATCTTAGTCATAAGATTTGTGATCTGCAAATCGGGATTTTCGAAGAAAGGATATACTGCCTTGTTTATTGTTTCCGGCTCTATCATAGGCTCATCGCCCTGTATATTGACATATAAATCCGCAGGAATTTTTCTTGCGACCTCACCTATTCGGTCTGTTCCTGTCTTGTGAGTATCGGAAGTCATTATTACATTAATGTCGTTTTCCTTGCAGGCATTGTAAATGCGTTCATCATCGGTGGCAACATACACCTCTGTCAGAGTTTCGGCTTTTATGGCTCTGTTGTATACCCACCATATCATCGGCTTTCCGCATATATCCGCAAGGGGCTTGCCGGGGAAACGGCTCGACTTGTATCTTGCGGGAATTATTCCTAATACTTTCATTGCAATTTATCCTTTCATTTCCTGATGATGTTAAAAAATGTCAAAACTCGGGCATTTTTCATACTAATATCAAAATAATTATAACACAAAAAGCATTTTTGTCAATGCGAACAGATTCAATTGGTTAATTTTTTACAAAAAACCAGCTAAAAACACACACCTCTTTAACTAAATCATTAGCTAAATTATTAAAGCGCTATTTTAGTCTTAACAGCTTTTTAACCTTTTCACGTCGTGGCGAGTACATCGGGAATATCTTGTCGGCAACGCTCCGTACTGCTTTATCGGCAACGGCATGAATCCTGTATCTGTAATATTCCTTAGCGGAATTTATCTTTTCCGTATTTACAAAAAATACAAGCTGGGTTTCCTTAGCCGACCTGTTTTCAACCGTCAGCATATAATGTATAAAAATTCCGTTAAGCATTTCCCCGATGTATCCGGGAGCACGTTCATAGGTTTTGCAATCGGTTATTTCCATTATCCTGTTCATTATAGGAAACTGGAACTCGCACATACGGACAAACAGTTCTTTTTTCATTATGTAGCAATTGAATGCTCTGTGATATTCACCGGAAAAATATTCGCAGGCGGAATTATAATATTCGGGCGAAAGCTCTTTGATAAGGGAGAACATCTTATCTATTATTCCCTGCTCAAAATAAACTCCGTTATAGCTTTCCCACATTTCCCGAAGCGTTTCGACTTCCGCCCTGTTATAACTCATCTCGGACGCTTTTGCAAGCCCGGGAATTATCATATCATATTTTTGAACAACGCTGTTGATTTTTTTGGTATCATCAAGATGATATTTCTTTTTTTCGTGTGCTGTAAGCCTCAACTCACGCACCATATTGAAGGCTGTGTTTTTATAGTGCTTATCTGAAAAGGAAAGATAACGACGGTAATGGCAGAGTCCGTAATAATCGGCATCAA
>OCQP01000064.1_pt1 | contig 14442 bp, 9 predicted proteins | sample 1538391 | NCBI WGS metagenome assembly OCQP01 (sample SAMN04571688, study PRJEB22368) | human gut metagenome | biome: human gut; material: stool | host: Homo sapiens | place: Luxembourg | collected 2012-06-29 | reverse complement strand
GACTGGAGTTCAGACGTGTGCTCTTCCGATCTGTTTTGTACATTATTTCTAAATACGGCGTGTTTACAGCCGAAAACGAATAATACAATTGTGCATTTGGTACAAAAAGCAGATGAAACAATTTGCAGGGCAAACGTAGCTTACGGACTTTTTTGAGGAACGAAACTGCCTATGGAAACGATTTTAAGAGCGGAGAATATCTCCAGAAGCTTTAAAATAAACGATAATACCACTGTTGACGCTTTGAAGGATATAAATCTTGATGTTGAAAAGAACAAGCTGGTCGTGCTGAGAGGCAGATCCGGCTCGGGCAAGACCACGCTGATAAATATACTCGGAGCACTTGACCGTCCTACAGGCGGCGATGTTTACTTTGACGGGAAGAAGATAACGGGTCTTTCCGACAAGGAGATGGATAAGCTGAGAAGAAACGATATGTCGTTTGTTTTCCAGTCTGTAGCGCTTATACCGACAATGACGGCGTATGAGAACGTTGAGTTTGCGATGCGGCTTGTGGGTATGCCTTATGCGGAACGTGTAAAGCGGGCGAAGGAATGCCTTGTAAGAGTGGGGCTTGAAAAGCGTATGCACCACAGACCCGGAGAGCTTTCGGGCGGTGAGCAGCAGAGAGTGGCGATAGCGAGGGCGATCTCGCACAAGCCGAAGCTGATATTTGCGGATGAGCCTACTGCGGCGCTTGATATGCCTACGGGACTTGCGGTTATGAATCTGTTTAAAGAGCTTGTACATACGGACGGGCTTACAATAGTGATGACAACGCACGACACTGCGATGATGGAGCAGTGCGACGTGGTTTATACACTTGATGACGGACGCATTACAGACGTCAGAAAGCAGGTGGAGTGATGCCTCATAGAATGATGCTTGCACCGCCCGAAAATGTGATGGTGCAATGTGAGAACCTTGTCAAGATATATAAGACGACCGATGTTGAGGTTATGGCTTTACAGGGACTTGATCTCACGGTTGAGCGTGGAGAACTGATGGGTATCGTCGGTGCGAGCGGAAGCGGTAAATCAACGCTTCTGAATATGCTCGGTGCGCTCGATAAGCCTTCGGCGGGAAGTCTTTACGTTGACGGTAAGGATCTTCTTAAATTTGATGAAAAGGATCTTATAAAATATAAGAGAGAAACGGTCGGTTTCGTGTGGCAGAACAACGCCAGAAACCTTATACCGTATCTTACGGCGATACAGAACGTTGAAATGCCGCTTTTACTTTCGGGACACAAGAACCGAAGGGAGAGAGCGGAGGAGCTGCTCGACATGGTAGGGCTTTCAGCGAGAAAGAACTCGGTACTCGGTCAGCTTTCGGGCGGTGAGCAGCAACGAGTGGCAATCGCCATAGCGCTTTCAAACAATCCCAGCCTGCTCCTTGCGGACGAACCTACGGGTGCGGTCGATACCAAGACGGCGGCGATGGTGCTTGATGTTTTCAAGCAGCTAAACCGTCAGACAGGCGTTACCATTATAATAGTAACACACGATACAAATCTGTCGAAGTCGATCGACCGTGTTGTTGCTATCCGTGACGGCCGTACATCGAGCGAGATGCTGAGAAGAAAAACCGAGATCCTCTCATTCGGGGAACTCGAAAAGATGAGCGAGCAGCAAAGGGCGGAGCATGAAAAACTCATGCAGCAAAGCGGCTCGGATCAAGAGGAGCTTGTTGTTCTTGACAGGGCAGGCAGACTCCAGATACCAAAAGAATATCTCGAGGCTCTGGGTATAAAGGGCGGAGATAAAGTGCGTGTTGAGCTTGAGGACGGAAAAATTTCCGTTTACAACTCAGACTACAATATGCACGGATAAATTCCTTAACTCGTCGAAATTAGCATATTTTCGATTGAACATAAACGACAACTATCAGAAAGGTGGATTATTACTGTGGCAACAAAAGTCAGCAGGATGAAAAGAACATTAGCGGGTATATTGTCATGTGCGACACTCGTATCCTCATTGTCACTTACATCAACCGCAGTCAGTGCAGAAGCGACAACAGATACTTCTGCCGGACAATCCGAGGAAAGCACAACCGATAGCTCAGTGAGCGGAATCACAATCACCGGTATGGAGGGCAAGTACAGCACTTATTACAACAGTCATAAGGACGCCGCAAAGCCCAAGAAGGAAATCACTATCTATGCTACCGACTACAAGGAAGGTACGATAGACGGCACATCCTTCGTCAACAACGTATCGGAGATGACAGCCGAGCAGGCTGCAGCCATAATGCCTGCACTTGAGGAGATCACTCAAAAATCAGGCGACGGCTACAACGGAATCAAGGCATTCCTCGAAGAAGATACCGATCTCAAGACAGATCACTACTCAACGATAAAGTGGAAGAGCGACAAGCTCACGCTTACATATGAGTTCAATGTCGAGGAAACGGGTCTTTACAATCTTGAGACTATCTATTATCCTATCGAGGGCAACGAATCAAAGAATACCGTTCTTGATATAGGTCTTAAGATAGACGGCGAATATCCTTTCACAGCGGCACAGGACATCACGCTCGACCGTTACTGGAAGGACGAGGGAGAGATAACCCGTGACAGCAAGGACAACGATCTTCGTCCCGGACAGGTAACCTATGATTGCTGGATAAAGTATCCTATCAAGGACAAGGAAGGTCTTTACAACGAGCCTTACTATTTCTATCTTGAAAAAGGCAAGCACACAATGACACTTGAGGGTATCAGAACCTACGGTGTTTTCCATTCGTTTACGTTCAAGAACTACGATGAACTTGTAAGCTATGATTCAATCAAGCCCACAGATGATGAGCTTCAGAACACTCCCGCACTTTCTTCAAAGAACGAGGAGCTGGGAACGAACACCATCTTCCTTCAGGCTGAGGAGTCTGAACACAAGACAGCATCGACATTATATGCTACTTACGACAGAACGACCTACATGACAAATCCCAACCACCCGACCAAGCAGCGTTACAATACTATCGGTCAGGCAACGTGGAGCAAGGCAACGCAGGCAATCACCTATAAGTTCAAGGTTGAAAACGACGGTTATTACCGCTTCAACTTCAAGGCAAGACAGAATCAGATGAGAGGCTTCTTCTCAAACAGAAGAATCTACATTGACGGAAAGGTTCCATGTAAGGAACTTGACGATGTTAAGTTCATCTATTCTCCGGACTGGTACAACCTCACTCCCCAGGATGAGAACGGCAACGATATTTACGTTTATCTGAAGGCGGGCGAGGAGCATGAACTTACGCTTGAGGCTATACCCGGTTCAATCGGCGAGGTTATGCAGAGACTTGACGACCTTGTACTTGAACTTAACCAGTACTACAGAAGAATACTTATGATAACGGGTCCCTCCCCCGATGAATACAAGGATTACTTTGTAGAAAAGAAGATACCCGGTATTCAGGACGCATTCCGGAGAATAGTTGATTCTCTGCGTGCGGAGAAGGCAAGCATCGAGAGCCTTACAAAGAAGGGTTCTGAGGCATCGGCACTTGAAACAATGTGTATCTACCTTGAAAGATGTATAAAGAGCCCTGAGGATATTCCGATAATGGCAAGCAGTATCAAGGACAGCATCTCGTCTATATCGGCGTGGATGCGTGACTACCGTGGTCAGCCTCTTGAGCTTGACTACATAGAGTTGGCAACCTGCCACGAGGATTTTGCGTCACCGTACGGCAACTTCTTCGGTGAACTTGCATTCGGCTTCAACGCATTTATCGGTTCGTTCTTCGAGGATTATACGAACCTTTCGGATTCAAGCGCAACATCGCTTGACGTATGGGTATCACTTGCCCGTGACCAGGCAACCGTTGTAAAGAACCTTGTTGACAACAAGTTCAACTCGAATCCCGACTATAACGGAACACAGGCTTCAGTCAACCTTGTACAAGGCTCTGTACTTGAAGCAACGCTCGCAGGCAAGGGTCCTGAAATCGCACTGTTCATCGGCGGCGACTTCCCGATACAGCTTGCCGCAAGAGGACTGCTCGTTGATATGACGCAGTTCAAGGATTATGAGGCGGTAACAAAGAGATTTGCGAAGGACGCAATGACACTGTACGAATATAACGACGGTGTATCGACAGGCGTTTACGGTCTTCCCGTTTCACAGACATTCCCGATGCTGTTCTACAGAACAGACGTACTTAAGGAGCTTGGATATGAGAATCCTCCCGAAACATGGGATCAGCTCACAGATATGCTCCCGACATTACAGAGAAAGTACCTTGACGTAGGTCTTATACTTCCTCAGAACGTTTCATCGAACACGTTCGACTCAGGTAACACATTCATTATGCTGATGCTCCAGACAGGTCAGGACATCTACAACAAGGACCTTTACACAACGGACTACAACAGCATGAAGACTACCGACATAAAGAACGTAAACCTCACGAACTTCATGACTCAGGATTCTATCAGAGTATTTGAGCAGTGGACAAAGTTCTACACGGTATTCAGTTTTGATCAGGCATTCGACGCATTCTCACGTTTCAGAACAGGTGAGATGCCCCTCGTTATTCAGCCCTATACGTTCTACAACCAGCTGTCAATTGCAGCACCCGAAATCAAGGGTCTGTGGGACTTCACACTGGTACCCGGAACAAAGCAGGCAGACGGAACAATAAATCATGCTGCAAACTCAGCAGGCAGCGGTGCGGTAATATTCAACAAGGTTTCAAATCAGGCTGCAGCCTGGGATTTCGTAAAGTGGTTCACAAGTACGGATATTCAGGTTGACTACGGTAAGCAGATCGAAGCACTTATGGGTCCCATGGGACGTTTCGATACGGCAAACGTAGAAGCTCTTGAACAGCTCCCCTGGTCAACTGCCGAGTATGAGAAGATCTCATCACAGCAGAGCTACCTCAAGGAAGTACCGATCATTCCCGCATCCTATGCAGTAACAAGACACATCAACAACGCATTCAGAATGGTTGTTAACGATGCAGGTAACCCCAGATACACGCTTATGAGCTACAACGATCAGATTAAGTCTGAAATCGTAAGAAAGTATCAGGAATTATCGTCCGTCAAAAAATGATCTTGAAAAGCAGTGAGGGCTTTTCGCCCTCACAGGCTTTGCTGAATTATAGAGGAGGTTATCGGTTTGTTTAACAGAGAAAAGCCGCAGTATATTGAAGACAGCAAGTTCAGATATACACTGCGTGAGATGAAGAAGAACGCAAGCGTATATATACTTCTTGCGCCCTACTTCATACTCTTTACGATCTTTACGATCATACCGGTGTTGCTTTCGTTGCCTATGGGCTTTACGAACTTCAACATGGTACAGTTCCCCCAGTTTGTGGGACTGAGCAATTTCTATTCGCTGATACTTGAGGACGAGGTCTTCTTAAAGGCGATACAGAATACGCTCGTATTCGCAATTATAACAGGTCCGTTAAGCTATATCATGTGCTTTATACTGGCATGGCTTATCAACGAAATGCCCAGAGCATTAAAGACAATGTTCACATTTATCTTCTATGCGCCGACTCTGGCAGGTAACATCTATACCACATGGCAGCTCATATTCTCGGGCGATACATACGGTATAGCAAACTCTTATCTGCTTGACCTCGGTATCATAAACAGTGCACGTCAGTGGCTGACAGACGCAAACTACATCATGGGTGTTGTAATTGTCGTTCAGCTGTGGATGTCGCTGGGTGCCGGATTCCTTGCGCTTCGTGCAGGTCTTCAGGGTATACCGAAGGACAGATACGAGGCGGGTGCTATCGAAGGCATCAAGAACCGTACACAGCAGTTACTGCTCGTTACGGTGCCGGCAATGGGCCCTCAGCTGCTGTTCGCAGCGGTTATGCAGATCACCGCTTCCTTCACAGCCGGTGATGTAGGTCGTTTCCTTACCGCATTCCCTTCAACAGACTATGCGGCACACACGATCATGACACACGCTTATGACTACGGTTCAATACGTTATGAGATGGGTTACTCATCGGCTATATGCTTCGTATTGTTCACAGTAATGCTGCTTGCCAACTGGGGTATCAAGAAGGTACTCGGCAAGTACCTTGACTGATCGGAGGATCTCACATTATGAATTTCTCTCTAAGAAAGGAAGGCAGTTATGAAAATAACTAAGAGGAGAAGAAAAAGATATGGCGGTTCTCTGGGCGGCGACATTTTCATATTTGTAGTGCTCGCTCTGCTGGGTCTGTTCATGATCTTCCCCATTTATCTTTCTGTTATACAGTCACTGAAGCCTGTTGAGGAGCTGTTCCTCTTCCCGCCCAGACTATATGTACAGAACATCACGGATCAGAACTTTGCTGATCTGCTTGCTACGGCATCCAACATGTGGGTACCGTTCTCAAGATACATTTTCAACTCTGTATTTGTAGCTGTAGTAGTTACAGTTGCACAGCTTTTATTCTCGTCATCGGCGGCATATGCGCTTTCAAAGGTTGCGTTCCCCGGTGCGAAGGCGCTCAACAAGATAATCGAGGTTGCCCTTCTGTTCACATCTACCGTACTTTACATCATGCAGTACATGGTAATGGCTACACTTGGTATGATCGATACATACTTTGCAATCATTCTGCCGTACATCGCAACGCCTATGGGACTGTTCCTTATGCGTCAGTTCATGGGACAGCTGCCCGACAGTATGATAGAGGCCGCAAAGCTGGACGGCGCAAGCCACATCAGAATCTGCTGGCAGATAGTAATGCCCAACGTTAAACCCGCTTGGCTGACACTTCTGATATTCGCTTTCCAGGGCGCATGGCAGATCACAGGTTATTCATTCATTTATAATGAGGCATTAAAACCCATTCCGACCGTTATGCAGCAGATAAGTGCCGCCGGTATTGCCCGTGCGGGCGTTGCGGCAGCCGCAGCTGTTATCACGATGCTGCCGCCTATCATAGTATTCATTTTCTGTCAGAGCAGCGTTATGGAAACTATGGCTACCAGCGGTCTTAAAGACTGATTTACTATTAGATTATACAGAAAGGATGATTTTAGTGCCAAACATGAAGAAAATCGCTACGGCAGCCGTATCGGCCATAATGGCGGTTTCCATGCTGTGCAGTTCAGCGTTTGCCGATCAGCCGTACGAAGGTTACAGCTACGACTGGTGGGGCGATCCTGTTCCTTCACAGACCGGATACGTTGTAGACCGTGTAGTTACAGGTCTTGATTTCGGCTCCGGCACAAGATATAACACCGACGCTCAGCTGAAAGCAATTTCAGAGCAGACGGGCAGTGAGGTAACAAAGGATGTTGAGATCGGCGAGCTTAAAGAGCCTCAGGATCTTTTCATCGACCGTAAAACACAGAGTCTTTATATAGTAGACTCCGGTAATCACCGCATACTTGTTACAGACGTAACTTATTCAAGAGCGTTTACTGTAATGGATTATTTCTATAATCCCAAGACAGATAAATACGAAACACTGAAGAATCCGCACGGAATTTTCGTAAGACACGTTGAGGATGCTGCAAACGAAAACGAGTCCACAATGATATACATTGCGGACTACGACAACAGCCGTGTAATCGGTGTTTATGCAGACGGAACGGTATTCCAGATATTCGAAAGACCTTCCGCTGAATTCTATGACGCAGATGTTACATTCCTTCCCAACAAGGTCGTAGTTGACGTTGCGGGCAACGTTTATGTAAACATCAAGTCAATCACAGACGGTGCGGTAATGTTCGCACCCGATGGTTCATTCAGTAACTTCTTCGGTGCAAACCGAGTTGAGCAGACAGCACAGGCTATCGCCAACAAGTTCTGGAGAACGATCCTCTCCCGTGAGGCAGCCGCATCATTCATTCAGGCGGTTCCGATGGAGTTCGATAACTTCGATATAGACGATGAGGGCTTTATTTACACCGTAACAGGTTCAAAGAGTGCCACAACGGATATATTCAAGAAGATGAACCCTGCAGGTGAGAACATCCTTATCAACCTCGGTTATTCGGATTACACCTACGGCGATATGGCTTCGTACTATTATAAGAACCAGACATACGGCTCACAGATTACAGACGTTGACGTTGATGAGGACGGAACGATAAGACTCCTTGACTTTGCAAACGGACGTATCTTTGAGTATACAAACGAATGCGACCTGCTGTTCATCTACGGCGGCAAGGGCAACCAGAAGGGTCTGTTCACAAACGTAACTGCTGTCGAAGCGTACAACAGCGTTGTATATGTACTTGACAGCCGTAAGAACTCTATAACAACATTCAAGCGTACAGAGTTCGGTAACATCGTACACGAGGCGATGGGTCTTTACAACCTCGGTAAGTACGAGGAGGCGAGCGGTCCGTGGCAGGAAGTCCTTATCCGTGACAGCAACTACTGGTTCGCTTATATCGGTCTTGGTAACTCGGAGCTTTCTCAGGGTAACTACGAGCAGGCAATGAAATACTTCTACCGTAACAGCAGATCCGGATATAACAGAGCGTTCAAACAGTACAGAATGCAGTTTATCAGAGATAACTTCAATATATTCATGATAATCGTGCTTGTAATAATAGTAGCGCTTGTTGTTCTCAGCAAGGTAAGAAAACGCATTAAGGCTAAGAAAGCGGGAGGTAAATAAAAATGAGATTTGATTTAGATATGCCCGCTTGGAAATGGCCGTTCTACGTTGCAAGACATCCTTTCGAGGGCTTTGAGGATCTTCGTTGGAAGAAAGCATACAACACTAAGGTTTCACTTGTTATAGTTCTTTGTTTCTTTGTTATAACGGTGTGCCAGCAGGTAATGACAGGCTTCCTTTTCAACAACAACTATGTAAAGATATTCAACATTGTGCCGCTCCTGGTTCAGACTGTTATCCTGTTCTTCACATGGGTAATAGGTAACTGGTCACTGTGTACCCTGTTCGACGGAGAAGGTTCGGTAAAGGCGATCATGAGTGTCAGCGCTTATGCGCTCGTTCCTTATCTTATCACTCAGGTAGTGGTAATACTCGCAAGTAATGTGTTGCTCAAGAGCGAGGGTGCGTTCATCATATTCTTCCAGTATCTCGGTATACTGTGGACGGTGGTACTTATGATCTCGGGTATAAAGACGGTTCATCAGTACTCGGTACCCAAGACGCTTCTTGCAATGGTTTTCACTGTTGCGGCAATGGTAGTAATCCTGTTCCTGCTCGTGCTGTTACTCAGCTTGTTCCAGCAGGTTTACATCTTCGGTTTCTCTATCTATACCGAGTTGATGTACAGATTCAGTTTGTAAGCGGAGGTGTGACAGAAGATGATAAAAATCAGAAAAAAGATACTTGCAGTTCTGCTCACAGCCGCAATGCTCGTTTCGATGAGCTCGCTTGTTGCATGGTCTGACGAACAGCCCGCAACGGACGACGGCACATCACAGACAGAGCAGACAACCGATGACGGCGCATCCGCTGATGATAAGCAGGACGACAAGAAAGACGATAAAAAAGATGACAAGGAAAAGCTCAGAACCGATGAGGAAGGTCTTGCGGATATGAGCGTTGTGGCTGAAAACGACAGCTACAAGTTATACTTTGACGAATCGACGACAAACTTTGCAGTTCAGTCAAAGAGCGACAACTATGTATGGTGGGCTACTCCTCTTAACGCAGACAAGGACGAAAATGCCAAGACTGCGCAGAAGAAGAATATGCAGTCTCCGTTATATGTAGTATACGGTGACGTTTCATCACACACAAGTCAGAGAATGAGCATTTACGACGCTTCGATAAAGTCGGACAATTTCAGCTTTGAGCCGATTGAAAACGGTGTAAAGGTCATATACAGATTAAGCAAGATTGAAGCTGAAATCCCTATGACGATTACACTTGAGAAAGACAATGTAAATGTTTCGGTAATAACGGAAGAAATCAAGGAAAAGCAGGCAACCGATACGAGCGGTCTTGTGCTTCTTGAGATCGGTATGTTACAGTTCTTCAATGCGGCAGGCATGGAAGATGAGGGCTATATGGTAGTCCCCGATGGCTCGGGCGCTGTAATCAACTACAACAACCGCCGTTACAACGCACAGGCATACAACAGTGAGGTATACGGTCGTGATACATCGATCGGTATGCTGACACGTCCGTCAAAGACAGAGCAGGTTTATCTCCCTGTTATCGGCGCTGTTACAAACGGTGAAAAGACAAATCACGGTTATATGGCAGTTGCTAAGTCCGGCGAAACCTGCGCAAGCGTAAACGCTACTGTAAGCGGACAGAACTCAACATCATACAACAACACATGGTTCGAGTTCAAGGTAAGAGCAGAGGATACCTACTACATGGGTAACCGTAAGCTCACGGTTTACGAGCAGGGCAATATAAACCAGCCCAACCTTACGGTAGGCTATTATCCTCTTGCAAAGGAAAACCTTTCTTATGTTGATATTGCGGAAGCATACAGAAACTACCTTATCGAGCAGAAGGGATTCAAGGATAAGAGCGACAATATAACAAACAGCTATTATCTTGACCTTTACGGCGGTACGATAAAGGCACAGTCGATTGCAGGCTTCCCTGTAAGTCTTGAAACTGCCGCTACAACATACGAGCAGGCTCAGGAAATAATAAAGCAGCTCAACGAGCTTGGCGTTGACGATATTGTTGCAAACTACAACGATTTCAACGGCGCAGGCATCAAGGGTATGATCACAGCCGATGTAAATTACGCAGGAACGCTTGGCGGCAAGAACGCATACAAGACGCTTGCGGAATATGTAGGCTCGATAAACAGCAAGCTGTTCGCAAGTGCGGGAATCACCTCCATGAAGGACAGCGGTAACGGCTACAGCTACACGCTGAACGCCTGCAAGGCTATAACAAAGGCTTATGCAACAACGAATAACTGGGATATTGCATTCGGCATTCCGAATCAGGTAAGACTTGTTACAAAGACAACCTTGTCACCTCATTACTGGCCTGATCTTTACAACAAGATCATCAAGTCGTTTACAAGCGAAGGAATAACAACGATAAGCCTTGATGACGCTACAACGTTGCTCTACAGCGACTTCAGCCGTGAGAATTATTCCAGAGCAGATGCAATGAATAAGCTGGTAGAAGGCTACAAGCAGTTCAAGGACGCAGGCTTCACGCTTCTTGCAAGCGGCGCTAACGCTTATGCGCTCCCCTATGTTGATTATCTGACAAACGTACCTGTTACATCAAGTAACTTCGATCTGTTTGACTATGACATTCCGTTCTATGAGATCGTTATCCACGGTTACCTGCCTTACACAACAAAGGCGGTAAATGCAAGTGCAAACGCAGATGATACTATCATGCTTGCACTTCTTACAGCAACACCTGTTCACTATGATATGATGTATGCCGATCCTAACGATTTCACAGACAGCGATTACGAGACGCTCTTCTATTCAAACTACAAGGGCTGGCTCGAACCCTCGGCTAAGGTTTACAAGCTCTATCAGGACGAACTGAAGGACTTCGCAAATCTCCACATCACAGGATACAACAGAATTTCCGGCGATGAGATGGAAACCGAGTTTGACGGCGGAAAGACAATCAGGGTAAATACCAGAGAAATGACTCTCACCGTCAACGGCAAGGAAATCGATCTTGCACAATATGGACTGAAGGGAGAAACAGATGAATAATTCGAATTTCAACCCGAATGAAGAAATTGAAGCAATGAAGACGACCGACGCCGCCGAGACTCCCGTTGATGACACACCCGCAGCCGACAAGGCTGTGGCTGCCGAAACGGCAGCAGAAGCAACAGCTTCAGAGCCTGATGTAAAGCAGGAAACGGTCGAGGAAACAGCTTCAGAGCCTGTCGATAAGGCAGATGACGCTGACGAGGCACCGGCTTCCGTTGCTAACAAGTCAGCACATATGACCGCAGCTGCTGCGGCACTGAACGTTGAGGATGAAGAGGTGGACATCCGCCGCAGACAACCCAGAGTTCAGAAGGAAATCAAGAAATCCCGTATTTCATACGAGAAGAAAAAAGGACTTTACGGTTACGGATTCATAGCAATATGGATCGTTGGCGTAATCTATATGTTCATTGTGCCGATATTCAAGTCGGCGTGGTACTCAATGTGCTATACTGAGCTTGTTTCAACAGCAGAGCAGGCCGCACAGAGAGGAATGACTTCAGCAGGTATCTATACCGAGTGGAACAACTTCGGAAACTATGAGGAGGCTCTTTTCAAGAACCAGGATTACCTCCCCAAGCTGACCGAGTCACTTGGTGCAATGGTACCGCAGGTTATCGTAGTAATGATATTCTCGCTGTTTATCGCACTTCTTCTTAACCAGAAGTTCAGAGGCAGAACATTCGCAAGAGCGGTATTCTTCTTACCGGTACTTGTTGCGACGGGTCCTGTACTGGCGGTAATCAAGGGTGATATATCGACCAACGGTATTTCGAGCGGTGAGCAGTTCAGCGCACTGTTCCAGACCGACCTTGTCGATGAGTTGTTGCAGTTCTTAGGTATATATAATCTGAACGAACAGCTGACCATGACGATACAGACGATAACGAGTGATATTTTCAACCTATTATGGAGTGCCGGTATTCAGATACTGATATTCCTTGCGGCGTTACAGCAGATACCGGTTTCGGCAAAGGAAGCGGCATCTATGGAGGGCGCTACGGGATGGGAATTCTTCTGGAAGATAACGTTCCCGATGATAAGCCCGATGATATTGGCAAACCTGATTTATACGGTTATCGATACGTTCATCGATTCGGAAAACCCGGTTATGTCAATAGTTCTTGCACAGTCAAGAGCCTTAAGATACGGTCTTTCGGCGGCTATGGCATGGATTTACTTCCTGATAGTTGCGGTTGCACTTGCAATTATCGTTGCTATTGTATCTAAGTTCGTATTCTATGAAAATGATTAAGGAGGTGTAGTTGTGAGCGAAAAAGATTTAGAACAGTTCAATGCAGATGTTCAGGAAAACGAAGCAGCCACAGCTGCACCTGTCGATAACGCTTCTCCGGAAGCAATCGGCGAGGCTATAAAGGAGATTAACGGCGAGGCTGACGCTTCTGCCGCTCCCGAAAAGGCTGATGATGAGCTTCAGGTAGGTGTTATCAAGCCTATCGCAACAGGAAAGCCCGAATCAAAGAGAGCTTTGAAGAAGGCTGAAAAGAAAAAGGCTAAAGAGCTTAAGAATATCTACCATGTAAGCAACTGGCAGATAATCAAGAATTACCGTAATTACAACCAGCAGGAAAGAAAGCACTACAAGTACATCTTCAGAAGAAGAATTACCGAAAAGGTATGGCCTGTTTTCCGTTTCCTTATCCTGTTCGGTCTGGGATTCGTAATTCTCTATCCTATGCTCTATATGCTGTCTACGGCAATCAGACCTCAGGCAGAAATGAGCGACCCTTCGGTAATGTGGATACCCAAGGAGGTTATATTCTCCAACTTCGTTGACGTATGGGTTGCAATGAATTTCCCGAAGGTACTCTTGCAGACTATTCTTGTAAACGTAGTATGCTCGATGATACAGGTCGTTACTTGCGGCGTTACGGGCTACGGATTTGCACGATTCAAGTTCAAGGGCAAGGGACTTATGTTCGGTATCGTTATCTTACAGATCATCGTACCCGTACAGGTAATCCTTATCCCTCTGTATATGCAGTTCAGATTCTTCGATGTATTCGGTCTTATAAAGCTGTTTACAGGTAATGCGGTTAACCTTGTAAGTACGCCTATGGCACTTTACTTACAGGCGTTCTTCTGCAACGGTATCAGAGCTGGCGTATTTATCCTTCTGTTCAGACAGTTCTTCAGAGGACTGCCAAAGGACCTCGAAGATGCCGCTTATCTCGACGGCTGTGGACCTTTCATGACATTTATCCGTGTTATGGTGCCGAACGCTAAGACTTCGTTCTTAACAGTATTCATCTTCTCAATCGTATGGTACTGGAACGACTCTTATGTAACGGGTATGTTCTTCACTGACCCGTATACGATAGCGATGGAAATTGACCGTCTTGGAACAACGATGGTGCTTTATTTCACCGGAGAGCGAAACGGTATGGCGAGCGACTATCTCGTATGGATAGAAGCAGGATGCCTTATGTCACTTATGCCGATACTTATTATGTACATCTTCTTACAGAAGCAGTTCGTTGAAGGTATCGAACGTTCAGGTCTTGCCAACTAAATGGCTGTGAGCCGCAGCAAGTTCGCCTTTTGAAAAAATGGCGATATTTGCAGGTTACGCTGACGGCGGGCGGCTGTGAGCCGCTTCAAGTTCGCCTTTTGAAAAAATGGCGATATTTGAAAGTTTCGTTGACGGCGGGCTGAACGATAGTGAAAACATAAATTAAGGGGAGTATCGGAAGGTACTCCTCTTTCTATATCCGTTTTTATCGGACAAGCAGAGGAAATATAGCAGGAGGGTAAAACATGAATGATGTATGCCGAATAATAAAAAAGCAAACGATAA
>OCQP01000055.1_pt1 | contig 15203 bp, 31 predicted proteins | sample 1538391 | NCBI WGS metagenome assembly OCQP01 (sample SAMN04571688, study PRJEB22368) | human gut metagenome | biome: human gut; material: stool | host: Homo sapiens | place: Luxembourg | collected 2012-06-29 | reverse complement strand
AGACGTGTGCTCTTCCGATCTGGAGGTTGCTAGAATGCGCGATACACCAGGAGTCGTGTCCTAGGTAATTCCCGCGGAGAATTGCTCGGCTGGACTGAGCGAGAAGGAGGTTGCTTCAATGGCAAAACAAAAAATCAGAATCCGTTTAAAGGCATTTGATCACAAATTATTAGATCAATCTGCCCAGAAAATCGTGGAAACTGCAAAGAAGACCGGTGCTACCGTTTCGGGCCCCATTCCTCTTCCGACTGAGAAGAATGTCTTCACTATCTTGAGAAGCCCACATGTAAATAAGGACTCTCGTGAGCAGTTTGAAATGAGAACGCACAAAAGATTAATCGACATCACTGATCACAACGCAAAGACTGTCGATGCTTTAAAGCGTTTGGATTTGCCTTCGGGCGTCGAAATCGAAATCAAATTATAATCTGGCATGAGCTTGAGGAGGTGTAAGTAATGAAAGCTATTTTAGGTGAAAAAATTGGAATGACCCAGATGTTTACTCCGGAGGGCAAAGCTGTGCCCGTCACCGTAATTCAAGCGGGTCCCTGCGTTGTCGTTCAGACAAAGACTGCCGATACAGATGGCTATGAAGCAATTCAAGTCTCATTCGGTCAAATAAAAGAGAAAAATGTCAACAAGCCTTTGAAAGGACACTTCGCAAAAGCAGGTGCTAAAGTGAGCAGATATTTAAGAGAGTTCCGTGTAGAGAACGCTTCTGAGTACACTTTAGGACAGGAAATCAAAGCAGATATTTTCCAAGTAGGTGAGAGCGTCGATGTAACCGGCACCAGCAAAGGTAAAGGTTTCCAAGGCTCCATCAAACGTCATGGTCAGCACCGCGGACCTATGGGTCACGGTTCGAAATACCATCGTCGTACCGGTTCTTTGGGCGCTTTAGGTCCAAACAGAGTATTTATCGGTCGTCCTTTGCCTGGTCGTATGGGCGGCGAGAGAATTACCATTCAAAACTTGGAAGTAATTAAAGTTGACACTGAAAACAACCTGATCTTGGTTAAAGGTTCCGTGCCGGGCGCTAAAAAGAGCATGGTGACCGTTAAAGCCAGCGTAAAGGCTAACTAAGAGAGGTTTAAGAAAGGAGGAAACGACTTATGCCAAAAGTTGCTTTATATAACGCACAAGGAGCTCAGGTAGGCGATATCGAGCTCAACGACGCTGTATTCGGCATCGAACCGAACGAAAGCGTAGTTCATGAAGCAGTAGTAATGCAAATGGCCAGCTGGAGACAGGGCAATTCCTGCACTAAATCCAGAGGCGAGGTAAGAGGAGGCGGCCGCAAGCCTTGGAGACAAAAAGGAACCGGTCGTGCCAGAGTTGGTACTATCCGCTCTCCGCTATGGCGTGGCGGTGCTATTATCTTCGGGCCGAAACCCAGAAGCTATAGCTACTCTATTCCTAAGAAGAAAAGACGTCTGGCTCTTTGCTCCGTACTTTCCAGCAAAGTCGCTGAAAATAATATTATCGTATTAGACGAGCTCAATTTTGAGGCTCCGAAAACCAAAGAAATGATCAAAGTATTAAATGCTTTGAACGTAGAGGGCAAAGCTTTGGTTGTGACCGGCGAGGTTATCGACAATGTTGTCTTATCTGCCAGAAACATCCCCGGCGTATTGCCGATGGCTGCTGAGAGCGTAAATGTTTATGACGCTCTGAACGCAGGCAAAATTATTTTGACCAAAGATGCTGTCGCCAAAATTGAGGAGGTGTTAGCGTAATGGAAAAACAAGCCAGAGACATTATCTTACGTCCGGTTGTTACCGAAAAATCCGTGGATTTGATGCAGGAAAACAAATATGTTTTCAAAGTAAGAATGGACGCTAACAAAATCGACATCAAACGCGCAGTCGAAGAGATTTTTAAAGTAAAAGTTGTCGGTGTCAACACCATGCGCGTCAAAGGCAAAGAAAAACGCATGGGTCGCTCCGTGGGCAGAACCAGTGACTGGAAGAAAGCTATCGTTGAGTTGGCTGCCGGAGACACCATTGAAGTATTTGAAGGCATGTAATCAATCTTAGTAAGGAGGGAAACATAATGGCAATTAAGAAGTTTAAACCTACTTCTGCCGGTAGACGTCAGATGACCGTTTCCGATTTCAGCGAAATTACCGCTGCTAAACCGGAAAAATCTCTCGTAGTGCCGTATAAAAAGAATGCCGGACGTAATGCGCAGGGTCGCATCACTGTCAGACATCAAGGCGGCGGTCATAAAAGACAATACAGAATTATTGACTTCAAACGTTTGAAGGACAATATTCCGGCTAAAGTCGCCACTATTGAATATGATCCTAACCGTACAGCACGCATCGCTTTATTGAACTATGCTGACGGTGAGAAACGCTATATTATCGCTCCAAACGGCTTGAAAGTCGGCGATACCGTAATCAGCGGTACCGATGTCGATATTCAAATCGGTAATGCTATGCCGATTTATAATATCCCGGTTGGTACTGTTATCCATAACATTGAATTGAAACCGTTAAAAGGTGCCCAGTTGTGCCGTTCGGCCGGCGCCAGCGCTCAGCTGATGGCTAAAGAGGGCAAATATGCTCACTTGCGTTTGCCTAGCGGCGAGGTAAGATTAGTATTGGCTGAATGCCGTGCTACTATCGGCCAGGTCGGCAATCTCGAGCATGAGATCATTAACATCGGTAAAGCCGGTCGTACTCGTTGGATGGGTATCAGACCTACCGTTCGCGGTTCTGTTATGAACCCCAACGACCATCCGCATGGCGGTGGTGAGGGTCGTGCTCCTGTCGGCCGTAAGTCTCCGATGACTCCTTGGGGCAAAAAGGCATTTGGTCTGAAGACCCGTAAGAAGAAAAATATTACCAACAAATATATCGTTACGGCACGCAAGAAATAATCTTGACCGGAACTAAAGCTGGATGCTTGTGTGAAAGGAGGCATATTTTTTCATGAGTAGATCGTTGAAAAAAGGTCCTTTTGTAGAAGAAAAACTCTACAACAGAATCGTTGAGATGAATGAGAAGAATGAGAAAAAGGTATTAAAAACTTGGTCGCGCAGTTCCACTATTTTCCCGGAATTTGTCGGACATACCATTGCTGTGCATGATGGCCGCAAGCATATCCCGGTATATGTTACCGAGGATATGGTAGGACATAAATTGGGTGAGTTTGCACCGACCAGAACATTTAAAGGCCATGCCGGCAGTGAAAAATCTTCCGGTTCCCGCTAATATTAGAGAGGAGGTTTAGCAATGGAAGCAAAAGCTGTCGCTAAATATATCAGAATCTCTCCTCGTAAAGCAGCTCAGGTAGCTGACCTTGTCAGAGGCAAGAGCGTGGGAGAGGCTTATGCTATTTTGAAATTTACACCGAATAAAGGTGCGGCTATTATCGAGCAGGTGTTGAAATCTGCTGTCGCTAATGCTGAGCACAACTACAACATGGATGTTGATAAATTATATGTAAGCACCATTTTTGTCGATCAGGGGCCGAGCTTGAAACGTTTCAAACCTCGCGCTATGGGTCGTGCAGACGGTATCATGAAAAGAACCAGTCATATTACCGTTATGGTTAGCGAAAAGTAATCTTAAGGAGGGAAACTTGTGGGTCAGAAAGTAAATCCGAAAGGATTGCGCATTGGCGTAATCAAAGACTGGGATGCTAAATGGTATTCCGATAAAAACTATGTAGAACTCCTCCATGAAGACTTGAAGCTCCGCAAATATTTAAAGGATAAATTATTCGCCAGCGGCGTGTCCAATATCGTTATCGAGAGAACCGGCACGACCAAAGTGAAAATCAATATCTTTACTGCGAAACCCGGTATTGTTATCGGCAGAAACGGAGCAGAGATTGAGGTTCTGCGCAAAGAATTAGAAAAGATGACCAACAAACAAGTCGATGTACGTATTACTGAGGTAAAACGTCCCGACGTTGATGCACAGTTAGTGGCTGAGGCTACTGCGGGTGCTTTGGAAAGACGTACTGCATTTCGCCGTGCTATGAAGCAAGCTATCGGCAGAGCGAAAAAGAGCGGTGCTGAAGGTATTAAAATTGCTATTTCCGGTCGTTTGGCAGGAGCAGATATTGCTCGTACCGAATGGGCCAGCGAGGGTAAGGTACCTCTGCATACTTTGAGAGCAGATATTGACTACGGTTTTGCTGAAGCAGATACTACTTACGGTAAAATCGGCGTTAAAGTTTGGATCTACAAAGGTGAGGTTCTTCCCGAGGCTAAGAAACAAGGTTAAGGGGGGCCATTATCAATGTTGTTACCAAAAAGAACAAAATGGCGCAGACCGCATCGTGCCAGCTTGAAAGGTACTGCTCATAAAGGCAACACTGTTACTTACGGTGAGTATGGCTTGCAAGCTTTGGAAGGTGCTTGGATTACCAGCCGTCAGATAGAGGCTGCCCGTATTGCGATGACTCGTTATATTAAACGTGGCGGTCAAGTTTGGATTAAAATTTTCCCCGATCGTTCCGTCTCCAAAAAACCGGCTGAGGTCCGTATGGGTTCCGGTAAAGGTGCTCCGGAGTATTGGGTAGCAGTAGTTAAACCGGGTCGTGTAATGTTTGAATTATCCGGTGTCAGCGAAGAGGTAGCTCGTGAGGCTATGCGTTTAGCTATGCACAAATTGCCGGTTCGCTGCAAATTTGTAAAAAAGGAAGAAATGGGTGGTGACGTAAATGAAGGTTGAGAAACTCAGAGATTTATCGACCAATGAATTAGTCCGCAAGGTCGACAGCCTCAAGGAAGAACTTTTTAATTTGCGTTTCCAGATGGCTACCGGTCAGTTGGAGAATCCGATGAGAATTAAAGAATTACGCAAGGATATCGCCAGAGCCAAAACCATTTTGCGTGAACGTGAAATTAAAGAACAAGCATAGGGGGTTTTAGGTGTGGAAAGAGCTAATCGCAAAGTCCGCTACGGTGTAGTAGTCAGTGATAAAATGGATAAAACGGTGGTCGTTTCTGTTGAGAACAGTTTCCGTCATCCTCTCTATGGCAAAATTACCAAGCTGACTAAAAAGTATAAAGCACATGATGAAAATAATGCTTGCGCTGTCGGCGATAAGGTTAAAATTATGGAGACACGTCCTTTGAGCAGAGAAAAAAGATGGCGTGTTGTTGAAATTACGGAAAAAGCGACTATTGTATAAGCATGTTGTTGCCGAAAGGAGGTAACCGGAGATGATCCAACAGGAAACCAGATTAAAAGTTGGCGATAACACCGGTGCAAAAGAATTATTGTGCATCCGCGTTTTAGGCGGCACGAAACGTCGCTATGCAAGTTTGGGCGATGTTATTGTTTGCTCTGTTAAAGAAGCAACACCTGGTGGCGTTGTCAAGAAAGGCGACGTTGTTAAGGCTGTTGTTGTCAGAACCAAAGAGTCTGTAAGAAGACCGGACGGTTCTTATATTCGTTTCAGTGAGAATGCAGCAGTAATCATTAAAGATGACAAAAGCCCCAGAGGCACTCGTATCTTTGGGCCTGTCGCCAGAGAATTGCGTGACAAAGATTATATGAAGATCGTATCTTTGGCTCCGGAAGTACTGTAATGCAGTAACATTTGGAGGTGAAATAAATGGCTGCTAATAAATTAAACGTTAAAAAAGGCGATAACGTCATCGTCATCGCCGGTAAAGATAAAGGTAAGCAAGGCAAAGTCCTCTCCACAAGCCCGAAAAATGAGAAGGTTGTAGTTGAGGGTATTGCTACCGTCAAACGCCATACCAAACCGAGCCAGAAATTGCCCCAAGGCGGCATTATTGAAAAAGAGGCTCCGATTCATGTTTCCAATGTTATGCCGTACTGCCCTACTTGCAAAAAAGGCGTACGCGTCGGTCATGTAATCGAGAATGGCAAGAAAATTCGTGTCTGCCGCAAGTGCGGTAAGGCTCTTTAATTGATATCCTCGCGAGAAAGGAGGCTATAAGCAAATGGCACGTTTGAAAGAAAAATATATTAATGAAGTTGTTCCCGGTTTGCAGGAGAAGTTCAATTACTCTAACGTAATGGCTATTCCGAAACTGGATAAAGTAACTATCAATATCGGCTTGGGTGAGGCTGTGGCTAATCCTAAAGCTGTAGACGCTGCAATGAATGATTTAATGGCTATTACCGGTCAGAAACCTGTTGTAACCAAAGCAAAGAAATCCATTGCAACTTTTAAAGTCAGACAGGGCATGCCGATCGGCGTAAAGGTTACTTTGCGCGGTGAGCGTATGTATGAATTTGTAGACAAATTAGTTTCGATTGCTTTGCCGCGTGTACGTGACTTCCACGGCGTATCTCCGAAATCCTTTGACGGCAGAGGCAACTATAGCCTTGGTTTAAAGGAGCAGTTGATTTTCCCGGAAATCGAGTACGATAAGGTTGACAAGGTAAGAGGTCTGGAAGTTGTATTTTCCACTACTGCTAAAACCGACGAAGAAGGCAGAGAGTTGTTGAAACTCTTGGGTATGCCTTTTGCCGGCTGATTTCATTTAAAAGTTGGGGGGTAATCCAGTGGCTAAGACTTCAATGAAAGTTAGAAAGGCACCGAAATATCAGGTGCGTGAAGTAAATAGATGCAAAGTGTGCGGTCGTCCACATGCTTATATGCGTAAATTCGGTTTATGCAGAGTGTGTTTCCGCGAATTAGCTTATAAAGGCCAGCTGCCTGGTGTAACTAAGTCCAGTTGGTAAAACCCATGTAAGGGAAGGGGGTCGCTTTAATAATGGTTATGACTGATCCAGTTGCAGATTTTTTGACTAGAATCCGCAATGCGAATATGGTTATGCATGAGACTGTCGAGGTTCCGGCTTCGAAAACTAAATTAGCTATCGCTGAGATCTTGAAAAACGAGGGCTATATTAAAGAGTACGAACAAGTTGAAGACGGCAAACAAGGCGTTATTCGTGTTTATTTGAAATACGGTGCTAATAAAACCAAGGTTATCACCGGTTTGAGACGTATCAGCAAGCCCGGTTTGAAAGTGTATTGCAAAAAAGACGAGGTTCCCAAAGTATTGGGTGGCTTGGGTATTGCGATCATTTCCACTTCCAAAGGCATTGTGACTGATAAAGAAGCTCGTAAATTAGGTTTGGGCGGAGAAGTAATCTGCTACGTTTGGTAAAATATAAAGTTCAGTTTTGGGAGGTGTAATAATGTCCAGAATTGGTAAGTTGCCCGTAAAGATCGTTGACGGTGTTGAGGTCAGCATTGCGGAAGGCAATTTGGTAACTGTAAAAGGCCCGAAAGGTACTTTGACTAAACAGTTGCATCCCAGTATGGTTTTAGAGTCCAAGGATGGCGCCGTCGTGGTCAGCTGCCCGAATGGAGATATAAAGAACTATAACAACCTTTGGGGTTTAACTCGTACCTTGTTAAACAACATGGTATTGGGCGTAACCCAAGGTTTTGAGAAAAAATTGGAATTAGTCGGTGTCGGCTACAGAGCTCAGATGCAGGGTAAAAAATTAGTCCTGCAGGTTGGTTATTCTCATCCGGTAGAGTTTGATCCGGGCGAGAATATGAGCATTGAAACCCCGGCTCCTACTCAGATCGTTGTCAAAGGTATTGACAAAGAGAAAGTTGGTTCCTTAGCTGCTAATATTCGCGCTGTACGCGAGCCGGAGCCGTATAAAGGCAAAGGTGTTCGCTACGAGGGCGAAGTTGTTAAACTGAAAGCCGGAAAATCAGGCGGTAAAAAATAATTGACTGACGGCTATTTCCGGTGAAAGGAGTGAAAACGATGATCAAGCAAACTCCCAGAAAGAATATTCGTGCCAAAAAGCACTGGAGAATGCGCGCTAAAATCAATGGTACTGCTGAAAGACCGCGTTTGGCTGTTTTCAGAAGTACAAAACATATATATGCTCAGATTATCGATGACACAGTAGGCAGAACTTTGGTTGCTGCTTCTACTTTGGAGTTTGAGGCCGAGGGTACGAAAACCGAGGCTGCTAAACAAGTCGGTGAAATGATTGCGAAAAAAGCATTAGATAAAGGCATTACGAAAGTTGTATTCGACCGGGGCGGCAACCTTTACCATGGCCGTATCCAAGCTTTGGCTGAAGGTGCCAGAGAAGCCGGTTTAGACTTCTAATTGTGCTTTGGCAAGGGAGGGAAAAATATTGGCAAGAATAGATGCGAGCAAGCTCGAATTGAAAGAGAACGTAGTTCATATTCGACGCGTTGCGAAAGTAGTAAAAGGCGGCCGCCGTTTCAGCTTCAGCGCTTTAGTTGTAGTTGGTAATGAAAACGGTATCGTCGGTGTCGGCATGGGCAAGGCAAACGAAGTGCCTGAGGCTATCCGCAAAGGCGTAGAGGACGCTAAGAAAAATTTGGTTGAAGTTGCTGTCGTTAAAGATACTATTCCTCATGAAACTATCGGTAGATTCGGTGCGGCAAGAGTTATGCTGCGTCCGGCTGCTGAAGGTACCGGTGTCATCGCCGGCGGCGCAGTTCGTGCGGTTGTAGAATTGGCCGGCATTAAAAATATTTTGGCTAAATCTTTAGGCTCCGATACCAACCTCAATATCGTAAAAGCTACGGTTGAGGGTTTGGCAGGATTGAAAAGAGTGGAAGATGTAGCTGCTTTGCGGGGTAAGACTCCGGAAGAAATCTTAGGTTAAGGGGGCGGATACAATGAAATTAAAAATTACTTTGGTGAAAAGCGTTATCGGCTATTCCGAACATCAGAGAAATATCGTTAAAGCCCTGGGTCTGAAGAAAACTCATAGCTCTGTGATCCAAGAGGATACTCCGAGCATTCGTGGGATGATTAATAAAGTCAGCCACTTAGTTAGTGTTGAAGAAGTGCAAGCTTAAATAGTAGGAGGTGTTTTCATTGAAACTCCATGAGCTCCAACCGGCAGAGGGGTCCAAGCAGACTCCCAGACGTGTAGGTAGAGGTATTGGTTCCGGTTTAGGAAAAACTTCCGGCAAAGGTCATAAAGGTCAGAAAGCCCGCTCCGGCGGTGGCAAAGGCCCTTATTTCGAAGGCGGTCAGACTCCGTTACAGAGACGTATGCCGAAACGCGGTTTCTCCAATGCCCGCTTTAAAGTAGAGTATACTGAAGTAAATGTCGGTCTTTTAGATCGTTTCGATGCCGAGGCTGTTATCACTCCTGAGTTTTTAATTGAACAAGGTCTGGTGAAACAGGTTAAAAACGGCGGTGTTAAAATTTTAGGCAACGGTGAGGTTACCAAAGCATTTAAGGTCCAAACCAATGCTATCAGCCAAGCGGCTCAAGCTAAAATTGAGGCTGCAGGCGGAAGCGTAGAGGTGATCTGATGTTATCTACCTTGCGCGCTGCTTTAAAAGTAGAAGATACGCGTAAAAAGATTATTTTTACGCTGTTAATGTTTTTGGTATTTCGTATTGGTGCGCACATTCCGGTACCGGGGATCGATAATTCGATTATCCAACAATTAACCGGGCAAGCCAAGATTTTAGGGTTCTTTGATATGGTAGCCGGCGGTGCGTTCAGCAATTTCTCTATTTTTGCGATGAGTATCACTCCGTATATCAATGCTTCGATTATCATGCAGTTATTAACTGTAATTGTGCCGAAATTGGAGCAGATGGCCAAAGAGGATCGTAAAAAAATGGCTGAGTACACTCGTTATTTAACCGTAATTTTGGGCTTTATCCAAGCTGTCGGCTTATCTTTCGGGTTCAAACGCGCATTAATTGACCCTTCCTTTGGCAGCATGGCTTTGGTAGCACTGACGTTGACCGCAGGTACTGCGTGCTTGATGTGGATAGGTGAGAGCATCACCGATAAAGGCATCGGCAACGGTATCAGTTTGATCATCTTTGCCGGTATCGTTTCCAGAATCCCTTCCGGAACGATTTATCTGGTGAAGTATGCTATGCAAGGCGGCGCAGCTGTTTTATCGGTAATCGCTTTCTTGATTATCGCCGTAGTATCCATCATTGTGGTAGTCTTGGTGCATGAGGGCGAAAGAAGAGTGCCGGTACAATATGCTAAAAGAGTAGTCGGACGTAAGGTTTATGGCGGTCAATCCACCCATATTCCGATTAAAGTAAATTCCGCGGGCGTTATCCCGGTAATCTTTGCAATTTCGATTTTGATGTTTCCGTCGACCATTGCCAGTTTCTTCCCGGATAACGGTGTAGCCAGCTGGATTGCTAATACTTTTACCAGTGGTAACTGGGTATACAATATCATTTATATGCTGTTGATCATCTTCTTTACTTACTTCTATTCTTCAATCACCTTTAACCCGATTGATGTAGCGGATAATATTAAGAAGAACGGTGGTTTTATTCCCGGCCTGCGGCCCGGCAGACCGACTTCGGAATATATCACCAAAATCATGAGCAGAATCACTCTTTACGGTGCGTTTTTCTTAGCTATTATCGCTGTATTGCCGAGTGTGTTGTCCACCTTTACCGGTTTGGATTTATCTTTCGGCGGTACTGCCCTCTTGATCGTTGTCGGCGTTGCGCTGGATACGATGAAACAGATGGAAGCCAGCTTGATGATGCGCAGCTATGAAGGATTTATGAAGAAATAAGGAGGCAAAATAAATGAATATCATTTTAATGGGACCTCCCGGGGCCGGTAAAGGCACCCAAGCGGAAAAGTTAGTTGAGAAATTTGCTATTCCCCATATTTCCACCGGCGATATGTTCCGCAAGGCACAAAAAGACGGCACGGAGTTGGGTTTAAAAGCAAAAAGCTATATGGAGCAGGGCAAGCTGGTGCCTGATGAAGTAACCATCGGCATCGTGCGTGAGAGATTGGCTGAAGAGGATTGCCGCAAAGGTTTCCTTTTGGACGGTTTTCCGCGTACTATCGAGCAGGCCGATGCTTTGGCTCAAATTATGGCTGATTTAGGTTCGCAAATCGACGCTGTTATCAATATCCAAGTTGATAAAAGCCTTTTGCTGGATCGTTTGACCGGCAGAAGAGTCTGCAAAGGCTGCGGTGCGACCTATCACGTTATTAATAATCCGTCGAAAGTCGCAAATATTTGCGACAAATGCGGCGGTGAGTTATATCAGCGTAAAGATGATAATGCTGAGACTGTCGGCAGCCGTCTGGACGTTTATGAAGCCCAGACTGCGCCTTTGATTGAGTATTACACCAAAAAGGGTTTAATCAAAAATATCGAAGGCGACCAGGAAATGTCGAAAGTTTTGGCTGACATCTGTGACGCTTTGGGGCGATAATCATGTTAGAGCAAAAATCTGAGCGTGAATTGATTTATATGCGTGATGCCGGCCGAGTGGTCGCCGAAACGCATCGTGAATTGAAAAATGCTTTAAGAATTGGAATGACGACCAAAGAATTAGATCAGATCGCTGAGGATTATATCAGAAGCAAGGGAGCCGTACCGAGCTTTAAAGGCTACAGCGGCTATCCCGCTTCGATTTGCGCTTCGGTGAATGATGTCGTAGTTCATGGTATTCCGGATGAGCGTGTCCTTAATGAGGGAGATATTATAAGCCTTGACATCGGCGCTATCTTGAATGAGTATAACGGCGATGCGGCGCAGACTTTACCGGTAGGGGAGATTTCTCCGCTTGCACAGCGGCTGCTGCAAGTGACAGAGGAAAGCCTTTACAAGGGAATTGCGCAGGCGCAGGTGGGCAACCGCTTGTTTGATATTTCCCACGCCGTGCAAAAGCACGTCGAGGCGCATGGCTTTTCGGTAGTTCGGGATTTTTGCGGACACGGCATTGGCCGCGAAATGCATGAATCGCCTAATATACCTAATTATGGCCAACCCGGGCACGGGCCTCGTTTGAAAGCCGGTTATTGTCTGGCCATTGAGCCTATGGTTAATGTAGGTACGTATGAAGTCAGTGTCTTGGAGGACGACTGGACGACAGTCACCGATGACGGCGAGCTGTCGGCGCATTTCGAGCATTCGATTGCAGTGACTGATGATGGACCGATAATTTTAACCGCGCTTTAATTGATGGGAGGTATTTAGATGTCCAAGGACGTAATAGAGGTAGAAGGCACAGTAATTGAGCCATTGCCGAATGCGATGTTTAACGTCGAATTGGCAAATGGACATAGAGTGTTAGCCCATGTTTCCGGTAAAATCCGCATGAATTTCATCAAGATTTTGCCAGGAGATAAGGTAACTGTTGAATTATCACCATATGATTTGACCAGAGGGCGCATCACTTATAGATTTAAGTAATTGAAAGGATGGTATAACCATGAAAGTTAGAGCATCTGTCAAGCCTATCTGTGAAAAATGCAAGGTTATTAAACGCAAAGGTGCCGTAATGGTTATTTGCGAAAATCCTAAGCATAAACAAAAACAAGGCTAATTAGTGCTAAGTAAGCTTCTCGTAGGAGGTGCAATTAATTAATGGCAAGAATAGTGGGTATTGACTTACCTAGAGAAAAGCGCGTAGTCATCGGCTTGACTTACATTTATGGCATCGGTCGTCCGAGTGCTGAAAAGATCGTCGCTGATGCCGGTGTTAATCCTGACACTCGTGTACGCGATTTGACTGATGACGAAGTCGCAAGATTGAGAGAGCAAGTTGCTAAATATAAAACCGAAGGCGATTTACGCCGTGAAGTTTCTTTGAATATTAAGCGTTTGACGGAAATCGGCTGCTACCGCGGTGTCAGACATCGTAAGAGCCTGCCGGTCAGAGGACAGCGTACCAAGACCAATGCTCGTACTCGTAAGGGTAAGATTAAAGCTGTTGGCGCTAAACGCAAGAAATAAGGGGTGAATATAATTGGCTAAACCAAAATCAAAAGCTACTGGGCGTGTAAAACGCAAAGAGCGTAAAAATATTGACAAAGGTGTGGCTCATATTCAGTCCACCTTCAATAATACTATCGTTACCATTACCGATATGAATGGTAATGCGATCTCTTGGGCCAGTGCCGGCGGCATGGGTTTCAGAGGTTCCAGAAAAAGCACTCCGTTTGCGGCTCAGATCGCAGCTGATACTGCGGCTAAAGCAGCTATGGATCACGGCTTACGTGAGATTGAATGCTATGTAAAAGGCCCCGGTGCCGGTCGTGAAGCAGCTATCCGTGCTTTGCAGGCTGCCGGATTGGAAGTTAGCATGATTAAGGATGTTACTCCTATCCCGCATAACGGCTGCCGTCCACCGAAACGCAGAAGAGTATAGGAGGAGAGAAAAGTTGGCTAGATATACAGGTCCAGTTTGCAGATTGTGCCGTAGAGAAGGCGTTAAGCTTTTCTTAAAGGGCGATCGTTGCTATAACAAATGCGCATTTGAAAAAAGAGGTTATGCTCCCGGTCAGCATGGTCAGCGCAGAAGCAAAACCAGCGAGTATGGTTTGCAGTTGCGTGAGAAACAAAAAGCAAGACGTATTTACGGTGTCAATGAGAAACCGTTCCGTACTTACTTTGAGGAAGCTGAGCGCAAAGGCGGCGTAACCGGTGAGAACTTGCTGTTTATTTTGGAGGAGCGTTTCGATAACGTCGTTTATCGTTTAGGCTTTGCTGATTCCAGAGCACAGGCCAGACAGTTCATCCGTCATAATCATTTCACTTTGAACGGCAAAAAGGCTAATATTCCTTCGATGCAGTTAAAAGTAGGCGATGTGATTCAATTAAAAGAATCCAGCAAGTCTTCCGCTGTTATTAAAAATATTGTTGAAAACCTCGGCGCTAAAAAACCGCCGGCTTGGTTAGAATTAGATGTCGATAATCTTTCCGCTAAAGTTGTCAAACTGCCTACCAAAGAGGATATTGATATTCCTGTTGACGAGCAGATGATCGTTGAGTTGTACTCCAAGTAATAATTTGATGATATTTGTTCTGAGCGTAAGGGTATAGTAGGAGGGTTAAACGAATGATAGAAATTGAGAAGCCCAAAATAGAATGTGTTGCTTCCAGTGAGGATTGCAAATACGGCAAATTTGTCGTGGAGCCGTTGGAGAAGGGTTACGGTACTACGCTCGGTAATTCTTTGAGACGCATTTTGCTTTCGTCCTTGCCGGGCAGTGCGGTGACGTCCATTAAAATAGATGGTGTTTTGCATGAATTCTCTACTGTCCCAGGGGTCGTGGAAGATGTCGCGGATATTATTCTTAACATCAAATCTTTGGCTTTGAAGTCTGACAGCGACGAGCCGCAGACTATCATTATTGATGCCACTGAGCCAGGTGAAATTAAAGCCAGTGATATCAAAACCACCGATGCTGTTGAGGTATTGAATGGTGATTTGCATATCGCTACTTTGGATGAAAATAGCCGTTTATACATTGAAATGATCGTTGAACGGGGACGCGGATATGTCTCCGCCGAGAAGAATAAAAAAGAGGATCAGCCTATCGGAACTATTCCGGTAGACTCGATCTACACACCGATTCACAAGGTGAATTTCTATTTGGAAGATACCCGAGTCGGACATCGTACAGATTATGACAAGCTGACTATCGAGCTTTGGAGTAATGGCAGCATTAAACCGGAAGATGCCTTGAGTTTAGCGGCACGCATTATGAGCGACCATTTGAAACTCTTTATCGGCTTGGCCGAGGGTATGGATCATGTTTCGATTATGGTGGAAAAAGAAGAGGAAGAGAAAGATAAGATTTTAGATATGACGATCGAGGAATTGGATCTTTCTGTACGCTCCTATAACTGCCTGAAACGTGCCGGTATCAATACCGTGTATGAGCTGACCCAGCGCTCTGAGGATGATATGATGAAGGTGCGTAACCTTGGTAAGAAATCCTTGGAAGAAGTACAGCATAAGATGGAAAGCTTGGGCTTAGCTTTACGGACTAATGAAGAATAAGAATTAGAAAAAGGGGGAGCCGCCAAATGAGATCACTTGGACGCAATAGCGCACAGCGCCGTGCTTTGTTACGCAATATGACTACTTCTGTGCTGAAACACGGCAAGATCGAAACTACCGAGGCTAAAGCCAAGGAAGTGCGCCGTATTGTCGATAAAATGATTACTTTAGGCAAGCAGGGCGATTTAAACGCTTATCGTCAGGCTTTGGCTTATTTAACCGATGAAACAGTTGCTAAAAAACTGTTTGATGAGATTGCCCCCGGCTATAAAGATCGTCAGGGTGGATATACCCGTGTGATTAAAGCCGGCTATCGCCGCGGCGATGGTACTCCGATGGCAATCGTTGAGTTAGTATAATTTCGGACGAGAGTATCGCCAGGGAAATATTTGAAGGACATTAAATATCACTTGCCAAGATCGGAAGAGCGTCGTGTAGGGAAA
>OCQP01000051.1_pt1 | contig 15672 bp, 6 predicted proteins | sample 1538391 | NCBI WGS metagenome assembly OCQP01 (sample SAMN04571688, study PRJEB22368) | human gut metagenome | biome: human gut; material: stool | host: Homo sapiens | place: Luxembourg | collected 2012-06-29 | reverse complement strand
ATTGCCGGGATTGCCTTGTGTCGCAATGCTTTTTGGGTTGGTCAGTAGACATTAAGTACAATACAGCAAGAAGAGGAACACAGGTTCCAGAATCGGAGGATGCTGACATGAACCGCAAACTCATGGAATTAGCAGAAAAATACGTTGCGCAGCGGAAGCGCCGGATGCGTCTGCTCAAGACGGTCACGGCGCTGGCACTCGTTGTCGCCATCTGCACGTCTTATGTGCTGATGATGCCGGGTCTGACGATGGCGGCGGAAACGTACTGCGGGCTGGAGGAGCATACCCACACGGCGGACTGCTATGTGGACGAGCTGACCTGCCTGATTTCCGAGCGCGAGGCGGAGACAGTCTTTACCGATATTATGCGCTGCAGCTTTGAGCCGCACCACCATTCCTCCGATTGTTACAATGCGCAGGGTGAACTCAGCTGCGGCTACTGGGATGGCTACATCCACGAGCATGACGAGAAGTGCTACGACAGCAACGGCGTTCTTATCTGCACACTGGAGGAGCATCCGATGCACAAGCACACGGATGCCTGCTACAATTGGGAGAAACAGCTGATCTGCACGCTGCCGGAAAGCGAGGGGCACATCCACACGGATGCGTGCTATCGGGCGAAAGAACCGACTTGCGGTCTGTTTGAGAGCGAAGGGCACCAGCACACGGCGGATTGCGTGACGGAAACACGCACGCTGATTTGCACCGAGGACGTTGCGACGAACTCCGATATGCCGCATGTCCATGATGACAGCTGCTACGAAGTGACCCGGACGTACACCTGCGGCCTGACGGAAGGCGAGGGCGCGCATCACCATACGGATGCCTGCTATCCGACGACGGAAGAACCGACTTGCGGTCTGTTTGAGGGCGAAGGCGCACACACGCATGATGATTCCTGCTACGAGATGGTGCGCGGCGACCTGAAATGCAAGCTCTATCCCGACCCGGCGAAAGTGCACACGCATTCCGCGTCCTGCGTCGATGCGAAAACCGGCTACTACACTTGCGGCTACATTCAGGTGCTGCGGCATCAGCATACAAATGAATGCGTTGTGACGGTGACGGCGGAGGATTCCGGCCATCATCACACAGCGGACTGCTACGAACGCCACTATATCTGCGGTAAAGAAGAGCACACGCACACGGCGGATTGCTACTATGACCCGACCCCGAACCCCGATGCGACGGCAGCCCCTGAAGCGACAGCTGAGCCGACGGCAGCCCCCGAAGTGACAGCTGAGCCGACGGCAGCCCCCGAAGCGACAGCTGAGCCGACGGCAGCGCCCGAAGTGACGGCTGAGCCGACGGCAGCTCCCGAAGTGACGGATGAGCCGACGGCAGCCCCCGAAGTGACGGCTGAGCCGACGGCAGCCCCCGAAGCGACAGCTGAGCCGACTGCAGCCCCCGAAGTGACAGCTGAGCCGACGGCAGCGCCCGAAGTGACGGCTGAGCCAACTGCAGCCCCCGAAGCGACAGCTGAGCCGACGGCAGCGCCCGAAGTGACGGCTGAGCCGACGGCAGCGCCCGAAGTGACGGCTGAGCCGACGGCAGCCCCCGAAGCAACGTCAACGCCCACGGAAGCGCCCACAGCAACGCCAGCGCCTACGGAAGAACCGACGCTTGCGCCGTCTGTAACGCCCGCGCCGACGGAAAACGCCGCCGAAACTGCTGCCCCGATGGACGAGCCGTCCCCGACACCTGCGCTTACGGTGATTCCGTCGATGGACGCTGATGCTGCGAAGCCGGACGACATGATGATGCCGTCGCTTGGACTCGACCCGGGCTTCCTGATGATGGCGAACGAACCGCCTGCCGTCAGCGAGAGCGGCATGCAGATTACCAATATTACGGTATCGAACATCATACTTCCGGAAAATGCCAATGCGTACAACTATAGCTTCGCAGCGGACTTCAAGATTTCGGATGAAGCTATTCTTCGCCATGGCGAAGGCAACAAGATTATTATTCCGGCAGAGAATACGCATATCAAAACGGACAGCACTTCTGTCTGGTCGGGCACGGACGCCAAATTCAGCAATGAAAAGCCGGCGTTTAAGTTCCAGTATAATCCCGCAACGAAACAAGTTGAAATGTGGTTCACCGACGAGTATATGGACTTTGTCCGGAACAACCCCAGCCATGACGACCGCACCGGCACCATGAAGATGAGCGCTGAAATCCGCAAGGACGATGTTGAGAATCTGGGCAACGACGACCTGACCATCAAGTTCGGCGGCGCATCGACTACCGTGAAGTGGGAGGACATCGACAGGGGCAACAACTCCCTCCTCAGCGATTTGAGAACTTGGAAAAGCGGGGCTAATGTCAACTGGGAAAAAGGAACGATTGAGTATACCGTCAAAATCGAATCCACAAAGGGCACGAACGGCAAGAACGCGACTGCTCGAGACGTCATGACGGCTGTGAATAAGCAAATGGCCCTGACAAACATGACCGTCACGGAGGTTAAAACACACTCTAACTGGAGTCAGGTGCCCGCTGTTGACTCTGCTTCGACAGAAATCAAGACGGACGGTACATGCGCCTGCGGTACGACGGGAACGCACATTCACTACGTTTATGCGAACACGACGGACGAAAGCGGCAAGGTCTATACCATGACGACGGACTATGTGCTGCCGCCGCTTTCGGCAAATGAAACATACGAAATCAAGTATGAATACACGTTCGACAAGGACGGAATGACCGGTGAATACGATCAGCTGACAAATACTTTCACTGCGCAGAGTGGCGGAAAGTGGGATCATTCCCAGAGTTCCTCTAACAGCAACCCTACTGACGTTCAGATTAAAAAGCTGCAAAAGAGCAGCAGGTACAACAGCAATGAGAGTTGCATTCAGTGGACGCTCACCGTCAACGAAAACCGTTTCAACATCAAGGACAAGACGCTGACGGACACGATGTTCGACCAGCTTGTGGACGAAAACGGCAGTCTGCTGTTTTCGAAGACGGACGGCAAGGGCTATGTGTCGCAAATCACGGCGAATAACACGCCTATCACCGCTGAAAACTACACGGATTACTTTACCGTGGAAACCGGCGTGGACGGCAAACCGCAGCTGAAATTCAAGGACACCACCGCTAAGATCGTAATCCAATACAAAACGCCGGTGGAAGCAACCGCGCAGGATCAACAGATTACAAACACGGCGGAATTCGATGGCGAACAAAAGACAAGCACCGCGCATGTAGGGCAGGACAAGCGTTACAATGTGGTGAAGTCGGTTGACGCGAGTATGCCGGCGGATCCGACGAAGAACGGCGAATACACCGATGGTCTGTATCCGGTAGCGTGGAACGCGACATACACCTTCCCGGCGACGAAGGATGTTCAGTATAAGCTGAACTTCGGCGATACGCTTGACAAGAAGGTGGAATGGAAAAACGGAATAGAAATCATGCAGCACTACATGACGGCGGCTCAGGCGCAGACATTGCTCAACGCCATCAAAGACCTCGATGTTGTGAAAAAGCATGATGCGCAGAATGTGCCGTACACCATTACGCTGCTGACCTGCGACAGTCAGGGCAAAAATGAAGGCACGATGGTGGTGTCTGCGGAAACGACGCTGACGGAAGGCTACTACTATGGTTTCCGGTTTGAAACGACGGGCGAAGGCGTTGTGCTGAACGACGCCAATACGGATGTGAACGCGACGACAAGCGTTACGCTCCCGTATCAGACGACCATCTATTTGGAACAGTCCCGCACGAGCGGGGTTGACTTCAAGAACACGGCTGTTAACGCGGGCAAAAACGGAGACGCGTGGTACAAGGCCGCCCCGAACGACCTGGTGGAGAAGAAGTTCGGCAACCATGGCGTTGGTGATTTGAACGGGCAGACCATCCACGAAAACGAGCTGTACTGGACCATCCTCCTGCGCAATGATGGCGTGGCGCACGACGAAATCACCCTGACCGAAACGCTCCCGCCGCACATTGTGGTGGAGTACATCGAATACGGCGGCTCGAGGCTGATTCTTAGCGAAACGGACAGCACGAAGATGACCGTTGTCAATAAGAAGCTGGACAATGCCGGTACGATTCCGGATGGCTATGAGGTCAGCAACGAGTGTGGCGAGCAGCGCATTTCCATCAAGGCTGATTTGGCGGCGGTGGGCGAAGGCGCACAGCAGCAGCAGAGAATCAACATCTCCATGAAGCCGAATGAGAATACCGGCGGTTCGGAAACGATCCTCAACGGCAAGGCGGATATGACCGTCAAGGTTCACTGCAAGATTGCCGACGACTTCCTGGCAACCGCAGTGAACGGCAGTTTGGCGCTGGGCGTGCTGAACAACCAGCTGGACGTGAGATACGACGCGGCGCTCTATCACAAGGAGCAGAAGACCGAGCTGACCTACGAGGAAGAGACGGTCGAGGCGGTGAACGTCCAGAAGGGCTACAGCGTCAAGGGCGGCGACCAGCAGGCGCGAATCACCTACACCATCGACATCAACCAGGCAGGCGCGAAGCTGAATCCGGCATCCAGCACGCTCAGGCTGACGGATACGCTGACCTATGACGTTCTTGGATTGGCTGGCGTGTATCCTTATCTGCGCAATGTGACGTTGGATGAAGGTTCCTTCAGGCTCTATGAGGCATTGAAGGATGAGAACGGCAATCCGATTCTGGACGTTGATGAAAGCGGCAAGGGGCATCTGCTGCGCGGCGCAGAGATAGAGAAGTATCTCTGGAAGATGGAGTTCACGGAAACGGAAAACATCTTCAGTAATTCCAACTACAATTACAATGAGAAGGTAAAAGGAACGGTTCCCGCTCAACGTTACCTGAACATAACCGTCACCGTTCCGGACGGCAAGGCGCTGATTCTGGAATACACGGCGCAGGAGAACATTCTGCTGCCGCCTGAGGTGACGAACGAGTACAACTTCAACGACGTGAACCACAAGGGCATCAGTCCGGCGTTGAGAAACCACGCAAACCTTGAAGGAAAAGACGGCTCAAGTACCGAACTGAACAACAGCAATAACGACTACTTCAGTCAGGGCGGCGGCTACATCCACAACAATCTGGTCATCCGCAAGGTGGACAGTGCGAACACCTCGCTGCTGCTGCCGGGGACGGAGTTCACCCTCTACGCATGGAACACGTCAACCAACAAGTTCGAGGCGGTTGGCGGCGAAAATGGTAAGGTCTACACGGATCAAAGCGGTATGATTACTTACCAATACAATTCGGAGAAGCTGAACGAGCGTCCGCTCGACCCGAACGTCGCGTACATGCTGGTGGAAACGAAGGCAGTCGAGCCGTACCACCTCGTGCTGGAGGATCGCCCGCTGGTCGTCTTCCACATCGTTCCGAGAGCGGACGATACCGAAGAACACCCGGAGAGATACCCGGACGGTCTCAACAATGGCAACTTCGGCACGATTTCGAAGAGTCGGCTGCAGGAGCTCATGACTGCTTCCGGCATCAAAGGCGTGGTGGATGGCCCGCACACCGTCAACGGCTCTGCGAGCATCAACATTCAGGTGAAGAACAGCAAGGATCGCCACGACATGGAGGTGCAGAAGAACTGGGCCGGCGACGACGCCCATGAGAATGCGCGCCCTGCCAGCGTCCTCGTGATGCTTCGCCGCTATGCGCTGACGCAGGAACAGTATACCGACGTGCTGAACACGGATGCAACGCAGAATCCGCAACGCATCCTGTCTGCGGAAATGGTCAACAATAGCACGAAGGTTGCGCAGCAGTTCCCGGAGAATCAGGACGTTACGGTAACGCTGAACCTGCTTGATGGCGCACTTGACAACGCTGCGCGTATTGTGGCTCGCGTAGACGGAAAAGAAGTGGTCTTGGAACCGCAAGATACGTCGAGAAAACAGTTCGTTTACACCACCAAGATGACGCATCAGAAAAAAGTAATTTTCTGCTTGCAGTGGAAAAACTGGGAAGGAAAATGGCAGGACGGTCGCTACTATAACAACGTGAGCATCACGATGACCCCGGAAGGTACGCCGGTTGACGAAGTGCCGACGCAGGTCACGCAGTTCACCGACGCGCAGTGGGCAAAAATTCGCCAGCACCCGGACGACGCTTACGGCGGTCGCGAGGCTATGCTGACGGCAGCGAACGGCTGGCACACCCAGTGGTCGCAGCTGGAATCCACCGGCGCGGACGCGAACGGCAACAAGCTCTACTACATTTACTACATCGTCGAGGGCAAAGTGCCGAGCTACACCACATCCGGCATCACCTACACCATCGACCCGAACGCCAGCAAAACCACCGGCACGGTCACGGCGACGCTGACCAACGTCTACCGCCCGGAGGACAAGTACGGCGAAATCAGCATCGACTTGTCCAAGGAATGGTACGCGCCGGATGGCACAAAGCACACGATTACCGAGGAATTTGGCGGCGTACAGGTCGCGCTCTACAAGACGCGCTGGGATTACGTCAACGGCGCGTGGACGAAGGGCAGCACGGAACGCCGCGACACGGTCACGCTGGCAGAAGCGAACAAATGGAGCGCCAAGTTCGAGGGGCTGGAAACCTACACGGTCGCCATGGAAAACGGCGTTGTCCAAAACGCCCGCGCCTACACCTACAGCCTCCGGGAACTGAACGTGCCGAGCGGCTTCTACTGCCAGCTGGCATACAGCGGTCTCCCGCAGCACCCGAGCGAGTACTTCACGGACGGGAATCCCGCCAATCCGAAGGCGGACGCGCAGAACGCACGCGGCACGGCGACGCTGCGGAACTACGAGATCGCAAAGCTGACCATCGAAGCCGAGAAGCGCTGGGGTGAAGGCGCGAAGCCTGAAAACATGCAGGATACGCTGACCTTCCGCCTGACCCGCGAAAAGCAGGAGAACGGCGCGTGGGTCGCGGACGACAGCTTCCAAGCGGTCACGAGGGTCATGAGCATCAGCAGCCTGAACACAAGCAAGGTCGTGTTCGGCACTTTCCCGAAGTACGCTGTGACGGGCTTCGACGAGCAGAATCAGCCCATCAGGCAAAGCTACCGCTACAAGGTGGAGGAGGTCAAGTACCAAAACGAAGCCACCCTCCCGTTCAGCGTCAGCTATAGCCCGGCGGACGGTTTCGTGACGACGGAGGGCGATGCGAACACCAGCACCACCGTCACCGTGACGAACAACAGGCTGACGAGCGAGAAGGAAGGTCTGTACCGCTTCAACGTGGCGAAGCAGTGGCTGGACGCTTCCGGCAATCCCGCGGACAAGCCCACGCCGGAAGGCACGAAGGCGAAGATTACCGTGACGCGCACCCGCCATGTCTATGCCCCGGATACGGGCTGGACAGCGGAAACGCCCACCGCAAAGACGATCGAGCTGGACACCACAGCAACGTATACGGCGCTTTGGGCAGAATGGAACGAAACGCAGTCGGTTTATGCACAATACAACGCCGACGGCACGGTGAAATCCGCGTGGGCGTACACCTACGAGGTGTCGGAAGCGACGATTGACGGCTACTTCGGCACGCAGCATCTGCCTGTGGACTTCCCGCAGCAGCCGAGCGACTACTTCACAGACGCGGCACTGACCGATATCAAGGAGATTTATCGTCAGCCGCTGACGGACACGCTCCCGGAAGTGACCGAAAAGAACTACTACGTCGAGCGGTTCAACGTCAAGGTGGACAAGACTTGGGCGCGCTTCCGCGACAGGGATGAGCTGACGTTCTGCTTGATTCAGGCGAAGAAGCAGCTCACCTTTGACAGAAATGGCAACCCCATCAAGACGGCTGATCAGCAGTACACCTACGTCACGAAAAACTGGACGGAAGGCGGCGAAGAACCCGTCTGGGAGTTCAACAACCTGCCGAAGTACTACTTCACGGTGAATGAGAACGGCGAAGCGGAGAAGAAGCCGTACTACTATTACATCGTAGAAGGGTACGAAACGCTTAATGCTGCGCTGAACCCGTATCTGTATCAGGTGAGCTACACAGGCGACGCTACGCTTGTCAAGAAAACAACCGGTGCGGTGAACCAGCCTGCGGACGGCGGAACGGCGAACATCCACGCGAAGAACCTGCCGGGGTATGAAGTGGGAAATCTCAACCTCAATTTGACGAAAGAATGGGTCAATGTCAACGAGAAGCCGGAAAAGGTTACGCTCAACTTGACTGAGACAACGCATTCATGGGATAAAACAGAAGGGTGGATAACTTATGCCCCCAATTCGGATACCGTTGAAATAATGCCGGATGCGAATGGAAACTGGACGACAACGAAAACGCTGCAAGCGTACTATGTTGAGTATAATCCGGACGGCTCTATTCACACGGCGTATGTTTACACCTATGAGCTGACGGAAGCCCCTGTGAACGGTACGATGCCTGTTTACAGCTTCTCGGAGAACTGGCCGAAAGAAGTGGGCGACGTCCTTGAACTCAATTCGGCTGGCGAGCCAATCAAGGCAAAGGATGCGTTCAAAGCCTCTTCGTCACAAATGGAAGGAAGCTTCTTAGTCACCATCGCGGACGCAAGCGCGACCATCACCAACGTGCAGACCGGCAAGCTCAACATTGTGAAGCAGTGGGCGGAAGAAGTGGAGTACGACGGCGCACAGAACCCGCTGGGCATCCAGAACGTGTCGATTTCGCTCTTCCGCGAAGTCTGGGGCGAAAACTGGAAGGATTCGGACGGCGTGGTGCACTACAACTGGTGCGGTGACCCCTTCCAGCAGAATTACGTCCTGTCGGCGGAAAACGGCTGGAAGCTGACCATCGACAACCTGCCGTTGTACGACACGCCCCTCAATCCCGACGGCAGCCTGCGCAAGTACCGCTATTACATCTTCGAAAACACGAGCGTCGGCAACGGCACGCTGGACCGCTACACGCCGGTGATGACGGCGGATGAAAGCGAACTCGTCGGCTCGATTCTCTACATCACCTTCAAGGATACGACGGAAAACAACGTGACCATCACCAACGTGCCCAAGAGCATCAGCATTGTCAAGCAATGGGCGGACGCGGACACGTTCGGCGAAGAGGGCATGATGCAGGACATCTACCTTGAAGTCATGATGAAGTATCAGGAAGTCTACTCCACGCAGTGGAAAACGGAAAACCTGCTGGAAAAGAGCTACTTCAGCCTGAAGGACGTTATCTGCACGCCGAGTTCGCTCACGGCGGAGCTGGTGCAGATTAACGGCGCGCCCTACCTGCATGTGTCGGGGCTGGCGAAGGCGGATGAACCGTGGCGCGTGACCATCCGGAATCTGCCGGGCTACAACAGTGCGTCCTTCATCATCCGCGAAGTGGAGCTGGCGGGCTACCTGAACAACCTGCCGGACGGCAAGCTGGAGCTGGGCTTCAACGAAATCGGCACGATTACCAACACGCCGACGCAGCTGAAAATCACCAAACAGTTCAAGCAGGCGTATTTCCCCGTAGGCAGCGAAAGCGAACTGCCGCTGAATGTCCGCAATACCGTCGTGTACCTGCAAATCTGGCGCGAAAAGCGTGACGGCGCTGGTCTTCCCCAACACGAACGCTACACGCCCTTGCTGGGTACGCTGGAAGCGAACATGGACGCGACGCTCTTGCCGGACGGCACCGTGAAGCTGACGGTCGGCACGAATACGCCGACCGACGCCGCAACGCTGACGCTGACACGCCTGCCGCGCTACTGGTTCGACAAAGATACAGGCGCAAGCGGCGAATGGTACTACTACGTCAAGGAAGTGGACGCGGAAGGCAACGAAGTCCATTCAGCTTCTGCCCCGACGAACGGCGAACGGCCGGAAATCAACCTGAACGTCAAGACACTCACCGTCACCAACACCCTGACCGACGTCAGCGCCCGCAAGGTCTGGACGTCGCTGGACAATCAGTTCACGCTGAATCCCGCGAACCTCCCGGACATCACGCTGACGCTCAAGCAGACCACCGCGGAAGCGGCGGCGGACGGCGACAAGATCATCGCGACCGTTACCCTTGGCTGGGACGCGGAAGCGGGGAAGGTCGTCGCGAAGAATCTGGATGGCTGGCAGTTTGGCGAAGTAGTTGAATACACCGCGCCGGAAGGCAGCAAGAACATCTGGTGGGGCTACAAGTGGTACAATCTCCCGGCGTATGACGCGGGTGGCAACATCTACCGCTACTACGTCGTCGAGAAGACCCCGGTGGGCAGCGGCTGGCAGCTGGTGACGGACGACCCGAACGCCACGAACACCGCGCCGATTCCCGCGAACAGCGAAAATCGCGTCTTCCAGATTACGAACACACCCATTACCTACACGCTGCCCGAGACGGGCGGCATCGGCACACTGCCGTTTACGCTGGGCGGTCTGCTGCTGATGGCGGCGGCGGCTCTGCTGCTGGGGCAGGAAATCAAACGCCGGAGGGAAGGCTGCTGAGCAGTCGGCAGCCCCCCTTCCGGGGCGGCTCAATCCGTATACGCGGGCGAAAGCCCTTGTATAAACATGGGGAAAAAAACGACGGGAGGAGGAATGAAAAAAGCATAGCAGCTATACGTCAGGAGACCTCCCGACGTAGGCAACCCCGGTAATCCCCGAAAAACGTTTCCCAATGAATGAAAAACGACAACGAAAAGGAGAAAAACCATGAAAAAGTTTTGGGCAATTCTGCTGGCCATGATGCTCGTGCTGAGCATGGTCACTGTCGCGGGCGCAACGGAAGTGGAAAATCCGTCTACTGACGCGGAAGGCTTTACGATTACGGTAAACCCGAAGGACGATGTGGATCACGAATACCAAGTGTACCAGATTTTCACTGCTGATGTTGAAACAAATGCAGGAGTAAAGGTGCTGACGAGCGTCAAGTGGGGCACAAATGCCAAGAACGATACTGATGCGGTCAGGACTGGCGACCCTGTTCCGGACGCTGTTCTGGATGCTCTGAAAGCTGTTTCGGGCACGAATCAGGAAAAGCTGGCTGAAATCACGAAGTACTGGAATGCTGACTCCACTCCGGTTGATACGTTCGCTTCCACCAAAGCAGCCCCCGGCACGAGCAAGAAGCTGACCCCCGGCTATTACCTTGTGCGGGACAATCAGGCAAAGCTGGAAGGCAAGGACGGCGCTGCCACGCTGCTGATTGTAAAGGTGCTGGATCAGGACATCGTTGCGACTGCAAAGTCTGAAAAGCCCTCTGTGGACAAGCAGGTGCAGGACGAAGTTGGCGATGCCGAAAAGAACGGCGGAGAAGTGAATCCGGAAGGCTGGGGCGAGAGTGCCGACCATGCGCTGTTTGAGAACTTCAAGTTCCGTCTGGTCGCAACCATTCCGGTCAATGCGGATTATAATGACTATCCGACGTACAAGCTGGTCTTCAACGACACCATGTCCAAGGGCATTACCTTCGTTCAGATTGATTCTGTGAAGGTGAACGGCATCGCACTGAAAGCTACCGATTATGTTTGCACTGCAACGCCTGGTCAGAAGGGCGCAGGCAAGGTTGGTGAAAATCAGGATAAGCCGTCTTGGACGCTCACAATCGAAGACCTGAAGAAGGTGATGAAAGAAAACACCAGCATCCTTGTTACGGACAAGATTACGGTTGAGGTTGTTTACACGGCGTATCTGAACGAAGAAGCGCAGGTCTTCAACGCGAGCGCAACCAGCACGGACAACAAGAACAGCGTCGATTTGGAATACTCCAACAACCCCAATGCTGATGGCATGGGCAAAACGCCGGAAGACCATGTGTGGCTCTTCACCTATGTTGTGAACAACACGAAGTATGCGAACACGGCTGACGAAGGCAAAGAACTGGAAGGCGCTGGCTTCACGCTTTATGACCAAAATGATCGTGTTGTTCCGCTGTGGAAGGATGCCGCTGGCAATTACGTTGTCGCAGGCACCACGAAGCCGAATGATACCTATACGGATGTCGCAAACAATGAAATGATTACGGAAGCCAATGGTACGTTCAACATCATCGGTCTGGATCACGGCACGTACACGCTGAAGGAAACCACGGTTCCTGCTACCTATAATCCGCTGGATCCTGTCACCATCACGATTTCGGCAGACCACAAGGAAGCTGCTGGCGGTGCAAGTGCAACCATGGAACTCACGGCGGCTTCTACGATGAACAACAAGCTCGTCAACAAGTCCGGCGCGACCCTGCCTGAGACCGGCGGCATCGGCACGACCATCTTCTACGTGCTGGGCGGCATGATGTTCGTGGGCGCGGCGCTCATCCTCATCGTTCGCCGCAAGGCCGAAGCGGACGAAATCTAATTTCTCTCCCGCAATTCGTTGAACATCCCCATGTTCTGATGAAACCCCTGCCGGGCGGTGCGCGCAATGCCGCCGCCCGGCATTCCCAAATGGGAAAATGAAGCATGTTTGCAGAAAGGAGGCGGCTCATGAAGCGCAATATGACAACCATTTTGCTGTTTGTGGTGCTGTTTGTGGGTCTGGCGCTCCTTCTGTACCCGTCCGTGTCGGATTTCTACAATTCCTTCCACCAGTCGCGTGCCGTAGCCACCTACAACACGGCGGTGGAGCAGGAGTCCAAGAAGGATTACGAGGCGGATTGGGCGGCGGCAAACGCTTATAACGAAAAACTCCGCGCACAGTCCACCGTTGATCGCTTGATCATGACCGACGAGGAGCGCGAGGAGTACGACGCGGTGATGAATGTCGGCGGTTCGGGCATCATCGGGGTGATTGAGATTCCGCAGATTGCCGTGACGCTGCCGCTGTATCACTCTACGAACGCCAACGTGCTTCAGGTCGCCGTCGGTCACATTGAGGGCACAAGCCTGCCGACTGGCGAACCGGGGACGCATTCCGCCTTCTCGGCGCATCGAGGGCTGCCCTCCGCCAAGCTCTTTACCAACCTTGACCAGCTCACCTACGGCGATACCTTCACCCTCCGCGTGCTGGACAAGGTGCTGACTTACGAAATCGACCAGATTCTCATTGTCGAGCCGCACGACGTCAGCGCACTGCAAATCTATGACGGCATGGATTTGTGCACGCTCGTCACCTGCACGCCCTACGGCATTAACTCGCACCGGCTGCTTGTCCGTGGACACCGGGTCGAAACGTCGCTTGCGCAGCTATCCGTGCGCATCTCCGCGGACGCACTCGTGATTGACCCCTACATCGTCGCGCCGATTGTTGCCGCGCCGATGCTGCTGATTCTCCTCATTCTCATGCTGGTAACGACCAGCCCGAAACACAAGAAGCGGAAAGGAGCTGAGCGGTCGTGATGAGCCGCAAACCCTCGCGCCTGCTGGCGCTTGTCCTGCTGACAGCATTGTGCTGCCTTCTGCTTGCGCCCTGCGCGCTTGCCTTTGAACGGGTGGATTTGACGCACCCCTTGACGTTCGCCATTCAGGCGGATGACAACGAGGATGATGCGCACCTGCCCGGCGTGACCTTCCAGCTGTATCAGGTGGCGGACATGGATGCGGACGCTCGGTTCGCCCTGCGCAGCCCGTACAGCACTCTGAATATCGACATTAACGCGCTGAAGAATGCGGCGGACTGGGCAGCCGCGTCCGAAGCGATGAAAGCCCTCACCGCGTCCGAAACGCCTGATTTCACCGGCACGACGGACGAAAACGGTCGAGTTGCCTTCGCGGGACTCAACCCCGGTCTGTACCTTGTTTCCGGCACGCCGGTTATCATCGGCGGCTGGGCGTACAGCTTCCAATCCTTCCTGACATCTGTGCCGACGCGCAATGTGGACGACGAGTGGCAGTACGACGTCCTCTCCACCATTAAGCTGGAACGTTCCCCCGCGCTGATTGACCTTGAGTGCGTCAAGGTGTGGGACGACGACAACCGCGGCACATATCGCCCTGTGCAGATTGAAATTCATCTGATGCAGGACGGTCAGCATATCGACACGGTGATTCTGAACAGCGAAAACAACTGGCATCATATCTTCAAGGATTTGCCGGCTGACCATGTGTACACCCTCAACGAGGTTCTGGGGGCTGATGTGTACTATGAGCCGGAATATTCCATCGAAAACGGCGTGTATGTGATTACCAACCGCCGCACGGTCACGCCGACCCCGACCGCCCCGATTCCCGAAACGGGGCAGCTGTGGTGGCCGGTGCCGATTCTGGCGGGTGCGGGCATGATTCTGTTCGTCATTGGCTGGATTCTCCACCGGAAATGGAGCCAAGAGCATGAAGAACCGTAAGGGCAATCTGCTGATGACGCTGGGGCTGGTGCTGATTTTGGCGGCACTGGCGCTGGTGGGCTACAACCAGTGGGATGCCAGCCGCGCGCAGCAGGAGTCGGATGATGCGCTGATGGCGCTGGAGCAGATTCGCATTCAGCGGCAGATGGAATCGCAGCAGACCGCCGCACCGCCCGTAGTCACCGCGACGATGATGCCGACGGACGCACCCGCGACGGATGCGCCGATAACCGACGCGCCGACGGCGGATGCCACTGCGGCGGATAACCCGGCAGCATCCACGCCCGCTGTAACTGACGCACTGCCGACTGACATTCCGCGTGATGACGTAACCGCCACGAACACCCCTGCGACGGATGCGCCCGCAACGGCGAATCCTGCAACGAATCCGCCGAAACCGACGAGCGTGCCAACGGCGAATCCTGCGACGAACCTGCCGAATCCGACAAACACGCCGACGGCGGGGACTGCGACGAATCTGCCGAATCCGACAAACGCGCCAACGGCGAATCCTGCAACGAACCTGCCGAATCCGACGAGTGCGCCGACGGCGAATCCTGCGACGAATCCGCCGAATCCGACAAACGCGCCGACGGCAGGGACTGCGACGAATCCGCCGAAGCCGACAAACGCGCCGACGGCGAATCCTGCAACGAATCCGCCGAAGCCGACAAACGCGCCGACGGCAGGGACTGCGACGAATCCGCCGAATCCGACGAGCGCGCCGACGGCGAATCCTGCAACGAATCCGCCGAAGCCGACGAGTGCGCCGACGGCAGGGACTGCGACGAATCCGCCGAAGCCGACAAATACGCCGACGGCAGGGACTGCAACGAATCCACCGAAGCCGACGAGCACGCCGGATGCCGCGCAGACATCAAATCCGACGAGCACGCCGGAAATCACCGAAACGCCCATGCCGACGGAATCACCCGAACCGACCGAAACGCCTGAACCGACACCGTCCCCCGAACCCACGTCGACACCCACGCCCGCGCCGACGGGCAAGCTCTACGAGCGCGTGCCGGGAATCGAAATGCCGGGCGAGAAGGTCAATGGGCACGAGTACATCGGCACGCTGTCCATTCCGTCGCTGGGGCTGAAAGTGCCGGTGCAGCGCAATTGGTCGTACGAGAACCTGAGCGTGTCGCCGTGCCGCTATTCCGGCAGCGCCTACGCGGACAACCTCGCTATTATTGCGCACACCTACCACTTTGGCAAGCTGAGCAGCTTGGCGCTGGACGCAACCGTTACCTTCACGGACATGGAGAATAACGTTTTCCGCTACGTTGTGCGGGAGAAAAACACGATTTCCCCCAACGATGCGAACGAAATTGCCCATTCCGGCTATGACCTGACGCTCGTGACCTGCACCCTCAGCGGCACAAAACGCGTGGCGGTGTACTGCGAGCGCGTGAAATAATCCAACAAAAGGACTGTCTGCAACGGGCAGCCCTTTTTTCGTGGAATCCGTGCAATCCGGCAGGAATTGACGGGGTGGAGCGCGAAATAAAC
>OCQP01000013.1_pt1 | contig 20857 bp, 13 predicted proteins | sample 1538391 | NCBI WGS metagenome assembly OCQP01 (sample SAMN04571688, study PRJEB22368) | human gut metagenome | biome: human gut; material: stool | host: Homo sapiens | place: Luxembourg | collected 2012-06-29 | reverse complement strand
TGTGCTCTTCCGATCTAGAAAGGTGATATGCGTAAAATCTTAACAAGATGATCCCTCAAAATAGGTACAGCAAAACAGATCTCAATAGGATCCTCAGGAATTTGTTCGCCGTAGTGGGCATAAGGCTTACCCTCAGAGCGCTAAGAAACTGGCACATCGGTTCGTAGCGGAGGCATCAGTATGCTCTATGGCTACATGGGTTTTCCTGTCGATTGCTTTTAGTTCCCAGACGAGGGATGCACGAACTTTTCCCATTACGAATAATATCTGTTTTCTGACACGACGCTCTGGTTATACCTACACAAATTGTACAGCGGGCGGGAAGATGGCTGACTTTCTGAAGGACGTAGATGCCCTTGGCGGTGAAAGCTAGACCGTTACTTTCCCATTCTAACAGTTTGGGCAAGGAGATGTCCCATGCCTATGGCTGGATGCCATAAATCCAGGGGCAAATATATCGTAACAGGAAGTGCCAGAATGAAGAAAAGACGGATAGCCGTTTCGTTAGCAGTGATGCTGCTGGTGAGTATGCTGGTAATGCCGGTAGAGGGTACAGCAGCGGCAGTAGGGTTAGCCGCTCCGGCAGCGGAGTTGGCACAGCTTTATCCGGCAGAGGAAGGTAGCTACGGTGCTTTTTTGACTAATATTGCCTACCCCGACAGGGTGGGCGAATCGCTTATCCTTACGGGGGAAGCCGCCAAGGCGGAAGAAAAGAGCCTAATGTGGGCGGTAACGGCACCCGCCACCGGCCGGTATTATGTACAGGTTCGGTACAAGGTGGCTACCACGGTACGTGGGCAATTGGAGTACAGCTTGTATGTGAATGGCAAAATTCCCTATGATGAATTAGAGGGATTTGTACTGCCTCGGGAATATGTGGATAGCAGTGCCCCGGTGAAGGATATCTATGGCAACGAAATTCGTCCCACCCAGACGGAAACCGACCGGGAGACGGAGAATTACCTATTTGACTATGCGGGAATGTACGCCCAACCGCTAAGTATCAATCTGGAGGCAGGGGTCAATACCTTAACCCTGACCGCTCGGGATACCCAGGCGGAGATTAGGGCGGTAACGTTGGTGCCTGCTGGCGAAATCAGCGATTACGCTACTTATGCACAAAAACATGCCGACAAAGCGGACTACACAGGCAAACCCATTTACCTAGAGGCGGAAGACACCGCCTACAAATCCGACCAGATACTGTACGGGGTGGGGGACAAATCTTCCCCGTTAGTGTCGCCTACGGAGGTGGGTAAGATTCGGCTGAACACCGTGGGCGGCTATCGCTGGAATGTGGTAGGACAGTATATAGCATGGAATATTACTGTACCAAAATCGGGGCTGTACACCTTAGCATTTAAGGTGCGGCAAAATGTAAATAGTGGACAGAAATCTGGGCGTTTGTTGATGGTGAACGGAGAGATTCCTTTCCGAGAGGCAGGAGAAATCACGGTACCGTATTCCACCAAATGGCAGATGTTGGTACCGGGGAACGAGGATGGCGCCTACCGCGTGTATCTGGAGGCTGGGGAGAACGAGCTTCGTCTGCAAGCTACCCTAGGAGGCATGGACGAGGTGCTCCGGTCGTTGGATAGTGCTGTGAAAACCCTCAACGCCATTTATCGTAAGCTGCTGGTGATCATCGGTGTCAACCCGGACACGGCTCGGGACTATAAGCTGGACAAACTGGTGCCGGAGCAACTGGAAGAAATGAAACGGCAGGCGGCAGGGTTGGCAGCCTGTGCAAACCATATCGAAAGCTTCAATGAGAGCAGTAACGCCGGTGTGGGCCTGCTGCGGACGATGGAGCGGCAGTTAATCGAGATGAGTGAGGACTCCGACAAGGTGGCGGAGAATTTCTCATATTTTAAGACCAACATTGGCGCATTAGGTACCTGGCTGGCAACAGCGAAGCAGCAACCGCTGGCGGTGGACTATCTGGGTGCCGGCAGGGCGGGGGAAGAATGGCCGGCCGCTAACGCGGGATGGTTTGCCCAGTTTATCTTCGATGTAGGAGAGTTTGCCGGTTCTTTTGTGGCGGATTACCGGTCGATTGGCCAACTGGAGACAGCAGAAACGGACAAGGCCCTGAAAGTGTGGATGTCTACCGGCCGGGATCAGGCGCAGTCGTTACGTAGCATGATTGGGGATAGCTTTACTCCCCAACAGGGCATCCGGGTACAGTTGGAACTGGTGACGGCTGGTACGTTATTGCCGGCCATAGTGGCAGGCACCGGTCCGGATGTGAATATCGGCAGCACGGATGTAGTGAATTACGCCATGCGCAACGCGGTATATGATTTGGCCCAGTTTGATGATTTTGAGGAAATAGCGACTCGATTCAGTGAGACTTTGTTTATTCCCCTGCGGTACATGGGAGGAGTATACGGCCTGCCGGAGAATGTCGACTTTTCCGTATTGTTCTACCGGACCGATATTTTTGAGGAGTTAAATCTACAGGTGCCCGAAACCTGGGACGACGTGCGAGCAATATCATCGGTGCTGTCCAAGAATAACATGGAATTCGGTTTGCCGTCGGGGAACGGGTCGTATCTGATGTTATTGCGTCAACGAGACATCCCGATTTACGAAGCGGACGGCATCTCATGCGCCCTTGACCAAGTGGACGCCATTCGGACATTCGAGGAATACACCAACCTCTACGTCAACTATGGTTTGCCGCTGTCCTTCGACTTTGTTAACCGGTTTCGTTCGGGGGAGATGCCGGTGGGTGTAGCCAGCTTTGGAGTATACAACAGCCTACAGGTAGCGGCGCCGGAAATTAAGGGCCTGTGGAGTATGGCCAAGGTGCCGGGTAGTATTCGTGAGGACGGTAGTGTTGACCATACCACCATGGCAGGCGGCAGCGCGGTAATGATAATAAAAAATTCAGAAGAGTACGAGGCCGGCTGGGAATTCCTCAAATGGTGGACCTCAGCGGATGTGCAGGTGAGATATGGACGTGAGTTGGAAAGTGTGCTGGGGCCTTCTGGACGGTATACATCGGCCAACAGTGAAGCCTTTGCCCTGTCCAGCTGGCCTCGAGAGGAGTTAACCCTACTGACAGTTCAGATGGCAGAGAGCAGTGCGCTGGAGCAGGTTCCGGGTGGATACTTCCTGTCCCGACATCTGGACAACGCCTTCCGCAATGTAGTGTATAGCGGCAAGGAGCCCATGGATATGCTGTATGACTATGTATATAAGATTGATCGAGAGCTGACGGAGAAGCGGCAGGAGTTTGGACTGCCGGTAGCGGAATAAGGAGAGGAGAAAGTGGATGAAACGCCAAAAGCATATGCGAAACTATCGCAATGATTTAATTTTCTCCTATGCCTATCTAGCGCCCTTTCTGCTGATATTTACGGTGTTTACCATACTGCCAGTGGCGGTATCAATTTGGTATTCCTTCACCGACTACAATATTCTGGAGCCGGCGAAGTTTACATTCCTCGACAATTATCTGCGGCTCTTCCTGTCGGATGATGAGTTCCTGATTGCGGTGAAGAACACACTGGTGATCGCAGTGATTACCGGTCCGGTGGGGTACATCCTGTCACTGTTGTTTGCTTGGTTTATCAATGAACTGCGTCCCATGGCACGCGCAATTATGGTGCTGATTTTCTATGCTCCCTCCATTTCTGGCGGCGTATACACCATCTGGGCGATTATGTTCAGCGGTGATGCCTATGGCTACGCCAATTCAATACTATTGTATCTGCGCGTTATCACCGAACCGATTCAGTGGCTTACCGACCCGAAATATATGCTGGGTCTGGTAATTGCGGTGATGCTGTGGATGAGCTTGGGCGCGGGGTTTTTGTCCTTTGTGGCAGGACTACAGACCATAGACAAAACCTACTATGAGGCGGGCTATATTGAAGGTATTCGCAACCGGTGGCAGGAGCTGTGGTATATTACCCTGCCGCACATGAAGCCCCAGATGATGTTTGGTGCGGTAATGAGCATCACCTCCTCTTTTGCGGTGGGGGATGTGACCACGGCGCTGTGCGGGTTTCCGTCTACAGATTATGCGGCCCACACCATCCTTAACCACCTGCAGGATTACGGCAGCACCCGGTTTGACATGGGTTATGCCAGTGCGATTGCAACCATTTTGTTTGTGGTGATGGTGGGGATCAACCAGGCGGTGCAGAAGTTGCTGTCCAAGGTTGGTCAGTAACAGGAGGTATAGGGAATGAAAACGCCGAAAGTGCTGAAGGGCCGGCCGGGCCGGTCGGCGGGGGGCGACATCGTTAATACGGTTGTGCTCGTACTGGTGGGGGCTTTTATGTTTCTGCCTATGCTATTCGTTATTAACAACGCCTTCAAGCCGTTAGACGAATTGTTTGTGTATCCACCCCGCCTATTTGTGCGCAATCCTACCTTGGACAACTTTTCCATGTTGGGTGCCATTTTTGTGGATTCGTGGGTTCCTTTTTCTCGATATATATTTAACACGGTATTTATTACTGTCACCGCGACATTAGGCCAGGTGTTTATCGCCTCCATGGCAGGGTATGTGCTGGAGAAAAAGCGGGTGCCGGGCATGAAAGCGGTATTCAAGACGGTGGTAACCTCGCTAATGTTTACCAGTGCAGTAACCGCCATCCCCAATTATGTGATCATGAGCCGGCTTGGGTGGATTGACACTTATGCGGCGCTAATTGTTCCGGCGGCAGGTGCCTCCATCGGCGTTTTTTTGATGAAGCAGTTTATGGTGAACATCCCGGACAGCCTGTTGGAGGCGGCACGGGTGGATGGCGCGGGAGAACAGCGGATATTTTGGCAAATTGTGATGCCCAATGTAAAGCCGGCGTGGATGACGTTGATTATCTTTACGGTACAGAGTACCTGGGGTATTACGGGAGGTACATTTGTGTATCGGGAGGAGCTGAAAACCTTACCCTATGCCCTCAATCAAATTGTCTCCAGCGGTATTTCCCGTACCGGTGCGGGGGCGGCGGTATCGTTATTAATGATGTCAGTACCGATTGCGGTGTTCATTATCACCCAGCGGAATGTGCTGCAAACGATGATGTCCTCCGGAATCAAAGAATAGGGAGAAATGACGATGCAGTGGAGAAGGAGACTGACCGCGGGCGCGGTGGCACTACTCCTATTGTGCGGTGGGGTGGGCTGCCTGGCCGCCGGGGGTAGCTATACCTACAACGACAAAGGCAAACCGGTGGATGCTCCGATGGCAGTCACAGTGGATATGACGATTGGAGACGAGATGTTGGGCAATGTGATGCTCAAAGAGCCCAATGACCTGTATCTGGCTACGGACGGCACTCTGTTTGTGGCTGACACCGGCAACAGTCGGGTGATAGCCATGACCCGGGAAGGAGAATTTCTGTGGGAGCTGAAGGGGATAACCGATGGGGAAACATTTATCCCGTTTCAGAAGCCCATGGGCATTCATGTGGACGGAAAAGACACCCTGTATGTGGCGGACAGCGAGGCCAAGACAGTATATCATTTGGAGAAGAACGGTCGGCTGTTGAAAAAGCTGGAGACACCGGTATCGGATACCCTGCCAAGCAACTTTTACTTTAAACCCGTCAAGGTGGCCAGTGATGCTGCCGGACGGATATTCGTGGTATCCGAAGGGTTTAATATGGGGCTTTTGGAATTTGATGCTCAGGGTCAATTTTTGCAGTCTATGGGTGCGCCGGCGGTGGCAGTGAATGCCATTGAACTATTATGGCGGCAGATCATGACCAAGGAACAACGAAGCAAATTGGTGAGCAATGTCCCCACAGAATACAACAATGTTACGACAGATGACGAGGGATTTCTTTTTGTTACCACTTCGGCGTATGAATACTGGCAGTACAGCCAAGGGCTGATTAAGCCGTTGCGGAAGTTGAATGCTAAGGGTGCGGATGTGCTCGACAGTAAGAGTCTGGCAGGGGATTTGGATTATCCCGACGATGTTGCGTCTAGGGCAACCTATTACGGCCCGTCGGCGCTGGTGGATGTGTGTCTGCTGGATGCAGGGGATTATGCAGTGCTCGACCGGAAGAGAGGTCGGGTGTTTACCTACACCGCCGAAGGAGAACTGCTGTTCGCCTTTGGCGGACCGGGCGACTACACCGGAGGACTGATAAATCCTACGGCATTGGTTTTTGCGGACGGGGCGTATTACATAGCAGATGCCGCTAAAAACCGCATATTCCGGTTCAGCCTCACCGATTACGGCCAACTGTTTTCAGCAGTGTCAAAGGCGAGGGAAAACATCGACTATGAGTCTGAAGAAGCCTTATGGAACCAGATTTTGAAAGAGAATACCAACTGTTCTTTAGCGGTGCGGGGACTTGGCCTAGCTGCCTATCGGCGGCAGGACATGTCTTTGGCGATGAAATATTTCCGAGAGGCGGGGGACCGAGAAAACTACTCTAAAGCTTATGCTTTTGTGCGGCGGGCTTGGATTGAAAACAATGCGGTGCTTTTTATCGGTATCATCGCCGCAGTAGTAGTGGGACTAATTTTGCTGCTACGGGTGAAACGGCGGGTGGCAGAGAACGCTCCAAAGACCTCTTTCCGGGGAAGTTTGCTGTACGCCGGGCATGTGTGCTTCCACCCATTAGATGGGTACTGGGATCTCAAACGAGAGCGACGGGGCAGTCTTGGCGCGGCATTGTTCCTGTTGGGCAGTGCCTGTGTGGTAACGGTGCTATCTGCCCTGTTCACCGGTTTTATCTTTAATCCAAACGATCTGCAGACCTACAGCATGCTCGGGGTCGTGGCAGGGATACTGGTAGCCTTCCTGTTATGGTGTATCTGCCAGTGGTGTGTTACAGCTCTGATGGACGGTGAAGGCACCCTAAAGGATATTTTCATCTCTACAGGTTACGCTTGCGCCCCCTACTGTCTGTTGCAGGTCATCGGTATTGTATGCAGCAACTTCATGATACAGAGTGAAGGGGAACTGCACACGGTTATACTGACGCTGTCTTTTGTGTGGCTCGTATTCCTACTGGTGTTAGGCATCAAGCAGACCCACGACTACAGTCTGGCTAAGACATTGCTGGTGATTTTTATTATGCTGGTAGTGATATTGCTGGTGGTGTTCGTGGCCATGCTACTGCTGGCGTTGTACCAGCAATTGTATGCCTTTGTGGGTGATATATACTATGAAATCTCCCTGCGGACATAAGGAGGGTATACGTATGAAGAAAAGACAACGGTTCCTGTCCTTTTGTTGCGTACTGTTTAGCTGTTTGCTGCTGCTTAGCGGTTGCGGTAATGAGGTAACCGAATACTGGGATGAGGACAAAGTTTACGGCGGCGGCCATACGGAAAACAACATCTACGGCACAAATTATGTGCTGTATGAGGAAAACGAGTCTCTGTCCTTTTGGATAAACGAGGATACAACGGAATTTAAGGTGGTGCAGAAGTCCACCGGTAAAGAATGGTTGTCCACCAACGCCATGCGGGCAGTGGAAGGAGAGGATGGGGCGCTGTTCAGCCTCGTTTATCAGACTCCTGACGGAACCCAGGCGGAGATGGACGGCATGACCTACAGCGTAGCCTCGGGGCAGTATGAGATTACCCGTACGGATACGGGTGCCACTGTAACCTACAGTGTGGGGGAATTCTCTGGGTTGTTGAAGATCCCGCTGGCGTTGCCGACGGATCGGTTTGCAGATTTATGTGATGCTATTCAGGACGAGTTCGCCCGGATGCAATTTGAGGAAAGCTACCGGCTCACGGAGAACGTAGACCCCACCACCGATGAGGGCAAGGCTTTGCTGGAAAAATACCCAAAGCTAGCGGAGGAACCGTTGTATCTGGTGAGCGAAGGGGCAATCAGCACCACCAGCCAGAAAAAAGACTTGGTGGCGCTACTGGACCAGGCGGGATACACCGACGAACAGTACGACCGGGACAAGGCGTTCTTTACCGCAGAGGCAGATGAGGCAGAGGAGCCGGGATTCCGTATTCAGCTTGTGTATACGCTAGACGAGGATGGACTGACCGTGACGGTGCCGGGAACAGAAATGCAGATGAAACAGAACTATCCTCTCATCAGTCTGTCGTTGCTTCCCGGGTTCGGATCGCCTAATGAGGGAGACGAGGGGTATTTCTTACTTCCCGACGGAAGCGGGTCATTGATGTACTACTACAATGGCCGGTTGAACGCCCAGACGTACGTAATGCCGCTGTACGGTAACGATGAGGCGAAAGCCTATGCAGAGCAGATAACCAACTATCCCAATGCCTCTCTGCCGGTGTTCGGTATGAAGAACGGAGACTGTGGTATGTTGGCGATTATTGAGAAGGGGGAGTCCATTGCAGAGATTCACGCCCATCCAGGTGGGGACGTCGGTTTCCCCTATGTGAACAGTGTTTTTCATCTGCGCTCCACCTACAAGTCGGTGTTGCAAACGGGCAACGCCAACGACTATTTCATGATTACCCAGAACAAGCGATATCAGGGAGACATCCGGGTGAAATACACCTTTCTTTCAGGGGAAGAGGCAGACTACAACGGAATGGCATCCGTCACCCGGGCGTGGCTGTTTGGGGATCGAGCCACTTTGAATCCGGGACCCCCACCCCTGGTGACTGACTATGTGGGAATGATTCAAAAAAGCAACCAATTTTTGGGCTTTTCCTATGAGCAGGAGATTCCCACCACCACTTTCGCTCAGGTTGAGGAATCTACCGAAAAGCTACTGGAAGGCGGGGTGAAGAACCTGCAGGTGAAGCTGTCGGGGTGGTTTGGCGGCGGACTTCGCCATACCTTTGCAGAAAAAGCTATCCCCGAGGAGGCGCTGGGCGGAAAGAAAGGGCTTTCATCACTGACGGCGTATCTTCGGGATAGCGGCGTAGGTTTTTTCCCGGACGGGGATGTGCAGTACACCTACACTACCGGGTTCGGGGACGGGTTTACACCGAAAAAGGATAGCGTCAAGTTACTTAACCGCGCGCTAGGTGAGGTCCAGGCGTATAATGTTGCCACCTTTCAGCAGGATATGGCGCTAAACTTGTCGAAATATATCCACAACGCCGCCGCAACAGACCGAGCGCTTACCGGGTTTGTGGGTGTGGTGGACAGTTACGGGATTACCGGTCTGTCTTTGCGAAATGTGGGGTGCAGGGTTAACGCGGACTATTCCGAGGACACCCCCACCGACCGGCAGGAGATGTTGCTGGGCTTAGAAAGTCGTCTGGCAGATCTGTCCGGGAAGTATACGGTGATGACAAACGGAGCCAACGGCCGGCTGCTGCCATATTTGGACTACTGTTTGGATGTGCCGTTGACCTCAGCAGGGCTGGATATTACCGACGAGAGTGTACCCTTCCTGCAGATGGTACTGGGTGGGTATGTGCGGTATACCGGAAGCGCCCTCAATCTTGCGGGCGATCGGGAGGGAGAATTACTACGGATGGCTTCCACCGCCTGTGGTCTGCACTACACTCTTATCGCTCAGAACTGGTTAGAGACACGTGATTCCCACGCCACTGACCTGTATGCGTCAGATTTCGGATATTGGCAGGAAAGCCTGCTGGAAACGGTTACCACCTATCAGCAGAAGCTGGACGGTCTGTCCGGGCGACGGATATTGCGGTACGATGCTGTAGCGGAGCAGGTATACCGTACCACCCTTGAAGGCGGGGCGGCTGTGTATGTGAACTTCAGCAGCACCCAAAAGACGGTAGATGGCGTAGAGGTTCCCGCCCGGGGATACACCGTCCGACAAGCGAAAGGAGAAAGCTGACCTATGGCCGGAAAACGGAAACCCATGTCCCTGGAACGAAAGATGCGACGAAACGGCTACTGGTTTATTCTTCCCTTCATGATTGGATCGGCGTTTTTTCTCATTTACCCGGTGGTGTTGTCGCTGATATTCAGCTTTAGCGAGGTCATTCCCACCGTAACCGGATACACCACCAAGTTTGTGGGATTGGAAAATTACTTGTATTTGTTTAACGAAGACCCGTATTTTAAACGGACACTGGTGGAAACACTGCGGGACATGCTGTTGAATGTGCCGGTGGTGCTTGTTTTCAGTTTTTTCATTGCTAGTATCCTCAATCAAAAGTTTGTAGGACGGACCTTTGCCCGAGCAGTGCTATTTTTGCCGATGATTGTGTCATCCGGTGCAGTGATGCAGTTGATTGCCAAAGATGTGGTGACGGGGAACATGGCCGACAAGGGGACGCAAACCACAGTGGACTTTTCTGCGGCGTTTGTCACTTTTCTGCAGCAGTTTAAGGTAGGAGATACCATTACCAATCTATTAGTGTCCGCCATCAACAATATCAGTACAGTGCTCGCTATGTCCGCTATTCCCATTATCATCTTTTTGGCGGGCCTGCAATCTATTTCCTCCTCCATTTATGAGGCATCCTATGTAGAAGGTGCCACAAAATGGGAAGTGTTCTGGAAAATCAGTTTACCCATGATCAGCCCCTTGGTTCTGGTAGTGATACTATACTGTGTGATTGACCTGTTTACCAGCGTGGACAATGCCATTATGCTATCCGTGCGGCAAACCTGTTTCGATCAGGTTCTGTTCGGGCGTGGAAGCGCCATGGCGTGGATATATCTGGCTGTGGTGATGGTGCTGCTGGCGGTGACATATCTGATCGTGAACCGCATGGTGTTCTATTATGACTAAAGACAGGAGTAGATGTACGATGCGAATCATATTGACCGAGCGTCGGCAACGGCTTCTCAAAAAGAAGGTCCTGTCGGTGGGAATGGCGGTGTTGCGGCTACTCCTGTTTGTGGCGCTGACCTTTGTGGTGCTGTATCCACTGTTTACCCGGTTGGCCGCCTCCTTTATGGAGCCGCAGGATGTTCACGATCTTTCGGTGCGATACATCCCCCGAAACCCCACATTGGACAATTACACCAGCGTGTGGAAACAACTGGATCTCACCAAAGTGTTCCCGGTAACGTTACTGTTCTCCGGTGCGGTATCGGCACTGCAGATGTTGTCTGCCACCATTGTGGGATACGGATTGGCACGCTTCAAAATCCGGCTACGGGGCGTATTCTTCGTACTGGCATTACTGAGTTTGATGATTCCGCCAGATTTGCTGCTCATTCCCCTGTTTGGAGAGTTTCGGTATGTGGATGTGTTCGGATTGGTGTCGTTGATTAACGGGGGACAGCCTTTATCACTGATTAACACCCCTTGGCCTTTTATTATTCTGGCGGTGACCTGCAGCGGTTACCGATGTGGATTATATATCCTGATTTTATGTCAGTTCTTTAGAGGGGTGCCGAAGGAACTGGAGGAGGCTGCCTACATCGATGGGGCGGGTGCGGGACGAGCCTTTTTCCAAGTGTTATTACCAGGAGCCCGCACGATGATGATTACGGTGTTTCTGTTTGGGTTCGTGTGGACATGGCTGGATACTAAATTCATTTCCACGCTAATGCCCGATTATCCGTTGCTGGTGACGGAGGTGGGCAAAATCGCGGCACTAAGCCTGAATGCTGCTGCCAACACGGTAATGAGAGACCTGCTGGTGAATGCTGGCGTGGTATATCTTATTGTTCCGTTAATTGTCCTGTATATTTTTACCCAGCGTTACTTTGTCCAGAGTATAGAGCGCAGTGGCTTGGTAGGGTAAAAAGAAAAATGTATGGTTTCTTAAAGGAGGAATGCCCAACAGTTCTGTATAAATCCCCAGGCAAGCAAATCCAAGTAAGGAAAGGAGTCCGTTTATGAGCAAGGCAAGAATTCTCAGCCTACTGCTGACGCTGTGTTTGGTGGTAGGGCTGACGGCGGGCTGCGGCGGCGAAGTGTCCTCGCTTTCCCCTGATGGCAGCGCCGGTTCCACCATCCCGGGGCAGTCGGATAGCTCCAATGTGGGCCAGGGGAATACCAATGCCACTACCACAGGAGATGACACCGGGGGAGACGAGGGGAACACCACTGGTACCATTACCCCCCCTACTCAGATGCCCACTCAGAATGACACCGTGACGTCAGCCAAGGACAAGCTGGATTTTGGGGGTGCCCAGGTAGTTCTGATTTATGAGTGGAACCCCACCACGGAAACCGGCCAGAATCAGGATGCTGACCGCTGGCTTGCGCGGATAGCCGAGGTGGAAGAAAAGTTTAATGTTGACATTGTGGAGAAGCAGGGGGCTAATACCTATGATTACAACAGCAACATTGTTACCTCCATTCTCAGTGGCGATCCCATCGGTCACCTTATCAGTGTCAACGGAAATAGTAACTACGAATTCATTCGTGCAGGTATCGCGGCCAGTTTGGATGATGGTATGGAAAAGTCGGGTATTGACTTCAAGAGTGATAAGTACAACCAGATGATTCGCCAGTACTACAATGTCAACAACAAGCAGTATATCTTCGGTTTCACGACCTTCCGGGATACCACTCGGGATGTATCCGGTTTATGGCTGTATAACAAGCGGATTATGAAGCAAATCAACGAGGATCCCTATGCCCTCTACCAGGCCGGCAACTGGACTTGGGATGAGGCTACCAGAATTGCCAATAAAGCGACTGTTCGCTCCGCCAACGGTACGGTAACCCAGTACGGCCTGGGCATTAGTAGCGCGTTAGATGCTGTGATTAACCTGACAATGGCTAACGGCGGACAGATAGGCACTGTCAATGATAAAGCCGTTCCCACCATTAATTTGAATACCCCCGCCACCCGTGAGGCACTGGAGCAGCTGTATCAGTGGGGCGTGGAAGACAAAGTGGTTATGGGTAACGGTGGTGAGTTGGCATGGGATGCCATTGCCAAGGAGTTTGCCAAGGGTAATATTGCTCTGCTTAGTGACGGTGCCGCCGCCATCAATATCTGCCAGCAACAGGATATGAGGGATGATTTCGGCGTGGTGCCGATACCCAAGGGCCCCAGAACGACGGAACACGTCACCCCGATGAATATCGGCTACGGCTGGATAATTCCCGTCACCTATCAGAAGGATGTGGACAAATACCTGCTGTTGATGGATGAGCTGTACGAGCCCTATGAGGGAATTACCGAGGACAGCAACTTCAAGTCCCGTTGGATTAAAAAATTCAGTGATGCCGATTCCTACAACCTCTTTAAGTCCATGTACACCGACACCTCTAAACAAAAGGTGGATATGACGTCATTGTATGGCATCGCCTGGACCGATCCCTCTCTCGCTACCGTCATGGGCAATGTGATGAAGGGGAGTATTACCCCAGGTAATGTAGTGGAATCCTATGTGGATGCATATCAGGCGATGGTGGATGAGGTCTTTGATGGGTACCTAATTACCGGGATCGGTAAATAAGACATAAAGGAGAGATCAAATTATGAAGAGACGTGCTTTAGGCATCATTTTAACCTTGGCGGTACTGCTGTGCGGTGTACCGTTTGCGTTATTGACGCAGGCGGATACGTCCGATACCGCCAAACCGGTTCTCATCATGCTGGAGGACCACGAGTCTCTGACCGGCGATGGGGATGTGGCAAACGCATGGAAATACGAGGTAGAAGGAGATACAGCCTCATATGGCACTTTTGGTTATTCCAGCAACGGTGGTGTTGATGGGAGCAAGTGTGTGTGGCTCGACTATCGGATGCCCTATACCTGGAGCTTTTATCGGCTGGACAAAAATATCACTGTTGAGGGTAATGGTCTGCAATTTTGGGTGAAGAACACCCATGCGATAAAGGTTACAGTGGAATTTGTCAGCAACGGCGAATATGTAGGCACCAAGCAGGAATTTGACTTGGATGCGGGGCAGAAGTACGTATCCTTTGCTTGGGCCGATACAGGATTGACGGCTGGGAACACCTACGAAACGAGACTTGTCTTTACTTATCCCGAAGACCATACCGGCCAAATATATGTGGATAATCTGAGTATATATGGCGAAGATACCGCTGAGGAAATGGATCCTACCCACAGGACTCACGGGGACGATGTCATTATCTGGGACGACATGGACTATGCCGACTACGCCGAGTCTAAGCAGTTCTGGAATCCCGAGCACTACAACATCAACAACCAGGGCGCTGTCGGCTATTTGGAGACGGACACGGAGAATGTTCATGGTGGTACCGGCACCTCTCTTAAGATGGACTATGACCGCACCAAGACTAATTGGCGTAGCGCGGCGTGGGTGAATATGGGCAGCGAATTTGCTCCTATTGCTGTGCGCGGCGAAGGATTGACCTTCTGGTTTAAGAGCGACCGGGCAGGAACCATCCACGTGAGCAGTCTGGACAAGGATTGGAGCAACGCCACTGCCGCCGGCATTCCGGTAATTGCCGGTGAGAACATTATCCAGGTGCCTTGGTCTTCCTTTAAGAAGGACGGCCAGCCGGCCACTATGACGCTACTGCGGCAGATTATTATCGGCTTTGACGACGAGGGCGGCAATACCGGTACTGCATGGCTTGATGCCATTGGCTTCTATGGCATAGAAGAGGGCTCCTACGACGAGTGGGATTTGCTTCCCCCGGACAGCTATGAAGACTACATTGACGGCACGGTCAGTGCCGAAGAAAACTTTGATCAGTACTCTGGTGAAGAAGATCTGGATTTCTACTTGACATGGGCCAACACCAACAATGCCAACACTGAGCTGGTCGAAAACGGCGATGGCTATGCGATCCTTTTCACCTATACGCTGGACGTCAACACAACAGCCAACATGGCTTGCTATCGTACCTATGAGGACATTGATTTGGGTGGCGGCCTCTCTATCTACGCCAAGGCGAATGTGGAGGCGTATGTGGAGTTGCAGTTGACCTTGGACGGGGATAATGATGAGGTTTATGTGACGCATATAAAAACCTCTACCGATGGAAAAACCTATACCATTCCTTTCAGCGCCTTCTGGAAGCGCGATGATAAGAGCGTGGGTATTGATACCACATCCGACCATACGCACACCATTACCCAAATGGTATTTGTGACCGGTTACGGTATTACTCCGCCCGTTGTGGGGGTCGATGCTTCAGGTTCTATTCTGGTGGATGATATTCAATACACCAATTCTCAAAAGGAGATTGCCCGCCCTGAGGCATTCGACAGGACCGAAAACGGTGTGCGCTTCGAATCCACTGCAGGCCAGTTCCCGGTGCTATCCACTCTGAAAATTCAAAAACAGGTGCTAGATACGGACGCCGAGGAGCTTTGGCTGGAAGCAATGGGTAAGCCGGACGCTTCCATCTATACGATGTTGGAAGTAATCGTGGAGAACATGAATGGCAAATCCGTAGATCCTGAGGGTCAGGTAAAGCTGACGTTTGATTTGCCAAACGGTGCTACCGCAGAAAATGTCAGTCTATATATGTGCTACATGGACGGCTCCGCAGAGAAGCAGGAGATAACGGTCTCCGACGGCAAGGCGATACTGAACACCTATTTCTTGGGTACCTTTGCACTGGTTGTAGAGGAATCGCCTGGCGGCTCTACTACCCCCAATACCGGTGTGGCATTGCCCATGGTAGGGCTGGTTCTGCTTCTGGTTTCTGCTGGCACGGTGGTGGCTGTGCGCCGTAAGAAGAATTAAGTTTATATCCCCCGTAGTGGGAGAGGCAATCTCCCACTACGGGGGCAATGAGGAGTACATATATGAAGAAGAGCAATACTATGCAGTGTGTTATTGCGTTACTTGTTGCTATGTGCATATGTCTGTCCCTGGGTGCCTGCAGGGGAGACATTGAACCCGGCTCAATTCAAGACGAAAGCACTACGACGGGACAAAACACCACTGCTCCCGATACGACAGATAGCCCATCAAACACGACTGCCACAACAAGCGTTGGCAACACTTCCGGTGACACCGTGGGCACTACTGGTAAGGTTACTACAACCGAGCCGACGACCGATAAAACGACCTTACCGCCAGAACCGACGGATAATTCAGTAGAGAATGTATTTGATGGCAATCCCAACACTGTTTGGTTTGCTGAAAGTAGAAATAAAACGGTGTTGGAACACAGTTTTGGAGAAATGGCCGATTTTAATGTCATTCGATTTAACGAGTCTGGAAAGAAAGTTGATAATTTTGTTGTAGAAATTAAGGGTACAGACGGTAAATATATCACGATTTATCAACAGGATGAGATGGGTGAACGCACCGGCATCCTGGATGAAACTGTCTCCACTACGGACGTGCGCATAACATTGGAATATGGTCAGGAGCCGGTAATTCGAGACATTACCTTTGAAAACATTACTGCAAAGCGCGCCGAACCCTTCCGGGTGGTAGGGTATTACACGAACAATGACGAGGGAAATCGGAATAATTTTGACAAGCTGGATGTGATGACCGATTTAATTATTCACGGCTATACATCGTTCAATGCGGCAGGGGATCTACTGTGGAATACCAAAGCGAAAATGGAAAGCGTTCTGCAGGAACTGAAAGCCGCCATCGGCAGCCGGGACATTGACCTGTGGTTTTGTATCGGCAACTACTCTACCGGCACTGACACATCTCAGTTGTTTGTGGATGCGGCAGCTCGAAAGAAGCTCATTGATACCTGTGTAAAACTTACCAAAGATTATGGCTTTGTAGGGATTGATGTAGACTATGAGTATCCCTACGAACAGGCAAATTGGGATAACTACAGCATCTTTCTGGTGGAACTGAAAGCCGCCCTGAAAAAAGAGGGCAAGCTGTTGTCCACTGCTCAAGCCCCTTGGGGTGTGGGGCTGTCAGCCGAGGCCATCGAGGCAATCGATTATGTAAATATTATGGCTTACGATTTGGACGATGCCAAGGGGCGCCACTCCGGATATGAGTTGATTCAGTCTTCTACGGAGTATTTTGTTAAGCTTGGATTTCCTGAATCCAAACTGGTGATGGGACTGGCTTTCTACGGCCATAGTACCACCGACAAAAGCGACCCCATGTCCGGTCACCCCTATTCTTATTATGTTCAACGTTTTCGTAATGCCTTGAAAACCTATACTAACGAGTTGGGAGGCTATTATTTTACCGGTCGGGATATGAACCGGGATAAGACCTTCTTTTGTATTGAAGAGGGATTGTCTGGTGTATTTGCCTGGCATTTTGCCTGTGACATTGCGTATACGGACGAGCGTTCTCTGTGGCGCGGCGTTGGCGATACCGTTGATCGATTTGTAAAGTAATCTGAGGGGGATAAATGATGATAACACGACCGATATTAGCGGCGTATTGCGGTCATTATGGGATAGATACGATTACCGTATCGGATGTTCAGCGGCTGGATATTCTCTTTTATGCTTTTGGCATCGTACAGAACGGCACAGTGACACTGGAGCACCCTGAAGATTTCGCCATGTTCCAGAAATATCGTCAATTAAATCCTCAACTGAAGATTTTGCTAAGTTTGAGCGGAGGCGGAGAGAATGGCTTTTCGACTGCTGCTCGGACTCCAGCTGAACGGGAACGTTTGGTGGTAGATACACTGAGGATTGTAAAGAAATACGACTTCGACGGGGTGGATGTGGACTGGGAGTTTCCCACCGTCAATGGGGTGGCGGAAGAGCGGGATTGGCATACGCAACTGCTTTGCCTCTTTCACCAAGAACTGGATAAACTGAGCGATGAACGAAAATACCTGTTAAGTATTGCCGCCCCCTGTGGAGAGTGGTGCTTTCAGGTGCTAGATTTGGAAAGATCGGTGAAATATCTTGATCTTGTTAATCTCATGACCTATGATATGGCAGCCGGACTCCATATGACCTGTCACCACACCGCTGCCTACGCTCAAGCAAAGAGACAGTTGGCCCAGGCCAGCATTGTCGAGAACGTGCAAATTTTTGCCGCCCATGGTATTCCCCGGGAGAAAATGATTGTTGGTGCGGCTTTTTATTCCCGGCTTTGGCACGGGGTAGAGGCGATTGGGCAGGGCTTATTTGTGCCGACAAAAGATGGTAGTGAATACGGTCCCGGCTACACCGAGTTAATATACCACTATGAGAATCGCAACGGCTACACCCGCTACTGGGATGATACTGCCAAGGCCCCCTATCTGTTTAACGGGGATACCTTTATCACCTACGACGACAAGGAATCACTGGCGATAAAGTGCCGTCAGGTACATGAACTGGCGGTGGCAGGCATTATGGTGTGGGAGTATGCTTATGACAAGGAACATGTCCTCATTAGACATATGCGCGAAAGCCTAGATAATAAAATACAGTAAAAAGGAATAAAACGATGTTTGATTTTCTGACAGTAGGTAAGGCGGAAAGCTTCGGCTTTTCTGCAGAAAATCCCACCGGTGTGCGGGGTGGAGGTACCGGTAAAGACTGTGACAAGCCCTCAGCGTGGCTGAAGGTGGCCTATGGCGAGACAATAACCTTGGTAGAGGTAGACGGGCCAGGACGCATTGAGCATATTTGGATGACCGGGGATCTAACCCATCACTTTATTCTGCGTATTTACTGGGACGGGCAAGACCATCCCTCGGTAGAGACACCTGTTAGCGCCTTTTTTGGATGGGCCTATGACCAGAATTTCAAAACCGCCGACGGCCAGTATCCGACCTTAAATTCCGTCATGATGCTACTGTCCCCTGGTATGAGCGGCAACTGTTATTGGCCTATGCCTTTCCACAAGCACTGCCGCATCACACTGGAAAACCGCGGTCTGGAGCCCCAGTGCGTGTATTATATGATTGTCGGCCATCGGGGGGCTCAGCCGGCAGATGCGGGATACTTTCATGCCTCTTATCGGCAACAGCATCCGGTGACTGCCGGCAAGGCATACACCGTGATTGACGGCATCCAGGGTGCTGGTCAGTTCGTGGGCGTCACACTGGCTGCGGGGTTGAATGGTCCCAATACCTGTTGGGTTGAGGGGGAAGCCCGGATGTATTTGGATGGCGAGAAAACCCCTTCTCTTCACTACACCGGCACAGAGGACTATTTCTGCGGCTCCTTTGCTTTTGGAAATGATAACTGTCTGCATCACTATCAGACCTATTCCGGAGCGTATGTGGGGATGTTTGCGGTGTGTGGCGACACCCGGGAGATGTATAAGGGACAGCAACGTTTTTTGCTGTATCGCTGGCATGTAGCGGATCCCATTCGATTTAGCACCGGTTTTCGTATGACGTTGGATAATTTGGGATGGAGCGGTCCACGGTACGACGACTACACATCCGTCGCCTATTGGTATCAAACTCTACCGTCGATACCGCTAGTTCCACTTCCCAGCGATCAACAACTGGATATGACATAAGAACTGGTGAGGAGAAAGGACATTCGTATGGAAACCTGTTTGAAGCTACAATTTACCATGCCTTCTGCCGGAGCGGCAGGAAGCGAAGCCGTGGGCTTGACCATTCGCCCCGTCGAAGAGAATATTACTGTGGCGGTGACCTACGATTTTCGGGACACACCTTTGGTGCTTATTGGTGACGCTAACGAGGGGGATGAAGTGACGGTGACGCTACTGCCTTATCGTATAGAATTGGCAGTGGCAGGAAAAAAGGTAGACGAGGAATGGCCGGCTGGTCGCTGCCTTTATACGCCGAGCAGCCCTTTTTTGGGAGATATTTCTGTAACGGTGGGAGAGGAGCAGTATATTCGGGAAATACCGCCTACTGTGGTGAACAGCTTTATCGGTGCTGAAGGCTGGCGTCCTGACGAATCGGTGTATGTGGGGGATTGTATGCCCTATACGGATGAGGGCGTATATCATGTTCTCTATCTCAAAGACCGACATCATCATCAAAGCAAGTGGGGGTTGGGTGCTCACCAGTGGGAACACATTTCTACCGAAGATTTTGTCACTTGGCATATTCATCCCATGGCAGTGGAAATTACTGACTGGCAGGAAGGCTCCATTTGTACCGGTTCGTGGATTAAAAAGGGGACAACCCATTATTTGTATTATACTGTCCGTATGACAGACGGCACAGCAGCACCTATTCGCCGCAGTTTGTCTGACGATGGATATCATTACACGAAAGACGAGAATTTTTCCTTCACCCTGTCAGAAAAATATCATACTCCCTCCGCACGGGATCCCAAGGTCATTTTGGATGAAAACGGACTCTACCATATTCTGTTGACCACCTCGCTACTAGCGGAAAATAAGGGGTGTCTTGCTCATTTGACTTCCCCTGATTTGGAAAACTGGACGGAGCAGGAGCCGATTTACATACACACCGATAATACTCAACCGGAGTGCCCCGATTACATATTCTATGACGGTACCTATTACTTGATTTTTAGTATCGACGGTGTGGCGCAATATCGAATTTCTCAAAATCCCTTTACCGGTTGGCGAATTCCAGCCAACCCGGTAATTCCTTGTGAATCGGTGCCGAAGGGAGCCACGTGGCAGGGGAAAATCGTATTTACCGGCTTTTCCCGCATCGATGGCTATGCCGGTACGTTGGCCTTCACCGAAGCCCATAAAGACGAACAGCAGGAACTGGTGTTTCAAAAAGCCAACAAATTTTTTTGAAACTCATATGCCGGATGAAATCCGGCATAAAGGTGTGTAGTCTCTTGTAGTTTTGCGATCGGGTTTGTTTTTTTGTGTCTGTTAACCTAGAGCAACTCAAAAGTTCATCTGGACCCCAAAAGCGGGAAGATCCCGTCATTATGAATGACAAGGAAAACGAATTCGCAAACCGGAGGTTCTATTCACTTTGATCAAATTAGTTTCCATGAGTATATTGACCCGTTTACGGGTAGCCAGAATACATAGGCATAAGAACAGGCCGCTTTAGCGGCGGCCTGTAAAAGTAATGCGGTTGGTGGGCTTATTGAGTGCGTCTTGAGACGCTTGCCAGTAATATGCTCTTTCAGAGCTTGTGCAAACCACGCGTTTAACGCGTGGTTTTGATTTTCGTTGTCTAAAACAGAAAGAAGCGGAAGAGAGTGGAGAGATCGGAAGAGCGTCGTGTAGGG